>Ga0082335_1000841_pt1 | contig 72058 bp, 59 predicted proteins | sample Subgrocontami58m_FD_72375 | JGI IMG/M metagenome (GOLD analysis project Ga0082335, IMG submission 72375) | Subsurface groundwater microbial communities from S. Glens Falls, New York, USA - GMW37 contaminated, 5.8 m (SPADES assembly) (version 2) ... | reverse complement strand
GAATTGCAATTATAACATTTAATGCTTTTCATTTTACACCTCCTTAATTTTAAGAAGATATTTGACTATATAAATGTGACGCTAAGTTGCCGATATCTTTAAAGCTAAAAAGTCGGAAGGACTAGCGGAAAGTTGAAAAGAAGAAGAAATAAAAAGGCTAAAACATAAACATTCAAAGATTATTTTCTATGCTTCGATAAATGTTCTTTAAAATCTTTCCCTAAATTGTGCAAACTATCCCCCATATTTTTTGTTCTCTCTTCTAATATGCCTAAACATTTTCCTTGATTTATCAAAAAACCAACTACTGCAAACATCCCAGCCAAAATAATGCCCATACCTGCGATAATGATATTCTCGTTTTCCCAAGTTCCCCCCAAAATCGCCCTGAGAACCTGATATGCTACATATACAAGTATGATTATGTAAATTATTCTAAATAATTCTGTGATTAATTTTTTTAAATCCATCCTAATTGTTTAGCTAACCACCAAAAGAAAAGAATAGCGAGAATCAAAGAGCCCCATCTTAAAAATTCAAGAAACCAATCTACTTTTCTTTTCTCAACCATTTTGCCCTCTTTTATATTATAAACAGGATTTTATACTTTAAAACCTTTCTATTTTCATAATTTTGTGTATATTCTCCGCTTGATAAAAGAGCAGATTTAAATAAATGTCCCGGGTAAGAAGAATATGAAAGAACTAATGTGTTGGATTTGTGGTGAAAATATGACCTTGACAGATATTCCTAGAAAATGGTTTGAATCTGATTTAGGATATGCAACTAGAGCTGGAAAAGTTCAGGAAGCGGAAAGAGAAAATGCTCATTTAGGAAAATTCATTTTTTGGGATAAAGATAATTCAAAGATGTTTATTCAACTTTGTAGAGATTGTTCGCTGAAATTAGCCGTAGAAATGGTTAAGTTGAAAAAAGCAACCAACTAGACTTTTTAAGCAAGATTTACTTTCTACACAAAGCTCCCATTTAATAAAACCTTCAAAACCAATTTCAATAACCTTTAAAAACCACTTTCCTCTTTAATCTTTATTAAAAATAGTGTTAGCTAACCGCAAATAAAACAGTAAAAAACAAACATGAACTTAAAAGACATACTGCATAATCTTCCTGAAGTAAGGGGACCTGTTGAGAAAAAACTGAGCTTTAGTGTAAAGCTTAAATGGACAATTATAATACTTACTGCTTTTTTTATTCTTGCTAATATCTCTCTTTGGGGGCTGAAAGCTAACGCGCTTGCGCGTTTCGAATATATTGCCATACTGCTGGGAACTGAGTTCGGCTCCCTAATATCTCTTGGTATTGGTCCAATTGTTATGGCTTCTATCATTCTTCAATTGCTTGTCGGAAGCGGAATAGTAAAAATAGACACCACAACAACAGAAGGAAAAAGATTTTTTCAAGGGGTCCAGAAATTGCTTGTTTTCGGATTTATAATTTTTGAGGCAGTTGTCTACACTTTAATGGGAGGAACTCCTGCTAATCCTGGATTTACAGGAATAATTATTGTTCAGCTGATGATTGGAGGCTTGCTTATTCTTTTTATGGATGAAGTATGCCATAAATGGGGATTTGGTTCAGGAGTTTCATTGTTTATTGCAGCAGGAGTTGGCTGGAGACTTGTTACAGGATTAATAGGATTTATCGGGCCAGGAGGGCTTGCTGCAGGAATTCAACCAATAGGAGCAATTCCAGCATTATTCAACAATCTTTTTATGCTTGGAGATATAACCGGAGGAATGAAAGAGCTTGCAATGATAATTACAACTGTCATAATCTTTCTCGCGGTTGTATGGGCGCAATCGCTTAAAATTGAAATTCCTCTTTCTTATGACCGCCTAAGAGGATATAATATAAAGTGGCCGCTTGCATTTTTCTATGCTTCAAATATCCCCGTTATCTTAGCAGGAGCTTTTGTTGCTAATCTCCAATTGATTGGAGGATTATTTGAGAATTGGCTTGGACACGCAACATTTTTAGGGCATTTCAGCAATGGTGTTGCTGTTTCAGGATTGTCTTTTTGGCTTGGCTCTTCGAATGTCGTTGAAATGTTGATAACAGGAAGCTTTAGATGGATTTATTTATTTCAATCTATCTCGCATATTATTATTTTTGTAATATTCTCAGCGATATTCTCGGTATTTTGGGTAAAGACAGCAAATATGGATGCATCGAGTCAGGCGAGAAATATAATCAAGTCTGGCTTGCAGATTCCTGGTTTCAGAAAAGATGAAAGAGTTTTAGAATCAATATTAAGCAGATATGTCATGCCTTTGACTGTAATGGGTGGGATAGCTGTCGGACTTTTAGCAGCAGTATCTGATGTTCTCGGAACAATAACAGGCGGAACAGCGTTATTGCTTGGAATTATGATTATCTATCAGTTCTATCAGAACATTGCTCAGCAGCATGCTATGGATATGCATCCTGCCATGAGAAAAATGATGGGTGGATAAGAATTTTAGTTACTGCTGTCACAATTATACAACTTTTTATTAATGCCTAACCCTGTTTGTAAGAATTGTTCAAACTTTCTCGGTATTCTCAACCTTTCTGCTCCTGCTCTTCTCACAAGTCCATTTTTGAGTTCCGATTAGCTTCTGCTAAAAATGAACTTGCTCGCTTGAAACTTCATCTTGAGATTTGGAGAATTACCTATACGCGCAGCGTCTTTTGAATATTTGAAAGATTAAATTTTTTGTTTTATGCGAGGCGAAGCCGAGCTATAATTAGGTTTAAAAACAACAATCTGCTAATATAGTAAATCAAAAAAAAGGGAAAATTAAAATGGCAGACATAAACTCAATAATAATCGGCTATCCGCAGGTAAGCATAGTCGTAATTTCTTTTGTTATAACACTTCTGATAACAATAGTCAGCCATTTTATGACAGACAAAGAGCTTATGCGGGGAATAAAAGAAAAGCAAAAGAAACTAAGAGAAGAAATGAAGCTTCACAAGGAGAATCCCCAAAAGATGATGGAAATCAACAAGCAGATGATGGAGGATTTCCCTACGCAAATGAAACAGTCTATGAAAATATCGCTGGTTACACTTGTTCCTCTTTTAATTTTTTTCGGCTGGCTTAAAAATATATTTGATCAGACGGCAATTGCCTCAAACTGGATTTGGTGGTATATTATCGCTTCATTAATTTTCAGCCTGATTCTCAGAAAATGGTTTAAGCTGGATTAATCCAGCTTAATTTTACGTTTCGCATTATTCTAGAAATTATTATGCATTAAACTAAATTCTTACTCCTAAAGAAGTTCTCGCGGAAAATTAATAACAATTCGTTTCTAGATAAGGATAATTATTATTTTTTATTTGAAGATTTATTCGTGTCCGCACTTTTGAGAAAATATCTGAATCCCTAAAAATGCAAACACTCGGCTAAGCAGAAATTTAAAAAATGCGAAGATATAAAAAGCCATAAAATGCAGATTTATTATGAATCAGCAAGAATATTTTATGCAAGTGCAGATGTTAGGTCAAGAGGCTGAAAAGCTTGAGCAACAGATGCAAATTATGGAGCAGCAGATTAATGAATTAACTGCAGTTAGAGAAAGCATTGTTGCGATAAAAGAAAGCAACTCAGACGAAAAAGAGAAAAACACAGAAATTCTAGCAAATCTTGGAAAAGGGATATTTGTCAAGGCTGACCTGAAAGAAAAAAACCTCTACATTAATATCGGAAAAGATGTTATTGTCAAAAAATCTCCTGAAGATACTATAAAAATAATTGACCAACAGCTTGAAAAACTTAGTGCGGGAAAAGAATCCCTAATGGAAAGGATTCAGCAGCTTCAGATAGAGATGAATAATATTCTGCAAAGAGCCCGCAAAGAAGAAGAATCCTCAAGAAACTCGCATCAACATGCACAGGAACATCATTGTGAAGATGAAGAGTGCGAATGTGAAGAGCCTTGCGAAGAATGCGAGTGCGAACATGAAAAGAAAGGGAAGAAAAAATAATTCTCATCATCAGATTTAAAAACTTAAAACAACTAGCTAAAACAATAAAGAGGCTAACATGTTCAATCGCTTGAGATTTAATGCTATTTGTAGAAAGATAAAAGATATAAAGATTCAGGGAGCAACAAATGTGGCTCGAGCTGCTTTGAAGGCTTATTTTTTAATTCCGACTAAAGAGAGCAAGAAAATTCTTCTATCTCTCCGGCCTACAGAACCTATGCTGTCTCATGTACTCGAATTGGCAGATAAAAAATCAAAAAGTCAAATTCTCTTACATTTTGAAGATTCTCAGAATAAAATAAACAAGTTGGTCTTCAAGCTTCTGAAAAATAATTCTAAAATCTTTACTCACTGCCATTCAACAAACGTCGTTAAATCTTTAATTTATGCAAAAAAACATAGAAAACATTTTGAAGTCTTTAACACAGAAACCCGTCCGCTCTATCAGGGAAGGCAGACAGCACGAGAGTTATCCGCAGCGGGAATAAAAGTTACTCAATTTGTAGATTCTGCTTCTGCAATTGCCATAGCAAAACAATCAAAGAATGATAAAGAATATGTTAATGCTGTTTTTCTAGGAGCAGACGCATTGCTAGATAAATCAGTTATAAATAAAGTTGGCAGCGGAATGATAAGTGAAATAGCGGTTGATAATAAAATTCCGGTTTATATCATCGCAGACAGCTGGAAATATTCGCATAAAAACGTTAAAATAGAAGAAAGAAATTTTCGTGAAATCTGGAATCCAAAAAAGAATAAGATTCATATTGAAAATCCTGCTTTTGAAGCAGTTCCTGCAAAATATATTCGCGCGATTGTCAGTGAGCTTGGAATTATGAGTTATAAGAAGTTTTTATCTCTCGTTAAGAAGAGAAAGAATTGAAGTTTTTAGTTTCGTAAACCTTATTATTCAAACCAGATTCTATTAATATCACAGCCTTTCGGTTAGAAGTTTCAAGAAGCTTAGCGAGAAAATGTTAACAAGTCGAATTAAGTTCAGGTGCATAGCTAATAATTATTACAACAAGCAGAGCCAAGATAAAAATTCTTACCCCGCAATATATTTAAAAACAGGAGAACCCTGCTATAAAATAGAAAAGAAAAAGAAAAGTAAAAAATCTGGATCTCCCTTCGGGTTCGAGGATAAAGATTTTTTACATTCAGAAAATCCCTGATTTTCTGATTATTCTTTTTTCAATAAATTAGTGAATACAAAAAGAATAAAAAAATATGCTAGAACTTCTGATAAATCCAAAAAAAGCTGAAAGAGAGCCATGGGAAATGTTTTTCATAGGACTGATTTACGGCTTCCTGTCTATAGTGATAGCCTATTTTCTTTTTGGAAAAGACCCTGTGCTCTCGCACTATATGTCTATTTTCATGATTATTTTCTGTGTAATCTTTTCAATGCCTTTTGTTTATTACACGATAAAACTTGAGGAAAGAAAGGATTATGAGATAGACAGTGAATGGAGACTGCTTAGAGAGCACGGAAGGGCGATTATAGTATTTCTATGGCTTTTTATTGGATTTGTCGTTGCGTTTTCAATAGGATATATGATTTTTCCTAACGGAGAGCAGTTTTTCAAAGCCCAAATAGAAACTTACTGCCAGATAAATAGAGCAGATACTTTTGATAATTGCGTCAGAGAATATGGATTATCAGGAAATTTTGACATAACTGGCGGAGCTTCTACCAACTCTATCAGATTCTGGAGCATATTCTCGAATAATATAATTGTGCTAATGTTTTCGATGATTGCCTCGCTTATCTTCGGAGCTGGAGCAATATTTATTCTTGCCTGGAATGCGAGTGTTATTGCTGCTGCAATCGGGATTTTCACTCGTTCAGATATTACACAGCTTCCGCTTGGACTTGCAAGATATTTTATTCACGGAATTCCTGAAATCGCGGCGTATTTCATGGCTGCTCTGGCAGGAGGAATATTCAGCACAGCTATAATCAGACACGAGAATAAAAGAGAAAGATTCCTTGCAATACTCCAGGATTCGCTCAACCTTCTTATGATTGCAATTGTGATTCTAGTTATAGCTGCTCTTATAGAAGTATTTATAACCCCTAAATTGTTCTAAAATTTAATAAAAATGGCAACAGAAAGCTATATTTGCTTAAACTGCAGGTTCAGATTCCGGGCATCAAAAAACCCCAATAGCTGCCCTTATTGCGATAAAAAAATACTAGAGAAAGAACAGGCAGCATCTGACTTGGTTGATGAAGTCTCAAGTTTATTACAGGAAAACTAAAAACACGAAAAATGGAAGAGAAAGTTCAAATAGAAAAAGAAGATAAGATAATTGAAGAAAGAAAGCAGAAAGTCGTAAATTTTTTCAAAACTAATCCAAGCTGGATATTTTATATAATTCTAATTGCGCTGGTTATTTTTGGAGTTTATATGAGAATGCAACCTATGGCTGACCATGGTGGCGGGACTCCTGGCTTATGGGATGTTACAACAAATGACTGGACACTTGGACCCGACTTAGACCCCTTTCTTTTTTTAAGATATGCAAAAGAAATAATCGAGCATGGCTGGCTTCCGAATATGGATGCTATGAGAAATGTTCCATTAGGGTTTGACCCAACAGAGGAGCTACAGATGGTTTCATATATGATTGTGCTTACTTACAAGGCTCTTGTTCTTTTTGGAAAAGATAATATCAATTATGCTGGAGTTCTCATGCCAGTAATATTTTTTGCCCTGATAATCATCGCATTTTTCTTTTTTGCGCGGGAGATATTTTATAGGAAGGATGAAAAAGAAACTCATATAAAATCCTGGATTATTGCTTCCATAGCCACTTTGCTTATGATTGTAGTTCCTGTTTTCGTGCCTAGAACAGTTGCAGGAATTCCTGAAAAAGAGTCAATCGCTTTCTTTTTTATGTTTGCTGCTTTTTATTTTTTCTTAAAGGGCTGGAAATCTGAAAAATTGAGGGGCGTTATTACACACGGGATTCTAGCAGGAATATTTACTGTTCTCATGGGTCTTAGTTGGGGAGGATCAACCTACCTTTATTTTACAATTTCAGTTTCTTGCTTTGCTGCGTTTATATTAAACAAGTTTAACAAAAACAGATTCATTCTTCTCGCAATATGGACTATACTCTCTCCAGTGCTGACTCTTTTATTTACAAGTAGATATTCGCTAAAATCTTTCCTTTTCGGATTAGATACGATGGGCGCAGTAGTCACATTAGCGGCCCTGATAGTACATTATATCATCTGGAACACAAAAATAAAAAACATTGGTTTCTTCGAGAAAACAAATCTACCAAAGCATATTGTTTCTTTAATTATTACTATTGTCCTTGGATTGATTGGCGTAACAATACTTCAAGGTCCTCAATTTATAATCGGCAACATTAACAATATAAAAGAAATGATGTTTAATCCTGTTACGGGAAGATGGAGAACTACTGTTGCTGAAAACAGGCAGCCTTTTTTCAGTGAATGGGGTGCAGATTTTGGACCGTTCTTAAAAAATATTCCTGTTTTATTCTGGCTTTTCTTTGCAGGCTCAGTTGTTTTAGTTAAAAAAATGCTCAGCAAGCTTGAAAAACAAAGAGCATGGACACTAACAGGATTATATGTATTGTTCTTTTTTGGTCTGGTTTTCTCAAGAATTTCTCCAACAAGCACCATGAATGGCGAGAATGCAATAAGCAAAGCATTCTACTATCTGTCTGCTCTTGCATTAATCTGTGGATTTGTATATTTTTATATAAAAGAGTTTAGGGAAAATAAAACGGGATTTAATTCCATAGACTATGAATATCTTCTGTTGTTTGTATTGCTTGTTCTTTGCCTGTTTACTGCAAGAGCAGCAGTAAGACTTATCATGGTTTTAGCTCCAATTGCTCCAATATTTTTAGCATATTTATTGACCGAATCAATTTTTAGTTTTAAAAAAATGACTGATCAGACGATGAAAACAATTATGGTTGCTGTGATAATTGTTATTATACTATTGAGCTTGTTCACATTTGTAACTTTCTATAAACAATCTAAAGCGCAGGCCTACGGAAGCGTGCCATATTATTACACGCTTCAGTGGCAGAAGGCAATGGCGTGGGTTCGCGATAGCACTCCTACAACTGCAGTTTTTGCGCACTGGTGGGACTATGGCTACTGGGTTCAGTCAATTGGAGAAAGAGCCACTGTTACTGATGGTGGAAACCTTATTATTTATTGGAACTATCTTACGGGCAGACATGTTCTGACAGGAGAGAGTCAGAAAACTGCTCTTGAATTCCTTTACTCGCATGATACGACGCATTTACTTATTGATTCGAGCGACTTAGGAAAATATGGTGCATTCTCGCAGATTGGAAGCGATATAAATTATGATAAGCTATCTTATGGCCCTCCGACAATGGTTTCAGATATAAAACAAACACAAGAAACAGCAAATGGAACAATAAGAATTTATCAGGGAAGCTCTGTTGTTGATGAGGATATAAACTATAAAGATAATGACACAAGTATATTTCTTCCTGGATTTAGTATAGGCGCTTCTGGAGTAACAGGATATAATGCGGGAATAATTGGATTAATCGTAGAAATAGAAAAAGTCGAAAACAGCAGTGATATTAAATTCAAGCAGCCCGAAGCAGTATACGCTTACCAAAATAAGCAAATTAAGATTCCATTAAAGTATCTTTACTACAACGGAACAATGAATGGTTACAACACAGGAATTGAAGCTGCTATTTATATTATTCCGCGAGTGATGCAAGGCGCTCAAGGGCTGCAATTAGATGGTGTTGGCGCTGCGATATATGTCTCTCCTAGAGTATTGAGAGGATTGCTTGGTCAGCTTTATATCTTAGATGACCCATTTAAGAAATTTGATGCATTCAAGCTTGTTCATACAGAAAATAGCATAATAGTAGATTCTCTTCTAAGCCAGAAAGCGCAAATAGGAGAATGGACCTATTTTGACAGCTATGGGCTTCAAGGACCAATAAAAATATGGAAGATTAACTATAAAGGAGATGAAAAAGTCAATCCTACCTTTGTCCAAAAAGAATTCCCTGCCGAAGTTAACTGGCGGTTCTAAGGATTTAGCTAGACTTTGTTGATTATACAATTATTTTTATTAACGTTCAATATCTCTGAAAGTTTACAGCTTCTTTAGCAAGTCTTGATTAATTTCTCTCGCTAATTATATTTAAACTTTTACTCAGCTCAAACTTCGAATTATATAAAACAACCTCGCTTTGAAATATTGTTAATTTTTAAAATTAATTTATTAATGGCGATAAATCTTGAAAAGGCTTGTTCGGCTTTTCCTCGATTGCTCTTCTCGCAGATTAAGTCTAAACTTCTGTTCCAAATTCAAACATCAAAAAACAACTTCGCTTCAAAGCATAGTCGATTAATAATATCAATTTTTCAAAGTTATTTTATCAATATTGTTTGAAAAATTGCGATTGATAATTTATTGAATTCCGATAGGTCTGGTTTCTTAAACATTCAACGAAGTTTTGAGGGCTTTTAAATTTAAAAAACTGAAGATTTAAGAATTTTGTCCAAAAATTCTTAACTCATTCTCTTTTTCAAGAGAAGATTTAAAAGCCCGAAATCCTAGTTTAATAATATGGAAATTATCTTGTTGTTTTCAGCATTAGTAAGTTTTATCTTAGCACTGCTCTTGCTGCCTAAGTGGATAAAAAAATGCAAGCAAGTCGGATTATTGTGGGAAGACATGAATAAATACAGCCATCCTAAAAATGTTGCATCTTCTGGAGGATTTGTTGTGGTTATATCGTTTGTTCTCGGAGTTTTAAGCTATGTTGCCATAAGAACGTTTATAACTAATGAGAGTGATGGAATAACTTTAAGCATTATAGCTATGCTAAGCTCTATTTTAGTGCTTGCTCTTGTGGGTATTGTTGATGATTTTCTTGGCTGGAAGCACGGCGGATTATCAATGAGAGTGAGAATATTTCTAGCTTTTGCTGCTTCAATTCCTTTGGTGGTGATTAATGCAGGAGAATCTGCAATGAATCTGCCTTTACTAGGAAATGTACAGCTTGGCTTGATATACCCTCTTATTCTAATTCCTATTGGAATTGCAGGCGCAAGCATCAGCTATAATTTTCTTGCAGGATTTAATGGTTTAGAAGCAGGTCAGGGCATAATCCTTATTTCGTTCTTATCATTTATTGCGTACCTTACTGGAAGCTCATGGCTTTCGATTATTGGATTATGCATGGTTGCAAGTTTAATAGTGTTTTACTGCTATAATAAATTCCCTGCAAAAGTATTCCCGGGTAATTCTATGACTTGGACAATCGGCGGATTAATCGCAATAATGGCAATACTTGGGAACTTTGAGAAAATCGCGTTTTTTGTTTTTATTCCTTATATAGCCGAAGTAATATTGAAAATCAGGGGAAAATTGAAAAAACAGTCTTTTGGAATTCCTGATAAGAAGAATAATCTAAAAATGCCTTTTGAAAAAATTTACGGATTGACGCATGCGTCAATATTTATATTAAGTAAATTTAAAAAAGATGTTAAAGAAAAAGATGTTGTATACTTTATTTTTGGCGTTCAAATAGCAATATGCCTTCTTGCTTTATTAATCTTTAAAAGTACTTTATTTGCATAATATGCAAGAGACCACTTATATTTCTAAACTAAAGGATAATGAGCTGATTAAGGGCAGTTTTATTCTTATAGCCCTAACCTTTATTGGAAACCTATTCAGTTATTTATTTCAATTTTTTATGGCAAGGATGCTCGGACCAAGCGATTACGTCATAATCGCAATAATAACAAGCATACTTGGAATATTTGCCATACCGACTATGGCTATACAAACAGTAATTTCAAAAAATACTACTGAGCTCAAGATTAAAAAACAGTATGGGAAAATACACGGCATGATGAATTTTGCCATAAAAAAAATGCTTTTTCTTTCTTTTTTTGCGTTTGCATTATATCTGATAGTTTCTATATTTTTAACTCGGGGACTTGGAATTAATTATATCTATTTGCTTATTGGGGGGCTGTTTATTTTTAGCTCGTTCACTTATCCCATACTTACCGGTATTATACAAGGATTAAAAAAATTCAGGGATTTGGGAATTAATTTTTTCATAAATTGTTTTGTTAAATTTATTGCTGGAATTGCGCTCGTATTTGTCGGACTTGGAGTTTATGGCGCAATAATGGGTTTTTTACTTGGAATTACTGCAGCGTTCTTTATTTTATTCTTTGACATTAACTCGATAATCAATGCAAAACCGGAAAAGTTTGAGGTCAGACTATTTTCAAATGAAAACATGCGTCCTCTGCTGGCTATGCTCTTTGTGGTTTTGCTATACAGCCTGGATGTTATATTTGTCAAGGCTTTTTTCCCTTCAGATGTTGCAGGAAAATATTCAGTAATATCCTTGATAGGAAAAACGATTTTATTTGTAGTCTCTTCGATAGGAACTGCAATGTTTCCAATATCTACAGAAAGGCACGCAACTGGTGGAAATACGAAAAGCGTTTTCAGAAAAGCATTTTTATTATCCTTGGGAATATGCGTAATCGCTGTAACTATCTTCTCAATATTCCCTCATTTTATTGTTAATCTTTTATTCGGAGAGCAGTATGCTTCAATATCTCCACTTTTGATATATCTTGGTGTTGCGTTTAGTTTTTGTTCCATGTTGTATCTAATTGTTCTTAATAGAATCTCAATGAATCGGCTTAGAAATTTTGGAATTGTTTGTTTAACTTTATGTCTTTTAGTGGAAATATTAGCGTTTCTCCTGTTCCATCAAACAATCGAGCAGTTTGCTATTGGATTTATGATTGCAAATATAATTGCTTTCTTTATAGGATTAGGGGTTTTTATTAAACGATGAAAATTCTAATTAATTTTCAATTCTTCGTCCAGAAAACACAGTTTTCTGGCTCATTCAACTCTCGCGAGTTGAAGACTTGTGGAGGACAAGCTTCAGAAGATGATTAAAAAAACAAAAAACAAAAACTTTAAGCTTTCAGTTATAATGCCGATGTATAATGCTGATAAGATTGCCGATAATCTTAAAGAAGTTACGCATAGTCTGGCTAAAATAAATAAAGATTATGAAATTATATTAGTTAATGACGGCAGCAAGAATAATTGCTTCGAAGAAGCTAAAAAATACGCATTGAAGAATAAAAAAATAAAAGTAGTTGGATATGCTAGAAACAAGGGCAAGGGAAATGCGCTTAAATACGGATTTAACTCTGCTACCGGAGATTATGTAACTTTTTTAGATTGTGGAGGCGATTTAGATACTAAGCAGATAAAAAACTTCTTGATGATTATGGAAAAAGAAAGGGCGGATATTGTTATAGGCAGCAAGAAACATCCAAAATCACGCGTTCATTATCCCCTAATGAGAAGGATAATGAGCGGAATCTATCGAAGAGTAAACTATGTCTTATTCGGATTAGATGTAAAAGACACCCAAGTAGGATTAAAGTTATTCAAAAAACGGGTTTTGAACGAGGTTATGCCAAGAATTGCCATAAAACGTTTTGCTTTTGACTTAGAGCTGCTTGTTATCGCTAATAAACTAGGTTTTAAAATTGTAGAAGCACCGATAACTCTTACTTATAAATTTCAGAGCACCATCAATATAAAATCGGTTTTCTGGATGCTCTGGGATACTGCAGCAATATTCTACAGGGATAGAATATTGAGGTATTATGAATAATGAATCAACTACCTAGTTGTGGACGAATTATGAACAACTTTGAAGTATTTTCAGGCATTCGATTTTAAAAACCGAAGATTTAAAAGAGGCTATTTCTAAGGAATATCATGAACGACAAGATAACCATAAAACCTGGAACTTTTGAAAGACTTATTCAGGATAAACGGCCGATACACCTTGTTTTGATAGCAACAAAGCCCGATATAATCAAACAGGCTCCGCTTATACTCCAGCTAAGAGAGCGTGGAGAAAACCTGTTAGTAGTGCATTCTGGTCAGCATTATGACTGGAACCTTTCAAAAGGCTTGGAAGAAGAATTTAATATAATTCCTGACATAAATCTTAATGTGAGCGGCAAAATGTATGAACTTCAAGCGCAGATAATAGAAAGATTTGGCGATTTGATATATGAAATAAAAAAAATAAACAAAAAAATAATTCCTTACACTTATTCAGACACTACAACTGCTGTTGCTGGAGGCATTGCAGCTTTTGCAAATAGGATAGCTGTTGCTCATGTTGAAGCTGGATTAAGAACAATGAGCCCTCCAAAGGAATATCTGATGGGCTTGCTTCATAAAATAGACATTTTGCAGTACTATGAAAAAATGAAAAATCCGAAAGGCTGGAAAAAAGGAAGCTATGAGCCTTATCCAGAGCAGTTTGACACTCGCGCCGCTGCGCCTTCTGCAGGAATTCATTTTGTTTCTACTAAGCTTAATAAAAAAAATCTTATGGAGGAGGGTTATGAGCCTACACGAATATTTATTATTGGAAATCCTGTTGCAGATGCTATTGAAATAGCAAAGCAGAGAATTAGCGAAAGCACAATATTCGAGCAGTTTCCAAAACTCAAAGAAGGAAATTTTATAAGATTCTGCATTCATAGACGGGAGAATGTTTCGTCTAAGCATAGATTTAAATCTATACTACTTGCGATGATAAAGCTAATCAAAGAAGGCAAAAACATCCTGCTTATTTCTCTCGGCGCAACAGAAAAAGCGCTTAAGGAATTCGGATATAAAGAAGAAATAGAAAAACTTGCTAAAAACTATCCTAATTTTATATATTCGCCTGTCTGGCCAAGTTATATTGATGTTATAGCTGCAATGGAAAAATGCAGCCTTATTGCTACTGATTCAGGAAGCATACAGGAAGAAGCAAATATCCTGGGAATTCCGCTAGTAACTCTTAGATTTAATACTGACAGACCTGAAAGTGTTTTTGCAGGAGCTAACCTTCTTGCTCCTCCACTAAGAAGTGATATTGTCTATAAGATAATAAAAGAGGCTCATGAGAATGAAAAACTAAGGAAAAAAATGTGCTCTGCAGAAAAACTTTATGGAAATAACGTCAGCAAAAAAATGGTTGATGCTGTAAAAGAAATCTTAAAAAAAGGCCCGCTATTCGAATGGATGGAGCATGAAAGAAGAGGATTTTCAAAGCTGAAATTCTGGGAAGAAGGGGAGCTAGACTGGTAATTACCGCTCTAATTTTTGAATTATTCTCCTTTTCAAGATAAGATTTAAAAGTAGAGAGTTACTCCATAGGTTATGGTAAAATTTTCAGTTATAATGATTGCTAGGGCTATGAATGATTTTATAAAAGAAGCTATGCCACATCTTTTGAAACAAACTTACAAGGATTATGAAATTGTTCTAGTGCTTGAAGAAAAAACCAAGGAAAAATTCCCAAAAACACGAATAATCGCTTGTGGAAGAGCGAGCCCTGCTGAAGCCAGAAACATAGGCGTAAGAAACGCCAAGGGCGAGATTATTGCTTTTATGGATGATGATGCTTATCCTGAAGCAAACTGGTTAGAAGTTGCTGCTCGAGATTTTGATGACAAAAACATTGTTGCTGTTGGAGGACCAAGTTTAGTTCCAAAAAATGCAACATTTTTCCAGAGAGTTTCGAATAAAGTTTATGAACTAAGCTCTGGAAAAACAGGCATAAGATATAGCGGCCGCGGGAAAAGAAAAGAAATAGATGACTGGCCTACCTGCAACTTTTTCGCAAGAAAAGCTGATTTTCTTAAAGTTGGCGGATTTGATTCACAATACTGGGGTGGAGAAGATACTCAAGTATGCTACTCGCTTCTTAAAACAGGCAAAAAGATGATATATAATCCTAAACTAGTAATCTACCATCATCCGAGAAAAACTCTTAAACAGCACCTTAAACAGACTTACTTTTGGGGAATGTGGCGCGGATTTTTTATGAGGATATACAAGCAATCGAGACAATTGACTTTTTTTATTCCTCCGCTTTTTGTGCTTGGAGTGATTATTGGAGGTTTATTAAGTTTTTTCAGCAGCATTATTGCGTTGATTTATCTTAGTGTTATCCTGCTGTATCTTATTTACATTCTTATAATCGGTATAAAGACAATGAACATTGCTCTGTTTTTTCCAGTAATGTTTGTTACGATACTTACTCATTTCTCCTACGGATTTGGTTTCTTGAAGGGCATAATCTCAAAAGACGAGCCCATCAAAAGAACACTAAACCCATCTGAAGGTTTAAAAATATTGAAGAAGTAAGATTTATATGAAACTCTCAATAATACTTCCAACATATAATAACGAAAGAACAATCGAAGAGTGTCTGAAAAGCATATTTATGCAAAATTTTCCGAAAAAATATTTTGAGGTGCTTTTTATCGATGGAGGAAGCACAGACAAGACGCTTGAAATTGCACGCAAGTATCCAGTAAAAATTTTTAAAAATCCTAAAAGAAATGAAGAAGCTGCGCGAATTCTTGGAATAAAAATGGCTAAAGGGGAAATATTGTGCTTTGTTGATGCTGATAACATCCTCGTTGGAGAAGACTGGATAAAAAAGATGCTCAAGCCTTTTGAGGATAAATCTATTGCATTTGCAGATACACTTTATTATTCTTATAGAAAAAATGACAAAATTCGTGTTAAATACCAGGTTTTAATTGGTGGAGATGACCCACTTGCAATGTATCTGGGATTATATTCGCGGTGGTGCTATTTGTATGGCAACTGGACAAACTATGCCCATAAAGATGAAAATAAAGAAGGTTATATCAAAACAAAAATGCTTGATACGAATCGCGTTCCCCCTATGGGGAGCAATGGTTTCCTTGTGAGAACGAACGTACTTGAGAAATTTGTTAAAGACTCTTTTATTCATTCAGATATTGTTTATTTTATGATTAAACAAGGCTACAACTGCTTCGCAAAGGTTAAAACAGGAATCATTCATAATCAGCCAAAATTTTTTTCTAACAAAGCAAGAAGAATAAAAAGAAGATTAAACGATGAAGTGAGAATTGAGTATGATTATGGCGTTACTAAAAGGGATACGATTAAAACTACCCTCTATATTTGTTTGATACTGCCTGTTTTTTATGACACGATTAGGGGATTCATTAAAAAGCCATCGGTAGGATGGCTTTTCCATCCTGTAGCTTGTTTTGGCGAGCTGTTCCTACACGGGTATTATTTTATAAAGCATAAAATATTCGGAAAAGCGTGAAATAATGAATAAAATAAAAAAATTAAATCTTGGCAGCGGAAAGGATTATAAAAATCCTGCAGACGGATGGGTTAATCTTGATTACAACAGTGAATATAAAATAGATGTAAATCATAATCTTGATAAATTTCCTTATCCTTTCAAGAAAGAAGAGTTTGATTATATTTACTGTTCGCATGTGCTTGAACATGTTTCAGATTTATTCAAGACTCTTAATGAATTGGAAAGGATTTTAAAAAATAAAGGTATTTTACATATTCGTGTTCCTCATTTTTCAAATGGAAATGGATATAATGACCTAAGCCATAGGCGATTCTTCGGATGGTTCAGCTTTAGGCAGATAATCGAAGGATATTATAATCAAAAATTTAATTTTAAAATTGTTAAACAGAGATTCAATTTTTTAGCTGAAAATCATCCAATAGCCAATAGACTATTCAGCTGGTTTTTCAATATGATGCCCAAGCAGTTCTATGAAAGATTTTGGTGCTGGATATTTCCAGTAGGAGAAATAGAACTCAAGCTAAGAAAAATTACTGCTTGAGGAAATTAAGCAGCCGCTTAAGGTAAAATGGGCTTTCTTTTGCGAAATAAAATATCGCGCGTGGGTTATTCATTATTGTTTTTAGAAAGGTTTTATAAACAAAAATCCTGCATTTTTTCTTTGCTAAATTGTATCTTTTTATGAATTCTGCTAGTGGAACATCTGAATCTAGCAAAAGCGGATCTTCTTTATGGTAGACATCGGATATTTTTTCATAAACCTTGCTGTCTATTTTTCCGCGCTGTTTGGCAATTTCCCACATTTCTGTAGCAGGAAGAGGAATTAAAACCTGCACCCATAGCCGGGCAACACCTGCTTTTTTTGCAAAATCTATAAACTCTATAGTTTTATCCAAATCCTCGAGTTTTTCTCCAGGCATGCCCATCATAAGACAACCGTAAACATTTAGTCCATACTTGACACAAATTCTTATTGCCTGTTTATTTGTTTCTGCTGAAAGAGAATCATCTTTTTTTATGTATCTCAAAACTTTATCTGAACCAGATTCAAATCCAAAAACAAGAGTTTTAACATTAAGACTCTTCAGGATTCTGCACATTTCTTCATCAATCGTATTAGCTCTAGCCTGGCAGGAAAATGTAAGTTTTCCCAGGAGCTTTGCTCTTTTTAATTTTTCATGAAATTCTCTAAGCCTTTCCTTGCTTGCAGTGAATAAATCATCAAAAAAATCTATATGCCTTACATTATACTTAGAGTAAAGAAGGTTTATTTCTTTAATAACACTGTCCAAATTTCTGAATCTCAACCTTGTCCAACATGCGCGTATAGAGCAGAATCTACAGTTAAATGGGCAGCCTATAGAAGTCATCATGCCCATCGATACTCCAAATTTATAAACTTCTGGAATAAATTTTACATCAAAATATTTTTTATTTAAAAGCGAATAATCTATCGGAAAAAGCTCGTCAATATTGCTCAAATCTTCTCTTTTTTTATTGACAATTCGCTTATTATTCTTAAAATAAACAAGCCCTTTTATTTTGCTTATGCTTTTTTTTGCTCGAATAGCTTCAATCAACTCTACAAAAGTTCTTTCACCCTCGCCTATAACTCCAAAATCAAAAACTTTATCAAGAGATTCTGGGAGCGTAGTTATATGCGGTCCTCCTATGACTATTTTTACGTTTTTATTCTCGCGCTTTACTTTCTTTGCAAAATTAATAGCGTCAGGATAAGACTGAGTGAAAGTAGAAAAACCCACTATATCTGGCTTGAATTCTTTTATTTTTGAAAAAACATCGTCAAAGGTATTATCAATAAGAATAATATCCAAATTTTTACACTTTTCGCGAAGATATTTTGTCAGTATCAGCGTGCCGATTATAGGATAGCGAAAATCGTTTTCAGGAAGAGAGATTATTGCTACCTTTAATTTAGAAGATTTTCTGTCCATTGTTTTAAAATTTATAGATTGCAAGCATAGGTTGACCCTGCTCATTGGAATAGGCCTGAACAATTGTAAGATTGTATTTTTGAGGATAGGTATAAGCCCATTGAGGCGTAAATACTGGCTCAAAAACAGAGATTATGTAATAATCTGGCATTATAGTTTTCATTCTTTCATTAAATCTTCTTTCTGTTTCTGCTTGGCAGGTTTCATTTGTGGACAATGCTCCAAACTTATCCCAGCAGAAGTCTAATCCGGAGTTATTCCCCCCAAGAGCATAACTATCCCTTTCAGAATAATATTCATTTTGAACTATACTAGCTGTTATTATTTTTGCGTCTGGGGCAGTATTCTGCTTCAGCCATTCTCCTCCTAGCTTTATCTCGCCATAGCTTGTTTTTTTGTTTTCAATTAATCTATCTGCGTGAATATAATTAAAATATCCTCCTCCGACAATTATTATTACAATAAAAGCTATTGCAATTTCCTTGTTATAATCTTTTATAATCCTTCCAACCCAAAGAACTCCTTTAGCAGAAAGAATGAATAGAGCAGGCATTAGCATTAAAAGCCATCTATCATTCGCTGCTCGAAAGATTGCAATGTAGAACACTAAATGAACTATTAAAAACAAAACTATGAAAAAATCTGCATTAAATTTTTTATCTTCTTGCTTTAAAAATATATCAAAACCTAAAATAAGGCGATAGAGTGAAAAAATTCCTAGGATAAGAGCAAAACCCCATAATCTAAAATACCATGCTGCCTGCGCATTTGCTAAATTTGTATCTGGATTTATGAAAGAAAACAGCATAGGAATAATATTCCATTGTATTGCCTGATGGACCGAAACAGCTGCTGTTCCAAAATAGAACTTAAATAGATAAAATTTAGTAGATATAAAGTAAATAATATAGGGGCTAATGGACAAAATTCCTACTATTGCTGCTATTCCTAAGGTTTTATCCTTAAGCAAAGAAAATCTTCTGACAAATAAAAGATAGATTCCTATTGAAATTAGCACAAGAGCTAGAGCAAATCTTGTAGAAAACGCTAAAACTCCGAAAATTATTGAAAGATATAATCCCCAGCTTTTGTTCCTTGTTATATAAATGCTCCAAAAAAAGTAGATACAGAGCATTCCGAAAAAAATTGAGGGAATATCTGTTAAAAGACGATAGCTGTAAAACATGAAAACCCAATAAACAGACATCATAAATCCTGCAATAAGCCCTGTTTTTGCATTATACATATCTCTTCCGACAGCATATACAAGATAGACTATAATTATGCTCGGCAAGAAGAGAGTTATAAATCTTAGAACTATCTCGCTTAATCCTATTTTGAACATTCCTGCCCAAATCATAGGCATCAAAAGAGGACGCATTCCTGTAAAATGAGCCCACCAGTCAGGTATTGGAAGATTAAGTGCCCAAACTTTGGCTATAGCCAGATAATCACCTTCATCCCACCAAATGGGTTGGGCTCCTAGCTTTATAAAATAATAAAGCCTAGTCAGTACAACAAACGCCATTAAAGCAAATAGCAGTTGATTATCACGTTTTGAAAACCAATTTTTAACGCCTTCTTTATCCATTATAGGGGTAGAAATTGGATGTTTAAAAAAGTATCTGTGTCTGTGAACAATAATAATTTATTAATTACCTGACATTCTAGGGTCTTGGCTACTTAAAATTAGAGCTCAAACCTAAAGTATGCAAAACGCCTTAAAATCTTCTCACTCATTCATACTTGCACGGCCTTACATATAAATTTATAAAACTATGAATAGGAGTAAATTCATGAAGCCTAAAATATTACTAATAAATCCTGCATTAAGCGGGGGCCTTATTTCAGGCATATTTACTGTAAAAGTCCCTCTTGGACTGGCTTATATTGCAGGATATCTTGAAAAGAAAGGCTATTCTCCTGAAATTCTTGACTGCATGGCACACTACGAGCATATTAAGAAAGTTGGTGAGGATAAGTGGAGAATAGGCCTGCCTGAAGAGCAAATAATAAAAAAGATAAAGGAACTTAATCCAGATATTGTCGGCATTGCCTGCGGATATACTGTTCATGAAGAAGACTCTATGATAGTTGCGAAATTAATTAAAAAGATAAATAAAAACATTCTTGTTGTTTTTGGCGGAGCGCACACCTCAGCAAATCCTAGCCTTGTCCTAAAAAATCCTAATGTGGATATTGCCGTTATTGGAGAGGGAGAAATAACTTTTTCTGAAATTGTAAAAAATCTTGGCGATAAAAAGAAACTTGAAAAGGTAAAGGGAATTGCTTATCTAGATAAAAATAAAAAAATTAAAATTAATCCTTTTTCGGAGTATGTAAAAAATCTTGATGACTTGCCTTTCCCTGCAAGGCATCTTCTGCCTATGGAAAAATATCTGAAACATCCGCAAAATGCAATTGCCAACATGCGTTCTCCAACTACTGAAATAATAAGCTCTCGCGGATGCCCATTTAACTGCATTTTTTGCTCTATACACACTGTTTGGGGGAAAAAATGGAGAGCTAGAAGCGCAAAAAATGTTGTTGATGAAATAGAAGAGCTGCATAAAAAATACAGCATAAAAGAATTTAGATTTTTTGATGATAATCTTACCTGGGACAAGAAAAGAATGATTGAACTCTGCAAGGAGATAATAAAAAGAAAATTGGATATCAGGTGGGATACTCCAAACGGAGTTGCAATAGCAACTTTAAATGAAGAAGTTCTTGCGAAAATGAAAAAATCAGGATATTACAAAATTGTGATGGGAATTGAATCTGGAAGTGAAAAGACTCTTAGATTTATGAGAAAGCCTGTTTCACTAGAGCATGCTCGGAAAATAATAGGCATTTGCAATAAACTTGGAATATGGACATGGAGTACCTTTGTAATAGGATTCCCTAATGAAACTCGTGAGGAAATACAAAAAACGATAGATTTCGCAAAAAAAGCTGGGCTGAACTTTGTCACATTTTACATTGCTCAGCCATACCCTGGAACAGATTTGTGCGAAATGTATAAAAAAGAAGGATTATTAGAAAATGGAATAATGATAAACAGCGGAGTTCATGAAACACAGTATGACACTCATTATTTCAAGGCAAAAGAACTAAGGGACTTGCAAAAAAAAGCTTATTCTGAATTTTTTAAATATAGAATAATTTCTTACTTAAACCCTGTAAAATTTTATAATGAATTCTTAAACAGAATAAAAAGCTGGGAAGACGTTGTTTATGTTTTCAGAATGGTTCTGAATCTTGTTGGAAGAGAATACTCGCCGATTTATAAGAAAAAGTGAGAAGGGGCACCTTAAGAAAAAAAGAACTAAAACTCTACAAATAGAATTACCCAATAAACCCTATATGGAGATATAAACTACTAATATAAAATTTTCAGAATAATAAATATTTTCTAATAAGTCTGAAAATTTTTGTTTAATAATTGCTAGAGATTGTCTCAAAATTTTGTTCAGACAAATAGCGTTTGAATATTAGCCGCTAATTTTTAGCTTACCCGAGAGTATCTTAATAAGTCTTTAAACATTGAAACGACTTGTTCACCTTTTCCTCGCTGGCTCTGCTTTTCTCGACTTACTTGCTCTAAACTTCTACGCCGAAATCTGTTGGATTACTAATAATTATTTTAAGATAAGCGTCAGCCTCCCTTTAAACCATTTTATTTCGTGCTCTCAATTCTTACCCAAATCTTGCTGAACTCTTTCTTTTTTATGTTTATGTCCCAGAAAATCAAGAGCCAGAGGTAGATTCTAGCAAAAACAAGCTCGATTGTCCAGAGGAACTCCCTGAATGTTTTAGGATATCTCAGAACTTGAAAGATTCCTGCAGATTCTTTTGTGAAACTTCTATCTATGTTTTTTTCCTTGAAAATATATCTTATCTGATTATAGCCGCCTGCGCTTCTTTTTTTCTGCTTTATCCAATCAGAAAAATTATCCGGATATTTTATATAAACATAGGATTTTTCTGAATATTCTATTTTATAGCCTTTATTTTTAACAATGTGAGAATTATAAGCATCGTCGGAAAGCGTATCTTCTGGCATTTTTTGAAGAAGTTTTTTTCTTATAGCGTATAAATAACCTGAGCACGAAATAAATTTCGCTTTTTTCCTCCATAAATGGACCATTTCTGTTAGAAGATGGGACCAATAGCCTAGTTTTGTTTTTCTTGAGTTTAGGGGAATAGGATGGCCAGAGGCAGCTCCAACTTTTGGGTCTTTTAATTTTTCAAGAAGTGGTTGAATTGCTTTATCGGACATATAAACATCTCCGTCAGTTAGAACAAGGATGTCTCCTCTGGCTTTTTTTAGAAGATTATTGAGGGCTGCAGGCTTACCCTTGCCCTTATCCTGGATTAATCGTATTTTTTTGTTTTTTCTCGCATATTTTCCTGCAACTTCAAGAGTTTCCTCATCGGGAGCAGAAACAAGGATTTCATAGTTCTGTTTTATATTGTTATTAAGAACCTGCTCTATTGCCTTTCCTATTGTCCTTGGCTCTTTGTAAGCCGTTATAATTACGCTTATCATTTCTGATTAAAAACCTCTGTGTATTTTTTAATTAATTTTTTCCACAAGTATTGTTTTGCTTCTTTTTTTGCTGTATTCTCTATACCCTTTATTTCCTTGCTTCTCTTAAGATTTTCTTCAATTAATTGAGCAAGCTTTTTTGAGTCATCGATGTTGAATAAAAAGCCAGTTTTTCCGTCTTGGATTATCTCTTTTCCACCGTCGGTTTTGCTTGAAATAACCAGCTTTCCTCTTGCCATAGCCTCGAGAAGAACCTGGGGCATTGCTTCCCTTAAGCTTGGAAGAACAAATATTTTATGCTTATCGATTAATTGAATTTTTTCTTTTAACTCACTTATTGGAAGAAAGATAGAAACATTAGGGATAACTTCTTTTTCGAGAATTAGTTTAAGCTTTTCAAGATATTTTTCTTCAGCTTTTCCAACAATAGTAAAATTAACCCGGGGAATAAGCTTTGCTGCCTTCAATAAACATTCGATATTTTTAACTGGCGCGATTCTCCCGAGAAATAAAACTTCCCGAGTTCTTGATTCTCTTGTTTTTTCCTGCTCGAAAAATTCTTCGGGCAAGCCATTAGGAATATAGATTATTTTTTCTTTTTTCACTCCTAACTTATGAAGGAAAGGCATTTCCCATCTTGTTATTGCAATAATTTTCTTGAAGTCATTAATAGCTGGTCTGACTTTAATAGCCTCGTAGAAATTGGTTATTATATTCAGAGGAAATGTTCTTTTAACATTAAATGGAGCATGAGTGACTAAATAACATGGAATATTCAATTTTTTGCAGGTTTTAAGAGCTTTAAAAGAATGTGGATGCAGAAGATGCGTGATTACAATATCGGGCTTATATTCTTCCAATTTTTTTTCAAAATTAAAATATGTCACATTAGGAGAAATAATCCTATCAAAAAAGTCTTGATGAGATGCAAACCGGCTTATAGTTATTCCTTCACTATCTTCCTTGCAGGAGGCTGTTTCATGAGTTCCCCTTATAATATTAGATGAAAAAATTCGCACCTTATATCCTAATTTACGAAATTCCTCGCTTTCGCTAAGTACGCGAGTCCAGACTCCGCATATGCCTGCTGAAAACGGGCAGATTTCTAGTATTTTGAGCTTTTTCATACAATAAGCAAGAACAGGGAATTTATAAATATTGATTATTATAATTCATAATGCAAAAGCCCTATCAATTAGAGGATATAACTGTGATTATCCCTACTTATAATCGTTCAGAAGATTTAGCCATAACTTTAAAGTCTCTTCTTCCTTCAGCGAAAAAGTTAAAAGAAATAATAATCGTTGACCAAAGCAGTGACGAAAAAACAAAAAAACTTATTAAAAAATTAAATAACAAGAAGATAAAATATGTTTACTCTAAAATTCCTTCCATAAGTATTTCGCGAAATATTGGCATTAAAAATCTTTCTGGTAACTCGAGGATTGTTTGTTTTCTTGACGACGATGTTAATATTTCTAAGCTTTATTTTGATAAAATACTTGAAGTTTTTAATACTGAATCAGGAGCTCTTGCGGTTGGAGGTTATATTGGATGCCCAAAAATGGGTTTTTTTGCAAAATTGGAAAATTTTCTCAAGAAAATATTTTTTATCGGACACTATGAAAAAAATGCTGCCAGAATAATCTCTGCCTATGGCAATAGTTATCCTTCTTTTCTGAATAGAGTAATAACTGCTCAGTGGCTGCCCGGGGTTAATATGGTATATAAAAAAGAAGTTTTTAATGAGCAAAAATTTGATGAAAATTTATTGGGATATACTATCGCAGAAGATATAGACTTTGGATACAGATTGTGGAAAAAGCATCCTGAGTCTATTTTTATAACGCCCTATGCAAAAATAATTCATAGAGCTTCGAAAATAGAAAGATGTCCTACAAAAAAAATGGGCTATATAAATCAAATTGACCATTTTTATTTCTTCTTGAAAAATATGGGCGGTAGTGCTGTTTACAAGCTAAAATTTGCCTGGTCTTTGCTCGGAATAAGCTTGCTTAGAACCCTGAATATGCTAATTAAGCCAAGCAAAATAACCTATCTAAAATGGAAATATTTTTTCAGTTCATTATTCTACTGTTTATTTAATCTTTCTAAGATAAGAAAAGGAATATTGAGGGATTTTCAAGAATAGTTATTATGTAAAAATCATTTTTTAGATTTTTGAGTATCCTGTTTAATCCCTAGCTTGCTTTTTAAAACATCTCTTATCTTGAAGAGAGTATAATTGATATGCCCGCCTTTTAAGAGAAGAAAAGTCTTTTTTAAGTAGGTAAAACTCTGGCTCTTGCTTAAGTCATTCACTGTTTTTAGAAGAGTTTTGGTTGGAATTTTGCTAAGATTGATATTTCCCTCTTTCAAATCGCAAAAATTCTCCCACTCTTCTAAATTTTTTGGCTTCTTTAGCAAGCCCTTTTCAACAGCATAGTGAAAGAGCTCTGTTGATGGATAGGGCTTGAAAACTTTTATATCAACTACATCTGGCTTGTAAGTTTTGATGAAATTAACAGTTTCGTTCATCTCTGAAATTGTTTCGGTTGGCAAGCCGGTCATAAAGCTGCCATCAACAAATATCCCAAATTTCTTGCACTGCCTTATCGCTTCTATATTCTGCTTTATTGTTGTTCCTTTATTAATGAAATCCAGTATTCTCTGGCTTCCTGACTCAAATCCGAATTGAATTGCCCAGCATCCGGCATGTTTTAAATCTTTCATTACTTTATCGTGCGCTTGATCCACTCTTAAGAAGCAATGAAATATGCAGTTATACTTTGAAAGAGCGTTGCAAATCTTTGTAGTTCTCACACTTAGATTTGCAAAATTATCATCGGCTATTGTAAACTCTCTTATATTATATTTTTCAATAACACCTGTCATCATCTTTATTATTTTATCGGCGTCATAGAATCTTAATGCTCTTCCCTGATTATAACAAAACCTGCATCTTCCAGGACATCCTCTGCTCGTGCAAAAAGTTGCAACAGGATATTCTTTAACTTCCAAAAGATCATAATCCATTATCGGAGAAGTGCGGAGGTCGAGAAGAGGCCTCATCGGATTATGATTTACATTTTTAATCTTGAGCATATTTTTTTTGTTTGCTTTGTTTTTATCAATTAAATTGCAAATTTCAAGAAGAGTTTCTTCGCCCTCTCCTCTGACGACATAATCAATAGACTTATAGTCTAATAAAGAATCTGGCTCAAGGGTCGCATGAATTCCCCCCACAATTACAAGTGCTTTTGAATTCTCTTTGATAATTTTTGAAATCTGCTTTACATCCCGAATTACAGGAGAGGTATAACAAGTCATAGCCACTACATCTGGATTAAATTTTTTAAGAACTTCCAAGAAATCACTGTTTTTAGGATAAAGATTTCGGTCAAAAACCTTAACTTTATGATTTCCTTTCTCACGAATAAAAGTAGCCAATTCTACTGACGCTAAGGGCATCCACGGAATTTTTTCTTCTGGAATGCTAATGTCGTAATTCGGCTGCACGAATAAAGTCTTAGCCATAAAAAAACATATTTGTATTATTTAAAAATCTATGCCAATTGGTTAAGCGGCGTCAATAACTTAACTTTCTGCTACAATCCAAACTATAACAACTCAAGATAACCCTAGTGAATTACTAGGATAAACTTTCCAAACAATCTAAAAGGATATAATTTCTTTGGAAAGTTTAAATTATTAATCTGAATATCCCCCGGGTGGCAGTTTAAGGCGGGGTAATTGGTGTTTGATGCTGCAGTTTTGTTTGGGGAAGAGTAGATTAATAAGGGTTTGAGGTTAGACTTAAAGGTTATTTTATGCAACAGCTTCATCAAAAATCCTTTTTAATAGTTTTTGTTTCTTTTTGAATGAAAATTCTCCTGATTCTACCATTTTTCTGCCATTTTCGCCTAATTTTTTTCTTAGTTTTGGATTAACTATTAATCGCTCGGTTTTATTCGCCAGCCTTTTTATAAGCGAGTTATCAATTTCTTGAATTTGCCTGAGAAAATGCTTATTTCTTGTGTCTAAATGAATTTTTTCTCCTGCATAATCAATTTTATCTGATTTCTTGACTATTAATCCATTAATATTATCTATTATTACTTCTTCTACTGCCCAGGTGTCAATTGCAATCATTGGAAGGCTGTAAGACATTGCTTCTACAGGGGCAAGCCCGTTAAGATTATGCGAAGGAGTCATGAAAATGTCTGCTGATTTGTAGAGATTGTCTAATTCTTTTTGGGATAAAATTTTTTCAATTATATGCAATCTGGGAAGGTCCTTATATTTTTCCTTAATCTTTGGAGGAATATTACACCTTATGGAAAGATGCAGATTAGAAAACTTTTTTTGCAGGTATTTGAATGTTTCAAGAGTTTCCAACCCTCCTTTGATTAAAAAATCATCAGGATTATTAATAGAACCAATAAACAATAAATTTACTTGTCTCTTCTTATAGCTTTTCGCTATTCTTTTTTTGGGAAAAAGTGGCTTGGTTATATGAACGATTTCTATTTTTTTTTCTATTTCTGGAGATTTAAACTCATCTATAAAATCTTTCCTGCATGCTTCTGTAAAAACAAGTATTTTCTTAAGACTCTCATGCAATAATATGCTTCTAATGTAATCTTTTCTTTTTTTATAGAGAGCATAGTCATACCCTTCGAGACTAGTTATTTTATCCACAACATCGAGAATCCATGGCTTGTCATCTCTGATGATTAAATGACTTGTGGAGAAAATCAAATCAATATCTTTCGGAAGAATCTTTTGTGAAAACTCTCTATCTTTTATCTCAATCGGATTAATAATATTTTTTATTGTTAATTTATATATCCACTTTAAAAAATTGTTTTTTGAAAATCGCGTTATCAAAGAATCGGTTTTTGACTGGTGCTCCTCTACTACGAATTCGTAACCCGGAACTCCTGCTTTAACCATATCAGTATACAGGCTATGGAGCTTCTGAAAATGGTGATGCAAATATACTTTCTTCATGCTAAAACAAGGATATTCTAACTTTAAAAAGGATATGCTAGAAATTTTTAATCATTTTTCTTCTTTTGACAATTTCGAGAGATTTTCTTCGCTCCTCGATTATTTCCTCTTCGCTAAGAACATCATGAATAAATGTAAGCGGACGCTCAGCTTCGTGGTCGCGAAGACCTAGAGTCATATGATAGCGGCTAAAATCATGCTCCTTCAGTTTTATTCCATATTTTTTAGGATTATGATAAATATCTGACCCAGGATAAGGAACAAGGGTGGACACATCAACTCCATCTGGATTTGCCTTTTTTAAAAATTCTTCCAATCTCGAGGAAAATCCTGGCGGCTCGCCAGGCAGACCTATAATTAAAAAAAGCCTTGATTTCATTCCTAGTTGCTCAGTATTTTCTAAGGCCCTATAAACTTGATCAAGATTTATCATTTTAGAATGCTTATCTAAGACTTCCTGAGATAGGGACTCAACGCCATAGCCTAATTCTTCACACCCTGAATTCCGCATCCAAGTTAGCCGCTCAATATCTGCCTGGTCAACTCGTGTTGTTGCTCTCCATTTTATTCCAAGAGGCCCTATTTTTTTGCATAATTCCTCTAACCTGTCTCTTTTGAGGGTCATGGTATCATCCTGAAATCTAAAATTCTTAACTCCATAATTTTCTATTATTCCTTTCAGTTCGCCGACAACATTATTGGCGCTTCTAAATCTAACCCGCCTGCTCCACATTGCATCGCTCGCACAAAAGCTGCACTTGCTCGCGCATCCCCTAGAAGTTATAATTGTTCCAGCATATTCATCTGCTCCTGCTTGAAAGGCATTTTTACTGAAGACAGAATTAAAAGGAAGAAGATGCCAGGCCGGATAAGGAATAGAATCCAAATCTCTGATTAAATGACTACTATAAATTCTGTCTGTGAGCCTGCACTCACAAAAATCGTTCAATAATTTTAAAAAGGCGTTCTCACCTTCGCCAACGACTATTTTATCGAAAGAAGAATCGACTAAATTTGGAAGGGCTGTTGCATGTATTCCGCCAAGAACAGTCAGGGATTTTGGAGTTTTAAGTTTAGCAATTTTTGCTATCTCAACTGCAAGCGGATAATCTGGCGTTGAAGCAGTAATGCCATAAACATCAGCATCAATAATATATTTTGAAAAATCTTCCAGCTTTCTGCTTCTCAAATCAGTCATGCAAACATCATAACCTTCTTTTTCAGCGACAGCTCCGAGGTACAATAATCCAAGCGGAGGATTTCTTTTATCGTCCCCTAAATAGGGATTTGGCGGTATTACTAAATTAACCTTCATTTTACAATTTTATGGGTTTTTCAGGTATTTTAAGCATTTGTATTATTGAGAATATAACTGCGAGTGCTAGTAAATTTTAGTTTATGACCTCCCCGATTCAAGCAGAATATTTTAGTTTCGTAAACATTATTGTAAAATTTGTAATAATTCCATAACATTCTTAAGCAGAAGTTTCAAATAAGCAAAAGCGAAGAAGGTCGAACAAATCGTTTTGAAAGTTGAGAGCATTACTAATAATCCTCTTATTTTCAGCATGCCCTCGAGAGAACTAACTTTTTATCACATAAAAGCTTAAAAAGCGATTGCCCTATTTCGGAATGAAATGAAGGTCATATTCACTCATCTTAAACCGGATGTATGGCAGTATAAGGTGGCAAGCAGCCTGAAATCAGCAGGAGTAAAAACTGTTTCTATATCGCTTAAATCTCATGATAAAGAGCTTTTTCAAAAAGCATTCAGCGAGATTATCTGCTTGGATTTGCCTGACCTTAAACCTAAAACTTTATTTTTGGCTTTTATGAAGAATCCGTTTAAGTTTTTCAGTTTTTTTAGCAAGATAATCCGAATAAAAGCAGATGCGGCAATTATTCAGGGACCTCCTCTCTATCTGACCTCTTTTTTTCTGTGGTTTTTCAGGGGCAGATTTCCTAGAATATTTTTCCCTTATGATACAAATTATCCCTGGTGGAAAAATCCAGAAAAACATATATCAAAAATAGAAATTTTACGAGAAAAATATTCTTTTAAAAATTGTGATGCTATCTTGATTAAAGATTATCCTGGTGAACTAAAACTTTTACCAAGTTCTTGGGAAGCAAACAAAAAACCTCTTATTGAATTTCGGGGTCCTCTTAAAAAATGGTTTGTAAATTACAATCCTAAGGAAAAATTATCTTATAAGGATGGCGAGATACATATCGCCTATCCAGGTAGTTTAGCTCTAGAAGATTCTCAAGTAATATTGATGTCTCATGTAAGAGAAGCGCTTAAACAAAAAATTCATTTTCATATTTATCCTAATCCAAAACCTACTGAAAAAGAAATAAATAGTCTTACCCAAAATAATAGCAAATTAAGACCTTATTTACATATTCATGACTATGTTAGCCCTGAAAAACTTTCTCAAGAAATGTCTAAATATGATTTTGGATTATGCTATGGCGATATCTGGGGAGAATTAAATTCCGAAATACAAAAATATACATTTGGAAATAGAATTTCATCCTACTGGGAATCTTCAATTCCTATAATAGTGCAAGAGGGTTATGATTCTACCACTAAAGAAGTTTCTAAAAATCATTTGGGAATAATTTGTAAAGATATGAAAAATATCAAGAAACACATCAAGAATTTTAATTATGAAGCAAGTATTAAAGATATTGTAAAATATCGAAATGAAAAAGCGATAGAAAAGAATATTGATTCTTTTATAAAGTTTATAAAAAATCTAAATAAAAAATAATTTTTTATTTTATAACTCTCTCATTTAGAAATATGTATATATCTCACAATAGATAATATTAAAAACTAACTTTTTTAAGGATAAATATGTCTGATTTAAAAGTTGTGCTAATGTACCCGAATCTAAGATGGTGTGAATGGGAGGAAAGAACGTTATGGAATCTGCATCCCTATAATCTGGGGCTTCTTACTTCTATGGTCAGGGATTTTTGTGATGTTGAGATTTTTGACGGAACCCTGAAGGATACTTCTAAAGAAGAGTTTAGAAAGATTATTGCTAATAAAAAGCCAGACCTTGTTGGGATATCAATATTAACAAACGAATACAGCTCTGCAGGGCTGTGCGCCTCAAAAATTGTAAAGGAAGCTAGTCCTGAAACAAAGGTAGTTATGGGAGGAGTTCATGCCACTTCCAACGGCGCTTCTGTAATCCGGGAAGACAGCATAGATTATGTAGTTATGGGCGAAGGAGAATATGTCTTTAGGGATTTGTGCAAATTTTTAAAGGGCGAAGGAGATATCCCAAAAAAAGGACTTGCATTTAAAAAAGACGGAAAAATTATTGATACTGGACGGGCAGATTTCATACAGGATTTGGATGCGATTCCCTATCCCTCCTATGACAAAATGGATTTTGAAAGATATATTAATATCTGCCAAAGAGAGGAAGTGGGACGACCACGCGAAATGCCCTATGCCAATATGATCACATCGAGAGGCTGCCCCCATAGGTGCTGTTTCTGCGAGGTAGCACATATAACTGGAAGAAAACCCCGGCTAAGAAGCGTTGAAAATATTATCGGTGAAATAGACCTTTTGGTTCAAAATTATGGAATCAAAAGTTTAACCTTCCATGATGATAATATGATGGTTAACAAAGAAAGAGCAAAAAAACTCTTCCAAACAATGATTCAAAAAAATTACAATTTTAAATGGAATAATCCCGCACTTCCTCTTTTTCATCTGGATGAGGAACTTATAGGTTTAATGCGAGAAAGTGGATGTTGCCATATAAATGCAGCAATTGAAAGTGGGGTAGAAAGAGTGTTAAAAGATATTATTCACAAACCTTTAGATTTAGAATATGGTAAAAAAATGTTAAAAGAATTGAGAAGAGTGGGAATAGATACTTGTGCAAATTTTATTGTGGGTTTTCCTGGAGAAACTTGGGATGAAATAAGAGAAACTCTAAAATTTGCTGAAAATCTAGAAGTAGATTATGTAAAAATTTTTAATGCTGTTCCTTTTCCAAACACGGAACTTTATGAAGTATGTAAAAAACAAGGTTATTTGAGACAAGGATTTAATGCAAATAAACATCTTTGGACAGATGGCTGGATTGAAACTCCAGAATTTACCTCAGATGACGTTAAAATGTTAAGAGCTTATGAATGGGACAGAATTAACTTTACAGATACCGATAGGAGAAGAAAAATAGCTGAAATGATGGGGATAAGTGAAGAAAAATTAATGAAAATAAGAAGGGATACTTTAAATAGAGCTCATAAAAAATGATAAGCAAAACTATCAGTCCGTATAAGATTCTGATTATAATGCCTCGCTATAATCTAGGCAATAAAAAAAATTACCAATACAACTTTCCCCTTGGCTTAGGATACATCTCGGCAATTCTTAAAAAAGAGGGGTATGCTGTAGATTGTCTTAATTTGAATCATCTTGATGGATCAATTACTGATTTGGTTAAAATCGAATTGAACAAAAAAAATTATGATTTTGTTGGTGTGGGAAATACTGCGCTAGAGTATGTTGTTACAGAGAGTATAATAAGGGCGGTACGAGAGCATAAATCCAAGCCAAAAATAATTCTCGGGGGAGCCATAATAACCACTCAGCCTGCAATTATTTTTAATGACTTAAAACCTGACTTCGGCATTATCGGAGAGGGGGAAGAAACAATTTTAGAACTTTTAGAATGCCTCAAGAAAGAAAAGGATTTGAAAAAAGTAAACGGGATAATTTACCGCGATAAAAACAAAAAGCGGATAATAACTCCAAAACGCAATCCTCCTGAAGACTTGGACTCTCTGCCGATTCCGGATTTTGAGGGGTTTGGATTTGAAGAACAGCTAAAACATTCTTACACCAATACTGCTTATCTTTTTAATGCTTCAGATTTTCCAAGAGTATACCCTATTCTATGCAGCCGCTCCTGCCCTTTTCAGTGCACTTTTTGCTATCATGAAGGCAAATATCGCGCCAGATCGATAGATAATATAATGGAAGAACTGAATTTGATGGTTAAAAAATACAAGATAAACAGTCTCATGATCTATGATGACTGCTTTGCCATAGATGAAAAGAGGTTTAAAGAGTTTTGCAAGAGAATAAAAGAATTAAGAGCGCAACTTTCTTGGAATCTTATATGGACTCCGCAACTAACAGTTAAAGGCATAAACGATAATTTGATGAAGCTGCTGAAAGAGGCAGGCTGTGAGGTGATATCCTATGGATTTGAGAGTTATAGCCCTATTGTTCTTAAGAGCATGGGTAAGCCTATAACTCCTGAAGAGATTGATAATGCGCTTAGGACTACATTGAAGTATAAAATAGGAGTGCAGGCTAATTTTATATTTGGAGACATTGCTGAAACAAAAAGAACTGCTTACGAAACATTAAACTATTGGAAAAATAATGCGGGAGGGCAAGTTTCTCTTAGATTCATACAGCCCTATCCTGGAAGCAAAATTTATCAGCACTGTCTTAAAAAAGGCATAATAAAAAACGAGTTGAATTTTGTAAAAAATCTGGGGGGTTATGGAGATTTAGTTTTAAATATGACAGATAAAATGACTGACGAAGATATTTTTCAGCTAAAAAAAGATATACTTACCGCAACAAGCAAATACTGCAGATTTGCAAAACCAATAAAAATTAAAAAGATAGGAGAGAAAGTATATAATCTGGAACTGCGATGCCCTTACTGCAAAAAAGAGATGATTTACAAGAACTGCTTCATAGATAATATTCTTTATTACGGCTCTTTTTTAATGTGCCGAAACTGCAGAAAAAGGTTCTTTCTTGTAACTTCGCTCAAAAGACTTGTCTTTGAGCACTATTATAAGTTCTACAATGCAGTAAAAAAAATTAGGATGCTTCAGGTAAGATTCACCAGCATACTCAAAAAAATAAAGTTTAAACTTTTAAATTAATCTTGCAGAACATAAATGCTTTTAAATAAGGGAGGATTGTTGAAAAAATGGATTTAAAGAAGGTGTTAATAATAAAAACAGGTTACACTGAAATTTTAGACGGCATTAGAGACAGCAGAATAGCCAGTCTTGGTGATGTTCTTAGGACCACTGCGCTTTTGCATAGATATAAAGAGAGTCATATAAGCTGGGCTACGTCTGAGGAATCTATCCCCCTGTTAGATAAAAATCCGCATATTCATAAACTCCTCGATTTAGACTGGATAACTGCACTCCAACTGCAGAAGGAAGAATTTGATTATGTAATTAATTTAGAAAAAGTTCCGGGGATATGCGCGCTTGCAGATGTAATAAGGGCCAGAAGGAGCAGATATGGATTCACGCTTAACAGCCAGACAGGAGAAGCTGAAGCCTTGGATAAGGGGCATGAAGTTCTTAGTGTAAGTTTTAATCCTGCTTATAAAAAAGATAATAAAAAAACTTTCCAGGAGCTTTTGTTTGAAATGGTTGGAGAGACGTTTAATGGTGAAGAGTGCATTCTTGGCTATCAGCCAAAGACAGAAGAAAGATATGACGTCGGATTTAATACACTCGTAGGAAGCAAGTGGCCGACTAAGCAATGGGCTTTTGAAAATTGGGATAAGCTTGAAAAATTAGTTGGAGATGAACTTTTGATTACACGGCAGGATGAAATTAGAGATGGCGAAAGGGTAAACAAATTTAAGAATCTCTATTCCTATATGGACTGGATAAATTCTTCCAAACTTCTGGTTACAAATGACAGTTTAGGATTGCATCTGGCGCTGGCAATGAAAAAAAAGGTTATAGGATTATTTGGACCTACTTCAGAATCAGAGATGTATTTTTATGGAAGAGGTGAAGCATTAACTCCTGCTGAAAATCTTGAGTGCAGATCATGTTTCAAGTCAAAATGTGACAAATATCCTAATTCCTGCGTTGATTTAATTAACCCTGAAAGAGTAGCTGAAAGAATTGCTAATTATTTAAAATGACTTGAGAGTAATATTCTTAGGATTTTGTGAAAATAAAGTCTTTTGCATGAGCGAAATAGCAGTTGAAACTGTTTATACAAAAGTAAAAAATCTAATCGGGAATTAATTTAGTACTTAACCTCGCCACATAGCTCCAGCCAGAAAAGTATCCTATAGTAAACGACATTATAATTTCCCCATTTCAGTGTCGTTTACTAAATAGCAAAGGCGCAAAGGAGTGGGGAAACAAGAGTGTCCTTCGCTATAACCTAATTCGCCACTTGCTTACTTTTACCTCCTTTTTACCATATTTTTCCTAAAAATAAGAATATTTTTTGTAAATTTATCAAAAATAACCTCTTTTCCATAAGAAATTAAGGTAAAAATAATCCCAATTTTCAATTATTCTATCATCTGTCAAATTAATGCACATTTTTTTGAGTAACTTTCTTGATTTTATACAGAAAATGAGCTAAAAACATCTGTCAAATCAATTTGAGTAATTTTGAGTAACTTCAATAGAAATGGAGGTTACGATTTTTTATTCAACTGGCGAAGTCAGGTTAGTATATTGTTCTGCCGAGAAATATTTCTTCTGCGCATACACTTTTATAGGACTTACATGCATCAAAAATTACTTCTGCTGCCTCATTCGGTTGAATAAGTTTATCTGGATCTCCAGAGGGAGTTGAAAACATTGAGGTTTTCATTCCCCCAATATAAATTCCTATAACTCTTATTCCCCTGGGTTTTGCTTCATATCGGAGAGAATCTGTAAATCCTCTTAAACCAAATTTAGTTGGAGCATAAAGAGTTTTAGAGTCAGAAGTTATTTTAAGTACATCCATTGAATTAATATTAACAATAGTTCCTTGTTTATTTCTAAGAAAAATAGGGTAAATTGCTCGTGTCAGTTTCATAGGGGCAATAAGATTCGTTCCTAAAATTTCATCGATTTCAAAATCCTCAGCTTCTTCAAAATTTTTTCTTATGTTTATTGCTGCATTGTTTATAAGAATTTCCAGATTTACCTGATTAGCCTCTCTTGCAAGTTGAGTAATGACCTCTGAATCGCGTAAATCCCCTTCAACAATTAAAGATTGAATATTTCTTGGAATTGAATAAGCATTAATACACTCTAATGCCGACTTATTTCTTGCAGTCAATATGAGATTATAACCCTTATGTGCAAATATTTCTGCTAAGCTTTTTCCCAAGCCACCACTTGCTCCAGTAATCAAAACATATTTCGTACTCATCTCATTATTGTCCAAAAATAATCCCCCCTATAATCTACTTTCTCGAAAAAATTTAACCATTGATAAACGTACATATGGGTCTTAGCCGTAAGACTCCAAGCTTCCATATTTTTTTGTTCCTCAGGAGTCTTGTAGGCATCCACTTGTACGAATATATTTCCAGAGGGTCTGCAAACACGATTCAGCTCTCGGAAAGCTTTTTCGCATAGTTCGGGGGGTAAATTATGGAGTGTATCTACTGAAAAAATAAAATCGAATGAGTGATCTTCATAAGGCAAACTATCCGCACTCCCCTGAGATAAAAAAGATCTTACATCTGCAATAGAATTTTCAATAGCATAAGCAGAAATATCTAATCCTGCTATTTTTATTTCTGGCAATAGAGTTCTAATGTCATGAAGCAAAAATCCCTTTGCACAACCTATGTCTAAAAAAGAACTTTTATTACTAAGATTATAATGATGCTTAATTCTTTCTGCAACAGCAACCCATCGACCATCATAATAATACCCACCGTAACCATTTACTCTATCACCATCAAAGAATTCCCTATCAAATCTTTGCGCAATTTCACGATTTTCCTGTTTTCTCCAACTAGAACTATAAATTCTTTTCACCGGAGGTCTTTGTAGTAAGTCTATTTCCATTATAAAGATTATATTAGATGAAATTTCTAGTCTTTCCCGAACAGGCTAAAAGAGCTTCAATGTTCATATTTCTTAAATCATTCGCACAATGATGCCTACAGCTCTTACTTGGATTAAATTTCTGAAAAATTTCCTTTGCTTCCTTACTAAACCAAAGATTCTTGAAAGACTTATCTTTGATTGACCCAATAATTCCACTTGAAGAATAGGCTTTATCGTGACAAAAGTATACGACAGAGTCTGCGCCTATTACCGGAACAATCTGCAGGATATAACATTTTGAGTAATTTCTTTTATCTGCGCCACATAATGAAAAGTCGGCTTCGTAGGTATCGTGTACTTTGAACCTTGAATCCTGAAGATTCTTAGCTTTTCTTATTTGGTCTAGAACTGATTTCATTATTGGTTTATGATATTCTTTAAAACCGGGATGAATCCACTGAGGAGTTATTTTAACATGATTTACCCCTAAATCCCTAAAATGCACAACAGAACGATAAACTTGGTCTGAATTTTGTTTATGCACTATAAAATTTATTCCAAGTTCGCATTCGGGATTTTTAATTTTAGCAAAATTTCTTATATTCTCTGTCAGCTCATAGAACCATTTTTCTGGAACTTTCCTTATTTTTGAAAAAGATTTTGCATCACTTGCATCGGAGGATATTCTTACCCATTGTGCATTTGCAAGAACTTCTGCTTTTTTACCCTCCAATTTCTGACCATTAGTGATTATTGACAAATCAATTCCATATTTTAAAGTTTTATTTAATGCTTCTAAAATGTAGGGATAAATAAGAGGTTCTCCGCCTCCTGAATAGGTAACTGCCTTAACGCCCATATCCCTAAAATCTGCAAGTATTTCCAAAATCTTTTCATGAGGTATTTGTGCTTTTCGATTGCTAATACGATCTCTTACTTCCCTATCTCCTCCACGAGGTTCATAAGAGCAAAAGGAGCAATGATGATTGCATAAATTTGTAGGTTTTAATCTAACATAAATAGGAGCAATTATCGTTCCATTTAACAAAGATTCAAGTTTTTCAGGATGCCAAGCGATTTTAAGAGTGCTATAATTAAGATTTACCATTTTTATTGAAAACTTCATCGTATTTAAATATTCGTATCTTCATTTAGATAGTATAAAATCATATAAATACTTTTAAATTAAAATCTAATTTAATAACTAAAATGAAGATAGAAGTAGATAATCATAAACTGATGTATCACCCTAATAGAGTTGCTGAATGGAAGAAAAATAGCGACTGCTTTCCGATCTATGTTGAAATTGGACCCACAAACCGATGCAATCATAAATGCCAATTTTGCGCTCTTGATTGGCTTCAGCACGGCGGAGCAGACATTAATTCAGATGTTCTCTCTAGAAGTTTAGAGGATATGGCTGCTCATAGAGTAAAATCAGTTATGTTTGCAGGAGAAGGCGAACCTCTGCTACATAAAGACCTGGGATTGTTCGTTAAAACTGCAAAAAATTATGGGATGGATATTTCCATGACGAGTAATGGAGTTTTATTCAGCAAAAAGAGAGCAGAAGAGATTCTGCCCTATCTATCCTGGATTAGGTTCAGTATTGATGCAGGAACTGCTGAAACCTACGCTAAAATACATGGGGCTAGAGAAGAAGATTTTAAGATTATGATAAAAAATCTTGGTGATGCTGCAGAAATAAAAAGAAAAAATAATTATGGGGCTGCTATCGGAGTTCAGGCTCTTCTGACTAATAAAAGTCTAAACGAAATTAAAACACTTGCCTATATTGTTAAAACTGCTGGCGCAGATAATCTGCAAATCAAACCATATTCCCATCACCCAGCAAGCAAGAATGATTTGAGCTTTAATTTTGAAGCAGCTGAAAAAATAATGCCTGAATTAGAAGCGTTTTCAGATAAAAGATTTGAGGTGATTTACAGAACACAGACTATCCAAAGATTATGTCAAGAAAGAGAGTATAATGAATGTTATGGTCTGCCTTTTTTTGCGCTTATTGATGCTAAAGGAAATGTTTTGCCGTGTGGATTATTTTATAATAATCCGGAATTTAGCTATGGAAATATAAACGAGTCAATTTTTTCTGATGTTTGGAAAAGCGAGAAAAGGCAGAAAGTCATTCAAAAAATAAAAGAAAAGGGGATTAATGACTGCCGAACAGGATGCAGGCTTGATGCAATAAACAGGTATTTACATAGGATTAAAAACCCTCACCCGCACGATAATTTTATATAAAAAGATGAAATAAAATCCCTCTGAATTTATTATAAAAATGAAAAAATATCAAATAATTGGTACTGAAAAAAGAATCAATGAGCTAAATGGGCAAGAATTGAGCTTACTCGAGCAAGAACTGATTGATTTTGAAAATAGCCTGATTAAACTATGGGAATCTGCTAAAATTCCCTATCCGGTTCATTTTTCCGGGGGAAATGAAAAACAATTAATAGATATTTTTAAGGCAGTGAAAAAAGAAGATTATGTTCTTTCTACCCATAGGGGGCACTATCACTATCTTTTAGCCGGAGGAAAACCCGAAAAACTCTTCGAAATGATTATGCGCGGAGACAGCATGCATTTATTTGATAAAGATATTAATTTTATGAGTTCATCTATTGTTGCGGGAATGCCTGCAATTGCTGCTGGAATTGCAAAAGCGATATACGAAAAGAAAAAAATCAATAAAGTCTGGTGTTTTATTGGCGATGGCGCTGAGGACGAGGGTCATTTTTATGAAGCAGTTAGGTATGTTGACGGCTGGCAATTACCTTGTACATTTATTATCGAAGATAATAATCGTTCGGTAGAAACTCCCAAATCAGAGAGATATGGAGATTCTGAAATGATCTGGCCTAATTGCGTAAGAAGGTATAATTACAAAGCAATTTATCCTCATGTTGGAACAGGAAAGTGGATTGATTTTTCAAAAGATGGAAAAAGTGATGGAGAGGTTGGAGGGACACTTACGTGAAATATAAACAAGCAATTCAAGAGTCAATGAAGAAACTTTCTATTGATGAAAGAGTTAGGTTTTTAGGTTATAATGTTACTCGAGGTTCTAGAGCTTATGGAACATTGAAAGATATTTCTCTAGAGAAGTGCATAGAAACTCCATTAGCCGAAAATCTTATGTGTGGACTAGCTATTGGAATGTCAATCGAAGGATATAGGCCGGTATTATTTATAGAAAGACAAGATTTCATACTAAATGCTTTAGACAGTATTGTAAATCACTTGGATAAAATTGAAAAAATGTCTATGGGGGGGTATAAAACCCCCGTTATTATCCGTGCAGTAGTTGGCGGTAAAAAACCAATAGATCCTGGAATTCAGCATACACAAGATTATACTGAAGCGATTAGAAAAATGGTATCATTTCCTATAATTGATTTGAGGAATTCGTCAGAGATAATTCCTGCTTATGAAAAAGTATTAAATCTTGATAGACCCATAATCTTTGTTGAAAGGAGAGATCTTTTTGATAGTGAGTAAATTCAGATATTTTATCTTCAAAAATAGAGAAAAACTTTGCATTTGAATATATATCTTTTTGTATAATAAGTATTTTAAATAGAGGTTTTATGATATATTTATGAAAAAAGTAGTGTTGCCTAATGAATATAAGTATATCGCTGCATTTCTAACTATGAGGTGCAATATTAATTGCACTTATTGCCTGAATGATTTTGGTGAAAAATTTAAGAGAGAAAGTTATGAAGAAGTTTCTGGAGAAGAATGGGTTGAGGGCTTGGATAGACTAGAATCGCGAGCAGAAGTTCCTGTTACTCTTTGCGGAGGGGAGCCGAGTGTTCATCCTGATTTTATTTATATAATTAATAATTTGAAACCTGAACTAAATATTGATATTTTGACTAATCTTCAATTTAGCAAAAGAATGATGGAGCGCTTTATTGGTGAAGTTAATCCGGAAAGATTGAAAAGAGATGCAAGGTATGCTTCTATAAGAGTGAGCTATCATCCTGAGCAGATGGGAAATGGTGAAAAACTGGTTGAGAATGCTAAAATATTGCAGGACGCGAAATTTAGCATTGGAATATGGGCGGTTTTATATCCCTCCCAACAACAGCTTTCAGCGATAAATCAGATGCAGTTCAGGTGTCGCGATGCTGGAATAGATTTTAGATTAAAGGAATACACTGGAGAGTTCAAGGGAGAGCTATACGGAGATTATTCAAAATATGCTAATTCTGCTTTTCAAGATAAAACCCGTTTCTGCGAATGCAGAACTCCAGAGCTCTTAATCTCTACTGATACAAAAATATACAGATGCCATAGGGACTTGTTTGCGCAAGAAAATCCAGTTGGAAGCCTTCTTGATGAGCGTTTTCAGGCAGATTATTGCTTTAGAGCATGCAGTAAATATGGGGATTGCCATCCTTGTGATGTTAAAGTTAAAACAGATTACAAACAGAGGCTAGGAAATACGAGCGTAGATATTAGAAATGTAAAATAATTACTATCCCTTTTTTAAATGCTCTGCTGTTTGGATTCTGCTGCTGTCATTTAAGACATCTATAAGCACTTTGAGTATGAAAAAGTTTCCTTTTAAAATTTCAAGCATTAATTTTAGTGGATAGGCGCTGAAAAATTTCTTCTGATAGAATAAAGAATAAAGCTTATGCGGAAATTTAAATCTGAATACTTTCTTTAATAAAGCGTAGTCTTTTGTTGGCAGTTCTTCTATATCCACAAGAGGTATTGCTATAACTGCCATATTCTTATCATCGATGAAGGTTATTCTCTTACCATTAAAAATTTGTCTGAATAGCGACATTTTCTGAATAAAAAATTCTCTTTTAACCATTAATTGATTAATATTAAATAACTTTTCCCTTTCAAACTTTGGCAGAACCATTGCGTCATCTAAAAAAAGTAGGAGATATCTATCCAATAATTTTGAGCTGACATAGTAACTGCAGCAGCTGATATCTTTATTAGATTTTTCAAGAGAATATGCCTGCAAATAGTTTTTTAATGGATAATTTTTGCATTTTCCATTATCGAAAGCGATATAATCATAATTCCTCACCATGTTTAATATTTCTTTGTCATCCATATCTTCTTTATGGACTGTTAGAATCTTTTTATTTATCCTGGAAAATGGAAGATGCGTAGTTTCTTCATTTTTGGTTTGAGTTATAAATTTTTTAAGCTGAACATTAATATCATATTCTTGTTTTATTTTTTTATAGGCTCTTGCTGCAATCTCTTCGCGCTCTTTTTCATGCGAAAGATAGTATTTTACCTTTTTTAGCAAATCTTCCTTATCTTTATACATAACTATCTCCTTATTATTTTTGAAAAATTTAAGATAGCCTTTAAAAAATTGTTCAATCGCAAAAGACTTGCAAGCAGATATTTCAAAGAACCTGCCCTTGTAATGACGCTTTCCGAATTTGTTCTCGGTAAATGAAAGATTTATTCTTGTTTGATTAATAATCTTAACCATTTCTTCGTTATCTGGAATCCCGTGCTGGACATTCTTAAACTCGGGTAATTTATTCCAGTCCCATCCAAAAACATGAACATTTATGCCATTATCTAATAAATAGCGTATAAACTCCGCGCGATTATATTTTTGCTTGCCTATAAATGTCACGTCGTATTTTTTTTTAATATTAAGAGGTTTAAATGTATCTGCGTTTGCAACAACAAGAGGAAAAATATTCTTGAATCCATCTTTTTTATATTTATAGATTAAATCAGGCTGAGCCATGAGGATATAATCACAAAATAGCGCCATGTATCTTGAAAAATTATCATAATTAATATCATCATCTGAAAAGAGATTTACAATTTTAGTTTTTGGAGAAATCATCCGTATCTTTAGAAGAGTCTCTAGATAAAATTCTTCATTGACTAAATAAAATAAAATATAGTCGGGCTTCTCTTTTTCTATAACCTTCAAGAATTTATCGTTCATCGCTTCTCTGCCATAAAGAAAGGTGTACTTTCTAGTGTTAAAACTTATAAGATTTTTGCAGACTTTCTTCAGAGGCTCATACCAGTTATTATACATAAAGTCATATTTTCCAGTATAAGTCGCGAAAACAATCTTATCTGTCTTCTCCATAGTCTATTTTTTTCTCGACAGAACATAAAAAACTCTTTGAATAGAGCTCATCAATCCTTCTCGCTTATAAAACGAGATTATTTTTAATATTCGTTCTTTGTTTAACTTTAAATTTTTTATCAATCCTCTAGGCAGCCAATAAATAAAATCTGGAAGAAGATTATATTTCAATGACGCTTTTAATGCTGGCATAAAATTGCGCATCGTACAGGGATAGCTTACTGTTTCAAATACGCACATATACTGAGCTTTTAGCCGGTCTTGTATTGAAAAATCTTTACTTTCAGCACGAGGAGTTTCTATACTAAAGTCTATATTTATCCTGCTGTCATAATTAATCAAATCATTAACTACTCCGTTCTTATCAAACCATTCTCTTACTTCTGTATGCTCATATGGAACAACTATGCTCCAATTGCAAAAATCTGCCTTATTTCGCTTAGCAAAAGCGATAGATGCCTTTGTTCTCTGAAGATTATCTCCAGGAAGACCTATTATAAAAGAAAGTCCTAAATTCATCCCGTGGGCTTTTACCATCTTAGCTGCTTTTTCTATTTGTTCTAGCGATTCACCCTTGTTAACAAGCTTATAAACCTCGGGATGAGCATGCTCTACTCCAAGCCAAAAATCTTCACAGCCGCATTCTTTTAGTAATGATAAAAGCTCATCATTTACGCAATCTGCCCTGGTATTCACGATAGATAAATTCAATTTTATTTTATCCTTGTAAATCTTTAAGAATTTAATAAATCGGTTTATATCCGCAGTAGGGCAATCATCACACACAACAACACGAATATTTGGCGAAAGGCTTTTTTTAGCATTTTCTAATTCTTCAATGCAATTTTCAGGAGTTCTAGGACGCCAACGCCTGTTGGAAAAGAAATGAATTGAACAAAAGCTGCATTTGAATGGGCAACCTCTTGAAGTAATCAACGGATAATTTCTAATCGTTTCCCATTTATAAAAGGACTTAAAATCCGGAAAAGGGATGTGATTTAAATCAGCCATTTCTTCAGATTGTATTATTTTTGGGGATTTCATTTTTTTGGATTTCTCCACTAGAGGGATTATTGTAAGCTCTGCTTCTCCAACAAAGATATAATCTATTCTTTTATCCTCCTGAAGTTTTTTTGGATAGAGAGTTGCATAAGGCCCCCCCATAAAAAGGATTTTTTCTGGAGCTATTTTATGAATTCTTGAGATAATTTCTCCTGCTTCCTGTTGATTTGCGCTATAGGAGCTTAAACCGATAATATCCGGACGAAAATTATGCAGGAAAAAAGATATATCTTTTGTTTCGTGAATAAGAGTATAATCCACTACGAGAACTTCGTGCCCTCTCTTTTTCAGTATTGCTGCTAGAATGGCCAGGCCATTATGGGGAATAGAAAATTCGACCCCTTTTCTTTTAGGATTTATTAAAAGAATCTTCTTTTTTTTATGTTCTGAAACTAGTTTTATATTTATAAGCTCAATAGATTTCATTTTTATCTGAAATTTTTATTAATTTATAAAGATTATTATACTCCACATTACTCGAGTTAAATTAGATAACAGTTATTCATATACTGAATAACAAGAATCTTTAAAAATCAAATCTTTCTCTGTGAAAAATGAGCTTTTACAAAGATAAAAAAGTTTTAGTTGCTGGTGGAACAGGTATGATAGGAAGATTTCTTGTCGATAAGCTTATTGAAAAAGGCGCGAAAGTAAGAATTTCTTCGCTCGATGATGCTTCCAGAGCAAATCCTGAAGCAGAATTTATCAAAACTGATTTAACAGATTACTCTAACTGCTTAAGTGCTTGTGATAATATGGATTATGTATTCAACCTATTATGCGTAAAAGGAAGCCCAAAAATTATAGCTGAAAGACCTGCAAGCTTCTTTGATTCGATAGCTCTTTTTAACATAAATCTTCTTCGCGCAGCAAGAAAAGCAGGTGCGGAGAGATACTTTTATACCAGCACGATTGGAGTTTATGCTCCTGCTGAAGTTTTCAGAGAAGATGATGTATGGAAAACAATGCCCTCTAAAAATGACTGGTTTAGCGGTTGGGCTAAAAGAATTGGAGAATTACAGGCAGGAGCGTATCAAGTTGAATTTAACTGGAATAAAATATCTATTGCTCGGCCTGCAAATGTTTATGGACCCTATGATAATTTTAATCCGACAAACTCTATGGTGGTGCCTTCATTGATAAAAAGAGTTGTTGATGGGGAAAATCCACTTATTGTTTGGGGGAATGGAAGCCAAGTAAGAGATTTTGTATACGCAGAGGATGTTGCGGAAGGAATTTCTCTTGTTCTTGAGAAAGAATATTCTCTTCCAGTTAATCTTGGAAGTGGAACAGGATATTCTATAAAAAATCTTGCAGAGGTTATAACTGCTAAGATTAAGAATCCTCCTGCTGTTGTCTGGGATATTTCTAAGCCTCAGGGCGATAAAAGAAGAGTAATGGATATTTCTAGAGCAAAAAGCCTTGGATGGGAGCCAAGAACTTCTCTTGAAGACGGAATTGAAAAAACAATGAAATGGTATGCTGAAAATAAACAAATAACAGATGATAGATATGATGTACTAAAAAAATGATTGGACAAAAAACAAAAATAGGAATGATGCAGATAAACAACAGTTATTCAGGGCAGAACTACCTACCTTATTCTGCTGGCTTTCTACAGGCATATACGCAAAAATACGCAAAAAATATTGATGACTTTGAGTTTTTGCTGCCGATTTACAAAAGAGATTCTACAGATAAAATTGTTGAAAAATTAGCAGAAGCAGATATGGTTTGTGTTAGCACATATAACTGGAATTTCAGGGCGTCTATGGAAATTGCAAGAAGAGTAAAGCAAAATAATCCTGAAGCAGTAATTGTATTAGGAGGATGTGAGATTCCTAAGAGAAATACTGAAGAATTTTTAAAAAGTCTGCCTTTTGCAGATATTGCATGCTATGGCGAAGGTGAAAGAGTATTTCAGTCGATACTAGAAAATTATCCGAATCGCAGCTGGAATAATGTTCCTTCAATAACCTATGCTGATGAAAAAAGAGTTATTAAAACAACTGCCCGAATACCTAGAATAAAAAACCTTCAGGAGATTCCTTCGCCCTATCTCGAAGGCGTTTTCGACCCGCTCATGAAAGCAAATACTGAGGAAAAATGGATTGCGCTTTGGGAAACAAACAGAGGATGCCCGTTTGGATGCAGTTACTGTGAATGGGGTGGAGAATACCATAAAAGCCTGTATGACCATGACTTAGAAAAGCTCATGAAAGAAGTTGACTGGTTCAGCCAGAATAAAATAGAATACATATTCTGCTGCGACTCTAATTTCGGAATACGCGAAAGAGATTTAGAAATTGCGAAAAAAGTTGCTGAAAATAAAATAAAATATGGCTATCCGCATGCCTTCTCTGTGCAAAATACAAAAAATTCTAGTGTAAGAACTTTTGGCATACAAAAAGTTCTTGGCGATGCTGGATTAAATAAGGGTGTTGATATTGCTTTTCAGTCGTTTAATCCAAAAACTCTTAAAGCAATTGGCAGAAAAAATATGTCAACTGAAACTTTTTATGAGCTTCAAGTAATGTTTAATAGAGCAGGAGTAGAAACTTACTCGGACATGATACAGGGACTTCCAGAAGAGACTTATGAAACATTCACTAGAGGGATTGAACTGCTTATTGAAAAAGGACAGCATAGCAGGATACAATTCAATCATCTTTCACTTTTGCAGAATTCTGAAATGGGCAATCCCGAGTATCAAAAAAAATATGGACTGCAGTTCGTTGAGCAAAAACTGATAAACTTTCATGGACCTCTCGAGAGAGGAGATGTGGAAGAAGTTCAAAAAATGATTGTTGCTACTAAAACAATGTCTCTTGAAGATTTAGCTAGAGCTAGGGCTTTTGGATGGATGACTGGTCTTGCGTATTTTGATAAACTGCTTCAAATACCGATTACGGTTATGAACAAGCAGTATGGAATTGGATATAAAGAAATGATTGAAACTCTTATGAAAGATAAAAGACCTACACTTTCAAAAGTTAGTGAATTTTTTTTAGAAAAAGCAAGAGGAATTCAAAGAGGTGAGCCAGAATTCGAGGCGTCAAAAAGATGGCTGGGCATATGGTGGCCTATTGATGAATATCAAATGATTGAAATATGCACACAACCAGGAAGATTTGATTCTTTTTATAGAGAATCTCAAGAATCTTTGCAAGAATTACTAAAGAAGAAAGATAGGAGAGACAATGAACATTTAATAGAAGAAGCCGTAGAATTAAATAGGGGTCTGGTAAAATTACCGTTTCAAACAAGAGATGCAATAATAGAACTGCCACATAATATCTGGGAATTTTACCGAGCAAACTTACTCAATCAGCCAACGAAAATAGAAGCTAAAAAATCTCGTTATCTTGTTGATAAAACAAGTGAGGTTTTTAACTCTTGGGAAGACTGGTGCCAAAAAGTAGTTTGGTATGGCAATAAAAAAGGAGCGTATTTAAATAACTGCACTCTATTAGAGAATACTAAGGGACTAGAATAAGATGGGATTTTACGCTAAAAAAAATGTTTTAATTACCGGAGCAGCAGGCATAACTGGTCAATCAGCAGTAAGAAGACTGCTTAGGGAAGGAGCCAGTGTTAGAGCGGCAGTTTATTCTAATCGAAAATTGGAAATTCAACATTCAAATCTTGAAATAATCCAAGCTGATTTAATGAACCACGAAGAGTGCATGAAAGCCATGAGAGATATGGATATTTGTTTTGACTTTGCAGCATTTATTGGAGGAGCAGGAGGGCACTCAAAATACGATAATCTTTTAGATTTTGTCAGAAAAAATACAATTATGTCTGTAAATATTTTTGACGCTGCTGTTAGAAGCAAAATAGACCGACTAGGTTTTATAAGCAGCTCTACAATCTATCCTGATGTTACTTATCCTGTAAAAGAGGAAGAAGGTTTTAATTCAGAACCTCCTCCAAGCTATACAGGCATAGCTTGGATGAAGAGATATTGCGAAAAAATAATTGAGCACTTAAATGATATTTCTGAAACGAAATTTGGAGTTATTCGCACAACAGCCATTTATGGACCTCGGGACTCTTTTAATGATAGGGGGCACGTTATTCCTCAATTGATTGTCAAAGCAAACAAAAAAATGAATCCTTTTGAAGTTTGGGGTGATGGAAATCAAGTTAGAGATTTTGTATATGTGGAGGATGTTGTAGATGCTTTAATGGAAGTAACTGAGAAAAAACCCATTGCAAGGCCTTATAACGCTGCAACAGGCAAAGGTACAAACATAAAGGAATTAGCTGAAATGATAACTGATATTTATGGTTACAAACCAGAATTTAAATACGATTGCTCAAAGCCTACAATGATTCCTATTAGATTAGTGGATGTTTCAAGAATTAAAAATGAATTGAATTGGGAATCTAAAAATTCTCTTAGACAGGGCTTGGAAAAAACAATTAGATGGTATAATTCTGCAGCGGATTGCTAATCCTCCTATATTTTTGGATTATTAGTTTGCAATACCTATTTCTTTAAAAACATGCTAGGATAACTAAAAATATGAAAAGAGAGAGTCTAAAATGAAAGCTGTAATTTTAGCAGGAGGATTTGGAACGCGATTAAAAGAGCGGGTTTCTGATGTTCCCAAGCCTATGGCATCTATTGCAGGAAAACCTTTTCTGGAGCATCAGCTAAATTTTCTAAGAGAGCAGGGAGTGAGGGAGATAATTTTGACTGTGCATCATATGGCGGACAAAATAAAGTCTTATTTTGGAAATGGATTAAGATGCGCGGTAGATATTACTTATTCTGAAGAGGAAACTCCGCTTGGAACTGCTGGAGCAATAAAAAAAGCTTCGAAATTCCTCGACGATACTTTTTTAGTATTAAACGGCGATTCTTACTCCAAAATAAACTTGGAAAGATTCTTAGAGTTTCATAAGTCGAAGCTCAGCAAAGCCAGCATGAGCCTGACTAGTTTAGAGGATATTGCTCATTATGGGAGTGTTGAATTAGATGGCTCAAAAATTAAAGGATTTTCTGAGAAATCTGCAGAAAAACGCGGATTAATTAATACTGGAATTTATATTTTTGAACCAGTGATACTGGACTCTATTGAACCGGAGAAAAACGTCTCTCTTGAAAAAGAAATATTTCCAAGACTGGCAAAAGAGGGAAAATTATACGGCTATGTTTACGAAGGATATTTTATGGACATCGGAAGACCAGAAACTTATGATAAATTCAGAAAAGATGTAATCAAATCTACATTTTTGGGACTAGAAAATACTGTAAGGTCTGCGATGCAGCAGATTAGCAAAAGTGGCGTGAACTTGGTTTTAGTTACTGATGAAAATGAAAAATTACTCGGAGCCTTGAACGATAGAATTATCAGAACCTATCTTGTAAAGGGCGGAAATCTCGATGATAAAATAGAATCTGCTATGGCAAAAGACCTTTTAACTGCGAAGGCATCTGATGATGAGAATAAAATAACAGAATCTCTTCTTTCAGGCACAAACCATCTTCCAATTTTAGATGATGATGGGAAAGTAATAGATGTAAGATTTAGCGTAGAGGATGTAAAATCAAATGTATATCCGGTTGTCAGCGGAAAATCACCGCTTAGAATAAGTTTCGCTGGTGGAGGAACAGATTTATCTTATTTTTTTGAAAAACATGGGGGCGCAGTCATCAGCGCGACTATAGATAAATACTGCTATGCTACAATGGCAAAAAGAGCAGATTCAAGAATAGTTATAAACTCAGATTTGGGAGAAGAAATTATTTTAGACTCGAAGAAATTAGAATATGACGGCAGGGCAAATCTAATAAAAGCGGTCGTTAAGGTAATGAAGCCTGATTTTGGATTTGATATTTATGCTCATAATGATATTCCTCCTGGCAGAGGTCTTGGATCTTCTGCAAGCCTGGCTGTTCTTGTTGCAAAATTAATTTCAAACCTGCAGGGAACTAATTATGATGATTATAAACTCGCAGAAATTGCTTACAAAGCAGAAAGAGAAGAGCTTAAAATTGGCGGTGGCTGGCAGGACCAATATGCAACTGCAACAGGCGGATTTAATTTTATCGAGCTTGGTGGGAATAGAAAGGTGATATATCCGCTTAGACTAAAAGACGAAGTTATAAACGATTTGAATAATCATCTGCTTTTATGCTATGTAGGAAAAGACCATCAATCAAAAGAACAGCATGAAAGCCAAAGCAGTTCATTCAAAAAAGATGAGGAAAAAGCTGTGCAGAATCTTATAGAGCTCAAAAAAATAGCGCTGGATATCAAGGATAGCCTATTGACAAACAATATTGACAGAATAGGGCTTTTGCTTCAAGAGTCCTGGGATATGAAAAAAAGAGTGGATGAAAAAATATCTCACCCGAGAATTGATGAGCTATACGAGGTTGGAATCAGAAGTGGCGCTTATGGAGGAAAACTCTTAGGGGCTGGAGGCGGAGGATATCTGCTATTTTTCTATAATAATAAAAGAAGAAATCAGCTTAAAGAATGCCTTCAGGAAAATGGCGGAGAAATAATGGATTTTAATTTTGAGTTTGGCGGTACAAAAGTATGGCCTGTGCGGGGAAAATTTTAGTTAATATTTCTTGATAAAAAAATTGCCTAAATTTGCTATCTCTGTGCCAAGAGCACAGAGTATTTATCGCAAATTTTTAATCCGGCAATTTTAGTCTTTTAAAATTGGACGCCGTGCCAAGAGCACGGGGTATTAAACCCAATTTTAAAATAAAATCTTGAGAGTTGAGTAAGCATATTTCAGAGAATATATAAATGAATATAACAATCTTTAAGAACTAAAAAACTGCCTTATCGAGATAAAAAAATGGTAAAATTATCCTCTGCAGCTGAAAGGCTTCAGGGTCAGGAAATGTTTCAGATGCTTGAAAAAGCTAATGAACTGGAAAAACAAGGAAAAAGCGTCATTCATTTTGAATTAGGCGATCCTGACTTTGATACTCCTAGAACCATTGTAAATGCTGCCCATGATTCACTAAATAAAGGCGATACGCATTATACAAGCTCGAAAGGACTGCTTGAACTGAGAGTTGCTGCAGCAGTTTCCACTGAAAAAGGGAGAAGAAAATTTAAGCCTGAGCTTAATCAGCTTTTGATTACGCCTGGAGCAAATATACAAATCTATTATGCTATGAAGTGCTGTGTAAATCCAGGAGAGGATGTAATTGTTCCTGATCCCGGATTTGCTTCATACTTTTCCATAGCCAATCTTCTTGGTATAAATTCTATCCATGTACCTTTAAAAGAAGAAAATGAATTCAGGCTTAATCCAGAAGATGTTCGGAAAATGATTACTGACAAAACTAAAATGATAATCATGAATTCTCCAAGCAATCCCACTGGCTCTGTAATGAAAGAGGAAGAGATAAAAGAAATTTATAATATTGCAAAAGAAAAAGATATTTATCTTTTAAGCGATGAAATATATACTAGATTATTGTATGAGGATTCTGAAACTAAATTTTTCTCGCCAGGAAGCATAGATCACTGCAAAGAAAGAACTATAATTGTAAACGGCTTCAGCAAAGCTTATGCTATGACTGGCTGGAGATTAGGAGTTATTACTGCGCCAAAAGAATTAATAGAAAAAATGGGGTTGCTTTTAGAAACAATTAATTCATGCGTCTCGCCTTTTATTCAAAAAGCTGGTTTAGAAGCTCTGACAGGCAGCCAGGAAGTTGTTAAGAATATGGTTAGAGAATATGCTCGAAGAAGAGACGTGCTTGTTGATGGTTTGAATTCTATTCCAGAAATAAGCTGTGTTAAGCCAAAAGGAGCTTTTTATGCATTTCCGAATATAACTAAAACAGGAATGAATAGCAGAGAGTTCACAGATTTTATGCTGAATGAGGCAGGAGTGTCGCTTTCTCCTGGTCCTGTTTTCGGAAATCATGGTGAAGGTTATGTTAGACTTTCTTATGCTAATTCTATAGAAAATATAGAAGTTGGAATCGAAAGAATGAAATATGCCCTAAAAGAAAGAGGAATAAAAAAACAGGATGGATAAAAAACATTTGATTATATTGGCAGGGCTTCCTGGAACAGGAAAAACTACCAGCGCAAAAAAATTGGTTGAAAATTTTGGAGGGTATGAGCTCATAATTCAAAATGATTTAAGAAGAAGCCTGGGAATGAAAAAGCTTGGAAAAACTCAGGAAAGAGTTTTAAGAACATTAGATAAAAGAGTAAATGAATGCCTATCTGATGGATGCGGAGTCATTATAGACAGTGTTCATAGATATCTTTTCAGAAGGCATCAGTTATATGGCATTGCTTCTGGATGCGGAACAAATGTTATAACAATTGAAACCAAATGCTCTGAAGAAGAGGCAAAACGCCGAATGTTAGCAAGACAATCTTCAGATAATTTATTATCAGACCCCCGAAGCTCTAAAGTTTATCATAGAATCTCGCAACTATGGGAAGAGATAGATTTGGATTTCAAATATCCTGGAGAAAACCATGTTTCTTATATGATCTATGATACTGAAAAAAATCAAATCTACAAGAAAAGAGTTACTTTAGGCATGAAGAGTTTTGTTGATAAAATTAAATACACTCTTTTAAAATACTAAGATGAATCCTATTTTTGAAAAAATAAAATCTGTTGGTTTTGATATAGATAACACGCTTTATTCCAATAATCCTCAAATGGATAAAATGATAAGGGGCAATATTGCAAGAAAAATATTAAAATACCAGCCAGAATTGAAAACTATTGAAGAAACCCTTAGAGTATATGAGCCGATTTATGCTAAAACGGGCAGCTGGACAAAAATATTAAAAGAAATCGGAGCCCCTGACTCTAGAAGGGAAATGACTGAGTGTGTTTCTGATTTCTCTGTTACAGACCTAATCTGTTCTGATGCTAGACTGCAGGAAATAATCAAGAAAATTAAAAAGAAATATTCTACTTTTCTTTTAACAAGCAACACTGAAGATTTGGGGTCTAGAAAATTAAATAGGCTTGGTATCGAAAAAGAAGTATTTGATGCAAGATATTTTGGAGATCATCCTGCGTTTACGTATAAAGCAGACGGAGGAATTTTTAAATTTCTTCTCGAAAACTCTCCTTACAAGCCAGATGAGCATGTGTATGTCGGAGATAATTTAGTTGCAGACATATTGTCTTCTAAAAAGCAGGGTATGAAAGCAATAATGGTTGGAGGAGTTGCAAAAGAAGCAGATTACTGCATAGCGGATATCCATGAAATTGAAGAAGTTTTATTATAACAAACGACGTCAAGTACACTAAACCATAATACTGGTCATCTAATTGAAATTCTGATATTTCAGCTTATTTTAGAAGAATTATTATTAGTTTTATCTTCGATAAAATTAGATTTTCATGTATATTTTATTAATTGAGGACTTTGAATAACCCCCTTTCCGAAGGAAATATCTTCAAAGTCCTGCTTTGAGAGTTTGATATTTTAGGGTTTTTCCAAACTCTCAATTTGATTCAATAAGAATATCATGGTTTAATAGTTTTGAAGGGGTAGGGTTTAACATTGAAGAGCTCGATGCTGTTCTTGCATTAATTTAAAGAAGGGCTTACTTGTAGCAGTAATTAATTAAGAGTTATTATTTAAGAACGGGTGTAGTTAATCTTCTACTTCTTTCTTTTATAACTTGCATCTTGCCAACCTTCAATTGGAGGAATTATCATATTTTTTCGGAATTCTTTCCTATCTAAAAAAGGCTGCATGTCTTCTATAGGCGCTCCGCCAAAAACTCTAGGAGAATAATTATCCCAATCATGCATATTTACATCACATACAATGGGCTCATCACGCGTAAGCATTTCACGTATTTTTGACCGAAGATTATCAGGACTCTTGATAGTAACGGTTTTAATGCCGTAAGCATTACAGATATCCACAAAATTTGGGGGATTATAGCCTGCAGGGCCACAAGCCTCCATTCTTCCTTCAAAATTAGTTCTTTGGAATTGACGAGTTATGCCATAACAGTGATTGTTCATTATAAATGTCTTGAATCTCAGATCATAATTCTTAACTGTCTGCAATTCTTGAATATTCATATTAAATCCTCCATCCCCGATTGTACAGACAACATTATTTGCTTTGTTCGGACTTCTATCTGAAGCCAACCAAGCGCCCATTGCTCCTGCAAAAGAAAATCCCATAGGTGAATTGCCGTTATTAGTCAAGAATCTCTGTCTTTTTTTTGTTTTAAATCCTTGGCTTGCTACGACGATGTTTCCTCCACAATCTCCCACAAGTATATCTCCTTTTTCCATTTCTTCAGATAAAACTCGAATGAAAACATAGGGATTAACGACACCTTTTTCATTATAATACTCTTTTAGAACAGGATCGTACTTATCTCTCCAGTTATAAACCTTTTTGCTCCACTCAGAAAAATCTTTTATTTTTTCTTTTTCCAATCTTTCGCAAAGTCTGCCTAAAAATTGTTTAGCGTCACAATGCAGAGTTTCGTCAAATTGAACCTGCTGAAACTTTTTTTCAAGAACAGCTGGATCAATGTCCACCATATATTTTTTTGCTGCTCTTAAAAAAGTATTTGATTTGCTTCCAGTTAATCTTCCGGATACGCGGCTTCCTATCGATAGAATCAAATCTGAATTTTGTATTCCAAAATTCCTTCCGTCTCCGCCATAGCTCCCTATTCTGCCCCCATAATATTCAAAATCGGAAGTTACTATATCTAGAGCATTCCACGTTGGAAAACAGGGAATTTTCAGAATATCTGCTGCTTTAAAAAAATCTTCTAGTCCTCCGGAAAGTCTAACTCCTGCTCCAATCAACATCGCTGGTCTTTTTGCTTCTCTAAAATCTTTCAAGAAAGAATCGATAGTCTTGTCTACTGCAGAAAGATTCTGGTTAAATGAATAGCCTGCTGAATTGAAGCTCGGGCAGCAATCCAGGTCTATTACTGCCTTTTGAACATCTATCGGCAAATCTAAAAGAACAGGGCCAGGTCTTCCTGCTTTTGCGATAAATATCGCTTTTTCTAGCTCACTTTTAACTAATTCTGGCTTTGTGACCAAACTCGCGTATTTTGTAATCGGTTTGACTATTTCTGCTATTGGTGTTTCCTGAAATCCTGACTGCCTGATGCGAGAATCTACTCGCATAAAACGAGATTGAACCTGACCCGTTAAAAATATGCAAGGAACCGAGTCGTAATAGCAATTAGCTATTGGCGTTACAAAATTATGACCGCCTGGACCGCTTGTAGCAATAGCTGCTGCAAGATTGCCATTTATCTTAGCGTAACATTCTGCGGCAAAGCCTCCTGCCTGCTCGTGCATTACAGAAATATAGCGAGTATTTTTAGTCCTGGTAAATCCGTCGATTAAATCTCCGTTGGCTGCCCCATAAACCTCAAAGATATCCTTGACTCCAGCTAAGCCCAGCTTATCGATTATGTAATCTGCTACCTTCACTTTTTTAACCATTGTAAAAATACAAAAAAGTTATTTAAAAAGACTTAGATATTGCAGACTATACTTTGAATACTTTTCTTTTTATGGCTAATAGTATCATCAGGTCATTTTTATCAAGGCAGCCGGTTAAAAATATCAGCGCTACATAGATTAAAATAAATCCTGCCCCGCATAAAATTAAATTTAGCAAAGTTATAGCTATTATCTTGCTTGCGATTAAAAGAAAGATGGCGGGGATAATCGATGCGATAAACAGGGTAATCATTTTTCTTCTGAAAGGCAGGATATTTATTTCGTGCTTAACCTGCAGAATAAAAGCTAATCCCATAAGAGAATAAGAAACTGCGGTTGCAAAAGCAGCTCCTGACAATCCATATTTCGGAATTAAAATTATATCCAATATTATGTTCAATATGGAAAAGATTGTAACATTAGCCAGTGAAGTTTTAGATTTTCCTAGCATTGCAAGCAGATGGATAGATGCTTGCGATAGAGACATGAAGAAAGTTCCAATTGCCAATATTCTCAAGGCATTTTCTGCCACAAGGTACTCTGCGCCAAAAAGCAAGTTTATTATAACTCCTGGAAATATTAAAATTATCAACAGTAGAGGCAGGTTTATCATAAAAATCCATTTCTGAACCTGCTTGCTTAATTCCCTTATAATATTATATCTCTTTTTGGTAAATTCTTTAGTCACCATCGGAAAAAATAACTGCATAAAAATTTCTGGAGCAATTGCAATAAGCGCAGCAATTGGAACAGCAGCATTGTAAAATCCCACTTGCTCTATTGTTTTGAAATAACCTATTATAAAAGAATCTGTCCAGCCGAAGAGATTGCTTATGACTCCTAAAAAGATTAATGGCCAAGAGTAAGTGAGAAGGCTAACCCTTATTTTATATTTCTCCTTGTTATTTAAATCAGATTTTATTAAAAAATCTGGAATTATATGCCTACAAATGAGATATGCTACGATTATCGTTGCTAAAACGCTCAAGAAAAATGAAGAGACTATGGCGCTATCTGCGCCAAATCCTATGAATATGAACAAAACTAGAAGAATTATTCTGACTAGATTTTGAAATAAACTTTGCAAAAATGAATATTCGCTTACTTGCTCATAAGCGCGCAAAATAGCAAGGAAAAAATTTAGAAAAAGGGAGAGCACAATTAAAAAACTGAAAACTTTCAGATAAAAGGACAGAGCCGAATTATTGAAGATATTTGCAGCTATAGAATCTGAAAGAATAAACAATAAAAAACCTGAAACAAGCCCTGAAACTAGAAGGATTACTGAAGAAAATTTTAATAAATAACGTATCTTGTTTTCTTCTTTTTTTCCCCGATACAGAGCAATAAATCTTATTAAACCGTCCACCAGTCCTATCGAAGAAACTGTAACAAATAATCCCAGAATCATTATTGAAAGTGAAAAAAGACCATAAACTTCCGGACCGAAATATCTTGCTACTAATACTCGGTAAATATAAGTTAAAAGCTTAGAAAAAAATAAAATAAGGACTACAAAAATTGAAGTTTTTGCCAGACTCTTCAAGAAGAGGTTTATCTTTAAATCATTTTTCGCGCTAGTTTTAGCCATAGACAAATTAAGAAAAACTTATTTATAAAGTTGCTTGATGCTTCATGTCCAGTAAATAGTCTTACCTGCTTACTGTTTAAGCCAGGAACATAATATCGTCATAGAATTATTAAGATAAATTTTCCAAAGAAATTATCCTTTTAATATTGTTTGGAAAATTTAACGTATAGTAAAAGAACAAATAAACTGAGCAAATCTTCGTTCTTTTCCTACATCAAAAACTCTAAGTTTTTGAGTGCCCTAAAATTGCACAGCAATTTTCTGGTCTAGTCAAGGCATAAACTGCTCAATTAATAATGTCCTTGACTATAGTAATTTGATGCTCAATCGAGAAGCAGGGGTTTTATGCATCGGTCTTGTTTGTGGGTTAAAGATTAAGCCTTAATCCTTACTTATACCAATGGAAATTAATTTCATTTACTATAGCCTACTCATTCAATCAACAATTCTGTAACTGTCAAAATATTTCTTTGTTTCCTGCCAATCACTCCTGCTTTTATTCTGCTGAATCTGCTCTGCTAGCTTCATAGCCATATCCCAACATTGGTCCATGTTATTATAATTGAACAGGCCCTGCCTGCCAATAAGATAAAAGTTGTCGATAGACTCCATTCTGCTGATTAATGGGGCTAGAATGTTAAGGAAGCCTTTTTTGTATACGGGATAAGCTTTTTTCAGGGTTTTGAAAAAATATTCCTCTATTTCTAAGCTCTCAAGAATTTTTGCCTGTTCTAATTGACTGATTATTTGGTTTACCAACTCTTTTGTGAGGGTTTGTGTTGTTTCAACCATTATCGCAGTCTTATCCGGAGGAGAGGTAAATTCAGAAAACGCTTTTTGTTCGCTAACTCTCTGAAAAATGAATTTTTTTTCTGGAAAGAAAACCCAGCAATCATTAAGAGCTCGTGGTTTATTTAGGATAAAGTAAAGAATATTCAAGTTTTGATAAGAAATATCCAGGCTGCTTAGTTTTTCATTGTCCATGCTAACTATTTTTGCAAGCGAATCAAGAGGTATTGTTGAAATAATATAATCGGGTTTTATCATGTTTTTTCCAAATTTAATATAACCTATTTTTTTATTTTTTATGTTTATCTCGGTTATTTCCTGATTAATGATTATTTTTCCGTTGTTTTCGAGAATCTTTTTTGCGAGATTTCTAAGGAGCTCGTTCATACCTAATTTCGGATAGTAGAAATATTCTGCTGAAATCTGCCTTGTATCCTTGAATAACACGCTCTTTATAAGCTGAAATATTCCTGAAATGGCAATTCTTCTTTTTGCAAGTTCTGCATCCAGTTCTTTTGGATTGGTCCCCCATATCTTTTGAGCATAGTCTCGAAAAGAAAGATTATAGAGTGTTTTTCCAAATCGGTTTATAAGATAATTTTCATAAGAATCGTCCTGAAGCTTGCTTAATGGCTTGGAAATTATGTCTAATCCAGCTTTCATGGCGGTAACGGGCATTTTGGCAGCGATTTGACCTATTTTTAGAGGAAAATCGAAATAATTGTCGTTAAGATAGATAGAATTCTTCTTTTTAACGCGAATTAATGGACAAACCTTCTGAATCTCATCCATTATTCCTGAAAGTTCGGTATAGAGCTTATGTGGACCATAATCCAGCTTAAAATCCTTGTATTCGAAACTTCCGGCTGTCCCGCCAATAGAACTATCTTTTTCAAAAACAAGAACATTATAATCTTTTGATAGATAATAGGCAGAGACTAATCCTGTGATGCCTGCGCCGAGAATAGCTATTGTTTGTTTTTTCATTTTATCACTTATTGAAGATATATTTTTTAATCATTATAAGTGTTTCCTTTATCTGGCTAATTGAAAGATTTTCACGCATAAAGCTAAAAAAGACTCTTGGACGAAGATAAAATTCCATCATGGCTCTTTGCTGCATACTTTTTACTTCTTCAATATTTTTAAATCCTCTTGGGAGAACGCTTGGTTTTGAATAATCGCATTTTTCGATAGAATAATCTTCAGGTATTTTTCCCTCTTTTCTTAACTTGTCATAAATTTCAGAACCGAATAAAGGCTGAAATAAGGAAATGCTCGCGCGCATTAGAGGAAGAGATTTTGCAAGCTTTATCGTTTTGAGAACATCCTCGCGAGTTTCAGTGGGGTAACCTATTATGAAAAATCCCTGCGTTCTCAAGCCGATTTTATATGCGAAATTAACCATCTCTTTAAGGTGATTGAAATTAATGTTCTTTTTCATGTCTATCTGGATTTTTTCGGAGCCCGATTCGATGCCAAAAGCTATTGCGTAACATCCTGATTCTTTCATTTTTATAAGAAGCTCTTTATCGAGTGTTTCAAGACGAACTCCATTAGGGCACCACCAGGACAAATTCATTTTTTCCTTAAGGAGCATATCGCAAAACTCTTTTGCGCGTTCTTTATTCAGAGTAAAATTATCATCCCAAATATGAAATTCTTTGATGTGATATCTATCTTTCAAAAGCTTTAGCTCTTTGATTATATTCTCTGCGCTTCTAAATCTCCACTTACTTCCTGATAATTGTTTTGCGGTGCAAAAAGTGCAACCAAAGGGGCAGCCTCTCGAAGTAAGTATTGGCGCAGAAGGATGCTTCTTGGCTATATACAACTTAGGATATTTTTCGAATTTAATTAGACTAAAATCTGGGAAAGCTAATTTGTCTAAGTTTTCTGTGAATTTTATGGGATTGAGAATAATTTTATTCCCTCTTTTCCAGCCCAGAGAGGGAATTTTCTTTAGTTGTTTTGCGCTTTGTTTTTTAAAAGATTTTTGGAGTTCTTTTATAAGCATAGGAAAACCTTCTTCAGCTTCTGCGCGAAAAATAAAGTCGATTTCCCGATTCTTTAAGGAATTTTCCGAGACATTTGAAACATGCGGTCCGCCAAAAATTATCTTTGTATCTTTATTAAGAGATTTCGCAATGCACGCCATTTTAAGAGCAGAATTAAACTCCAGAGTAAATGAAGTAAAACCAATTATGTCCGGAGCATAATTTTGAAGATATTTTTTAAAATCAGGATAATCATATTTTTCAAGAAGGCAATCAAGAATTTTTATTTCAACGTTCATATCTTTGAGCGAAGAAGCTAAATATGCTAGAGCCAGCGGAGGAGAGACTAGATGAATGTCAGAAATCGGCTTAACGAGTAAAATTTTCATATTTTTATTAGATTTGTTTGATTTTTAAAAACTATTTTTTTCGTGCTATAACTAAAGTCTGTCCAATCCAGTAAGGAATCTTTTTATCATTAAGTCCCATAGAACTGACAATCATTTGAGGTATTGACAGAATAGAACCAAGATATTTTTTAGCTCTGAATAGAATATAGCCTAAATCTAGATATTGAATATGCGGCTTTATCTTTATAATCTTAAACCCATTTTTTTCGAGCATTTTTGCAATTGTTTGCCTATCGAAATAATACAAATGGACTGAAAGATAAAAAGGCCATTTTTTAGCCAGAATTTTCGAAATAATACTCTTGTAGTCTGGATAGTTGACAACAAGGACTCCATTTTTATCAAGAAGTTCATGGCATCTTTTTAGTGTTGCGCTTGGGTCTGAAACGTGCTCTAACACATCCCAGAGCGTGACTACATTGAAATTGTTTTTAAAACTATTCTCAAAAATAGTCCCTTGTTTTAAATCGAGATTATAATTCTCTTTCGCCCATTTTATGAGATATTTATTCAGCTCTACTCCCTCTACCCGCCAGCCTCTGTTCTTTGCTACAAATAAAAATGAGCCGTTTGCAGAGCCTATATCCAGAATTCTTCCTTTTTTAGCATATTTCTCTATTTCAGTCATATTTTTGCTAAAGGTAATCTCCCTGCCTTTAGCCTGACTTGCAAATCTGTCATCTTTAAAATCAGAGTATTCAGCTATCATCTTTTTTTCATCAGGCATAGGATTTACGAAAACTAAGTTACAGTTTTTGCATCTGACCAAAGATTCATTGCCGATTACATCGCTTGAAGGAAAAAATTTTGTGCCCTTTTCTTCTCCCTCTGTCTTAAAGAATAGCTTAAAATCTGTTCCGCCGCACAGGTTGCATCTGGTTCGAGCCATAGTATAAACTCTAAATTCTTATTTTTAAATATATGGGTGTCCTAGAATTCAAATTAAATTTCCCTCATCTAACAGGTAAAAATCAATCATTAAACCTGTACTTTAAAAGCGTCCAGAAAGCATCGAAAGCGTCTTTTAATTTTATTTTTTTGCCTTCTTTTATGCTTCTTGGATGATAGGCTATTGGAACTTCATAAATCCTATATCCTTTCTTCTTAACCTTAGCTGTAACTTCGGGGCAGAATTCGAACTTTTCGCATTTAAGGTTGATACTTTTTAAAACTCCTGTGTCAAAAACTTTATAGCACGTCGGTTCGTCCGAAATATTTGCAAAATAAAGAATGTTGGAGGTAACTGTTAATATTTTATTAGCCAGATAATAAGGATTTGAAAGGCTAAAATAATGGAAGAAAGGGAAAAACTTGTCTTTTTTTCTGGGAAATCTCGTGCCATAAACAACTTTTGCTTTTCCTTCTTGAATTGGCTTGACTAACCGGATATAGTCTTGAGGATCGTACTCTAAATCTGCATCCTGAATTATTACTACATCCCCTGTTACTGCTTTTATGCCTGTTCGAATTGCATGGCCTTTCCCATAATTCCTATCGTGAAATAAGACGCGAACCTCCTCGTCTTTAATGTTTTTAAGAATCTCGCGAGTTCCATCTTTGGAAAAATCGTCGATTACTATTATTTCTTTTTTCAGAGGAACAGCCTTAACTTTTTTTATTATTTCAAGTATGGTATTCTTTTCGTTGTAAACAGGTATTAATACTGAAATTTTTATATTTGGCATTTTAACTATTTCTGTTCTCATTTTATTTAAAGAAAGTGTAAGCTGCACTTAATAAAAGGTTTAAAATTTTATCTAGCGGCAGTTTCATGACACTCTTGAATCTTCTTACCATATAAGATGGACGAAGATAAAATTTTCTGTAGGCTTTTTTAACAGTGGAAGATATCTCTTCTGCTGTGCGGCCTTTTGAAACGTAAACTACTCCCCAAGCAGTGTATTCGTCAAGATTATCTGTAAGTACTTTGCCATTTTTTAGGCAGATATCATATAAATCTGTTCCTGGAAAAGGCGTAGTAATTGGAAATTGAACAAAAGTTGGGTCTATTTCAAGAGCAAAGTTTATTGTCTGTTCGGATTCTTGCTTGGTTTCTGTAGGCAAACCCAGCATAAACGAACCCCAAGATTCTATTCCTGCCTCGTGAGTCAATTTTGTAGCGTTTCTTGCTTGCTCCAGGGTGATGCCCTTTCTTATAAGATTAAGAAGTCTTTGATTTCCAGATTCATAACCATAAAAAATCAGATAGCATCCTGCCTGCTTCATTTTTTTTAATAATTCTTTATCAACAAGATTAACGCGAGTAAAGCAAGACCATTCTATATTCAATTTTTTCTCTATCATCTTATCGCAGAGTTCTATCACTCTTTGCCGATTTGCTGTAAAGGTTTCATCGAAAAATTGAATGCTATCTGCCCTGTATTTGTTTTTGAGCTCGAGCAGCTCTTCTATAACTCTGTCTGTCCCGTGATAACGGTGAGTTTTCCCGAATATAAGGCTGCCTGCGCAATAGGCACAATTAAACGGGCATCCTCTAGAGGTCATAAGATTAAGTGTGTGTTTTCCCCTTAAATTAGCTGAAGAGTGATATTTATGCATTGGAAAAAGATGGCGAGCAGGAAGCGGAAGCTCGTCGAGATTTTTAATCAGATCCTGTTTAGGATTAATAATTATTTTCCCCTTATTTTTCCAGATAAGACCCTGTATTTTTTTAAAATCTGGTTTTTTATTAGACTTTAATTTTTCACTCTTGAGCGCTTTAATTAAATCGAGAAAAACAAATTCGCCTTCCCCATAAATTCCAAAATCAATATTCTTATGATTTATCGTTGATTCCTTTTCTAGAGTAACTTGAGCTCCCCCTAAAACTATTCTTATTTTAGGATTAATATTTTTTATTAATTCTGCGACTTTATAACAGCGGTTTATAGTTGTGCAATAACATTGCATGCCTACAAGGTCTGGATTAAATTCTTTGGTTAATTGGATTATATCTTCATAAGAATAGTTCATGGCTTCAGATTCTATGACCCTAACTTCTGCTTCTCTTTCTGCTACTGCCGCTATGTATGCCAAGCCCAATGGCGGATAAAGTGTCCCTATTTCAGAGAATCTGCCGTATCTCTCTTCCTGGCTATTTGGAGGCACGATTAATAAAACCTTCATTTTTAAACCTGTAAAAAAGAGTATATAAGCTTTTATTTATAGTAAATAAACCCTAATTGGACACCTGAACAAAACTGCCACATTAGAATTATGACTTATAGACAATTTGGATAATTGTGTTGATGTCCATAAACTTAAACCACACCATTTATGGCATGAAAATTGCTCTTTCTTATTCGTGCAATTTTCAAGTGCTCAAAAACATAAAGTTTTTGACATGTGGACGTAGCTGAGGACTGGTTTAAGTTTTGGATCATCCAAAAAACAAGGGGCTTTACAAACCCCCACTTTTAAGTGGGGGTGCCCCATTGTTTTTTTGATATAAAATCCAAATTCTCTATCTACACAATTCTAAAAGAAGTAACTTAATCAACCGAATTGTGTATAATAAGTTATGCAAGTTATGCAGTTCCCTATATCTCCAAGTTAAAACAGGCGAGGCTTACATTAACAATTTTCTGTATCTTAACCTGACTCTCAAAATTTTTATACAATTACTAGAATAAATTTTCCAAAGAAATTATATCTCTTATATAGTTTGGAAAATTTTAAGTATTAATCAAAAAAACAATGGGGCACCCCCACTTAAAAGTTGGGGTTTGTAAAGCCCCTTGTTTTTTGGATGATCCAAAACTTAAACCAGTCCTCAGCTACGTCCACACCATAAATGGTGTGGTTTAAGTTTATGGACATTAAAATATTAATCAGGCAAAAGTTTCAAGCGAGCAAGTTCACGACGAACAGTTTCGCAAGTCTCATCCACAAGAAAACGAGCTGGACTGCGAGAATTAATCCGTAAGAAAACGATTGGGCTTGTGAGTAGAGGTTAGTTTTGTTAGAGTGTCAAGATTTAAGGTTTGCTTAACATTTACTATATGTTTAAGTGTTTTTATAGAACTAGAATCAGAGCATTTAATTCTTGTTCTTAATTAAATAATATACCGGATAAAAAGAGAGTATTATTGCAGCGGCTATTGAAGCATAGGTAATCAACCACATAAGCTTGTAGAGCAAATTATCAAAACCTGCTTGAACATTATAAGCATCGAAAATTTGGCTTTTAGGCTTATAATTGACAGGATAATACCACCAATAGTGAGTAGAATCTATGAGAGATATTAGCTCTGGATTCAGGTTTATTGCTGCAGAATAGACTCTAAAATAGGGCTTGCCTGTTTCTTCATCATAACTGCCGCCTCCTAAGATTGTTTTTATTACAGGAGCCTGGGAAAAAGAGGCGGTAAATTGTTCCATAGCTTTATTCAAGTCTGAATCTGGAGTTATTGTCCCCCACCCGCAGTCATCTCTTGCGCATTCGAGATAGTAAATTTTCACTGGAATCTGATTTGTTAAATTTTGATTTTCCTGCATTAACTGTGAAAACGCCATTGCATCAATATAGTGAAAATCACTGAACAATATCGGAATTCTTCCTGTATAAATTCTTGAGTCAGTGATTACGATAGAGTTTTTGTCCATGTTTGAAACTGCGTAATCTCTCATCTTAGACATTGCGCATTCTGAGGATAAAAAAGGCCATAGCGTGAAGAATTGAAATGCCAGTATAAGTAAAATTGCAATTGTCAATATTCTTTTTGGAGAAATGCTTATTTTTTTACTTAGGTCTTCAGAGGCCCTACTTAGAAAAAATCCTCCGAAGATGCAAATGACAGGCATCATGGTTACAATGTGGGTTGTAAGCCAATCTGTCAATGCTAAAAAGAGAAGACCAAATAAATTAAAAAGAATCAAGAAAAACCAGTATTTTCTCTTTTCTTTAAGAGAATAGACTAAAAGAATTCCTAACAAGCCCAGAATAACGATAAGCCTATCTGAGTTAAATACAGCCATGCTCAATGAAGTAACCCCTTCGAAAAATCTTTTGTTTTCAAAACTAGATTCAAAATATCCTAACTGCATACCATAGACTTCATTTGCTTTTGCTAAGTCAAGGCATCCTGGGAATCCTGTTGCGTTCTTTAAATCCTTGAAATATTTTGCAAAATAAACGTCAATCAACCCCTTATCCTGGCATAAGAAATAATTATGCGCAAGAATTGGAGAGAAAATCGCGAGAATAATAAGCCCGAATAAAACTATCTGAATTAAAGTTTTGATAACCTTTTTTTTGGGTACTTCAAGTTCGGTTCTTTTGGGCTCTTCTCTCTGATTTTCTTCTCTTTTAGAAAATAAGAAAAATGCTATTAAAAATGCTGGAACAAAGAATAGCGAAAGGGTTTTTATCAATCCTGCCAAGCCTATAGCAACTGCTGCCAACCATGGAAATTTTTTATTTTCCATTGATAGAATAAACGCGTAAACCGCCACTAGCAGAAAAAATAGGGCTGCTAAATCCATTTCCATAAGTGTGTATCTTATTGTAAAAAAGGATATTGAAAGAAGAAACGCGGAGATTAATCCGGTTTTAGCATTGAATATTTTTTTGGCAATTAAGTAAACCAGCAGAATTGAGAGTGTGCCATAAAAAAACGACAAGAATCTTAGCGAAAATACGCTTATTCCGAGAAATTTTATAGCTATATCTCCTAGGTAAAACCAAAGGGGTGAATGCGCGAATGTGCTTATTAATCCAGAATGAAGAAAACCAATTATATGCGGACCGTGAATTGCTTCGTCGCCAAGGAGAGAAATGTTTCTAGCTGCAAAAAATCTTAAAACTGCTCCAAATAGCAGGATGATAATCAACCATTTTCGTTCGTCATTTGAAAAGGCGAAGTCTATTACTTTATCAATTATTGTTTTTTGCTTTTTTGAATCCTGCTCTTTTTTTTCTTCGGTTTGTTTTTCAGCCATTATTTAAGATCCTGCAATAATTTCCTGTTTTTTGATTTTTTAAGTGAATAAATAAATGATATCACCTTCTCAAATCTATAATTTCTAATATATAAGTCTATTGCATCGACAATTAAATGGAAAATAAAACCTATCGAGACAAATAAGGCCCATATTGATAGTGGACTTGGAATAATCACCAAAATAAACAAAAGCAGTAAGGCTTCTGTGCCATGAAGAAAACATAAACCAGTGTAAATCCTGTCTTTCTGCGCTGAGGACATTTTTTTAAATTTATCATTATTAATAAAATACCATTGAATGGACTTTTTTAAATTCCAATTTTTTGTCTTGTAAACATAATAGGTATAATGATCCACATCTATCAAGATAGAGGACAGAAATATCACTGAAGCTCCAAGTAATCCGATGCTTTCAGGGAATAAAAAATATAAGATTATAGAAAAAATTGCACCCCAGATTATATGTATTCTTGGAAACATTTTATGATTAATCTTCCTGGATTTTTCTTAGTATCTCTGCAAAAGCAGGTCTTGTGATGAGTATTCCTGCAAGGACGCTGATAATTGTTGTCAATGCAAAACCCTTTAACATTCCTGCACCTGCCCAAAAAAGAGGAATCATAGCTGCAATAATAGTAAAGAAAGCGCCGATGATTATAAAAAATGCTCTTTTTATTCTTTCCTTCAGGCTAATATGGGCGTTTGAAACCGATTCATCGATGATAACAATCTGGTCATTGACTCCTGTTCCCATTCCTGCTATAATTCCTGCTATAGATGGCGCATCAAGATTCCAGTTTATCAAGGCAGCTATTCCTAAAGTAATAAATGCTTCAGAAAACATAGTTAGTACCACCGTAGCAGTTATCTTTATTCTTCTATATTTTATAAAAAGAATTACCGAAATGATTATAAAAACTGAAAGAGCTAAAATTATTAAGTTCTTAGTAAATTCTTTTCCAAGTGTTGGCGAAATTGTGTCAAGTTTTACAATTTCTAGTTTATAAGGCAAGCTTCCCGTAATAAGAATTGTCTGGAGTTTTTTCATGCTCTCCTCTGCAGATTTTATTGCATCAGCCCTTGTTTCTCCTGTACCAGAACCGCTTATAGAAATCTGGGTGGTTACCTGACCTCTAAGATCTTTAGAGATAAATAAAGAATCTATTAGATTGTCATCAATATACAAATCTAGTTTTTCTGAAAGATATTGAGGATCCTCAGAGCTGATTGTTAAAGCGCCAGTTATTTCTGCCTGGCGTTTTGCTGCTTCCTCTGTAAGCGAAATAGGGAATGAAAATCTGCACATCTCTGTCTGCTGCTGTGCTGAACAGCTTTCTATACCTGCTCTTTGGCCAGAACGCTCGACATGGGAAATATCTTTTCCTCCAACGAAAACTGTCTGGTTTCCTATTTTGCCTTCAAATTTTCCCTGTTCTCCAACTAGGGTTTCCAAATCGGTCGGCGTTGCTCCTGCGATTTCAATAAGAAGATAATTTATTCCTTGCAAGTCTTTAACGGGTTTTATGGTTATATCCTTTAATCCGTAAACATTGAATCTTGCGCCCGTTACTGCTACTAGATCGGCTATTTCTAAGTCTGAAAGAGTTACATTTTGAGGTTTGACTAGCGCTCTTGCTCCTCCACTTAAATCCAGACCGGTTTTAATTTTAGATTTTGGAATCTCTCCTACGGTTATTTTGAGTTGTTCATCGGTAAATAATATAAATGAATTTTCGGTTGTTTTTATTGTAATCTTTATTGATTGATTTATATTTGAAAATATTTCAGAAACTGCCCTAGTGTAATCTTCGAGATTATTTATAGGATAAATATTAATTTCCCTTATTATCATTCCTGATTTCAAACCAATAGATAATTCTGTAGAATTTTTCTCTACACTTTTTATCATAACTCCTTTTTCGAACATGGCCCACGGCGCGATAAATAATGCTGCGACTATCAAGGCGATTATTAAGACCCAAATTTTCCAGTGTAATTTCATTAGAGGACTTTGAATAACCCCCTTTCCGAAGGAAATATCTTCAAAGTCCTGCTTTGAGAGTTTGATATTTTAGGGTTTTTCCAAACTCTCATTATTCTATTCCCTTCTTAGTACAATACCATTTAATTATCGAAGTGTTAGTGAGCCAGGTATTAATCATGTCTGCAGTTAATCCTAGAGCAAGAATTAAGAATATCTGGCGGAAAGAGTCTGGAAGCCCTGTTATTAAAAAGAAGGCTGGAAGAACTGCAAATAAAGCGGTGAGATTCATTAAAATACCTGTTTTGAATGCGCCGAATATTCTTGAGTTAACCGAACCTTCGCGCGTTTTTATTGCGCGGGAAGTAAGAAGAATGTTTGTATCAACGCAATAACCAATAAGCATTAAAAATGCGGCAATACCTGCTGCAGATAATCGTATTCCAAGATAATCAACAATTGCTAGAGGCGTTACAATATCCGCAAAAGCTGCAAAAATAATAGCCAAACTCGGAACAAAAGTACGGAACATAATGAAAATTACAATAGACATCAATATGAAAGACATTAGAAGAGCAATCATCAATTGCTTGTAAAAGTTGTTGCTTAAACTCGAACCAGTAAATTCTGTGCTGGAGTTTTCCTCAGTAAGTTTATAGCCAATAACTGACTCAATATCTGCCTTAAGAGGTTCTGGCTGGCTTGAAGATTCAATCATAAACGCAATTGCTTCGCCTGTTCTTAAATCTGTAAGCTTCCTAAAAGTAATATCTGTATATTTTTCTTTTAATTGTTTCTCGAGATTATCAAAATCAATATTATTCTGCCCGTTATTGAGGGTGATTGTTGTTCCGCCAGAAAGACTTACATCTCTCTGAAGAATTTCGCCTGTTTGCGAGTAAAAATAAGAAACATAAGCTACTGAAAGAATGATAATTAGCAGAGGAACAATAAACATCAGTTTGTAATATTTATCAAACCAGTTTTTTCCTTTTCGGATTTCTGGTGAATTTTTGTTTTCCATGTTTGTTTTTTTAATATATGCGCCGGCCGCGAATCGAACGCGGATCAATTGGTTGGAAACCAACAGTACGAACCATTATACTACCAGCGCTTAATTATCTTATAAATTATGTGGTTTTAAAGGTTATTGTTGCTGTTTGAATATATCTATCCAGTCCAAATCCTACGCCCTTGACAGGAGTTGAACCTGTAACCTACAGCTTAGGATGCTGTCGCGCTATCCAATTGCGCCACAAGGGCATTTATTTTATTAAGATGTTTGGGATTTGAAGATCCTACCTTATCCATCCATTTTCTTAATTGAATGCTTCCTTTTAACTTTATCTCCTGACCTTTATGATACATTATTGGTTTAAAACCTTCTTTTACTAGAATTTCTCTCACTTGGCTTAATAAAACTGGCGCATGCATGTGGATGGAAATTATTGGATAGGGTCTTCCTACTGGTGTTTTGTCAAAGAAAAAGGAGCCATCTGTATCAAATAAGCCTCGTATTACAAATCTGCTATAATCAAAACCCAATTCCACTATTTGCTTGGGAAGTTTAAGATCTTTCTTAAGACCTATTGGAAAGTTCAATCTCCTATTTAAAAATTCTAAAAGCGCTCTATGACCTATTTGAAGTTCTCGAGCATTATATTTTGGTCTTTCTTTCACATAACCTTTTCTATTAAATATATCCTCTGAAATCCTTTGGAGATAAAGATGATATTCTTTATCTAAAATTCTGTGTCCACTTATTCCAATCAACCAAAGAATCTTACTTTTACTATTAATTTTTAATTTACTCAACCATCCATCGCCGAGCAGAGCCCCATAAAATTCAAGAAATCTAATATTACTAATATCAATATCAAAATCCTTTAATTTTTTCCGAAGATTTTTTATTGCATTTCTTCCACCATTTGATTGTCTTTTCCTTATTTCTTGAGTACCATACTTTTGAATGAGTACCTTATAAGTTTCTTTGCCACCCTTCACCCGACCCCAATTCTCTTCTTTTCTTTCTAATATTTCTAAATTATTAATAAAATTTAGAGGGATTATTTTATCTGGAATATAATGCAAACCGTATCTCCAATTTTGAAAAGTTTTAAATGGAATTTTTAATTTAATTGCTAATTCATTTAGGGTTTTGCAGTTATTAACAACTTTTAAATGATCAAACAATTGTTCTCGAGAATTAACAGACAGAAGCAATCTCATTATTAAATAAAGAAATGGAGGTATTTAAATTTTTCCCTAATTCTTCTAAGCTAAGGGAGTATTCTAATTACTTGATATGAAATATTTTTTGAATATTCAATTATTAAAAGCTAACTAGAAAAGATGATGGCTAGATTTTTGGCTGTAATATTCTCCGATAACATAGAGAATAAATATTATTAAAACTGTAATTGGAGTAGCCCATGAAATTTCCTTATCATTGACTATAATCTTGGCTATTTTAACGTAAAAAGAGCCTATTACAATAGCTGCAAAAAGAATCATAGCAGGTATTCTAAACATCAGCCCCTTTTTCTTACTTTCCATATTTTATTGTAGTTTACTGGATATTTAAGCTTTTTTGTTTGGACTATTTAAAAAAGCCAATGAGAAAGTTTTAAAATGGTTAATGTTCTGTGTATTTCATGCGAGGGTACCGAAGCGGTCAAACGGGAGAGACTCAAAATCTCTTGGCTTAGTGCCTTCAAAGGTTCGAATCCTTTCCCTCGCATTCGCGCTAACATTCTTATGGATTAGGTTCGTGCAAATGCTCGCCCTCGCATAATTTATTAAAAGTTATTGATTTAGTCTAATTAAGGTTTTATACTTTTCAAGCCTATCTGAGAAAAATACTTTCATATCGAATATTTGCGAAGTTCCTACTTCAATGTTTCTCCCTATGTTCAAACCATATTCGGCGTATCTTCTTTTGCTGGCAGCATTGATTGCGGATTCTAATTTTCCTCTGGCTTCATCTATATGTTCTGGAAGCCTAGTAAAGCAGGATTCTACATAAGGTCTTATGCACACGCCATCAAAACTTGCAGCATCTTTTTTTGCAAGCGCATCGTTTTCTTTTATCTTTCCAGTTATTGCCCTAATTGCAGCCTCTGAACTAACAATTTTTGAATAGATTTCTAACTGCTCTTCTTCTATTTTCGCTCTAACATGCGAAGTTATTGGCAAGGGTTTACCAAGTAAATCTGAAAGCTGAACATACTGATAGCCTCTTAATTCTTTTTCTAAAAATGGCAAAGCTTTTTCGTCGCCAATATGAGTTTCGAACCTTGGATTTTCTTCAGAGTCAAAAACAGGAATTCCACGCAAATGTTCATTAGGGTCTGTTCTAGAATCTTCAAACTCCGGGTTTCTATCTCTAAAATAAAGAAGAAGCGCTGCAGTAATATCAAAAGTACCAAAACTACTATCATTTTTTATGAATAAATCTAGATAAGATCCGTATAGGTCCAGAGAACACGCGTTTTTAACGCCAGTCAAAAAGCTTGAAAGACTCTTTGTTTCACCGAAAGGATAAAGACAAGTTTCAGGAGTTATTATTCCTGCAAAAATATTTTTTTGCGGGCGAGAATTATGATCATAGGTTCGCGTCAATGTCACGAAAATTTGGCCAGGATGGGATTTGAACTCTTCTTGAAGAGGAGCCACTCTTTCTTTTATAAGATCAATATCTCTAATATTTCTTCTTTTGCATTCTTCTGCTATTTCTTTTATTTCGCCGTGAAGAGTGCCTAGCAAAGCATCAGTTATTTCCATAGACTAATGCCTGTTTTATCATTTTTAAGCATTTATGTAATGGAAAAATCTAATAAAAAATAGGTAAAACAGCTTTCTGGTTTGACCTCGGTTAGGAGACTAATGCCGGAAACGTAAACTGCTTAACTTCTGTGATCGGAACGGGAACAGGTGTGACCAGCTTACTATGGCCGTTTCAAAAATTGAAAGAAATTGGGGTTTTTAAGGCTTGCTATTTTGAGCAGTAGATGAGCTTTTCTGAAGAAATCAGCTCATCTTACAAATAAAACAGCTACTTTTCATAAAACTTTTTTACCAATTTCAAATCTTAAATAAAAAATAATGATAGTTATCTCCAAAA
>Ga0082335_1000840_pt1 | contig 72082 bp, 79 predicted proteins | sample Subgrocontami58m_FD_72375 | JGI IMG/M metagenome (GOLD analysis project Ga0082335, IMG submission 72375) | Subsurface groundwater microbial communities from S. Glens Falls, New York, USA - GMW37 contaminated, 5.8 m (SPADES assembly) (version 2) ... | reverse complement strand
TTGGCGGTGCCGCCATCGTCGGGTCCGATGGCTCGATCACGATCATCGATATTAACGACTGGCCCAGTTTTGCTCCTGTCCGTAACGAGGCAAGCCGACACATTGCACAACTTCTCATTCAAAAGGCAGAGGAACATGTCAACCAGTTACAATACTAAGTACGCATCTATCGTGACGTCGATTCCGGGTCCGAAGTCAATTCACTTCTTCGATTACGATCAGAAACACATCTCGCCCGGCATACAAACCATTGCAACCCTTTCCAAACTGACCATTGAAAAAGGGGAAGGCTGCATTCTGCAAGATGTTGACGGCAACCGGTACATCGATTTTTTTGCCGGCGTCGGTGTTGCCAGTCTCGGGTATGCCCATCCACAGTATGTGAAGATGATGCAGGAGCAGGTCGCGAACATTCACGTGGGAAGTTTTACTTCTCGATACCGTGCAGAACTGTCGCATTTGCTCTCAACAATCGCCGTGGGAGATTTGCGGCGCACCCAGTATTATAGCAGCGGCGCGGAGGCGGTGGAGGCAGCGCTCCGGCTCGCGAAATCATATACCGGGAAAACGGAGTTCATCGGGTTCTGGGAAGGGTTTCATGGTAAGACGATGGGCGTGCTCGGTCTCCTCGGTGACGATTTCAAACAGCATCTTGGTCCGCTGCCGGACGGAACATACAACACACCGTATGCAAACTGCCGTCATTGCCCCTTTCATCTCGCATTTCCCGATTGTGACTTCGACTGTGTCAATTTCCTGAGGAAAAAAATCAAATACGAGACACTCAACAGTATTGCAGCAATTGTGGTGGAGCCAATTCAGGGGACAGCAGGAAACGTCGTCCCGCCCTCAGGTTTCCTCAGGCAACTTCGTATGGTCGCTGATGACATCGGCGCATTGCTGATCGTCGATGAAATGATTACCGGCTTCGGTCGGACGGGAAAAATGTTCGGGTGCCAGCATGACGACGTTGTTCCCGATATCATCACGATCGGGAAAGGATTTGGCGGCGGCTTTCCGATGACCGGGCTTATGTCGAGAGATGAAGTGATCTTTTCAAAACCATTTGCCAATCCCAGCGGAAGTTCCTCAAGCTATGGAGGCAATCCCCTTGCATCGGCAGCGGCGTATATCACCGTCAAGACGATCATCGATGACGGACTGGTGGAGAACTCCGCACGAGTTGGCGGGCATATGCTTGCGCGACTGAAGACGTTCAAAGACAAATTCCCATTTGTGGGAGATGTGCGTGGCAAGGGTTTGCTGATCGGGATGGAATTGGTGAAGAACCCGAACACAAAGGAGAAACTGGATAAGCAGTACACCAGAATGATCTTCCGGGAGTGTCTCAACCGCGGCTTGATCGTGATGGGCTACAACCCGGACATACGAATCAATCCGCCGCTCATCATCACAGAAGAGATCGCCGACGAAGGCATCGATATTATGGAAGAAGTGTTCACGCATGTCGCAGATCGAATCAACCTATAAAGCAAGGGACGTCGAAGAGGTCATTGACCGCTACTTCTACCGTCGTGTCGGATATGTGCTGGCAGGCGCGTCGAAGGCAATTGGACTCACGCCGAACGGTATTACCATCATCAGCATTCTCGTCGGCGTGAGTGCAGGTCACTTGTTCTACTATGACGACCTGCTGACCAACATCATCGGCATGCTCTTGCTGGTAACCGCTGAAGCAATGGACAGCGCCGACGGGCAGTTGGCGCGCATGACGAACGCACGTTCGCGGTTGGGACGCATCCTCGATGGCATCGCCGGCAATTTGATGTTTCTGAGCATCTACCTCCATCTCTGTTTGCGGATCATCGCTTCAGGCGGGTCGGCTTGGATATTTCTTGTGGCAGTGGCATCGGGAATCAGCCATTCGTTCCAGTGCGCAATGGCAGACTACTACCGGAATGCCTTCCTCTACTTTGTATATGGCGAAGAACGGAGCGAGCTGGATAAGGCGTCGCTCGTTGAAATGTTATACCGCCGGCTGACGTGGAAGAATGACTTCATCAAGAAATTCTTCCTCCGTGTCTATCTCAATTACACGTGCCAGCAAGAGATGCTTGCGAGGAACTTCCAGCAGTTGTACGCAACGGCGAGGAAGCAATTTGATGTGAACGTGCCGGAGTGGCTGAGACAAGAATATGCATCCAACAATAAACCACTCTTGAAGTATTACAACTTCATCACCACCAACACGCGGATGATCGCTCTCTTCTGCGCACTGCTGATTGGCAACGTGTACCTCTATTTTGCGTTCGAGTTGGTGGTGTTGAATGCCGTTCTGATCGTCCTGACCGTCAAGCAGGAGAATCTGAATCGTCAGATGTTGGAGAGTGTTCGTCACCTTCCCGTGGAGGCATAGTAATGCTTCGAGGAGCTATTATTGGTGTTGGCAAGATTGCACAGACCGGACATCTCCCGGCATTCAACGACGAACGGATTCGTAACCGGGCGGAGATTGTTGCTGCGGTGGACACAAATCCGGAAAGCAGGCGGATCGCTGCACACCAGTTTCCGCATTTGCACTTCTATGCAAGTACCGAAGAGATGTTGAAGCAGGAGGACATTGATTTCATCGACATCTGCACAACGCCGCCCTCGCATGGTGAGCTGATAGAAGCTGCCGCTCAAACCAAGTTGCACATCCTCTGCGAAAAGCCTTTTGCTGCATCGGTCCAAGAAGCCGCGCATATTGCCGGAGTGCTGCGTGGGATGCACAACACGCTGGTCTTCATGCCGTGCCACCAGTATCGCTATTCGGTTCTCTGGCAGCACTTCCGATCGTTTCTGCACGAACTTGCCGGCTCCGGCTGCTTTGTGCAATTCGATGTGTTCCGTACGGAAGCCGATCCGGGCTTGTCTCCCGATGGAAGCGTGTGGCGTCTTGATCCCACTGTTGGCGGCGGCGGCATACTGGCGGACACCGGAGTGCATTATCTCTACCTAACTCTTTGGATGATGGGGATGCCGCTGAAAGTTACTGCGCGAACTCATAGCCTCGCCTTCAAGGGTTACAACGTGGAAGATACGGCGACTGTGGTGTTGGAGTTTGAGAAAAGTCTCGTTGAGATCAACCTGACGTGGGCGGCTGACCGGCGGGCGAACAGCGCGCGTGTTGTGAGCAAGGGTGGCAGTCTTGTGTACGACGGCGAATCGCTTGTCACGTTTGTGGAGAACAAAAAGGAAATCTTGGTTGTGCCGAACGCGTCGGATAAGTCGCATTACGTATCGCTTTACGTGTCGGTGATTTCGGAATTCATCGAGAAGATTCGGTCGGGCGCGGCAAGCACCGCGCAGATTGACGAAGCGTATCAATCAGCTCGGCTATTGCATGCGTGTTACACATCTGCCAAGACGGGACAAACAGTAACGTTGGATGGAGAGTCATGAGTACACGTACCAAAATACTACTCTTGCTGCTCGGGCTTGGTATCTTCATATACCTCGTGCTCGACTTTGGCGTCCCTAACATCATTCTGAATGTGCAGCGAACCGGCTGGTGGTTTGGCGCAATCATCGCTGTGTGGATTTTTGTGTACCTCTGCAACGCGTGGGCATGGTATCTTATCCTGCGCGATCACAGCCCTGACGTGAGTTTCTGGTCGGTGTGTGACCTGACGATCACCGGCTTTGCGATCAACTATGTCACGCCGTTCCTCAACTTAGGCGGTGAGCCGTATCGGATCATGGCATTGCGCGAGAGGATTGGTTTGCATCGTGCCGCCTCGTCGGTGATTTCGTACACCATGGTCCGGATGCTGTCTCATCTCTTCTTCTGGCTGGCGGGCATTGCGTTCGCCGTCCTGACACTGCCGATTACTCCTGCGTTTGGGATACTCCTTGCCGTCACAACCGGTGCGTTGCTGCTTCTCATCTGGTTGTTCTTCTCGGGACACAAGAAGGGGGTCTTCGCTTCGCTCTTGAGCATTCTCAACTCATGGTCGGTGTTTGCGCCCCTCACGCGCAAACTGGTGCGCCGCCAAACCGCACTGCTGACGATCGACAGCCAGATCAAACAGTTGTACAACGAGCAGCGGTGGACATTCTATCGCGCATTCGGATTGGAGTTCCTCTCGCGGGTAATCGCTTCATGGGAGTTCTACTTCATCCTCTACGCCATCGGCCACAACATCACGTTCGCCGAAGCAATCTATATCAATGCCGGTTCGTCGCTCATCCTCAACATCTTGTTCTTTGTGCCGTTTGAAGCCGGTGTCCGAGAGGGAGGACTTTACCTTACGGCGGGAACGATGGGCTTTGCGCCCCAGTACGGAATTTACATTGGTCTCATCAACCGCGTTCGTGAGTTCTTCTGGATCCTGGTTGGCCTGATTCTGCTCGCGTTCAGCGGACGACAACGGGAAAAAAGCACACTGTTGGATATTATCGAAGCAAGAGGCAACTCGTGAAGGCTGTCATTTTCGATTTCGGGGGAACGGTGGATACCGACGGTGTTCACTGGAGCAAGAAATTTTGGGATGCGTATCAGCGTCAGGGTGTGCCGATCACCGAAAGCGAGTTCGAAGAGGCGTACCGGAATGCGGAGCCTTTGATGTCAGGGGAAATGGTTGAGCCGTGCAGCGGTTTGTTGAACACTTTGGAACGACAGGTTGTGCTTCAGGTGGACTACCTTCGCGCAAGAAAACTCGTGGACAGCGATCCATCTTCTGACATTGTCCAACGCATCGCAACAGCATGCTATGAGGATGTTGGCAGGACCATTCGCTCGATGAGGCCGTGGCTTGCCGAGCTTCATCGTGAGTATCTACTCGCACTGACGTCGAATTTCTACGGCAACCTCGAAGCCGTCTGTCGCGAGTTGATGATTGACTCATACTTCACCGCAATAATCGATTCTGCCTGCATCGGTGTGCGGAAACCCGATCCGGCTATCTTCAACATTACGCTCCAGCGGTTGGGTGTGGGTCCGCCTGACGCTGTCGTCATCGGCGACTCGTACGATCGAGATATTGTGCCTGCGAAATCTCTCGGCTGTAAAACCATCTGGTTGTGCGGCAGAAGCTGGCACACGCCCGATGACTGCTCGGCGGCAGACCATCAGATTACATCATTACATCATCTTTCATCACAACTGATCGAAAGACTTAACAGTACAACAACACGAGAAAGGAAGAAGTGAGCTATGACTACCATGAACACAGTGTCGCCGGCATCAGGAAGACTGGGGGTGATGATCGTGGGTCTGAATGGTGCAGTGTCAACAACATTCATCGCAGGGACCTACGCCGTCCGGCGAAACCTTACGGAACCCATCGGCTCGCTCACACAGATTGGAACGGTCAGAATCGGGCGTCGCCACGAGAACCGCTTCCCGTTGCTCAAGGAGTTGGTTCCGCTGGCTGATCTCGACCAGGTTGTCTTCGGTGGCTGGGACATCCGCAACGAAGACTGCTACTATTCAGCCCGTGAAGCAAAGGTGCTCGAAGAACGTGATCTCGTTCCTGTGCAGCGAGAGTTGGCTGAGCTTCGACCATTGCCCGGCGTGTTCGATCAATACTACGTCAAGCGCCTGACCGGCAATTGGGTGAAGAAAGGAAAAACAAAATTCGATCTCGCCGAACAGCTCCGCGAGGACATCATCAGCTTCAAGAGAGAGAACGAACTTGATCGGCTGGTGATGCTCTGGTGCGGCAGCACGGAGATCTACCTGCCGGTATCGGCTGTCCACAATGACCTCGATAGTTTTGAAGAGGCGATGAAGTCAAACCACCCCGCCATCGCGCCGAGCATGCTCTACGCGTATGCTGCCATCAGTGAAGGCGTGCCGTATATCAATGGCGCTCCGAACCTCTCAGCCGACGCCCCGGCTCTCATCCAACTGGCTGAAGCGAATGCCGTCCCCATTGCCGGGAAGGACTTCAAGACCGGCCAGACGCTGATGAAGACCGTGATCGCGCCGATGCTCAAAGCCCGGATGCTCGGCCTCAGCGGATGGTTCTCGTCGAACATTCTCGGCAACCGGGACGGCGAAGTCCTGGATGATCCGGAATCGTTCAAGACCAAGGAAGAGAGCAAACTCTCAGTACTGGACGGGATTCTCCAGCCAGACCTCTATCCACAACTTTATGGAAACTACTACCACAAAATCCGCATTCACTATTATCCGCCGCGTGGAGACAACAAGGAAGGGTGGGACAACATCGATATCTTCGGCTGGCTCCACTATCCGATGCAATTGAAGATCGACTTCCTTTGCCGCGATTCGATTCTTGCGGCCCCCTTGGCTCTCGACCTTGTCCTACTGACGGATCTTGCGCAGCGAGGCGGCATGGCGGGAGTGCAGGAATGGCTTTCGTTCTACTTCAAGAGTCCGATCCATTCGGTCGGGTCTGTTGCAGAACACGACCTCTTCATCCAACTCACGAAGCTGAAGAACACACTTCGCACGCTTGCCGGTGAGGAGCCAATAACACATATAGAGGAAGAAGAGGCAACGATGCATATGGACAGTATGACGACGAACGGAGAAACCTGATGCAGAGAACCAGTGGGCAATTGAGTAGTCCGGCCCGTCTGGCGACGGATACGGCAAACATTGTTTTTGTGGGGATACTTTTCCTGCTGACGCTCCTCTTTCCCCACAGCGTGCTGCAACCGAACAAGACGGCGGTCTGGTGTCTCACGATCGCCGCCGTCTATATTGGCGTCACGCGATCGCTTCGCTATCTGCGACATGAAGGTGTCGCAACGTTGGTCTACGTCGCTGCGGCATTACTGATGACATCATACTTGTTCGAGATTGTCGGCAATTACCAGCATATATTCGTCAATGCCTGGCAGGACGAAGAGCTTATCGTTTTTGAACGGGCAGTGTTCGGATCGCAGGCGGTGCTCTCGTTGCAGCGACTCATTACTCCGGCTCTTACTGAATGGATGATGTTTGCGTACGTCATGTACGTTCCACTCCTTGTTGTTATTGCGTTGATCTGCTACAAGTCGGGAGGCGTGCGGGCGACAGAGGACTATCTGCTCAATCTCACGCTTGCAAACATCGTCTGTTATGTTGGGTTCATCCTCTTTCCTGTTGCAGGTCCGGTGGAGCACATCCGGTTCAGCGTACCGTTAGATGGAGGATTCTTCACATGGTGTGGCGAGTGGATGCGCGCCCACGTGCATTATCCCGGCGGCAGCCTTCCGAGTCCTCACTGTGCGGCAGCGACCGTCATGCTCGCAATGCTCAACCGGTACAACCGTAAGGCGTTCTACTATTCCATCCCTCTATTCCTCACACTGTATGTCTCCACCGTTTACGGGAGGTTCCACTATGCAACCGACGCAATTGCGGGAATTCTCTGTGCGTTGTTTATTCTGAGGTTCAGTGAACTGCTGGTAGTGGGAACTAAGGCGATAGCGAACCGTCGCACGAGGGCACTCAAACCCATTCCGTTTCAAAAGGCTTTTGCTCATCAATACCCAACGACAGAGCACACGATGCAAAGTCGACGCTTATCTGATTCCCCGACGCGAGACAGCGAACCCTCAGAAAGATTGTGGAAACGGTGAAAGACCAATCCGAGAATGTGAATGAGCAAAGGAGGAACCGAGAAAGACCATAATTCCGTCAATCGTGTTGCTCTTGGTCTTGGCGTCGAACTCAAGGGCTATTGGAGTGAAGATGGGTACAGTTGATTCTCTCAAACCAATGGCACATGACCCGGAATAGGGAGGCATCAACCCGGACGCAAACTTCCACACCATTTCCTCACCGTCGCCTGCGCTGGTTTTCCTCGAAACGAAAAACTTGTCTCGTCTTCAGCCTCAACTGCGAACCATGAGTTAATGAATCTCCACTTCCGGGAAAAACCTTTCCCTCCGCTGTGAAATCAGCCAGCGCTCACTGCGCAATCGTCTTCACACTCGAAATTCCTCTTTTCCGATAGCGTTCATCACTAAATCCTTTCTCTCCGAGAACTGCTGTGCAACGACATGCGCAGCGTCTCTCAGTTCTCCTTCGACGTCTTCGTAAGGTCGTGCTATCTGAACGAATCTCAAGCCTTCAGAGCAACCGTGGGTTGATGGTTTCATGGCACAACTTATGAACTGTTATGAGAATAAGAACAATGGGTCAAAAGTTTATCAGGAGTGAATCATGAAACCGAGAACAATCAGTGATGGAGAATTCGAACGAGAAGTGTTGAATTCAGATGGGCTTATTATCGTGAATTTTTTGGCAGCGTGGTCTCGTCCCTGCCGTATTGTTCTAACGGTGCTCGGAGTACTTGGTGAGCGGTACAACGGCGAGCTTAAGATCGTCACACTCAACGTAGATAAGTATCCAGAGTTGGTGAAGGAATTCGGCATAGAAGAGATACCAACGATCTTCTTCTTCGAAGGAGGAAAAGTTGTCGATAAGGCCGAAGGTATTTCATCGGTGAAATACTTGGAGGCGAGGATCCAACGTCTTCTTCCGATCCCTGAATGCAACACGGATTCGGAAACTGGGTATTGTGGTTGCGGAACTGCAAAGGTCGTTGATATGAGTTTAACAATTCACTAATGAAACATTCATCAATCACTTAAGAAGGAGAAGTAACCATGAAAAAGCTAACAGCCATATTATTCACGTGGGCAACACTGATTCTCTTCCTGACGTCTGCCGGTTTCGGTCAGGTTGCGGGGAAGAATCAGTTGAACGCCCGGATTGTCTCTGACGGCATGATTCTCGTTGGAGATCAGTCAACGGATTCACAGGTCGGACCGTACTTTGGCGGAAGCATCGGATATGGAGTTGGAAGTGGATTGACGCTCTACGTTGAATCCGGTTTCGGCTGGACGAATTACCATTCTACCGATGGTCTGCGGTTGGCGCAAATCCCGGTCTTGGGCGGCGTAACATACAACTTCGGCGACTTGTGGGGTTCAGTGGTACAGCCTTATGTTGGTGCCGCTGCCGGGGTCGCAAATTATCTGCTCCAACAGGATAGGAACACGATCAGCATCGGCGCGTCCGAACAGAAGATCACCAACTTTGCGGTGGAAGGTCTTGTTGGCGTGAACTTCAGGTTCTCTGATTCACCAGTCGGCATTGACGTCCGAGCAAAGTACGACCACGTTTTCTCTGACCGTGATCGGGGAGTCGGTTTGGAAAGCCACGATTGGAACAACATCGGTGTCGGTGGCGGTATCTCGTACAACTTTAGTCTCTAACAGTTGGCTGGTGCCTCTCCGTTGTATGACTCATGGTGGGATTCATCAATGCAAACTTACAAGACCTTCAAGGTCTGGCAGACCTTGAAGGTCTGAAACCTAATCAACAAAACCATTCACATTCACAAAGGGGAAAAAAATATGCAAACCAACATACAAGGGATAACAAAAACCCTTGCATCCAAATCGGACGGACAGCGAAGGCAAGTGCTTACGGAGCAACTGAGCAAGTTTGCACAATGTACTCTGGAAGAACGCACACAGGCTGTCGCATCTTTGTTCGAAGGCATCTGCAATCTTCCGGACGCAGAGTGCGGGAAAGTTGCGAAGAGCCATCTTCAGTGCCTCTGTGAGCTGCCGGGCCAGAGCAGGCAGCAACTTTTGCCACTCCATGTGCAAATGGTGAAAGCAGCTCCGTTGAAACATAGACTAATGCAAATCGGCGTGGCGAAGGAACTGATACCAGCGCTTACGGCAGAGCAACGCGGCATTATCCAGCAGTTTCTGTCTCAAATATCAAGCTAATGACCTCGAGTTCACTCGGGGCTTAATCCACATCTATCTCACAACAACATAAGGAGCAACAACAATGAAACATCTTTTTATTCCTAGCAGGGCAATACTTGCAGTAACCGCCCTTCTCTTTGTCGCTCTTGTACCAGCTTCAACATCCCTGGCACAAGATCGTGTCGACAAAGTCTCGTCAAAAGGCTTCGATGCTACTGTGAAAGCAATCGAGACCACACTCAAGAAAAACGGCTTTATGATCATGGCCACCATCGACCATCAGAATATGCTGACCATGGTTGGGACAAAGATCAAAGGCTCGAAGACCATCGAGTTCGGCAAACCAGAAATGGGTAAAATGCTTATGCCGATGGCGCCAGAAGCTGGGCTTGAGATGCCTGGCCGTTTCTACATCTGGGAGCGTAACGACGGAAAGACAGCGGTCGGTTACTACAAACCGGCTGTTGGGTTCAGCAACTACGGCAATGAGATGATAACAAAGATGGGCGAGGATATGGACGAGATGTGGGAAATGATCGTGAACGAAGCCACGAAGTGACCATCGACAGGGAAGGATATCAAAGGTGCATCTCTCACCTCACGCTGTGAATCCAACACAACGGCTCGAAGAAGAGGTGCACCTTTCACTTTTTCCAGACATAAGGAGAAGATGATATGCTCATAACGTACATTGATATACTTTTCGTTCTTGCCGGTCTTGCCGGCATTGCGGTAGGATTCACGCGTCGAAAAACTGTGCCTCTGCCTATCGAGCCTCCCGAGGCATCGTTTCAAGAAGTAATTCTCACAGCGTTAGCATTAATCCCGGCGGCTGTTGGTCCGAATATTCTCGTCGTGGCTCTTACCCCGGGCATGCCATCAATGGATGTGCTCACGGAGTACGTTCTCATCCCATCGATGGTGTTGTTGCTGATTGTGACTGTTGTTGCTCATCAACTTAAATTAGAGCGGCTGACGAATCGTATTTGGACGGGGGTGTGGGTTGGCGCAGTCTCTACGGCTGCTCTGGATGTGATCCGGCTGCCCGGTTTTTTTGTCGGATGGATGCCGGGGAACATGCCACGCATGTTCGGTGTGCTCATTCTGGATCAAATGGCATTAGGTCCAGACGACCTTTCCGACTTCGTTGGCGGACTGTATCATTACTGGGCGAGTGCATGTTTTGGTTTGACATATACATTGATAATGGGTCGAACCCGGTGGTGGGGCGGTCTCATTTGGGGCATCATTATCGAAATCGGAATGATGACAACGCCTCCAATGGTCATTGCGATGGATACTGGTTACTTTGGACTGAAGCAAGGGTTTGGAGTTCTGGGCGTAAGTTTGACGGCACACATCTCCTATGGCATCGTGCTTGGAATGTTGCTCGAGCGCTACACGAAACATAGTGGCTGGATTGGAAGCCTTAGCAGGGAAGCTTTGAGTGCTCGGGTGGGACAGCCGCAAAGGGCCCAGCAACGGGTGTAGGCAAATGGAGGCAACGTAAGTCGTAAGTATGACTTTTCAAAGTCTAGTTTGTTGAATCTCAAAGGTTGTATTCATATACTTCACACAGCACGAAAGAAGGTGATCTCTGGGGTTGGTTCTAAAGTGGCGTTATATAAACAGAAGGTATTTGTCTGACAGGAATTGGATGAGCACTTTGCAAAACAACCACTTGAAGGATCACCTTCTTCATTTTGTGACACCGCAAATCCTGGAGTTACTGCGCGAGCCTTCTGCTAGATTAGAGAAGACCGAAAAGGAAGTAGCAGTCCTGTTTCTCGATATTGCAGGATGCAGCAAGCTATGTGAGAACCTTCCGCCCAGTGAGATGAATAGACTGGTTGAGGTTTACTTCACTCGCTATTTTGATATCATCCAGAAGTTAGATGGAGTGGTCAACGAAATCGCCGGCGACGGTTTTATGGCCCTTTTTGAGGGCAATGGGTACGCGGAAAAAATCTACGCTGCAACGTGCGCTGCAGTCGAAATAGGGCGGGCAACTCAAGAGCTCAAACGAGAACCGGCAAATGAGCGTTATGACACTCAAGTCCGCATGGGAATTCATGCGGGTCAAGCATTCGTTGGTTTTACAAAATTCCATGCGAAACGCTGGGAACGATGGACCTATACTGCCAGTGGGCCCGTCACCAACGTTGCGGCACGACTCTGTCAGCTTGCCTCTGGTGGTTCCATTTTAGTCAGTAGCTCAGTGGCTCGCCTTGTAGGTGATCGATATCCACTAGAGTCACTCGGACCACAAAACCTGAAGAACGTAAGTTCGCCCATTGAAGTCTTCCGACTAATTCTCTAGCCGATATGTTCCATTCAGGATTTGGGACATGAATACTTTACTGTGAATGGCGTCGCAACCAACTCAAAGCGTGAACACATGCAAACTGGAAAGCCAAAAAGCGCACTCATCCTTTCCGGCGGCGGGATTACCGGCGCCATGTACGAAATTGGTTGCCTTGCCGCTTTTGATGATTATTTCGAGGGAACGTTCTCTGTTCGGGACTTTGACATTTACGTAGGCACCAGCGCCGGCGGCATCGTGGCGTCACTGGTAGCAAACGGAATTTCCCCGCGCGAAATCTATGACGCCATCCGGACGAATCGTGACTGCCTGCTCAATTTTACACCGAACGATATTTATTGTCCCTGTACACGCGAAGCCTGGAATTTTATTGGACGGGCGCTCAAGGGAATTCCCGGGGTCGGCCGTTACTATTTCAAACACCGTAAGCACATGCGACTGAGCCAAACTCTTCAGTTGTTAGCGGAAAAGATGCCGGCGGGAATCTTCCGTATGGATAATCTTGAAACAACACTCCAGAACATTTTTACAGCTTATGATGGTACGAACGACTTCCGTAGACTTGATAAGGAATTGTACATCACCGCTACCGCCATTGATTCCGGCCAGCGTGTTGTATTTGGCGACGAGGGATGGAATCGCGTTCCAATCTCCAAGGCTGTTGCCGCCTCGTCGGCTATTCCGGTGCTTATCGAACCGGTGTCTATCGAAGGACGAGACTACGTTGATGGGTCGGTAGCAAACGTCGCTCACCTGGATGTTGGCATTGATCATGGCGCCGACTTCGTCTTCATCATCAATCCGATTACGCACGTGATCAACGATGCGAATAAAGTCTGCTTTATTACTCATGACGGACGCTGTGGACTTATGCGTGAGATGGGAGTAACCTTCATCGCCGACCAAGCCAATCGCATCCAGCGGCAGGATCGAATGGAAATGGCACTGAAGCGATTTCGCAGCGAACACCCGGAAGTTGAAATGCACGTCTTAGAGGCCGATTTGGATGAAGGGTTTATGTTCTCCCATGGACATATGAGCTATGCGACGCGCACTGAAGTGCTCGAGCATGCTTATCACTCGGCGAAAAGGAAACTCCCTCTGTTGCGCGAGAAACTGAGTCATCGCTACAGACGGGAACAAACTAGATGAAATGCTGTTCAGGTACTGAGAAGACTCGTGCCCCTGTGAACGCCGCATACCCAGTTTCAAAGACGATCTCTCGAAAAGTCCAAAGACGAACGCTCGAGCATTTGCTGAAGCCAAGAGAGTATTGGCTCAATTCAGAATGTGCGGTACTACTACTATATGCTGCTTGGGTGATATAAATTCAATTGTCAAAGAGATTATCTCAGACAAAACATTCCGAGCTAAAACTTGACAGACACCCCCAGCAGGAATTATCTTAGAGCTACAGTAAACTTGTGGAATACAACTATGCTCAATCAAAAAGAAAAGAAAACCATTCGGCAGCGTCTTCGATATGTTGAAGGACAGCTCAAAGGCATTGAGAAGATGATCGAAAACGACCGTTCGATCCAGGATATCTTCGTGCAATTAAAAGCGGTCGAACAAGGAATTCACAAGGTCACTTACGATGTGCTCGAAGATCAGTTAAAGATGCACCTTGCCGAGATCCTGTCGAAACGACTTGCAGCGTGCCCGGGCAATTGCAATGATGCCGAGCGGTTGCAATTCACTAAAGAGCAATTTGCTCAGTTAGACCTGAAAGGAGTCATTGATTCATTGTCATGGCTTACTGGAGGAGAAGATGGCAATTCATCGTCAGTGATAAAGAAAAGGAAGGTGAACAATGAACAATAACATAAAATGGGCGCTGCTTGCAAGCGTTCTACTTCTGGCTGCACCATCTCTGTTATCTGCGAAACAAAAAATCGTGGTCAGGGTGGATGGCCTCTCATGCGCTTTCTGTGCATACGGGTTAGAAAAAAAGCTCGGTGAGCTTGAAGGAGTAGAGAAAGTGCAAATCAATCTCAAAAATGGAACGGCGGTGCTTACAGTGAAAGATAATAACATCATCACCGATGAGACAATCAAAAAGACAGTCGAGAACTCCGGGTTCACCCCTAAAGAAATCAACCGAGAACAATCAACTAAAAAAGAAGCGCCAACGGTAGAAACTATTAAACTCAGTGTCACAGGTATGATGTGCAGCGGTTGTGTATTCAACATAAAAACGGCGCTTGAAAAAATCCCTGCTGTCAGCGATGTGGAAGTTGATCTCAACAGCGGCACTGCAACTGTCAAGGTTGAAAAAGGCGGGGTGACTGTTTCGCAGCTGATCGATGCAGTGAAAAAATCTGGGCGGTTCAAAGCCTCACTCAAACAATGAATGGAATCAGCAGATAAGGAGTAAGTATCCATGAAGAAAGGAATCATTGTGACAGCTTTGGCAATTCTCTTAGGCATCCCAGCTATAGTGAATGCATTAGATAAATTGTGATGGTTCGGCGAAAACCGGTTGACATGAGATTAACTCTCTATTGCACGTTACTTCATACGTTCACTATACTTAGCGCTGACTTCACCGAAGCTTACTCGTTGGGACGACGCTGTTGCAACGCGCGTCAATCAACGTGAACGTTGTTGATTTTGCTGAGTCGCAATCCTGTAGTAGAGACGTAGCACTGCTACGTCTCTACGCAAGTAAAATGCAATGAAGTTATTCAAAGACACATACCGCATTGAATATGAACCTATGGTGATCGACAAGGTCTCAAGTATCTCCGGATTAATTTTGGGTTTTCTCTCACGCCCGTGCTGTGTGCTGCCATTTATTTTCTCTGTCTTAGGATTCAGTTCTTCCAGCTTGATTCTCACACTCGGTTCCTATACAAAACTCTTTGCTGCCACGAGTGTCGTCTCTTTCGGTATCTCATCGTACTTTACCTTCCGAGTGAAGGGGGCGGTATTCAACAAGATATTGTTCGTCATGAGCGTCACAAGTTCTGTCGCATTTATGCTTGCTCCATATTTATGAAGAGTATTTGCTTTACTTTCACCCTTGTTCTCATCACCCTTTTTGCCCATCCAGATGGTGTCCTTGCACAAGGTCCTCCGATCAATACCGATACGCCGATACTACTTGGTCTCGAAGGCAAGTCCGTAATGCTAAGGGCAGTTGTGGTCAGCAAATCTCAGCTTTATCGCGACGGCAGCGAGATATCGGATCCTTTGAACCGCTCAGTTGTCGCAACCATTGTGCCAATGGTCATTCCATACAACATCTCAAATGATTTGCTGGTCGGTGTTGTTGCACCGCTGTTGAACGTCAATAGCAAATCGGTTGCTGGAAGCGTGAGCTCAACTGGATTAAGTGACATTGCCCTTTTCGCGAAGCATCTGCTGGTGCAGGTGGATGGCTTGCAGGAGACGTTCCGCGTCATTGGCAAAGCAAGTATAAAACTTCCGACAGGGAACAAAAGCGGTACCCCGCCGCTTGGAACAGGAAGCTGGGACTTTTCGGTCGGATCAACAGCAGCCTGGATCGGCAATCGTCTTGGAGTGTACGGAGATGTTTCGTACGCGTTCAACGGATCGTTGGAAGGATACTCGTACGGCAATGTGCTCAGCTATAATGCTGCCATCGCGTTCAGGCTTAGCCCCGCGGTGTATGAAACCTACCCTGCTGTACAATGGAATCTCTATCTTGAAGTGCTCGGCAAATACGCCGCCAGGGATGTTTCGAACGGCGTTACCAATGAACACTCGGGCGGCAACAGGGTCCTGCTGGCACCAGGTATTCAGTTCATCCCATCCCGGTATTTTCTCTTTGAAACCTCACTTCAGATTCCGATCTACCAAAAACTCAATGGAACACAGTTAGGAACGAGCCTTATTGCTCTTCTTGGAGTAAGGGTTTTGTTTTTCTGAGAGGCAAAGACAACACAAACCACAACATCACTCATCAATCAAAGGAGTCAAAATGAAAAAACAATATCTTGCAATCGCAGCATTACTCTTAATCGGCATCGTGTGGTATGCGAAACTCACAAGTGCAAATCCGAAAGGACATAAGGTTCTCATCCATGTCGTCAGCAACATCAAGAAAGACGACGGACCGCCATGCGTTGCCTTTGATATTGCCTATGCAAACGTCGTGGCAGGAAATCACGTCGAGCTGCTCTTCGACTCTGAGGCAGCCTGGAACCTGAAAAGAACTGATGCCGACGGGAAGAGTGATTTCGATCGCTATGATGTGCCTGCCGATTTGAAACAACTCCTGGTAACACAGTTAAAGGAAAACGACCTGCTTGGTGTAAAAGACTTCGGCGGATTCTTGGAACTCCTTTCGAAGAAGGGGGCGGTCATCAGTGTCAATGGAACATGGAATGTGCTCACCAGCGTAGAAAAAGATTTGAAGGGAAAAACGAAGATGCCGTCATACGTAATCCCGCTGACGCTGAAAGAAATGGTCGAGCATATGAACTCGACCGAGAGATATTATCGTTATTAACTGATTAACTGATGTTACGCACCGACAATTTCAAAACATGTCTTGTGGCAAATGGCGCTGTTCACATGACGCTCCTCTGGAGCTTTTCGTTTTCTGTGTTCTTGATTTCTATAAACATAACGCCCCTGACGGGGCTTCGGACATGCCGAGGTAACGCCGTAGGCGTGATATGTTTATAGAACTTCAATGGTAGTGAGCAATCCCAAGCTCCGTCAGGAGCGACATGTGATGCCTTGCGTAACATCAGTTATTAAATTCAACGAAAGGTACAACGGCATGTCAATGCATTCTTGTGTTCTTTTCCTCTCTGCCATGATCGGGTTTATTCTGTCCGACAAGATTTTCAGCCAAGATTCGGGCGCCAATGCAGCCGCTTCAGCAGACGCGGTCTATCCGATTAAGGTTGGAGCGACTGTACCCACACTCACGCTTGCGACGGCTGACGGAAAGCCGTTTGACGTCGGCGAAGCGATTCGACAGAAGCCTACGGTGCTTGTATTCTATCGGGGCGGGTGGTGTCCGTACTGTAACATGCAGTTGAAACAATTAGTAGAAGTCGAATCGAAATTGCTGGCACTCGGCTATCAACTCTTTGCAATCAGCACGGACAAGCCTGAGAAACTTCAGGAGACTCTCGCGAAGGACAAGCTCAACTACACGCTCCTGTCCGATAGCAAAATGATCGGGTGCTCTGCGTTCGGTATCGCATTCAAAGTCGAAGAGCAACTCGTTCAGAAGTACAAGAGCTATAACATAGATTTGGAAGTTGCCTCCGGCGAGACGCATCATCTCTTGCCTGTGCCATCGGTGTTCATCGTCGGAACCGACGGCATCATCAAGTTCTCGTACGTGAATCCGAACTATAAGGTTCGTCTTGATCCTGATGTCATGCTGGCAGCAGCCAAAGCTGCTCTGAAATAAACGGTCTTACCGTCCAGGGAATCTGGTCTACCGGAAGTGTGCTTGCTGCTTGGACGGTTTGCTCACCGAGCGAAAAGGAATTGGACTATGGCCTACATCGAAATGATTGCTGAAGAGAAAGCAGAAGGAGAGCTAAAGTCTCTTTACGACGCGTATCGTGCACCGTGGGGAAGACCCGTGTTCCGCTCACAGCATTTCACCTAAGGCGGCGAAGCCGCAACCAAGACAAATCTTCACCACATAAACAAATCCGCCCTTTTTGATCCCTTCCTCAATTCTCGTATAGCGCCATGTCTACCATGTCGTTTACCAACTTGACTATGAATGTAACATTTATTACATTGAGAACAATTATTACATAGATAAATAAATGAAGTGGCTCTTCCTCGTCCATCAAGTCCAGACACCCAACTCACGTGAGCGGGTCAAGGTGTGGCGGCTGACAAAAAAGGTCGGTGCCATCCTCTACCGCAATTCCGTCTACGTCCTGCCGTACAGTAAGGAGCGGCTGGAAGATTTTCATTGGCTGTGCCAACAGATTCGGGATTCAAAAGGTGAGGCATCGGTCTTCATCTCAGAGGCGAAAGATGAAAAAGAAGACCGTGCGCTTAAGCAATTGTTTGTGGCGGCCCGTGCGCATGAATATGCCGAACTCGATGAGAAGCTCGATAAATATCTCGACCGATCTCGGAAGGCGTTGTCATCAGACACACTCTCAACGGCACACCTGAAGGCACTCGAAAAGGACTTGAGACAGCTTGAGACTGCGTTGCAGGATGTTCGCCGGGTTGATTTCTTCGAAGATGCACAGGGAGCAACGATTGAAAAACGTTTAAAACAAGCACGGCTCTCCCTTGCCGACGTCGAGACACCGAAAGAGACTACCTTCACCATCAAGCACCGGAGCCGGTCGGAGTTCAAAGGAAAAACATGGGCAACACGAGAGCATATCCACATTGATAGACTCTGTTCGGCGTGGCTCATCAAAACATTCATTGATCCCAAGGCGAAGTTCGTCTTTGCTCCGGAAAATAAGCTTCCGAAGAATGCTATTCCCTTCGATGTGTTAGGTGTAGAATTCAGTCATCAGGGAGATCGCTGCACATTTGAAACCGTGCTCAAAGCATTTGACATAAAGGACAAAGCTCTTGCTTCGCTTGCCGAGATAGTGCACAACATCGACTTGAAGGACCAAAAGTACAATCGTCCGGAAGCAGACGGACTTGATATGCTTGTCAGGGCAATATCGGATTCGTTGCGGGATGACCACAAAGCGCTTGAGCTTGGGTCGCGTGTTCTCGATGCATTGTATAATCGTCTATCGACAAATGAAAAATGAAACACTACATAATGTAGACGTCGAGGGTATCTCGAAGAAGTCGTCGCTTAAGGATTTAATCCTCTACTTCCTCAAGCTTGGAACGATTGGTTTTGGCGGACCAATTGCACTTGTCGGATACATGGAAAGAGATCTGGTAGACGATCTTGGTTGGATAACAAGCGATGAGTATAAGCGAGGGCTTGCGCTGGCTCAACTTGCTCCAGGTCCTCTGGCTGCACAGCTCGCTATCTACATTGGGTACATCCAAGGCAGAGTTCTCGGCGCAACATTGGTTGGCATTGCGTTCATCCTTCCATCGTTTCTGATGGTTGTCGCTATCGGTATGTTGTACGTTGCGTATGGCGGTCTTGAGTGGATGCAGGCAGTCTTCTATGGCGTCGGTGCAGCGGTTATCGGAATAATTGTGAAGTCCGCCTACAAGCTGACGAAGCTTACGCTAAAGAACAAAGCGTTGCTCTGGGGAATCTTCATCGTCATGTGTGCTGTTACTGCGTACACCCAGGAAGAGATTGTCTGGTTGTTCCTTCTCTCCGGTGTGATTGCGCTGTTCGTATTGGCCCCTCCAAGGATTGCCTCCGCTTCGTCCACACAGATGTTGCTTCCTCCGCTTGGACTTTCGTTCCTCCAGACTTCGAGTCTATTTCAATCTGATCTCCTTCTGAGTGTATTTCTCTTCTTTGCAAAAGCCGGGGCATTTGTGTTCGGCAGCGGGCTGGCCATCGTTCCGTTTTTGTATGGGGGTGTTGTGCAACAATATCACTGGCTTAACGAGCGGCAATTTCTTGATGCAGTTGCAGTCGCTATGATTACTCCGGGCCCGGTTGTCATCACCGTTGGATTCATTGGTTATTTGATTGCGGCATTCCCCGGTGCAGTGGTTGCTTCGTCGGGGGTGTTTCTTCCCGTGTATCTTTTCGTTGTCATTCCTGCTCCATATTTCGAGCGCTACGCGAGGAACCTTCAACTCATCGCATTTGTCGACGGCGTTACGGCTGCTGCGACTGGTGCCATTGCTGGCGCAATAATCGTGTTAGGACGAAGAGCAATCACGGATATTCCAACTGCAGCGATTGCTATCACAACATTGTTAGTGTTGATTCGATTCAAAATTCCTGAGCCAATTATCGTAGTTGTTGCCGGATTAGCCGGCTTGCTTCTTTTTCACTTCAGGTAAAACGAAGGGAGGATCATTCTATGAACAAGAAACGACATGTGTTTTTCTGGCTGTGCATCGCATGTATTACAGGTTTTCTTATCGGGTGCGAAGGTCGGAAGAAAGACCGTGATGAAGATGAGGACAAACGAGGTGCTCAAAGCACGACTACTGAGAGTGCAAAGTCTGAGAAGGGGGAAACCGAAATGTACGGCGCTGAAATACAAGGAGGGCAAGTTCATAATTTTAGCTCTGACCAGGAAGGGATAATTGCGAAAGGCTGGTCGCATGACCGCACAGGCAAGGGAAGTATTGGCAGTTGGATCATCATGAAGGATCCCACTGCTCCTTCCCAGCCCAACGTGTTTGCGCAGATCTCTCAGGACAAAACTGATTATCGCTTCCCGGTCGCAATCGTCGACACGTCAACTTACACGGATCTCCAACTGAGCGTAAAATTCAAGACAGTGAAGGGATTGGTCGATCAAGGCGCTGGGCTTGTTTGGAGATATAAGGATATTAACAACTACTACGTTGTACGAGCGAACGCACTTGAAGATAACGTTAATTTCTATAAAGTCGTAGACGGTCGCAGGAAGCAGTTGGAAGGTGCGGGTACAAAGGTGGGCACGAACGAATGGCATACCTTAATCATTAAAATGAAGGGAGAAACCCTCGAGTGCTACTTTGACGGACAGAGACTTTTCGAAACAGCGGATCCAACTTTCCCCGGCCCAGGCAAAATTGGACTCTGGACGAAAGCTGATTCCTATATCCTCTTCGACGACTTTACTACTAAATCACTCGATACGAAATAGACGCCATAGGAAAAGCTCATGAAAGCACAACCAGCGATACTACTACTTCTGGCCTTCACGCTTATCGGTCGTATAGTTGCACAAGAGCAAGTGCAGATCCACGGACTCCTCCAATTACGCGCGCTAGGCATCGTCGATACGAGCATCTATGATGGATACACGCAGAACACATTCTACTCGCGTAGAGGGGAGATTGCGGTCAGCAGCACGATGCTCGAGAAGAAGTTCCGCTGGGAAGTTCGGATAGACCCGATTGCACTCTCGAGTAAAATTGTGCAAGACGCCTATGCCGAGTACAGCTTCTTGGAGGAAGCGAAAGTTCGTTTCGGGCAGTTCAAATACCCGCAGTCGCTGGAAGGTCAATGGCCCAGCGGCAAACTGGATTTCATCCGCCGTTCCATCCTCGGAAGAACCTACGGCGACAAGCGGGACATCGGCGTACAACTGAGCGGTACGAGTCCGTTTGTCGACTACGCAGTTGGTCTCTTCAACGGCAACGGGCGAAATACGGTCGACAACAACTCCCAGAAAGACATCGCAGGACGTGTAACATTGCATGCGACTGAGGGGTTGAACGTCGGGGGTTCGTTCTACGAAGGCACATTTCTCTACGCTGCCGGCACACCTCTCGCTCACAACGGTACACTCGAACGATTCGGCGGCGATCTCCGGCTGAACTGGCAGGAATTCACGATCCAGAGCGAGTACATGATCGGCACTGACGACGCGACCAGAAGTCGCGGCTGGTACGTGCAGGCAGCGTACCTCATAGCACCGATGAAGCCCGCCGTTCGGATCGAACAGTTCTATCCGAACACGCATAGAACCGGGGGGGAGACAACAGTATTCACCGTTGGACTCGCGTACTCCTTAAACGACGCGGTCTCCGTCGCGCTCGATGGGCTGCTGGTAGACGACAAACAGATTGGCACCAACGCAAATCAACTCGTAGCGCAATGGCAAGTAAATTTCTGATGCTGGTGCACATTCTGAGACGGTATTTCATGACGGCACTGGTCTGCTCGATCGTTGACACGAGGCCCTTCACAATCACATGCCCTTCATTCAAATGGCTATGGATACGCACAACAACGAGCGAGCCTACATCACCAACTTTGATTCCGACTTCATTTCAGTTATTGACCTGAAGTCGTTAGAGAAGGTGGCGGATGTCAAGACAGGCAAGAACCCACATGGTGCAGTTGGCACAATCGCCGAAGTTCCCGAGCGACGGCAAGGCATCGCACGGTTCCGGTGTTTCTCCCGACGGCAAGTATCTCTACCTCACTAGCCAGGTCCTCAACAGTGTTTCGGTTGTGGACATTACATCAGGGAAGATCGTACTCGAGATTCCTGTTGGCACAGATCCGAACTGGATCGGGTTCTCTAAGAATGGGAACTTCGCCGTCGTCAGCAATACCGCAACCAACGACGTGTCGATCATCGACACACAGAAGTCATGCGACCAAATCTGAGGTTTGATGGTGACGCCGATCCCTCGTGCGTGAGCAGATGTGACTTCTGCAATCAGGTCGTCATCTGTGAGCGTTGGGTCTGTGTGATTGGAAAATTCAGTTCGTCCCTCGTTCGTTGGATAGCCGAACACCTGATCACCTGTTGCCCCCTCTTGATAGCCGTAGGGCATAATTGCAATCCAGTCAATGCCGAGGTTTCTCAACGAATCAAGTTCAGCCGCGGAGGTAACCGAACCGTAGCCGTGTCCTCTTCTATGAATGTGGGCATGGTTGACACCGCGTTGAAAATCAGCGGAAGAGGGAGCGCACTCCGTTGCAGCCGATGTGTTTCCTGTGTTGCGAGCAGGGAGGTTCGCCTGACTGTCCTGCAAACAGGAAGTGAAGAATAGGGAAGCCAGCACTGCAAGTAGTCGTGGTGTCATTGTGTCCTGTGGAGACGATGTTCAGTTCGCATATCATAACGCGGCAGAGCCGCAACCAAAAAAAGAAAAAGCTGGACCACTCCCGAAGGGATGCCTTCGGCAAGATTATCACGGATTGTCACAGATTCTTTTTGTGTGTTTGAACTAAAGTGAATGTTGTCTTACCCTAAAATCAATCTGTGAGAATCTGTGTTAATCTGTCTACGACCCGTAGGGTGGTTGAAAAATCTTTGCTTTTTCTGCTAACATTTCACGTGTTAGATACTAATGAATCTCCACGCCGGGAAAAAAAGTTCCCCACGCAAACCAGTAAGCGGTATATGACCGCGCCGGCTTCAATGTTGTTCCTGCACGTGGACCTTGAACGGCGTTGCCAAAGAGATCCCATCTCGTTCCCTCGTTATCCTGCATGACAACAGGCAGCGCGCCAACGACTTGAGAAAACGTTAGCTCGGTTCCATCCGCAAGCCGGCGTTCAAATGCCACAACAAAATTTTGTGAACGACTTCCCGCCACGACAATCGAAGTGCCGTTCAGGACATCATTGATAGTCCCGATGCTATCGGGGAATGTTGCAATCCGGTATACACGCGACTTCTCTCCTACAATCACACCGTGAACGCGCTCCTTCATCGGCAACCTGTCGTCGCGATTGCTGATTGGGAATATTGTCGAGTTGCTGGTCCGGTAATCGCCGTACGGATACGTTCCGTAGGAACGCGAGTATCCTGTGTTGCGCGAGACGACTGTTGTCTGTGGATACATCTGCTTCCACGTTCGCCAGGTTGTTTCGACGATGGGGTGTGTGGCAATGGCTGTTCCCTTCAGCGCGCCGTTCACGCACTGAAGTTTCATCTGCGACCAGTTGCTGTTCGTCGCGCGGTCGTAGGGAATAAGGTTCGTATTGTACAACAAACCCGAAACGCCAAATGTGGTCGGACTCCCATTGATCACGCTGTTCCACGAGACGCCTGAGCCTGTGAGCGGGCAGTATGTGATGGAAAATCGCGCAGCACCAATCTCATCATTGATAATCTCATGCCAGTCAAGAATCGGGTGCGGGTATGCGCGCACGACGTCTCCTAATTTTACGCCGATGATGAGATCATCATCGCGGAGATACGTCGCGTCCGAACTGTTCACGAATGTGGGATTGTTCAATGCAGGAATTCCGTCCTTGCCGGGCCCGCCGTCAAGGATTTGATCTTTGGGAATCAGCCAATCGCCTTCTACAGTTTCAGAGCCTGATGGGTCATTACACGCGCTCAAGCTTAGTGCGAGCAACAGTGCTATCATGATTGTTCTCCTTGTGTGTTGCATGGTTCTCTCCTCCTTCTTTTTGTGACTGTCAACTGTTCGAACATGGAAACGATATTATTCATTGACGTTACGCAAACCACCAAAAAACATTTGCCACGAAGACACTAAGCCACAAAGTTCTTTTTGAAAAAGGCGATATGAGGGGTTTTTGCCAAACATCTGTTGGTTTCTTTGTGTCTTCGTGCCTTCGTGGTTATCATTTTCTGGTTCTGCGTAACATCAATTATTCAAGCATGCTCAGTGTGTAGAACAGTGTCACTGATGCAGTATAGCTGGTTGTCAGTTGGGTACCTTCAAGGTTTCGATACACGGGAATCTGTCCTGACGCGCGCACGGCAAGGTTGTCCAGCACTTTTACGTTCACGCCGGGAACTGCCGAAAGCCACTGTCCCCCCGTGTTCGGGATGGCGGCGGCGGCGAATCGATCACTCGTAGTCTGCCGAAACCGAAGGACAAGCGAGAAGTCCAGTTCCTTATCGGTTCGAAAACCCACGCCCAAATTCGCGACGAGTTCGTTGCCGAATGTGTAACTCTCTTGATTGTTTCCAAAGCGCGCATTACTTCCGGTATAACGATACGACGCCGATGCGAAAACATTGAGCGGGAGCGTCGGCACGAAGCCCTGAGAGACGTATCCCCAAAGAATTCCATCCCAAGCTCCTGTGCCGGGCTGCATATCTGCTGGAAGCAGAATACTGTCAGTCGTGAGATTGGATCTCCCGAGAGGAATCTTGGCGCCTGCACCGATTGAAACATCAAGCTGGTTGAGGATGTTTGCACGAATGAGATTGTACTTCAGCAGAACGATTGCATCACCGACGCCGCGAGTTTTCAGAAAAGATTCGCCTCCGTCGAAGGAGGAACGAATACTTCGTTCTTGCTGGACAATCGTAAGCAGGACGCTTGCCGAGAAGGACGAACTGAAGCCGTAGCTTGTTTCCAGCAACAGCGAGTGTGTGGCACGTCTCCTTGAATCATCATTCAATGTGGACGAGGCGGAGAGAACATCGCGCAGCGTGTTGTATTCGTACGTGAGTGCAAATTGCAACGTACCCGCAGATGTGGACGGAAGCTCCAACGAACTGAGGAGCGGCGTGCCGGCAGAGCAACACGCCTGCGCCAACGCAATCGAGGGTACACCGATTCCCAAAAGGAAAAATAAGAATACGGTTATTGACTTTTGCATTTGCATTCGGTAGCTTGACTACGACAACAGTGCGAAATCTTGAACAAACAAACTGTCGCCCCGCTGACATTTCTTTTCACTTCTTTTACTTAACTGATGTTACGCACGACCATGATTTCATGCCGCTCCCCTACGGGGTCGTAGACCTACCGGAGCTAGATTCTCGAGGGAAGGAATACGTTCTATAAACATTTCACTCCTAACGGAGTTGAGATGCATTTACAGCCCCGTAGGGGCGAAATGTTTATAGAAACGACGAGGACAAATAGCCTAAAGCTCCATTGGAGCGACATGAAGCTTGCTTGGAAATGATAACGACCGTTGATGATAAGCCGTTGCGTAACATCAGTTACTTAACTGCTATGGAAACAGGGATTCTTTGTAGGGACAGCGGCTTGCCCTGTCCTTTGTGGCGCAAGGCTGGGACGGGGCAAGCCCACGTCCCTACATTTTCATTCATGATGGTGAAACAAAGTTTCATGACCGTCGATTCTACCTGCTCGTTTGTATGTCGGGGGCGCTGCCCCGACCTATTAAATATGCAACGCCTTCGGCGTAGAACCCAAGCGATGGCACGTAATCATAGTGGTTCCCCAAAGGGGAAAGATATTAAAGCCGAGGGCAACGCCCTCGGACTAGAGCCACAAAGAACATCAAATCCCTGAAGGGGATTCATAACATGTGTTGACCTATGGCTGAGCAATCAAAATTTTGGTACCTGAAAAACTTCAACATCCTCGAAGGGATGGATGAGGCGGCAATGCACAGGGTGGAGAAGATGACGACGATGAGCACGGTAAAACCGCAGCAGCCCATCTATTTTCCGGACGCGCCTTCACGTTCAATATTCTTTCTGAAGAGAGGACACGTCAAAATCTCCCGCATTCATCCTGACGGACGAGAAGTGATTCTCGATGTCGTTGGGCCGGGAGAAATTTTTGGTGAGCTGGCGCTCGTTGATGAGAGTGAGCAATCCAGTGAAATGGCTCAAGCACTTGATGATGCACTTATTTGCACAATGAAAATCGAGGATTTTGAATCTCTCCTGAAAGAAAATCCCGAACTCAACATGAGAATCACCAAGCGCATTGGATTGCGCCTGCGAAAGTTCGAGGAACGAGTCACAGACCTGGTGTTCAAAGAGGTGAAGAAACGGATCGCCAGCTTTCTGGTACGTTACGCCGAGGAGTTTGGCAAAATGAAGGAAGGCATCATCACCATCAAGATGCATTTATCCCACCAAGAAATTGCGCTGCTTACCGGATCAGCCCGGCAGACCATTACCACAACACTCAATGAGTTCCGCTCACAGGGACTGATAGATTTTTCCCGGCAAGGAATTACTATCAAGCAGTTTGAAAAGCTTCGCAGGCTCGCCGAGTAGCGGCAACTTTGTTCTCACCTTTGTCCGCTGCCAGACGGACTTCTTCAGGGAGAAGTCGTATGTTGCATTTGTAGTAGATAAAGATGACCAACATTCTGACGCAACACTCGACTAAGCGGAAGAGGGTGCCATGACGATGCACGAGGCGATGTTCGACGATTTCTTTGAAAAGTCACTACCGCGCGAAGGCTTCACGATAGAAGAGAATGCCCGTGAGTATGTCATCTTAATCGATCAGAACGATACCTCACTCAACGCAGAATCAAAGCAGGAACCTGCAGCAGAAATACAACCGAACAACCCGCAGCATGATCAACAAGCGGATCACGACCGAAACATTGACGACGATTAAAAGTTTTGTCACCGACGATGGCATCATCGTTGCTGCAATTACCACCGATCAAATGCGTGAAGTCGATCGCATTGCGATAGAAGAAACCGGTCCGAACCTTTTCCAGATGATGGAGAACGCCGGGCGCAGCCTTGCTCTCTGCGCGATCGAAATGCTCGGACAACAATGGCGCACGTCGAAGATAGTTGTCTTGGCAGGAACAGGAGGAAACGGCGGAGGCGGCATTTGTGCAGCACGCCATCTTGCGAATCATGGCGCGAATGTCCGGCTCTGTATCGCGAATCCTGACCGTTTAGGTGAGGTCCCTTCGTTTCAACGTAAGATATTTCGCTCCACATCAGGAAAAGAAGTAGTGTTGGCGGACCTCGACAATGAACACACCGACTTGATCCTTGACGCGATTATCGGATACAGCCTTCAATCTACCCCTCATGGCGCCGCATCAGAGTTCATTCAGTGGACAAATCAGAGTAATGTCCCCGTGTTGGCATTAGACGTACCTTCGGGGATCGATGCTACCAGTGGGCGTGATTACGGTAGCTACGTCCATCCAACACGGACAATGACGTTAGCGCTTCCGAAAACAGGGTTGCGTTCCGATAAAACAGGTAAGCTCTTCCTTGCCGACATTGGTATCCCACAAGAAGCCTACGAAAGAATTGGATTGAAGTTTAGCTCCCCTTTTGACGAACGCTACGTCGTCCCAATTCGGCCTGCAGAAGCCTGATATCTCTGGATGGATCTGTAGCCTTCCACATATGCAAGGATACGTGCAGCCGTAACAGTGTTTCAAATTCGAACATGGTGGATCTGTAGCATCCTACGGGCGGACACGATTGTGCTTGTCGAGTAATTGGCCGACAACGGTCGGGGAAAGCACGGGCGGCCGGTTGTTGTGCTGACGGCACTCAAGCGCGCTGGGTTCGTTGCTGGGGGACGGAACGACTCTTCCCGAAAGAGTTGAAGGAACGTGGAGGAAGAGGATTCGATTATCTGTGAAATCATCACGGGGAACCCAGCTTCAAGATGTGGAGAAGATTGACGCATCAGAGAAGAAGGCGCGTTGATAAATGTTCATTGAGTGATCCCCTTTGATTGGAGAAATGCAGATTGATTCAGCTTACGAGTTCTTGAATATCACTGAGCGGAGTTGCACCATTATCAAGGAGGTTTGCATTGGCATCGTCGCTCAATGTAAACACTCTCATACCATTCTTGAGTAGTCTCCATGCCAGCAATTCTGTTTTACTTGCAGGCGCTGCATGCGGTATCCAAACGGTGTCTGCCATCGCTGCCACTAGTTCATTCCGTTTGTTTGCCAGAGGACTTGTGAGCCTCTTGCTTCCTTTTTTGAATGCGGAGACTAACAGCATCTCGCGATGTTCAACGGACGATTGCCATTCCACCGGAATTCGCGCACCAATCAAGCTTCGTCCTACGACAACAATTGCAGAGAGTTTTCTGCGACCGACAATTCTCAGACACTCCTTTTCAAGGGGGGAATGGAAACCACTTACCACAGCAAGGTTCTCACCCGGCAAGTTCTTGACGAGAGAACTTGTTCGCAGTATGATGCTGCCCGGGCATTTCACGGAACAAACTACACCGAGCTTTCGGCGATGAAACAACGCCTCGTTTCCCAAGAACCACAATACTTGAGGCGCCTTCTTGTTCATCCGGCGGAGAAGATTGTCTGGGTATTGTTCTTGACCTATTGAGAGTGTCCGCAAATCCATTACCGCCGCCAAGTCTTGATACGCTTTTCAGATTCCGCTTTTGGGAGCCATCTTTTTTTTCCCATGAGAAGTTCCAACGCATTGGCTGCAGCTAGTGGGTCGAGCGCATTCTCTTCGACCATGAGATCGAGCAGCCACAGCAACCCATGGACTTCGACACTCTCGCTCTGTGCAGTTTTGCGGAGACCAGCATCTCCTGTGATAAGGCTGCACGAATTCTTTTGCGCAAGCAAAAGGCCGAACAGATCGTTTACTGTTTCCATAGGATACTTGCGATGGAGATTCAAAACTTGTTGAACTTCATCGGAGGAGAAACTCTCTTGAATAAATCCGCGCCGCAAAAGGTCTTCACCCGGCGGTTCGATCAACTCAGCCACGATGACATCGGGAAGAAGGAGATCGTACCGCAACTGAACAACACTGTCGAGGAGTCCACTGAGTGCGAGATCAAGACACACGGATGTATCAAAGACCAGCTTCTGTCTCGGCAAGGTCCACCTTCAACGTTTTTTGGAATTCGCTCAACGGTATGCAAAGATACTCCGCAGCTTTGGCGGGAGTGATCAGACCTTCAACGAGTGCCTGAAGGATGAGGCGTTCAAATCGTTTTGGCTGTTCAACGGCGATGGCTTCTCCCGGCTCTGTTTTGTTCCATCCCCTTGCGCGAAACAGAGCGTTATACTCCACCCACTTGCTTTCGGAAATAATGCCGAGATCTTTCGCCCGATAGAGCCACGCCTGTATGCTCATGCCGTATTTCTGTTTCAGCATCTTGAGTTCTTCAAGCCCAAGCCCTGACCGCGTTTCTCCAAGCTCCTGCTTTGCTACCGAAGCAGGAACGAGAAAAGCGGCGGCGAACCTGTACGCCGCTTTCTCCTGCTGCTTATGCGTGTACGAAGATGGCAAGTGCATTATCAAGTGGCCGAGTTCATGGGCAAGACTCAAGCGAAGGCGATCGCCCGACTGATCTTTCTTCGCGACGACAACTGGAATCGTCTCATTTGCCCAGCATGAAAGACCATCGAAATCATCTTCACCTTCCATCATTACGACCTTCACCCCCTTGTCCTCTAAGACTTCGGTCAGGTCAACAATCGGGTCTGTACCAAGCTGCCAACGTTTGCGCACTTCGACCGCGAGTTCCTCTATGTCGTGCTCGTTGGATATTTTCCGATCCGCTTCTCCGGGAAGATGAGGCTTGGCAAATCGGTGTGCAGGGAAAAGCCCCTCGACAGCCAAATATCGCTCCAGAAATTCTTTTGCTTTTGCATGGACCGCGTTGAGATGTTTTGCGGAAGCGGTTGCGCGCTTTCGGTACGCGGGGGCGCTCAAAGTCACTTCGCGAGTCTCAGGACGGAAGAAATATTCCACTTTAACTCCCAGAGCCTTTGCAAGCCTGATCAAGACATCCGAGCCGGGAACGGCATTGCCAAGCTCATACTTGTGTATGACCTGAGCAGAGACGTAGTTGTTCGCGCTTTCCGCAAGCTGGCGCAGAGAAAAACCCGCCGCCACCCGCGCTTGTTTTATTCGCTTGCCTATCATGTCCAATTACTCCTTCGGGGTGTGTGTGGACTATCTGTGTGAAACTTGTTGAGAACTTGTGGTTGACAAAATACGAAAAATACTGTACTTTGTCAACCAAGTACAATTGCTCAGGATTTTGTTCTCTTTGCAAATGTAGCTGAGAAAGGAGGTGTAGGGAAGATGGCAACAAATCCACCGAGCGGTGACAACCACCGACAAGGTACTGTGACCGGACGTTCTCAGGTGTTCAACCCAAGAGCTGAGCACTGGGTCAAACGAGATACCGAAACCGGTCGTTTCATGGACCAGAAAGCTGACGACAAGCCTTTCAAAGGTGTGCGAAAGGAAAAGTAGCTTTCAGTGCGGGGGCAACTGATGAGGTTGCCCTCATCTGCTACAATTCTTCGAGAGTTGAGACTACTTTCGTTTCTTGTGCGTAGATTTTTTCTTCGACGACTGCGGCAACGCTTGCTTTGACTTTGACTGAGCCTTTACTTTTATGAGCTCGATAAAGTTCACTGTCGGCAACATGAATTTCCCGTGTAACGACGTGCCGGTTGCTTGACCGACAATTCCCCTTACTATGGAATACGCCATTGCCAGACCATTGGGTCCGAGCATTTTCGGAATATCCGTCTCCGGGAATGAAGGGTCAAACTCAAGAAATGTTTGCGTCTTGATGCGTATTCTGTAAGAGGCATTCTTGAAACTCTCTTCGGTCGGATTGACTTTCACGTCGAGATCAATACGAAAGGTTGAACCGCCATCTCGCTTCAGAAAGTCAAAGTCGACAAGTAACTTCGATTCAAACGATTTGTCTTCTTCAGCCTTGAAGCTCGTGTTGGCGTCAACGTGTAAAGACTCAATGAAGTAGTCTCTAAGCTGCAATGGGGAGATTGGATTCATCTGGTTGTTCAAGTATGAATTGTTCATTGAATCCCGTAACATCAACCTTGCCGGGCTTGTAGCTATACAAGCGATTGACCGTGAATGATCTGCGGACAAGCGCCACATCAATCCCACAACCCAGCACAGTTGCAATCTTGACAAGTTGCTTGATCGTGAGGTTCTCGTTTCCATTCAAGAGCTTGGAAACGTATGCGTTCGAAACCCCGAGCTTCTGCGCCAGGGTGGATTTGGAAACACCTTGTTCTTGCAGAAGCTTTACGAGTTGTTCATTGATATCAAGCAAAAGACCCTCGGCAATGAATTGAGGATCGTCCTGAAATTTCTTGAGGAGTGTGTCGAAGCGATCACGAGGTTTCATGACATTACTCTTAATGTTTGAGATTCGATACTATTTCGCGCTGGATGTTCTTTGCCTTCTCTAGTTCAGATGTCGGCATTTTCGGACTTTTCTTTATGAAGCCGTGCGTAAGAACAAGTGTTCGCTTTACCTGCTGCGGAAGACAGAAACAGGGGATTCTGATTTGATACGACTTGAGCGCATAGATTGGTTTTTCTTCAAGCCGAAACTTTTCGACGTTTTGTATTTCGCCGCGATCGCCGAGGTATTTGATAAGCCGCACAATTTTTTTCTGCTCGGACGGTGCGAGCCCTTCGATGAAGTCTGATACCAAAGCATCACCCCGCGGATTCACATACACGTAGATATCAGCTTTACGACCCGAGTAGTATTCCTCAATCGGCATGTGAAATTTAACTTATAGGTTAAACAGAGTCAATAGGTGAAATACGGTATTTTTTCTACCGGATAGCGACAAACACCTTGTTTGCAGCCGTTTCTCATTCTTCCTCCGCGTTTTCCTTCCCCATCCCATACTTGATGTCGTAGTTGGCGCCTGCTCGCCGTGCTGCATCTGTTGGCGGGATGAAATCCAGTTCCTCCTCCGTAAACCTCCACCCAAAAGCGGCGGGATAAACTCCATGCTGCGCCAGCGTCGGCTACAATGCGATTGATCTCGGTGATGGGCTTGCTTCTGATGCGACGTCTTCCCATATTGTACATGGAATCGGCTGAGACTCGAACTGTAGCCTTAATGGCGTGCGTGCCCTAGCGGGATAGAGTCTCAGTTTTTTTTATTTCCGCTTCTTCCTTCTCTTCCCTTTGGGCGGGGCCTTTCGAGTTTCGTACTCTTGTTTCTTCCATCCGTTGCTATCCCGGGGCCAGAACTGGCAAAACAATTCACGGTGTGCAACCATGCCACGAAACCTTCGATGCGGGGCATCGGGAGATTTGAATGATTGCGCAACCGCACCGCAGATCATGTCGGCAAGCTGGATGAGATTATTCCGGCCGGAATCCTGGACTTTCACCTTGTGGATCCTGAACGCATCCTCTTCATTCATCTTCCTTTTGAGGTAGCGCTCCAGTTCCTGCTTGAACTGACGTGAACCGGTCCCATCGAAGACCACTGTCGCCTTTTCTAGATGAGGCTTGGCATTCTCGAATACCAGACCGCAAGTGAACTTGTAGAACGAGCCTTTATACTTGAAGCCCTCACCGGACAGTGTTGCGCTTGCCGGCTCATTCAACGATTGGAAGCCTCACACGACGATTTTCAAAATGATTGGGCGAGGCGTGTGGCGCGCAGAGATTTCCATGCTACCGAAGGGGAAGCATCGCTACAAATTCGTTGTCGACAACAATGAGTGGATTGTAGATCCGGAAAATTCACACCGCGAGTCTGACGGTTTCAATGGAATGAATAGCACGTTCGTTATTGAATAGTCTTATCCCTTACAAAAAACAAACTTCAGTCGAAGCAACACTCCTCCTGCTTCGCCCTACAGGGACGACAACATAAGCCAGTCCTGCCCGTCTCAAGTTTTTTTCCCCAACATCGACTTCCCATTTGTCTTTCAGCGGACAGACTCCGTCACGTGCGCAACGTATCTTGGTACAGAACGCGCGACACAGATCAATCAAGTTCTGGAGGATGCCATGACGCTGCATGAATCACAGTTTGATGAGTTCTTTGGAAGGCGGCTGCCGCATGAAGGATTCACCATTGAAGAACCTGCGCAAGAGGATCGCATCTCAAAGGATGTAACGTCGCCATTCTTGTTGCTGCAAGAAGGACGCGAGCAGGATTCAAAAGGAACACCGCTGCGACCGGAAGAAGGGAATGGACGAAGAGAAGGAGAAAAAGTACGTGTTGAATTTACGAAAGAGATATGTCCGGGCTGAAACATAAATGGAAGAAGTTTGCAACTGTTGTGGGACTTTCGATTGTCGCTTTTCTTCTTGTCAAAAGCATGCGTTTGTCTCGCGGCGAGCCCGAAATCAAATAATCGAAACGGCTCCTTACGAATTCACTAAAGTAACTGCACGATAACTATGAAGATTGTTTTTGCCATTGCGACTATTCTCTTCGGATTGACATCCTCGCCTTGTGGGAAGCTGGCCAATGCGGGAAAGGTTTACCCATCTCGTTGTAGCAAGGCATAAATGAAATTTGCCATCATCGCTGCGGGGGAAGGGTCTCGCCTACGAGCTGAAGGCGTGGAGATTCTAAAGCCACTTGTTCGCATTAACGGTATTCCACTCATCGACCGCATTCTCGCGGCGGCGGTACGTAATGGCGCCGAGTCCATCCATTGTATCATCAACGAACAATCTCCCCAGTTGCACGATTACTTGGAACAAAAGGACCTCGGTATTCCCCTCAACATTCTCGTTCGCTCGACGCCGAGTTCAATGCATAGTCTTTTCGCCTTGGCTCCGATGTTGCGGGATGAGCAGTTTTGCCTCTCTACGGTGGATGCGGTGTTTCTCGATCAGGAGTTCGGCCGGTTTCTTTCGTATGCCGTCCAGCGCAGCAACATTGATGGCATTCTCGCTGTCACACGATTTATTGATGACGAGAAGCCCTTGTGTGCGATAATGGGACGGAGCAATCGCATCCTCTCGTTCAGCAATGATAGCGATGGAACTTTGTCAGCCACCGGTGGCCTTTACGTGTTCTCACCCCGTATTTTCGACGAAATGCAGAATGCACTCGATGCCGGGGTGACCCGCCTGCGTAATTTCCTCAGGCTCCTTCTGGAAAAGGGGCACATGCTTCAAGGGTTTCCTTTCCAAAAAATTATCGACGTCGATCACAGTCACGACATCAAGACTGCTAAGCAGTTTCTTCAAGAACATATGAACGAGTCGTTATGAAACTTCAATTTGCAGGTATTCGGCGAAAAGCTGAATTCTCACCGAACCATGTAACCAATGATATGCAGATCATAAGCGGCACTGCGAACGCGCTCCGTAAACTTGGAGCCGACGTTTCGATGTATGACGAAGGAGACTTAACCCCGGATCTGATTAAGGAGAACCTTGTTTTCTCAATGGTGCAAGGCCCAACCGGCACACGCAAGCTCACAAAGTTTGCTGAACGCGGCGCCCTTATCATCAATTCGCCGCAGAGCGTAATCAACTGCTACCGCGTTAACTTGGTAAGGCTCTTGCCCGAGGGCGGTATTCCCTTCCCGAAAAGCATCATTGCGTCCACCGAAGAGTTGATAAACACTATCCCCACTGAATTCAACTCAAACAAAGTGTGGGTCAAGAGAGGTGACGTTCATGCGGTTCACAGAGAGGACGTTTCACTTGCGTACACAAATGATGACAAGCAGAATACTCTTCACGAATTCAACCGGCGCGGCATTGAACAAGCAGTGCTTCAGGAACATCTCGTAGGCGACACGGTAAAGTTTTATGCTATCCGTGAGACAGGATTTTTCCATTGGTACTATCTGAATGGTATCACTCATACGCCGTTCAATGAAGAGCGTTTGCACAGCATTGCTGAGGCATCGGCAGAGATTTTGGGTCTTTACGTTTTCGGAGGGGATGCCATTGTTGCGCAGGACGGGACTGTTACTATCATCGATATCAACGACTGGCCGAGCTTTGCCCCCGTGCGTGAGGCGGCGAGCCGGCATATTGCCCAATTACTTTTCCGAAAGGGTCAAGAGCATGTTGCCCAACACTACAATGAAACAAAAGCACTCATCCATTGTGACTGAAGTTCCTGGTCCCGAATCTCTTCGTCATTTCAACTACGAACAGGGATTCATCTCGCCGGGCTTGCAGACCATCGCAACACTTTCAAAGCTCACGATTGAACGTGGCGAAGAATGTATTCTCGAGGATGTCGACGGGAATCGTTTTATCGACTTCTTTGCCGGAGTCGGTGTTGCGAGTCTTGGGTACAACCATCCGCGCTATGTGAGGGTGATGCAAGAGCAGGTGGCAAAAGTTCACGTCGGAAGTTTTACATCAAAGCATCGCGCAGAATTGTCTCACCTTCTCTCCACAATCGCCGTGGGTGATTTGCGGCGCACGCAGTACTACAGCAGTGGCGCTGAAGCTGTGGAAGCGGCACTGCGCCTCGCAAAGTCCTACACCGGGAAATCAGATTTCATGGGCTTTTGGGGAGGTTTTCACGGCAAGACGTTAGGTGTGCTTGGCTTGCTCAGCGACGACTTCAAGCACCATCTTGGTCCCTTACCGCACGGGGTGTATGCCACTCCGTATGCAAACTGCCGGCATTGTCCTTTCAACCTTTCGCATCCTGATTGCGCGTGGGCGTGTGTTGACTTCATCAGGAAGAAGATCAGATACGAGACGACAAATAATATCGCCGCTCTTGTTGTTGAGCCGATACAGGGAACCGCCGGAAACGTCATTCCGCCTCCGGGGTATTTGAAGGAATTGCGCTCGCTCGCCGACGAGATCGGCGCACTGTTGATTGTTGACGAGATGATTACCGGCTTTGGTCGGACGGGGAAGATGTTCGGATGCCAGCACGATGGCGTCGTTCCCGATATCATCACAATCGGGAAGGGATTTGGTGGCGGCTTTCCGATGACGGGCTTAATGTCGCGTAATGAGGTCATCTCCGCAAAACCGTTTGCCAATCCGAGCGGCAGCTCATCATCGTACGGTGGGAATCCCCTTGCCTCTGCAGCGGCGTATGTCACATTGAAAACCATCATTGACGATGGACTCGTCGAAAACGCAGCGACGGTGGGCGCACACATGCTTGTGCGGCTCAAGAGCTTCAAAGAGAAATTTCCCTTTGTCGGAGATGTTCGTGGCAGGGGATTGATGATCGGGATGGAGCTGGTGAAGAACCCGCACACCAAGGAAAAGCTGGACAAGCAATTCACGAAAATGATTTTTCAAGAATGCCTCAACCGTGGGCTGATCGTCATGGGCTACAACCCGGACATCCGCATCAATCCACCGTTGGTCATCACCAAGGAGATTGCCGACGAAGGCATCGATATACTGGAGGAGGTTTTTGCTCATGTGGCAAATCGAATCAACGTATAAAGCGCGTGATGTGGAAGAGACGATAGACTTGTATTTCTACCGACCCGTCGGGTACGCGATTGCCCGCGTATCACAGTTTCTCAACCTCTCACCCACTGGCGTCACGATCATCAGCATCCTCGTGGGGATGTTCGCGGGCCATCTGTTTTACTATACGGACATACAGACGAATGTCATCGGCATGATCCTGCTCGTGATTGCTGAAGCGATGGATAGTGCAGATGGGCAACTTGCCCGGATGACGAAAACATTTTCCCGTGCCGGTCGCTTTCTTGATGGATTCGGCGGCAACCTGATGTTCGTGAGTATCTACTTCCACATTTGTCTGCGCACAGTGCACGGAGGCGGATCCCCCTGGATCTTTGCCGTCGCTCTTCTTTCCGGTCTCAGCCATTCATTTCAATGCGCTATGGCCGACTATTATCGGAATGCCTATCTCCGTTTCGTGCATGGTGAAAAACGAAACGAACTGGAAAAATCAACGACGGTCGAACAGTTATATCAGAACCTTCGCTGGAGCGAGCATCCTGTCAGGAAGTTCTTCTTGAGAACATACTTAAACTACACATACCAGCAGGAGGCGCTTGCACGAAACTTTCAGCGACTGATTGCAAAATCAGAAAGCGCATATGGCGATACCGTTCCCGACTGGTTGAGGAAAGAATACGCCAAACGCAACAAACCGTTGCTCAAGTACTACAACTTTATTACCACCAACACTCGCATGATCGCTTTGTTTGTTTCGCTTCTCGTCGGCAACGTGTATCTCTATCTTGCCTTTGAACTCATCGTGCTTAACGGTGTTCTCCTCGGTGCCAGAACGTATCAAGACCGTGTCGATCTAAATCTTTTGAGGATGATTGAAAACCAAGAAGGAAACGCATGATTCTCCGCGGAGCCATTATCGGCCTTGGAAAGATTGCTCAAACCGGTCACCTGCCTGCATACGGGGACAGCAGAATAACGGAGCGAGCGGAGATTGTCGCTGCGGTCGACCCAAGCATTGATGCCCGCGATGCGGGACGAAGGCTGTTCCCGAATCTCCGGATCTATGAAACCGTGGATCAGCTCTTTGCCAAGGAAAAAGTTGACTTCATCGACATTACCACCCCTCCTCATTTGCATGCTGCACTCATTGCGGAGGGCATTGCGCGCGGCGTTCACGTTCTGTGCGAAAAACCGTTCGCACATAACCTGGAGGACGCGGGGCGTACGGTAGAGTTGCTAAAGAAGCATTCCCTCGTCTTTATGCCGTGTCACCAATACCATCTCTCACCGATCTGGTCTGCCTTCAAACATTTCATTGAGAAGAGTGATTCCCGGGCTGGGTGGTTCTTGCAGTTCAACATCTATAGGACTCAAGCAGATCCCGGATCGACTCACTGGAATTCCTTGTGGCGGACCGACCAATCCATCAGTGGAGGAGGAATTCTGGCCGACACCGGGGTACACTACCTTTACCTCACACTGTGGCTGATGGGCTTCCCCGGCAGTATCGTGGCAAAAACCTCACGGCTGCAACTCGGCGAAGGCGCCGTTGAGGACACCGCAATTGTTGTGGCTGAGTTTGACAACGGACTTACGGAAATTAACTTGACATGGGGCGCCGATCAACGCGCCAACAGCGCCCGCCTCGTTACGCGTCAGGGAAGCGTAGTGTATGATGGGACAACCCTCGCGCAGTTTCGCAACGGCACAAAGGAGCTTCTGCAGGTGCCCGATGCATCCGACAAGACCCAGTACATTGGATTGTATGTATCACTCTTTGATGAGTTTCTTCGACGGGTTGAGACCGGCCAACCAAGCGCAGCATGGATTGATGAAGCGTTTCAGTCCGTTCAATTGCTCCAGGCATGTTACGAATCCGCCCGGACAAGCCAGACAATCATTCTCAATCAATAACGTGAAGAAGCAGTACAAAATAGTATTTACCGTCTTCGGGTTCGCAGTCTTTGTCTACCTGGTGTGGGACTTCGGGATCGAAAACATAATCACGAATGTGCAACAAACCGGTTGGTGGTTCATTCCGATCATCGGTGTTTGGGGAATTGTGTATCTGCTCAATGCGCTTGCCTGGCATGCCATCATCGCCAAAGGTGAACAACGCGTTAAGTTCGCTCAGATCTTCAGCGTGACGCTGAGCGGATTTGCAATCAATTATGTAACGCCGTTCCTGAACCTGGGAGGAGAACCGTATCGCGTTCTCGCACTCCGTGACATGCTGGGTATGCGACATGCACTGTCGTCCGTTATTCTCTATAACATGCTTCACATGCTCTCCCATCTGTTGTTCTGGCTCGTTGCGGTCGGGGCTCTTGCATTCGTCCTTCCCGTGTCAACGGGTATCGCTTTGCTGATGATGGTAACGTCGGCAGTGTTGATTCTGATAATTGGTTTTTTCTTCTCCCGGCACAAGAACGGTATTTTTGAATCGCTGTTGAATCTCGTTTTGAAAATCGGGATCCTCCGTCCCCTTGCCACAAAGCTCCAACAGCGGGAAGAAGGATTGCTTGCTATCGACAAACTGATTACGGAGTTGTATAGCGCGTACAAGGGGTCATTCTTCACGGCACTCTTTCTGGAGTTTGTTGCACGGGTTGTTGCCGCATTGGAATTCTATTTTATGTTCCTCGCCATCGGGCTTCCAATTTCCCTTTTGTCTGCATTGTACATCTACGCAGCGTCATCATTGATTCTCAATATCCTCTTCTTCATGCCGTTCGAGTTGGGAGCGCGTGAAGGAAGCCTCTATCTCGTTGCAGAAAGCCTTGGCATGACTGCCGGGGTGGGTATTTACGCCGCGTTGATAAATCGCGTGCGCGAGTTCTTCTGGATTCTCATCGGGTTGGCGCTTATTCAGCTCAGCGGTCAGAAGGTACCCCGGAAGGAACTTTTAAACATGCACACTGCAGTCGGAGAATGCAAATGAAAGCACTGCTGTTTGACTTTGGCGGCACGTTGGATACTAACGGCGTTCACTGGGCAGAAAAATTCTGGGATCTCTATCAGCAATTTAACATCGTTCTCACAAAGGAAGAATTCATGTGCGCGTACATTTTCGCGGAGCGGTCCCTCGGGGAACAGTCGCCTCTGAACGGTGTGAGTTTTCGGGAGACCGTCGCAAAGCAACTCTCGCTTCAGTTCGACGCGCTCGCATCTTCTCCGGCTGCTCGAGTGGAACTTCAAAGAAATCGGATTCCGGAAATGGCGTTGTCTTGCTACGATGAAGTTCGAGTTGTCACAAAGAGGGCGCAGGAGCTTCTTCACATTCTAAAAGCGACGTACAAGCTTGGTGTTGTATCCAATTTCTATGGCAACTTAACAACAGTGTGCGAGGAGTTGGGGTTTGACAACATTTTTGACACACTGATCGATTCTGCGGTCGTCGGAGTCCGCAAGCCCGACCCCCATATCTTTGAACTGGCGCTTCTCCGTTTAGGGGTTGATCCAAGAGAATGTACTGTAATCGGTGATTCATATGACCGTGACATCGTGCCCGCCAAAATGTTGGGTTGCAAGACAATTTGGTTGAGAGTGCAATGTTTAGTGCAATCCACAGACACTCGTCAAGCCGATTTTATTATTCACGATCTCGACGAAATTGTCTATTGTCTAAAACATAAATAAAGGAGGTACAGTATGCGTACATCATCATCAACAAGTGTTCAGAACCCATCGGGAAAACTTGGCGTTCTCATCGTCGGTCTGAACGGCGCTGTCTCAACGACGTTTCTTGCCGGCACACTGGCGATCCGAAAAGGTATGGCTGAGCCGATCGGATCTCTCACTCAAATGGCCACCATTAGAATCGGAAAACGTCACGAGAATAACTTTCCGTTGATCAAAACATTTGTTCCGCTGGCGCACCTGGACGACTTGGTGTTTGGCGGATGGGACATTCGCAATGAGAGTTGCTATCAATCAGCGATTGAAGCAAAAGTGTTGGAGGATCGTGATCTTGCCCGCGTGCGCGGAGAGCTGGAACAAATCCGGCCGATGCCCGGTGTGTTCGAGCAACGCTTTGTAACAAGACTTCGCGGAACGTGGGTGAAGACCGCCCGAACAAAATTTGACTTGATGGAAATGCTGCGGGACGATATACGAACATTCAAAGCGGCACACAGCGTCGAGCGACTTGTTATCATCTGGTGCGGCAGCACGGAAATCTATCTCCCCATCAGTGAGATTCACCGTGACTGGTCTCGCTTTGAACGAGGGATGCAAGAGAACCATCCCGACATTTCTCCAAGCATGCTCTATGCTTACGCGGCCATTGCCGAAGGGGTACCGTTCATCAATGGGGCGCCGAATCTTTCGGTAAACGTTCCGGTGTTGACTGAACTCGCCGCGGAGAACGGCGTCCCTGTCGCTGGAAAGGATTTCAAGACCGGGCAGACGATGCTCAAGACCGTCATCGCTCCGATGCTGAAGGCTCGCATGTTAGGGCTTCGCGGCTGGTTCTCCAGTAATATTCTCGGAAATCGTGACGGAGAAGTGCTGGATGATCCGAATTCCTTCAAGACCAAGGAGGAGAGCAAACTCTCGGTGCTGGATGGGATCCTACAGCCCGAATTATATCCGCAACTCTACAAAGATTCCTGCCATCAGGTCAAGATTCACTATTATCCACCGCGCGGAGATAACAAAGAGGGATGGGACAACATCGACATTTTTGGTTGGCTCGGATATCCGATGCAGCTCAAAATCAATTTTCTTTGCCGCGATTCCATTCTTGCAGCTCCTATTGTTCTCGACCTCGTACTCTTCGCCGACTTAGCGAAGCGGAGTGGTAAGAGCGGGATTCAGGAGTGGCTGTCATTCTATTTCAAGAGTCCCATGCACTCGACAGGAACCATTCCGGAACATGACTTATTCATTCAGTTGATGAAGTTGAAGAATACGCTCCGCAGCCTTATGGGCGAGGAACCAATTACGCATCTTGATGCTACAAACAATCACAGCGATGAAGAACGACTCCAATTCATCGAGGAGGAGCTTTCATGACCGCAAACAGATGGTGTATGGCATGTCGAGAATCCTTCTCGGCTGAGATGTCCAACGGCAAACGTCAGGGATCTGCTCGCCCGCCAACGCGAGCATTCGTGAAGCAAAGGAGAAATATTATGTCCAGATCGCAACGCCACTTACGCGCCCTGTGCATGCGCACAATACTGTGTTCATCAATCCTCTGTCTTGCCACAGGGGCCTTCTCGCAGACGATTGAGAAGCCCATCGAGATTACGATGAGCCCAGTCAGTCTAACACTGCACCCGGGGGAACATTCAGCGGTGATCGTGGCATTTCGCGTTCCTCGGGGATTCTGGCTGGGAGACAATGATCCTTCGGCGCGCAACCCGGCCGGGACTCTCATTGAAATGCAATCTCAAGAGCATTTCGCGTTCGAACGGCCGCAATTTCCGGCTCCGGTTGTTGCAGGAGTGCCTGTGCGAAAGGGTTTCACAAACATTTTCCAAGGTGAGGTCCGTGCAGTTGTCTCCTTCACAGTAGATGAGAACATACCAGACGGGGAGTACAAGCTCACGGCTCATATTACCTATACACCCAGTTTCGATGCAGGACGCCTCAGATCGCATGCGAGGGAAGAGTACTCCACTACAGTAACTATAGCTCGAAGCAATGAGAAAGTGCAAGGTACTCCACCGAGTCCATCTGTTGGCAAGGTCCCTGAAGATTTTTTTGTGAGAGAAGAAGAAGTGGTACTCCCTCAGCCCTGGAAAACGATCCTGTACCGCTGGCCGGAAGGGACGGCAATCCCGAACTTTCTCCACTGGATGTGGGTGGATCCGGAAAATCATGGCAAGCATATCCAGACAGTCTGGGCACCATTTTTTGGGATTACACAATTGAGCGGCAATACGATTGGCATGGGGGTGGCATTGATTCCCACCACACGTGAAGGAATTATGACGGGACTCCTCCAGCTCCGTGGATTTTACAACCAGTATGTCGGCACTACTGTTGCGCTGGAAGCGGTAAGTTGCCCCGCCGCATATTTCAATTATTGGTTCTCAAGCGAGATATCATCGGACGGTAAGAACAAGCAACTTCATTTGCATATCGAGAACCTGAATCTCGGTGATAAGGCCCGGTTTGGCTACGACCTGCAATTGGATTTCTTTCATGATCCGCGATCCCGATTTTACGGGGTCGGAGCTGCGGCACGGGAAGAAGACCAGTCAGCCTATGACCATCAGGAGAACGGGACGGTTTTGGATCTTTACTGGTTGCCTGCTGAGCATCTCCGATTTGCAGTGGGAGGAAAGTTCCGATCGGTTGATGTCGGAGACGCGACAGAAGGGTTGCGGGACAAAATGCCATTCACGACAACATTGTCCTCACCCGGAGGAAAATTCGCTTCGATTCCAGGAATTAAGGGTGCAACTGTTGTGGGTGAACGACTCAGTGCCATCTATGACGCGAGGAACTCGGAGTTCTCTCCCTCAGATGGTTCCTACATTAGGGTGACCGGGGAATTCGACCAGATTACAAAGCAGGTGATTACTGCACCGGGTCCTGTTTCGCAGTATGGCAGGTTTACGGCAGACCTGAGAAAATACTTCTCCACGCTGGATCAAAAAATCACGCTCGTTTTGAGAAATGGCTGGACGTTCACCACCAGCGAAAACGTTCCATTCTTTGATCAAGCAACACTGGGAGGAAGCAATTCTGATAGAGGCTTTGTTGAGGGAAGGTTCCATGGGCAACACTCCGTATTCGGCAGCATGGAGTTCCGCTACCAAACAATGCACGTCGAAATGATGGGCTATCCAATGGATGTTGAGATGGCGCCGTTCGTGGATTTCGGACAGGTATTTGACAGCAAAGGAATCAAAGGAAGATTTAATATCAACCCTGGCATGAGCATTCGCATACTGAACAGACCTAATGTAGGGATCGTGGGCAATGGCGCCTTTGGTCAGGACGGACTCATCTTTACGGGTGGTGTTCAGCTTCCTTTCTGAGCGTAGCAACGTTGCAGTAGATCCTGTACGCGTTCAGTGATGATGAAGGATTTCACATGACCATGATATTTCTTCTCCTGTTTCTTTTCCCACTCGGCGCGGCTGCATCCGAATCTCGCCCGTATCCGGGCGACATGGAGTTTACTCTCATGGACTATCAGCAGGCTGAGGCACGGTATGATTCCGCCCTGACCGTTTCGGCAGACTCCGCCAAATTGCTCTGGCGCCTTGCTCGCCTGTACGTGGTCAGGGGAAATGTTGCAGAAGGAGATGCGAAGGAGCCGTTATTCCGAATAGCAGGAGAGTATGCCCGGCGATGCGTCAGGGCTGATTCGACGGTTGCAGCAGGCCACACTTGGTTGGCCGCTGCACTTGGCAACATCGCCATGTTCGAGGGGAGCAAAGCCAAGGTTCGTCTCTCCACCGAGATCAAGAAAGAACTTGACCTCGCCATTGCGCTCGACGGCACAGACGATGTTGCTTATTCCATCATGGGATCATTTTATCTGGCGCTGGGTAACGTGAGCTGGGTCGAGCGCCAGCTTGCGTCCATTTTCCTTGGGTCCCTTCCTGACGGGGGCTATGAAGAATCAGAAATCGCGTTGCGGCGTGCGATCACACTCGCCCCAAACGTAATCCGTCACCGGCATGAGATTGGGCTGCTTTATATTGCAGAAGGGCGACGGCAAGAGGCGCGCGAAGCGTTCGCCGTGGTTTCCAAACTCCCGTCTGTTCTCGGAAGCGACACGGGCATGAAGACACATGCCGCAGAGTGGGTAAAAGAGCTCGAGAAGTAAGAGAGTGCAGAGATTGCAAACGAAAGCACTTAATTCCACCAAATGAAAAAGCGGCTCGTCCCCTTGTCGCGATTTGTGAGGCACACCTCGATGTGTTTTTTGGGAAAGTAGGGATTACTGAATAGCATGAAGCTCAATTCTTTTTACACTGACACCGGGATCGAAGTCCCTGCGATCACCACAATGCAAATGCGTGAAGTCGATCGCATTGCGATAGAAGAAACCGGTCCGAACCTTTTCCAGATGATGGAGAACGCCGGACGCAGCCTTTCTCTCTCTGCAATCGAAATGCTCGGCCAACAATGGCGCAAGGCAACAGTTGTTGTCTTGGCAGGAACAGGAGGAAACGGTGGCGGAGGGATTTGCGCGGCCCGCCATCTTGCAAATCATGGTGTGAATGTCCGGCTTGGTATCGTGAATCCTGACCGTTTAGGTGAGGTCGCTTCGTTTCAACGTAAGATATTTCGCGCCACATCAGGGAAAGAAGTAGTGTTGGCCGAGCTCTTGAATGAACACGCGGATTTGATAATCGATGCGATTATCGGATATAGCCTTCAATCAGCCCCTCGCGGTAAACCTTTAGAGTTGATTCAGTGGGCAAACGAGACCAAGGGACCTGTATTGGCATTGGATGTACCATCGGGGATCGATTCCACAACCGGCAACGCTCCCGGTAGCTACGTGAAAGTGCAGCGTACGATGACTCTGGCATTGCCGAAAACAGGGCTGCTTCCGGAGAGGACGGGCGATCTGTTTCTTGCTGATATCGGCATTCCTCAAATGGTGTATCAAAGAATTGGAGTGCAATTCGCCTCGCTGTTCGACAACCGTTACAGCGTTCCTCTTTCTGTCCATCATCTATGATCTGTTACGCCGGTTTGTCTCCTGCTGTTGATTCCGCCAGTGAGCAAAATGTCCGCCAGCGGACAGCTTTGAGGCAGCAAAGCCACTAACTTACTTGTGTTCAATAAGAACAAGTTTGAAGAGCAACAAACACGAGGGGGCACATTGAGAACAATTACGATGTACTCAACACAATGGTGTGGTGACTGCAGAAATGCAAAACGCGTGCTGCGAGAACGGAACATTTCGTATCAAGAGATTGATATCGATCAAAATGAAGCAGCAGCCCGACAGGTTATCGAATGGTCGGGCGGCTGGAGAGTTATTCCAACAATTGTGATTGATAGACCGAGTACCGGTTTGCGGGTAATCCTTCACAATCCGCCTGTGAACACGCTCGTCCGTGAGATTGACAAATTCCATAACAACTAAGATCATCCATAGTAATATTCGATAGGAAGAAGAAATGAGCGCAAACTTCAAAATGAGTCTCGGGAAGCAAGAACCTGACACGGCAAACGAACAAGCCAAATTGCTTTTGGAGACTGCCAAGAAACGAAATGGCATGATCCCCAATATGTACGCGTATATGGCAAACTCGCCGGGATTGTTGAGCACCTATATGCACGGTTACGAAATATTCAGGAAGGAGAGCGGTTTCACGCCTGCAGAACAGGAAGTGGTGTTCTTGACGATCAGCTATGAGAACGGATGCGCGTACTGTGTCGCTGCACATAGTGTAGTGGCGGATATGCAATCAAAAGTGCCGTTGGAAGTAACCGAGGCTATCAGGGGTGGAAAGGAAATTCCAGACGAGAAGCTCAAGGCATTGAGTGAGTTCACAAGTATTATGCTCAACAAACGCGGAAGACCTGACCGAGGAGACGTGGCGCGGTTTCTCAATGCGGGTTACACCGAAAAGCAGATACTGGAAATAATTCTCGCTCTGGCGGTAAAAACCATCAGCAACTATTCCAATCATGTGTTTGACACGCCTCTTGATCCTGTGTTCAAAGCTAGAGAATGGAATGCCAAGGAGAATGCCGTGTAAGCCATCAAGGTAATACGGATTGTTTTTTCGAAAGGTTTGATTGTTCATCTCAAAGTCCCTAATGAAAATAGTGACGCTAACGATTGCTGCAGTACTCCTGCAAGCTGAACCTTCTCTGTCCGCTTTCCGTCATGGACTGTTCACGGAGATTCTCTCGAACTATGTTCACAAGGGATTTGTTGATTACAAAAACCTACGGAATGACAAACGGTTGGACGAGTACATCCGGTGGCTGGCGACTGCCAACCCGGACACGCTGCCGGATGAGAAAGAGCAACTGGCATTCTGGATCAATGCATACAATGCCTATACTTTGAAAATCATCTGCGACAACTATCCTGTGGAGAGCATCAATGATCTCCACAGCGGCGGGCTTGTGATCGGAACAGTGTTCAAGACGACGGTGTGGGACAAAAAGCTGGTGACGGTGAACGGACAGGTAATGACATTGAATAGCATTGAACATGAGATTGTCCGCCCCAGGCTCAAGGATCCTCGTGTGCACTTTGCACTTGTGTGTGCCTCAAAAAGTTGTCCGCCTCTCAGGAGCGAAGCGTACGAGGGCTCGCAACTCAACGCTCAACTTGACGATCAGGGAAAACTCTTTTTCGCTGACACGTTCAGAAACGAGCTCGATGCAGCAAGAAAGCAGGCTCACATTTCAAAAATCTTGAGCTGGTATTCGGAGGACTTTGGCGGTTCGGACAAAAGGATCCTCATGTTCATCTCGCGATTTCTTCCGCCCACACTGGCAGAGCAAATCAATGCCAACTCTTCCGACTGGGATATCAGTTACAAGGATTACGATTGGTCGTTGAATGGACGGTAGAGAAGGACAGACCGTTTATTGAAGTCTTCGTTGAGGATCATTGTTCGTCATGTGACGCTGTTGTGCGCAGTCTGAAACCGTTTGCAGATGTCGGGCTCATATCTCTTAAGATCCATCAAAAAGGAAGAGACGATTCTCTGCTTGCAGAACGGAACGTTACAATTATCCCGGCGACCTATGTGAACGGGAGGGCGGCTTTCCATGGAGAATTTACACGTCCCGAGTTCCGATATTATCTTTTTCGCCATCAGGCGGTAGTTGAAGATTGAATTCTTGGTCTCATAGTACTGGTGACAATGGTAGAACTTCTTCTGTTCCTCTTGGTATTCCTTCTTGCCTATTCCAATGGAGCCAATGACATCTCCAAGGGAATAGCCACGCTTGTTGGAAGCGGTGCCGCTCGCATTCAATCAGCGACTCTGTGGGGGGCGTTCACAACAGCCATTGGCAGTGTTGCTGCGATCGCTTTTGGTGGGTTACTGTTGAAGGTCTTCTCAAGTGGTGTGCTGATTGGTAGTGCCGACCCAGTGCGTATAGCTGCGGCGGTTGCCTCCGGCGGTTCACTATGGGTCTTCGTATGCTCGCGATTCGGGCTCCCGGTTTCCACCACGCACGCAATCATCGGAGGAATAATCGGTGCCGGTATTGCGGAGTTCGGACTCGATGGAGTTAATTGGAGTAGTCTCGGGAGCAAAGCTCTTTTGCCACTTCTTGTCTCGCCTATAGCGTCATTCTCAATGTCGTACACTCTTTTCCCCGCGTTATCACGCATGTTGTCGAAGTCAAACGCGTACTGTCTCTGCGTTCACGAGTCGGAGCCCGTCGCGGTTGCATCCCATTGAAGGCTTTGCATCCAACGCTATTACATCTGTGCTGGTAATTTTCGGCTCTTTCCTCGGACTGCCGTTCTCCACTACTCACGTCTCAACTGGCAGCATCATTGGCATAGGCGTGGCAAGCAGCGAGAGAGTGCAATGGAGAGTCGTGCGGGATATTCTTCTTGCATGGTGCGTGACATTGCCCGGGGCAGGTCTTGCAGCATACACCTTTCAGAAATTGGTCTAAAAGTAAACTACATAGGGAGAATCCGTATGACACGGAAAGCGCATAAGAACATTTCACCCACAGTGGAAGAGTCTGTACGTGAGCGTTATTCCGCAGGAGCGAAGCGAACAGAACCTGCCCTCTGTTGTCCTGTTGAGTACGACAAGAAGCTTCTTGAAGCCTTACCCCAAGAGATTATTGAACGCGACTATGGATGCGGCGATCCATCACGTTTCGTTCGGGAAGGAGACGTGGTGCTCGATCTTGGTAGCGGAGGTGGCAAAATCTGCTACATAGCGGCTCAGCTTGTTGGACCTGAGGGTGCTGTCATCGGTGTTGATATGAACGACGAAATGCTTGCGCTTGCGCGGAAGTATAGGAACGAGTTGCGGGAGAAATTTGGCGGTGTAAACATTCGGTTTTACAAAGGGAAGATCCAGGACCTTGCCCTTGACCTCGATAGGGTTGACGAGTACCTGAATCGCAATCCCGTTTTGACCGTGGCAGATCTGGAAAGACTCAATGAGTACAATGATGTTCTTCGCCGGACCGGGCCGATGATTACTGATGACTCCGTCGATGTTGTCGTGTCCAACTGCGTTCTCAACCTGGTGAAAGAAGAGGACAGGACGCAGCTCTTCAAGGAGATCTTCCGGGTCCTCAAGCGCGGCGGTCGTGCTGCAATTTCGGATATTGTAAGCGATGAAGAAGTGCCCGCTGCGATGAAGAACGACCCTGACCTTTGGAGCGGATGCATCTCCGGAGCGTTCACAGAAACCGGTTTGCTCAAGGCATTCGAAGAAGCCGGCTTCTACGGCATGGAGATCGTGAAGCGGGACGAAAAACCCTGGCAGACGATCAACGGGATAGAATTCCGGTCGGTTACTGTCCTCGCATACAAAGGGAAACAGGGAGAATGCCTCGAGCGTAATCAAGCAGTAATATACAAGGGCCCATGGAAGACGGTCATCGACGATGACGGGCATACGTTGCATCGTGGCGCACGCATGGCTGTGTGCGACAAGACGTATAATATCTACACGAATGCGCGCGGTCCTTATGCAAAAGAGGTGATTGGCATCGAGCCATACGCATCAGTACCGATAGAATCTGCAGTGGGGTTCAACTGCAGAAAGAGCGCGGTTCGACATCCGCGCGTGACGAAAGGGCTGGAATACAACAAAACAGAGGTTGGCGACCATGGTGTCTGTGGCCCGGACGGGTGCTGCTGAGGTGAACAGATAATTATCAATTGTCAATTCTCAATTTTCAATTGACAATTTTGAATGAAAGGAACTCCCCATGGATTTCGAAGCGAAATTAGTTGAACAGAAGCTCAACCTGAAGCCGCTGAACGTTGAAACGTTTCAGGTGAATATCGGCAAGCTCTGCAATCAAGCCTGCAAGCATTGCCACGTAGATGCGGGACCGAAGCGCACAGAGATGATGACGCGTGAAGCCGTTGAACGCTGTCTTGAAATTCTCGCGCAGTACCAGCAAATCAAAAATCTCGACATCACGGGCGGCGCACCTGAGTTGAGCGATCATTTCGATTATTTCGTCATTGAGGCGAAGAAACTTGGCAAGCATGTTATGGTGCGGCATAATCTTACCGTTACGCTCGACCCGCATCCTGTCAGCGGCAAGAATATGGAATACCTGCCGGGGTTTTTCCGTGAACATCGGTGTGAAGTCATTTCATCGTTGCCATACTTCCAGGAACATGAAACGGACGCACAACGTGGACAAGGTGTGTTTGAGAAAAGCATCGAGTCGATTCGAAGGCTGAATGCGTTAGGCTATGGCAAGGAAGGAACGGGACTTCTTTTGAATCTCGTCTACAATCCAGTCGGAGCGTATCTGCCGCCGGCGCAAGCTGCGATCGAAAAGCAATTCAAAGACGAATTGTGGAAGCGACATCAACTTGTGTTCAACGGTCTGTATGTTATTACAAACATGCCGATCAACAGGTTCAAGCATTTCCTTGAGCGCGCTGAGCTGTATGAAACGTACATGACCAGACTGATCAACGCATTCAATCCCGTGGCAGCCGAAGGCGTCATGTGCCGCACACTCATCGGCGTAGGCTACGACGGCACGTTGTACGATTGCGACTTCAATCAGATGCTTCAGTGGCGCGTCAACCACGGCGCGCCGGACACAATTTGGGACTTCGACTTTGACAAACTTTTGAAGCGCAGGATTATGTTCGGCTCGCACTGCTATGGCTGCACTGCCGGAGCGGGAAGCAGTTGCGGTGGAGCGGTGGTGAAGTGAGGAGAAGATGCTTTACAGAATTGGCTCGCAACCACAAACCCCGATACACTGCCAAACGAGAAAGAGAAGCTGGCGTTCTGGATCAATGCTTATAATGCCTACACGCTCAAAGTCATTTGCGATAACTACCCGGTTGAGAGTATCAATGATCTTCATAGCGGCGGCCTCGTGATTGGCACGATATTCAAAACCACCGTCTGGGACAAGAAGCTCGTCATTGTGAATGGCAAGACGATTTCCTTGAATACCATCGAGCATGAGATTGTGTGTCCGGCGTTCAAAGATCCGCGGGCACATTTTGCACTCGTTTGCGCCTCCAAGAGTTGTCCGGCGCTGCGGAGCTTCTATCAGACGAAGTAGACCATCTCAAGTTCTTGAGAGAGAGAGTGCTCTGCTGCGCGTGTTTCAGCGAAGTGCCTCGTCGAGTTTTGATTTAAGCTCGGCAGCGAGCCGTTGGGCGACGCGTTCAAGTGTCTTTATGCTTGCGACCTCGTAACTTGCTCCCCCAGTTTTCTCACCATCGCTCGAAGCATTTACCAACAGTCTACCGGTTTTCGCGTCAATCACATGAAGGATTGCTGATCCGGTGCAGAAAAAGATCTGCGGTGCCGGGTTACTGCGTTCCTTCGTCGAGGCTGAGCCAACAATTACCACGTCAGCTATACTTGCAAGTGATTTCACAACAACATCAAAGTCACCGCTCTCAATTGCACGGTTCAGTGTTGACTGGGGGATTATACCAAAGACCTTGGACTCTTCCACAAGTGCGTATCGTCCCCCTATCAATTGCGTCTGGATTTCTTCCTGGAGAGATGATTTCGCTTGGGGTTTCCCAAGCCGGTTCTCGAGGATGTGGATTGCTATGTTTATGTTCGTCCGGACTCTCAATCGAAAGGGAATGTCAAGGTACGCGTTCGTCCAGCATTGAGTTACTTCAGGCAACTTTTGCGAGAGCGGTTCGATACCAGCCAGCGCCAGCTTCACACGCACGTTGTTCGCAGCTTCCCCGCCCTGAATATCTGTAACAACAATGGTGAATGTTCCCCTATCATCGGTCTGAACCTCTTCTGTGAGTTTACCTCGCGAGGGGAATACAAATGAGACGGTCAGAGGCGCACTCTTCATTGGAACCGCCCGGTCCGATCCGGAATACATAACCCTGCCTATGAGCGGCTGTTGAAGAGCTTTGTCCCTTTCACCTTCCTGGTTAGCGCCGCTCACGGTTTCGAAACGGAGTTTACTCAGTACACCGCAAAGCTCGCTTTGCAAAAAGGCGAGGCTTGGCATTTGCGTCCCGTTTCCGGCAAGATCTGCTACGAGCGTTTTGTGGAGATATGATTCCCCAAGGAATATCGTTTTTGTAGCTTCGAAGAGTTGGGTGAGCGCGAAATAAACGTTGCCGCCCTCTAATGCCTTTCGCGCGGCTCTATATTGGATGCTTGCGGCGTTCACGGTGTTTTCAATACGTTCCGCAAATCTTCCTTCAACCTCGCTTTTTGAAACAGCCGCATAAGCATAGTAGACCGAATTCTTCTCGTCATACCAACGTTGGATTTCAACGCCTTCGAGCGTACCTTCGGCAATTTGTTCCGTTGTGGTTTGAAACAGATCGCTGAGTTTTGTTTCGGACACATTGACGACCTCTTCCACTTTTCGAACAACGGCGTTGGAGACGACTACTCTGATCTGTGCGACGATATCAGCTCGGGCCTGACCTGTCGCCTTTTGCCAGTCAGCAGCAACGTCTCCCCTCGCCGAAACTGCGCCAAGACCCTGATAGAGATCCGGCCGGTTCGGCACATTCGGGAGATGTTTTGCCCAAGGTGGAACCTCTTGAGCATGAGAGAGTCTGCTCGATATCAAGAAAGACAAGAAGAGAAGAATCAGAAGATGTCGCATGTTCAGTCCACGCCTGCTATTGTGCGATTGTTGAGACCAGCGTGCTTACTGCGTCGTAGATGTCCTGATCACGGCACTCCTCACAGATTACTTCGCGGCCCTTCATCACCTTGCCTGTTTCGACATTCAGGATTCGAGCAGTGAGGATCATGCTCGTTCCGAGTTTGCCGATGCTGCCGATGAGTACGTTGTCCGCATTCAAGAGTTTGCCAACCTGAACACTCGTTCGTTCATCGGTCAGATCACTCATCTGGAACTGCTGCTCTTTCACAACAGTCTCGATCTGTTTGCGTTCGACCAAAGTGATGTAGTCGAAGTTCGCAAGCGAATTCGACATCGAGTTCAGGCAAATGTCTGCATATTCTTGAGGAACACCCTTCGCTTCGAAGTTTAGAATGGCAAGACGAATCGGAACTCCAGGCTTGAGGGCAGGCTCGGTTCCAGACCGTGTCCGGATGCGGCCGGACATTGATGGCAACGCAGGCGCTTTCACGCTTGCTTCTCCCTTAAATCGTATGTTCCACACTGTGCATAGCCCATCCTTAGTTCCGGCAGCCAACCTTGTGTTATTCTCAGAGACACACAGCGCCACAGGTTTCTCTTCCATTGCCATCGTGCTGCCGAGTTCACCTTTGCGCAAGTCGATGAGAGTAATTGATTTGTCTTCATCGTTGGTGACAGCGATGTGGTCACTGCCTGGCCCCAGAGCGATTTGCTCCACGCACCATGTTGTCTTTACACGCTTCACTTCGATACCGGAGCTCCAATCGTAGGCAATCACCATGTTCTGACGCATGAGATCTTTCCCGCTGAAGATTCCTCCAGATGGCAATGCAACCTCTTCCAAACCAATGACAAAAATGTTTGCCGCTCTGTTCGTGGAGGCTGCTTTGATTGATGACCGGGATCCGTGAAGCTCAGACGCAGCAAGTGTCAGCTCACGAATCTGTTTCAGTGTGGCTGGATTCCACGACACAACATTGCCCGTCTGGTTGATGGCAAGAAGCTGCTGGCCGAGACGGTCGAACCCGAGAAAGAGAAGATCATCGATTTTGCCGCGAGCATCGATTGTCCCAAACGGGAGCTGTGCCTTTAGGTCAACCAGCTCGATTTTGTCGTCCGTTGTGGCGATTGCCAGATATTGCTTCCCTGCATCGATTGCGACCTTCACAGGTTTGCTGCGGCTCCTGAATGAATAATCGGACTTGCCTTTCAAGAGGTCGTATATCGAGACATTCCCCCCTGCATCGACGCAAACATAACTTTTGTCTCCGCTCAAGAAGGCAAGGAACACGACATCGTTGTCAGCTTGGGTCTTTGCTATCGAGCTCTTTCGTTCCAAATTCCAGCACTGGATGCTGCCGCTCTCAGTTCCTGCCAGCAAAAGGTTATCATCTCTGGAAAATGCGAGTGATGTGACATTCCCTTTTTCCTCAAGTTGAAGGACAGCATGAGGCGTGACCAGGTAATCCTGGGCAGACGCAGCGGAGGCCGCGACGAACGCGGCGATGATGAAAGTTACTTGAAGGTACATACAAGAACGCACAGAACACCTCTGGAAATAAAGGCGGCACCTGCGAGCGATGCCGCCGACATGAGAAATCAGAATAAGAAGCTGAGGCCGAAGGCAAACAACAATATACCCCCTTTGGTATCCTTGTTAAGTGAGAAAAGGTAATTCCCGCCGACATCGAAAGCAGCTTTCTTCGTGAAGAAGAATTTGATCCCGGCACTCAGGCCGACGGCTCCCTTGTCTTCATCGTCCCTGAAGCTCTGCTTATAGTACTGTCCGCCAAAATATGGCACTGTCTTCGAACTGGTGAGGAATGAGAACTGCATGAAAACCGTTGTACCAAAATCTCCTTCTGTAAGCGACTTGTACACCGGTTGCCTGGTGTTGGGATCGAAATGGTCGAAGGTTGACGTGGTGGTGATTGTCCAAGTTGGGCCGAAACCGAACTCGAACCAATCCGTGAAGTAATATCCGAGTTTTGTCTGGATGGAACCCATACCGAACGACAAGTCGGTCCCAACGAAGGTGACGTAGTAGCCCGCAAGCTGTGCTTCGAAATCCCCCTTTTGCTGTTGAGCATAGGCGGAAGATGTGAGAACAGCGATGAACACAATGAGCACTCCAAGAATGATCTTTTTCATGTTACCCCCTATAGTTAATATGTAAGTGGAATGAGCCTCATTCCCATCGGGAATTATTTTTGCTCTTGAGCCTTTTTGGCGTCCTCATACTTGCTTACTTCGGCGTCCAGCTCTTTGAATGCCTGTGACGCTCGAAGTCGAGTGAAGATCTCCTGATTTTTTTTGATTGCCTGCAACAGCGCCTCGTTTGCAGCACCGATGGGATATTCCGCCAACACGTATGCACGCCACATCGTACCATCCTTGAGATGTTTCTGAAACCGTACCCTGCTTCCGCTGAGTGAAGTTGAGACAACGATTTTTGTGGCAGAAGTGAATTGCTGCAACAATTGAGCATCCTGTCCCATCCCTGTCTCCTCGTCGAACTTCTTTTGCATGGCATTCACTTTCAGCTCGACCTGGCGCCCGATCTCCGCGCGTGCTGCTGTGGTTGCCTTGTCAAGAGCTAACTGCATATCTTGCGATGATGCCGTGTTGGCGGCCAGGAGATAGTTCGGGTCTGTTGGTACACTTGTGTACCATTCCGGCATATCGCCTTCTGAGGTCGACTGCATGGTTTTTGGTCCTCCGCCACAACCAAGTACAAATGCTGCACACACTAACGCAGCCAGAGTTGCAACTACTATTCGCATAAGATGATCCTCCTTGAGATTGTTTATGGTGAATGAGAAGAAATGTGTTGGTCCTTGTTTTAACATCTGAAGTTAGAAATTTCAGCGAGAAAGCGAAAACGTCAAAAACCTATCTTTCATTCGCGCCCCAGGATTATCAGGCTCAAAATTCTCTGTAGTGAATTTCTTTGTTGCATCGTGTTTCAGCTTGGCTACATCAGGGGCCATGTAATTGGGATCGAAGATATCTGTTGTATGTTCGGCAGCGCGCATAACCTTTTCATTAATGCGCACAAGACCAAACGGGTCATAGCCTGCATTTGCGCAAAGAACCGCGGAGATTTTATCTGCTTCAAGTTCGTACTCCAACTGGCGCTTCGAGAGGATCTTCTCGTATGCCTGCTCCATGTACGCCTCCAATTCTTTGGTCTCCTCACTGCTTTCACCGGTTTCTTCATCAAGCTCAGCAAACGCTTGGTCGGATTTAATGTTGGGCAGACGCTTGGTCATTTCTCTCAAGCCATGGCGAGCGATGACATGACCAATCTCGTGAGCGATAATTGCCGCAAGCTCGGATTCATCTGCGCATTGCTGAAGAGCGCCGAGCGTGATAAACACGTAGCCGCCGGGAACTGCAAACCCGTTGATCTTCTTGTCCCTGATGATATACACCGTAAAATCCCAATCGTACACATTGGAATGCTGCGTGAGAGTGGTCGCTATAAGGTTCACGTAGTTTCGAAGCCGTTGGCCGGTGACGAGTCCGCGAGCTGTTATGCGAGACGCAATGCCTACGCCGACTTGTTGCTCGGTAAATGCAGGGTCGTATTCATCTATGTGCAGGGCGATGTCTCCCATGTTCAGCTTTCCTCGATTGGCAGAAGGTGTTTGCAAGATTTGCTCGTTGAACGCGTCAAGATCTTTGCTTGTGAATGTCTTATCGGCGTACCTAAGTACAAGGTCCACGTTTCCGGGATCAGTCTTGCCATACTTTTGTGCGAACCCTTTGATAGCCGCAGTGATTCCGGTGCGTGAAGCCTTCGGTGAACTCCAGACCTTGGCAAGATCCATCGTCTTCCGGTCAGGCTTTTTCTTGTCTGCGAGACAGTTTATGGCGACCCAGCCGGTTTTTTGCTGCGGCAATTTCACTTTGACCCATTGGTCTGATCTCTCGATCACTTCGAGAGCGGTGTTCTCCGGTAGGGTCGCGAGAAGGGGATAGTAGGAACCCGGGCCTTCACGCAGGCAGTTGTTTTGCCGGCGGGTGACCGTAACTTCGCTATGAAGTTGGATGGCAAAGAAAAGAGACAGGAGAAAAAGGATCATCGGCTGATTCATTCTCAACTCCTTGACTGAGCTACTTAGTGGTGAGCGTGTAGACACCATCCCAATCCTCGGGTAGTCGTTCCTGCGTGAGTTTTCTACAGCGCTCGAAATAAGCCAAAGAAGGTCCGTCAGCAGGATCAATGGATAGTATTCTCTGAAAAATGTGAACAGCCTCAGCAAATTCCTTTGTTCTGTATTTCGTTAAAGCTTCTGCAAACAGACCAAGTTTTTCTTCAACGGGATCTGGTAGATACCCCGTTTTTGCGATCAGTTCGTAGATCCGGATAGGCAGTTGTTTGCCCTTGACCCGCAGGAGATCAAGCTCCCGCGCGCGAACGAATTCCCTTGCCAGCAAATATGTGCTCTCGCTGATAATGATGTTTGTGCCGAAGACTTTGTTTACGCCTTCGAGGCGAGATGCAAGATTCACTGTGTCACCGATTGCTGTATAGTCAAGCCGGTTGGTGTGGCCAATATTTCCAACGATCATGTTCCCGGAGTTCAGCCCGATGCGGGTTTCCAAGTACACGCCACTGTTATTTGCGGCTTTGCGGCTGTAATGGTCGGTCAGCGTTTGTTGGACCTCCAGTGCTGTGAGGCATGCAATCCTTCCATGGTCTTGACGCTGGATCGGGGCGCCAAAGATCGCCATGACTGCATCGCCGATGTACTTGTCCAGCATGGCGTCGTTCCGCAGGATGCAGTCGCTGGCAAGAGAAAGGTACTCGTTGAGCAGCGCAACGAGGTCTTTGGGTGCGTGCTGCTCAGAAATGGTGGTGAAGTTCTTGATATCCGAGAAGTAGACCGTTCCTTCAATCAACTTGCCGCCCAGCTCGATCTGATCGATATTCTCAAGAATTTCCGCGACCACCTGTCGGCTGAGGTACCGGTTGAACGCTTTCTTGAGTTGTCTCTTTTGTCTCCCTTCGGTGGCATAGCTTACAACGGCTGAGAGCGCGAATGTAAATGCGAGCGTGATTTCCGGAGCGACGAGAGGAAGCCACCACTGCATTTTATAGAAAAGCAAAAACGTGATGCCGAGATAAATGAGGGCAATCCCAAAAACATACATCACCGTATGACCGACGTTCTTCGTTTTGAAGAACACCGCAGAAACCACAAAAGCCATCAGGAACGAAAGAAAGTATAAGACGCTGCGATGAGTCTCGCGAATAAAATGATTGTTCAAAAGGTTGCTCACCATCGTGGCTTGCAGCTCCAGCCCCGGGTAAGGTTCAAGTGATGTGAACGGCGTCGGTTTGAAATCAAAGAGTCCCGCCGCAGATCCACCGATGATAACAATCTTGTTCTTGAATATGTCAGATGGAACGTCAGGCGCCAAGGCTTGCTTCATCTTCAGAGCAGAGTGGATGAGCGCATGACTCGAATAGTATTTGAACGCTCCAGTCGGTCCTCCTTTGCCATACCAATAGAGGATGTGCTTGTTTGCTTTTGTGAGAGGCAGCCTGTGCAGAGCTGAATCGAGTTGTGTATTGCTTAATCTCCTTGCTTGCGCAAAACACGCCAACCCAAAATGAGGAAGAAATGAACGTTCAAACTGAAAGAGGATGGATGTGCGACGCGCGATTCCGTCCGGATCACTTTCAAAGTTCACAACTCCCAATCTCGCCGCTCCAGATTGAAATTCAGGAAGAGGCGCTATTGCCCGGTTCAAAGAGGCTTCATGTTCCGCGCGTGCAGCGTTCATGAGGAGGAATCTGTCGGCAATCGTCTTTCCGGGCTGATCTCCCGGCTCCTTGACGGCAAGCTGAGATGACAGAACAACATTACCAGCGTGTTGTATCGCCTTCGCAAAAGCTCTATCCGATTCGGTCCCATCCGATTCAAGCCGGTCAATGTCGTGGCCAGAGAAATCAATGTCGAATGCAATGGTTCGGGCTCCTCCTTGATTGAGATACTCCACAAGGAGCGCGTAGAATTCTCTGGGCCAAGGCCATCGGACTTGTTGACGGTCGAAGAAGTCAAGACTGTTCTGGTCGATCGCAACAATGATGACCGAAGTGTCCGCAAGGTCAGGTCGCGCAAAAGAGAGGGATCGTACGTCAAGAGATTTCAATTCAAGCGCGTCCAACGATCCGGCAAGTTGCACACCGACTACTGCAAGCCAGCCAATAAGTGCCACGGTCAGAGCCAGTAACGGGCGGGATTTGTTCAGACGCTGGAACGCAGAATCAAGGAGCTTTGCGGGAGTGGTATGTTTCATTATGCCATTCATTGGAAGAGCGTCGAAGCTTTTATCTTCCCCTCAAGGTTGCATTTGTCACTGAGCGACAGACGTGCGTCCTGAAAACCGTGTTGTGGCAGGCGAGAGAAGTACCTACCGTGAGAGCCCAAGCAGCACGTTGGCCGCGCCCCACAATATGAACGTAAGGAATAGAAATCCGAGACTTCGCCGTATTCCTTCAAACTTCCGCTTTGATATCAGCGCCTTCTGGTACGCCTGAGCCAGGATAGCAGTGCGAATTTCATCAGGCTGTTGCTTGAGGAATCTCTCTATGAATTCTTCTTCACTCCATTGAATGACGTTGCCAAAGTAGAGCAGCGAGGGATTCTGCTTGCGCAGCTCCAGTATTGGACGGGTAACAATGAGCGAAAAATAGATGGAGAGCAGAAGCGTTACAACCACCGATATGGTAAAGACGCTTGCAATTCGCTGCAGGAGGGGAACTGAAGTATTGAATAAATCTAGCTCGATGCCTGCAGTGAGTGGAGCTACTGTGGCAGCCATGAACGTGCATGCTGCCAGAATCAATTGGGCTTTTCGGTCGGCAAGGTCAATCTGTCGGTCGAGATGATCGTTGAACGACCCTGCCAACTGCGTTATCATACCCTCGTTCGCCTGCCCAGATACTTCGCCCCCCCGAACGATGTTTGTCTTCATCGTATTGCTCAAGGCTTTGTGTGACTGATGCAGTGAAGCCGGAACGGATTCTCTTGCCTGTGAACCCGCACCAAACATACAATCGAATTTCTTAAGAATCAACATGACGGGTCTGGTAGGTGACACACCACACGTCAAGCACAAAGGATTTTGATGCTGGAATCACGAAGCGAACAATGTATGGCGGAGCGACATGCCACGTCTGACCGAGGGTAAACTGAGTCTGGATTGCAATGTTCAGGCTCTTTTTGGTGGATTTCGAGGGAAGTTTGATGACGCGTAGGTCCCAGAGTAGTCCCTGCCTTGACAAGGTCATTACATTGTGTCGAATATTTCGACGGAAAAGCGGCACAGATGTCGTTCCTCCAGAATAGTTACTTTTCCCCTCTTTATTGACTTTTTGCAAACTTGCATTACATTACCAATATGAATCTCAAGAGCTTCGGCTTCAAGCACGTTCCTCCCTTCCAGGGTCCTTATTGTCTAATACGAAATCAATCTTAAGCACGGTCAGACAACCTTCACTTCAACAGAAAAACAATGAACACCTTTTGGGGAAACATTTTTCGGAATCGCGCGACCACCACTGAAGAGGAGAAGATCCTCGACATACTGCGCAAGATTCCGTTGTTCGAAGACCTCACCAAAAAAGAGCTCTCAGCCATTGAGCGCATTTTGCATAAGCGAATGTACCAAACGAATGAGACCATCTTCAATCAAGGCGATCCCGGAATGGGGATGTATATAATAGAACGGGGCGCAGTTGAGATCGTCTCCGAGCCGGGTAAGCGTACACTGGCAGAGCTGCATGAGGGAGAGTTCTTTGGTGAACTTGCGTTGCTGGATGATTCACCGCGCTCGGCTTCCGCCGTTGCAAAGAATGATTGCACGGCTCTCGGGTTTTTCCAGCCTGATCTCTTCGGGCTTATCGACCGCAATCCAACACTCGGAGTGAAAATCGTCGTTCGGCTTGCAAGGATGATCGGTGAGCGACTCAAGAAGTGCAACGATCAACTTGAACAAACCGATCTTGTCAAGGCTCAGGAATCATAGCTCGGAAGGAGGTTGAGGTCATCATGCCGGAGAATCACCGTTTTCGACGAACCATTATGTGGATTGCAATTGTCGCAATTGCAGCAGCATTGTTGATCTATGCAATGGGTGAAGTTGTTAGATTACTCATCATTGCTGCTCTGCTTGCCTACATACTCGATCCGGTCACAACATTTCTTGAATCCAAGGGATTGAGCAGGACGTGGGCAACCGTTGTGGTCTTCATTGGAATTGTTTCTGCACTGGCGCTTGGGCTTCTCCTGATGTATCCGGTAGTCACTCGCGAAATCCAGTCCCTTCAAACAACTGATAGTGCGAGTCGCACGACGGAAATCTTTTCCAAACTGGAGACGTCGATAAAAGAAAGGCTCGGTTTCCTTGGCCTCGAGAACATGAACCTCAATGAGAAGGCGCAGGAGTTAAAGGGGAAGGTAGGTGAAAAGCTGATCGTTTTTTTTGTCACAGATTTCGTCTCGTTGGTTGCCCACCTCGTGGCGATTCCGTTCATGATTTTCTTCTTGCTGAAAGATGGCCGGGAAATGAAGAAGCTGCTGATCAGTAGGGTCCCGAATCGATACTTTGAGTTCTCCATGAATCTGATTTACAGGATGGATCGGCATCTCGGCAATTATCTCCGCGGGCAGTTCCTTGATGCGTTCAGTTTTGGGTTGTTAGCAGCGATAGCGTTGATGGTCCTTCAGGTAAAGTATGCGGTATTCTTAGGGGCATTTGCAGGGCTCGCGAATCTGATCCCGTACGTCGGGCCGATTGCAGGCGGCTTGCTCTCCGCAGTGGTAACCGTACTCGATACTGGTGATTTGGCGAAAGTAGGCTACGTCGTCCTCGCCTTCGCGCTCGTGAAACTCGCTGATGACGCAATCATTCAACCCCTCACCGTTGCCAAGAGTGTTGAGATGCATCCACTTCTGGTTCTGTTGGTGATTATTATTGGAGGCCAGGCGTTCGGCATTCTTGGGATGCTGCTGTCGGTTCCTGTAGTCGGATTTACTAAGATAATTCTTGAGGAAGGCATCACAGCGTACCGAAAGTATCGCTTCGCGTAAGCGCGTGAGTGAATGCGCTGCTGTCGTTCACGCGAATTGCCTGCCTGTCCGGTCGATGACTCGACTCGTTGAGCAGGTAGGCGTTCGCTGTGAGGCAGATGAAGCACGCCGAGCTGGCGGCGCACCACGTCGATGCGGGCAGAGATGTGATCCCGTCCCTCGTGCAGTACAAGCAGGTGGTCGGCCTCCAATTCGGTGGTAACCGTGCGCGGAGCCATTACCATGTTCTCCGGATCGGATGTGCCTCGGTATTGAAAATTACTGTGCTGAAGTCCAGCGCCTCCGGTGGGGCGAACAGCAAGTAGAGGTATTTCATCGTCTCCGCCATGAAGTAACTTTCCATGCGGTCTGACTTTTCTTTCGTGATGACATTCTTCAACTCGGCGAATGCTTCATCCGTCCGACAGTACATCTTTAGACTGTCGAAGTACGTTTTCCCCATTCTGAGAAAGCGGTCATTGCCGGTCATCTTGTAAAGGTAGTAGGCCGACTCGATGATCTCGGGATTGAGATAGTATGGAGGCGAGACAACCTTCATCGTAGAGTAATCAAACAACTCCGGTTCGATGCCGTGAGCCTTCCACATTTTGAAGCACGATTCCTCCAACCTTGCAGCACCTTTCAGATCGCCGGAAAGTGCAAGCACGGCAGGGTAGAACGCATCCAGCGCGCCAAAGACTGTGGCAGTCCGTTCACCCGTGTTCATGTCGGCATGTCCGTACCAGCGGCCTGTTGGAGTATCGTCTCTGAGATAGCGCTGAATTGCTGAGAGACTTTTGTCCCACATAATCCCGCAATCGGCATCATCGAACAGGATCCGGCACTTCAACAGATATTCATAATATGAATCTATTGCGCCGCTGATGTGGCTGTCTGTGTTTGTCCATTTGCCGGTCGTGATGTCGATTCCTTGACCAACCAGATCGATCTTCGAGCGGGCGCCGTACAGTTGCAGCAGGGCGAACTTTGCGGTGTTGTAGTATGTGGCGTTGCCAGTCAACATCGAGAGCGTACCAAATTCAATCAACAAAGTCCCGATCTCGGCCGGATTGCTGATAGAGTCGCGCACAGCACCGGTTTTGAGATTCACATAGACGTACGGCATGCCGGTGGGTGAATTGAACGCAGGAAGAAGCCGGTCTCCGAGGTCTTTCGCAAGATCAAGAAGCCTCTTGTCGTCTGTTAGTTGGTAGAACGAAAGAAGTCCGCCAAGAAGGCGAATAGTGAACTCGAAGTTCTTCACATACACATCCTGGTTGAACGAGAGGTGCTTCACGATATACTCGCGCGTGCTATCCGCCTCTTCCTTAAACCCCATCAGGATCATGGTATCAAGCGCATCCACAGGCGTCATGAGAAAAGAAGTGGAATACCAGTCGTAGTGCGATTTGCTCAAGGGTTTCAGTCCGTCGTGGCTCCACGCGTATTTCTTGTACGCGTTCCATGAACGCATGAACTCGCTCCGGACTTCTTCGGCGAGCTGTGCTTTGTTGACCGTGGAGGTGTCCTCGCCGGAAGAACCGCCTGAAGCCTGACAGAGACTGAAAAGAACTAAGACTGCAATGAAGATTCTATGCATATGCGGCTCGGATTAGTTCAGAAATCTACGATTGAAGATGTCGGCGTACAGTGTGGCACCGTAATCTCCGTAACAGAGAACTTCGTAGTATGATATCGATTTCATCATGAAGATGAAGAACCACTTCATGATTTTCTGTAGTCAAGCACCAAAGGGATCTTTCGATTCTATTTCTTTACAAGAGTGAGATGAATCTCTTTTCCCCATGATCCTTTGTATGTATCAGGCACGGGGGAACCATCATTGTTGAGGTAGCCAAGCTGTTTCAACTTCTGCAGGAAGATTACCGGTCCGCCGGCCACACCGTTGCCACGGACAGATGATACATCAATCGTCGCTTTGTTGCCGCTGTCTACCTGCATGCGGAACGTCAACGGTCCGAATTCCGTGAGGACGTTGTTAAGGGCGATAGTTGCATTTGGCTTAAACCATTCTTCCGGCACGCCTGCGAGTAGCTCGAGAGTTGAGTCTCGCTCCAGGGCGATGCTCTTTTGTACGAAGGCGATGTATAGTGCACTCGCACTGGCATTCGATGCGTCGCCGCTTGTTCTGGTTCCGACCGCTCGCGGTTGCTGCTCTTCCACCCATGTCCCCAACGTTGACGCGTGGTTTGCCACTGCATACATGAGATCCGCTGCGTGAGTGTAGTTGCGTTGCCAGAGGTCTCCCATTCCGTGGATTGATGAAAAGAACGGCCACACTCCTCCTTGCACCCAGCCGACACTCGGTGCGAGACCCTCTTGTGCATCCATTTGGAGCATACGGAACGCGTTGGCAACGAGGGAATCATGGATATCGAAAACGTGTCCCTGATTTTGCAATTGGACGAAGGCCCATTGTGCGCGGTGTGGTGGTGTGGAGGAAGAGGTGTCAGCCATTTTCAACGGCAGGTACCAGTTCCCGTACGCGTCCTTGCGCATATCGCGTTTGGCGGCTCGTAAAAATGTCGAGAGAAAGTCATCGTAAAACTTCTGCCATGAACGCGCATCCTCTTCCTTGCCGAGCCAATGCGCGCTCTTTATCGCCGTCTTCACGCCGATGAGTCCCGTGAAGACGCCGCTGTATTCCGCGGTCTTGCCGCCGAGTCCTCCGTCGGCAAAGCCGGGGGGCAAAAGTCCAGCATATGGTTCTGTCGAATCACTTAGAGTGCTGTTACGCTGCGGTTGAACCCATGCAATCCCATCGGCAACGTGCTTCCAATGCTGATTGAGCCACGCCGCGTTGTGAGTGAGCTGCGCATACCGGCACAAGAGATATACGAAAGCAGGAGTTTCGGATTGCATATCTATTGGTGACATGATTCGCAGCCTCCCGTCAGGCTGTTGATAGCGCAGAATGTTGTCAACCACCCGTTTCGCACTGAGGGTGTCGCCGAGCATCGTGGCGGCGTCAACATGCCACGCGGCATCATGTATCCAGAGTCCGCGGTATACACTCGGACCCGGCTGGAACTGTAGGTATCCATCAACAAGCTCACGGATCTGATAGATGTTGCGGCTATTGGCGTCGAGGAGATACTGAATGCCGCTATCCGGCACGACAATTTTCCCTTGCGGCAGGTCGGCATGCTGCCAGTATTCGATGGCGCCCGATTTTTTCTTTTCAAGATCAGGCATCGCGCTGATCGTATCTGCCGCGGCGCCACCGTGAATAACGATCACGTCAACGTTCCTTGTTCCTTTCGGAAGATGCAGAAGCCATTGGCCGGCGTTCGACGTAAAAGTTATAGGACGCGGCTTCGCGATCAAGAATGGGTGTCCGTCTGCCGTCACCCTTCCGGACTTTTCGTCGAATGCGAACGAGCGATGTGAGTTGATGAGAATAACCGGTGACGCGGTATCCGACGCGAACGTTGCCCGGAGAGCATCGGTTCGAGGATACGGTGCGTACACCTCGCCTTCAGGTCCGCAATCATAATACAACTCTGCCTTTGACGATGCTTCTCCGCTGATAATCTGATCGGTGGTGACCTTTGCATCCACTGGGAAAACCCATATCACGTTCAGGAATACATTGGGGTCGCTATTCTCGGTTGCTCGCACCTCGATGTTAAGCATGCCATCATTGTCTGCATCGCGTCCGTTGAAGAGAAGCACGTATGTTTGATTCTGAATCTTGTCTTGCATTGGATCGAGAACCTGCGGTTCAGCACCTTCAACACGCAGATCAAGTATGCGCATGCTGGGTCTCGGCTTGTAGGACTCGGCAAAACCGAGTGCGACGATCTTCCGGCTGCCGGCTGCAACTTTCACTCGATAGTGAATAGGACGGTTGACCCCCCAGGCTATGTTCCGGAATGCCGGATCCTTTCTTCCCGATGGAAGCGCCCAGGCGAATGCACCGTTCAGCCCATCGAGGCGCTGCACTTTTCCGTTGAGGAAAGTATTACCGGCATACGAAGACATCGATGGAGGGACGAGTGCAAATGCCTCCTGGCGAACGTTGCCCGCTGCTGAAGTAAACTCCGTTACGGCGATGGGAATTCGTGGGTCAGAAAAATACTGGCGCTGCACCCGAAGTTCTGCTCCCTCGACACCGATGCCAACTTCAGTTAATGGCTTTGCGTAAGGACCGGGACCGAAATTGTAGCCGAGGGTTCCCTTGGTTGTTACAACTGTTTTCTCCCAATCATCGGGAAAACCGATAACGGAAAAGGAGTACGCAGGTGCGTAACGGAAGTCCACCGTGCGTTGCAACTGAGACGTGGCGGCGCTTGTTACCAATAAAGAGACAATGCCAAGAAGGTGTAATCGCATATGCAAGTTGTTTTATATATGGAATGACTTCTAAATGCGGAGACGGCGCAACATAAACAATTTCCGGGAAAGTTGTGAAGAGGGATGAGCGAGGAATGAAAAGCAATTTGAATCCTACGCATCGACTTCGAGATTCCTGAAAATCACGACGAAAGCAATCAAATTTGTTTTTGTGCTCTAAACCGACCTCACCCCAACCCCTCTCCTGAAAGGAGAGGGGCTTTTATCCTCAGAATACTTTGTGAATTCTTCGCGTCTTCGTGGCAGATTTTTTGGGGGAATGTCCACCATGGGTCTGCGGCATATTTGTAGGCAACAGAGTGTAAAGCAATGCTGTCTCATAGAATCTGAATGCTCATGAAGATTCAGCCACGGTCAAGGTCTTGTCATTCTGAGGGAGCGGAGCGACCGAAGAATCCACTTCTTGTAGACAAAAGTCGTTTATGGATTCTTCACTCCGCTTCGCGGAGTTTACCCTGAGCGAAGCCGAAGGGTTCAGAATGACATGGCGTTACAAATATGTCGCACACCCGTCCACCATCGACCAATTGTTTTTCCTCCTATGGTTAGTTAGATTGGGCGGAACGAAACATGAAATGTCTTCAGAGAAATAAACCTGGGCACAATCAGGCACTCTCAGGGAGGAGATATCGTCTTCTTCTTTCATTCTTGCTCTTTGTTGCATCCCCGGATTTCAGCCTCCTCGCGCAGGATTCCAGAAGCAGCAGCGACAGCCTGACTGCCATCGCAGAGCGCCAACTCACAGCAGGCGAGATCGACAGCGCAAGGGACAACTTTGAAGCTGCACTTGACATCAATAAGAAGGATATCTCTGCGCTGATCGGACTCGGTAAGACGTACTTTGCGGAGAAAAAGTGGCGGTCCGCGCGGGATGAGTTCGAGAAAGTATTAAAAACTTCTCCGGGCAATCTTGAAGCACATTATTACGCGGCCATCTGCTACAGGGAGATGGGCAAAACGAAAGCCGGGCCCTTCCGCGCCGAAGACTGGAAAAAAGCGCGGAAGCATTTTCAGACAGTGGCAGCAGTGGACTCTTCGTTCCAGGACGTCTTGCATCAGTTTTCTATCATCGAGGAATACGACAAGGAATTCGAACATGCCCTGGAATTGGCACACGCAGAATTGCGATTGCGGAAAGACCTAACCGAGCCTCCAATATATCTTTTCAAACTGTACCATCACTTCATCTCCGTTTCGGATACGGAAGACTCTTTCGCATGGTTACGCTTACATCCCTCGCTCTATGCACGTTACTTCACAGGTGAAGTCTTTCGCGCTGCCAACAGGCCTGACGATGCAACTCGTGTTTTCGAGGGCATGCTTCAGGTAGATTCTTTATTTCCTCGTGAGGCATCGCTTCTGTCGCTTGTTAGAATAAGGGTAAATCACGGAGATTCATTCAATGCGGAGCGCTTGTACTGGCAGGCTGTCGACAAGATCCACTCCCAGTTGGGCGCTGATCTGGTGTTCGATGACATTAAGTACATTATGAGCGACGAAGAATTGCGAGTGTATCACGCGCTTGCAACTCTGGAAAGAAAGCGCGCCTTCTTCCGCGCCTTCTGGAACCTTCGTAATCCACTCGCCGGGAGTCACACCAATGCCAGGCTCATCGAGCACTACCGCCGCATGTTGTATGCCGAGCAGAATTTTACGTACTACGGATTCCGTATCTGGTTCAACAATCCTGACAAGACAACAGTGCTGCATTTTCCGCAGTCGTACTCGTTGAACCACCGGTTTAACGATAAGGGACTCATCTACCTGCGTCATGGTCCCCCCAATGAAATTGAACGGGCGGCGGGGCTTGGAGCGGTGTATACCGACCCGAATGAATCGTGGTTATATTATGCTACGCCGGAGTCGCCCAAATGGATCTTCAATTTCGTTGCTGTTGATGGCAACTGGCGGCTCGCTCCGCTTCCAACAGATACGCGCATGTACGACGCGCTTGCGCCATGGGATGCACGGTATGGTCGGCTCGCCAGCAGAATTCCGCTCGAGCGATTGAACACAAGTGAAACGCTCACCGATGCGTCACGAGAGAACGTGACAGTCGCGCTCTCGACAGACGAGCACAACTGGAAACGCGATGTGCAACAATTCCGTATTCTATCCTCCGTCGATGCGTTTCGCAGCGATGCCGGGCATTCGCTTCTTAATATCAGTTACGCAATCCCCATGCCCGTCATTGCCCTTTTATTTCCACTGAATGCATCTCGGGCTACCTGTGAAGTAGGCATTTCAATAACCAACCTCACTTCCCAGGCCATCGCGAGCAAACTGGACACAATTTCCTTTCCCATTAACCGGCGTTCTTCAGGATTCATAACAAATCTGTTCCGTTACGTAGTGAAACCGGATTCCTACGCTATCGCTCTGCACGTTCACCCTCTGGGTGTTGAAGCCTTCGGGAGATGGGAAACCCGTACACGTGTCCAGGACTTTTCGTCACGCGATTTTCTTTTAAGCGATCTGCAATTCCTTATGCCCTCCAGTTCGTCAAGCAGCATCGAGATCAATGGTATGAAAGTGATTCAAGTCCCATTCACAATCTACCGTCATGGAAATCCAGTTTACGTCTATTATCAAGCATACAATCTGGCGCCGGACAATGACGGACAAACCTCCTTCACGACGGAATACTTTCTTATCCCTGCAGATGACCGAAAGGGCGAACGGCGAATCCTTCTCCTGAAATCCGACCGCAAAGGCAAAGAGGAATCTTCGGGAAAGTTCGCCGCTTTGAATATCGACAACATAAAGCCGGGGAGATACATCCTTTCGGTGCGCGTCACCGATCATCATCGTGGCAGGTCATCTGAGCGATCCAGAATAATTGAGTTGGTGGAGGAGTGAGATGGGAACACGGGTGGTGCCTGAATTTGGTAGTGTTACAGTTTGACCGATTATTGCTTAGGTTATTAGGGGGAGCAGATCGGATGGGATATCGTCGGCGAACTTTTTGAGGCATTCCCTGATTTGGGCAAGCGTGGAAGAACTCAGGGCAAATTTCAATTCAACGCTCTTTGTTGAGCAAAAATCTGTATAAGAAAACTCTTTGAATCGTAAGAGTTCAAAATAGGTATCTACTTCGAAATATTCTTGACCTGCTGGGATAAAGAAACGTTGTGTCTTGAAGTGGCATCCAGCATTCTTATCAATGGGTACCTTTGTGGCTATACAGGTAATAACCCTATGGTCATTCGGATTAGCATAAAGAACAAGCATAAACTTGATTGAAGAGCCTCCATCTGGGTATTCATATCTACCATAGTAGACTTCGCCTGCAAATGGTAGAGACATTCATTTGTCCTTGTGTGCAGGGAATAACGAGTCAAATTCGTTTTCCTCCTTTAGCAATTCCTCCGCTTCATCTTTTGTAATTGGCGAACTATCATCAACAGCATAGGTATACGCAATTTCCTCAAATGGGCGATTCTCAATTTGCCACACTCGCTGCCAAGGTGTACCGCGCTGATGCGACCAATTCTTCATTTGCTCTCCGCTTGCATCGTAAAAGACCTCTGCTAACCACTGCATTATTTTCAATTCTCTATTCGAGAATAGAGATAGATTTGGTTTGGTACCATGCTTAGTCTTAAACAAATAGCCCTTTTCTTCTCCGTCTTCCTCATACATAGGTAGAATGCTCATGAAATGCGAGAGATCAGGTGGCATTTCCTTGTCATTGATTTTTTCTAATTCATTCTTTGGGTAAGGCCCCAACGGGTAAGCATAATATTTGATACCAGTGACTGAACGTCCCGTGTTCTTGAAATGTTCGAAATCGAGTGCGAACAAGAGTTTGCTCATCTTGAGTTTGCCGATCTTCTTCTTGTTCGTATTCAACGCGAAATAAATCATCGCATTGATGAGCTTTTCTCTATTTCTGTTTCTTGCTTGCACAGAGATTAAGAGGTTATGTTTGGAAAGTCCCCAACAAAAAATCGGCAAAAATAATGCCTCACATAACTAGGCTGAAATCTGTAAAATTTCATAGGTTTGCCTTGTCATGGCTGCATTTTTTGCAGTACGGTGTGGTAATGATGACCTGAGGGGTGTGTGTTGCAAACAACCTATACATACTCTTTGAGAAAGCAACACCACCAACTTCTTTTCTTCTTTCATTTCCTCTAACCGATTCCTAAGTAGCCAAATCAGTTTTTGATGGACCTTTTGGGGGTTCAGAAACAGAAGGCAGTTTGAATCAGAGAAGAGTATCTAATCGTCTTTGTGCGACATCGGAATATTTTTTTTCTGTATCATAGCCAATGTAGTCTCTCTCCATCCTTTTGGCAGCGACGCAAGTTGTTCCTGACCCCATAAATGGGTCAAGTATCAGATCGCCCGTATAGCTATATAGGTTGATCAATCGCGTTGGTAACTCAATTGGAAACGGTGCTGGGTGTCCAACTTTTGATGCGGATTCTGGGCGCATTTCCCAAATCGAAAGAGTATCCCTCATAAAGTCATCTGCAATGATAGTACTTTCTCCTTTGTAGGCTCTATCAAATCTTTCTTTTGAGAAAACGAGGATATACTCATGCAAATCTCTTATGGTAGGGTTGGCTGCCGACATATATGAACCCCATGCACAAGAACCATTTGCACCCTTTCCTTTTTTCCAAATGATTTCGCCCCTCATGAGGAAACCAATATCGAGCATTAGTCGGGTGACATAATGAGACAATGGGATGTATGGTTTCCTCCCCAAGTTGGCAACATTGATACAAGCCCTGCCACCAGGTTCCAATACTCGGTAGGTCTCTTCAAAGACATTACGCAGTAGGTCGAGATGCTCCCTCAAGCTAAGATCAGCATCGTATTCTTTCCCGACATTGTATGGCGGAGACGTGATCATCAAAGCAACAGAATTAGACGGCAATTCGTCCATCAGTTCAGATGATTTACAGAAAACTTCATTTCTGCATGAACTTCTGACAACAACAGAGTCTTCAGAAATCTCAATATCTCCAACAAGTTTTCGGGAATAATAAGCAGAGGAATTGTGGCCTTCTCGTGATGATGAACCGAATGACCTCGTTGATGTTCCCATTATCTAATTGTACCATCTAATGATTGATTCTGGGATTGTCCATTTTGCGTTCCGGCCCCTGTCATTTCTTCTAAGACCCAGATCATAGAGTTGGTGGTATAGCGGGCCACTACTGACATTCAAATCTTCCATTGTATCTCTTGGAGTGCCCTCAACAACTCCGTTCTTAGAGTTTTCTACCATATAGCGCAAAACATTCTCACGCACGGCTGTGTCTTTCATGCTGCGACCCCCTGATATGTTCGTGGTGAGGATTGGTGAAGTAATGGCTTTAATATAGACAATCTTTCAAACCCAGTCAACCAAATTCAGACACTACCGGATTACGATGATACTTGATTTTGCGGTCGAGATTATCAACATTGCTACGTAGTTGCTTCGATTCACGTTCCTATCGCATCTTCACTTACTCATCAAACATCACGCGGATCCTCTGGTTCCGAAATGTTGAAAAATCTCAGTTCACTATTCAATGTTGAGGCAAGCACATGAAACAGATCAACCTTATCGCATGCATCTTTATTGCTGGAGCGGTCATGTCACATGATCTTAAGGCGCAGCAATCCAATTACGACGGACTGAATATGGGTATGGGAACACTCTCGCGCCTCTCTCACGCGCAGACCCGATCGATCAGTCCGGAAAATTTCACGGGAGAAAAAGGAAAAGGCGGAATGGCGACGGAAGGGACCGGCGCAAAGGCAGCGCGGGAACTTGGTCAGGGCTGGAAAATCTCGCCGTCAGTCAAGATCGAACCCAAATCAACATTCACACTTGCGGAAATCAAAGGCCCCGGAGCTATCCAACAAATCTGGATGACCCCGACTGGTAACTGGCGGTTCTCCATCATCCGTATGTATTGGGATGGAGAGACTGAGCCGTCGGTAGAAGTGCCGGTAGGCGACTTCTTCGCGAGCGGCTGGGGACGATACGAGCAATTGTCATCGCTCGCGGTCTGTGTCAATCCCGGAAGTGCATTTAATTGCTACTGGGAGATGCCGTTTCGAAAGTCATGCAGGATCACGTTCGAGAACCTCGACGACAATGCCATGGTGCTGTACTACCAGATCAACTACACGCTAACGCAAGTGCCCGAGGATGCGGGATACTTTCACGCTCAGTTTCGTCGCGTTAATCCGGTTCCCTATAAATCCAACTACGTGATTCTTGACGGCGTGAAGGGTTGGGGTCACTATATCGGGACGTATGTAGCCTGGGGCGTCCATAATGACGGATGGTGGGGCGAAGGAGAGATCAAGTTCTACATTGATGGCGATGAAAAGTTTCCAACGATCTGCGGGACAGGAACCGAGGACTATTTCTGCGGTTCCTACGGCTTTGAAAACCCTGAAACAAAACTGTATCAGACATACACAACGCCTTATGCAGGATTGGTACAAGTCATCAAGCCAG
>Ga0082335_1000838_pt1 | contig 72202 bp, 58 predicted proteins | sample Subgrocontami58m_FD_72375 | JGI IMG/M metagenome (GOLD analysis project Ga0082335, IMG submission 72375) | Subsurface groundwater microbial communities from S. Glens Falls, New York, USA - GMW37 contaminated, 5.8 m (SPADES assembly) (version 2) ... | reverse complement strand
GCCCCCCCCCACACCGCCCGGGCGCGCCCCAGCAGGCCGCCCCGCTGCCCCCGGCCCAGGCCGCGAAACGGCTCGCCCAGAATAGCCGGGCGTACCCCCTCGCGGTTCATGGCGCGCCCCAGCCGCACTCGTTGCCCTTCGCCGCCCGAGACCAACGCACCACCCTCGCCCAGAGGGGTTTGCAGACCGCTCGGCAGGCGCTCCAGCACCGAGAGCAGGTCAGCAGCCTCGAGCGCGAGCCCCTGGTCCCAGCGCTCGCTGCGGGGGTTGCCGTACAGCAGGTTCTCCAACAGCGATCGGTTCCAAAGCTGCACAGCGGGGTCTACCCAGGCTGTCTGGCGCCGCACTTCGTGGATATGGCGCCCGGTCAACGGCCGGCCGTCGACCAGGCACACGCCGGCGGCGGGCTGATGCAGGCCCAAGATCACCCGCACCAGGCTGGACTTACCGGCTCCCGATGGACCCACCACTGCCACGTGCGTACCCGGTTCGAAGCGCAGCCTCACCCCCTCCAGGATTGCCCTACCCCCCGCCAGCACGGCCACATCCCGCAGCTCCACCGCCATCCCGCCCAGTGGTGCACCCGTCGCGGGCACGAGGGCTTCGGTGGACTCGGTCTTAGCGCCCGGAGCGTCATCACCAACGGCCTCGTCGGGCGCGCCCAGCGGCTCAAGCAGCCGCAGCACCAGGTTGCGGATCGCAGGGTACTGGTCTACCGCCTGCACCAGCGACTGCGAGAGCATCGGCAGCGTGAGCGTCCAGAACAGCAACAGTAATCCCGATGACCCACCGTTCTCAGGTGTTAGGCCGGCAACCATCCAAACGGCGAACGCCACGTAGACCAGCGCGCCGAGAGCCTGGACCGCCAGTGAAACATAGCTGAAGTCCCGGCGGGCCCGAGCCCATTCCACCAGCAGACTCTCGTGCTCGCGGCGAAACGCGCGCGCGCCGTTGTGGGTCCGCAGCGGGCTCAAGCCCAGCATGGCGTCCAGGTAGAACCGGCTGAGCGCGGCGTTGTGCGACCGTAACCTCAGGTCACTTTCCTTCAGGATGGGGTTGGTAACCACCGAGAGTGCGGTGAATGCCGCCGTAGCGAGCAATGCCAGCAACGCAGCGTCCGGCTTCAGCCATATGAGCCCGGCCGTGGTCAGCACAATCTGGAAGAACTGGCGCAGAATGGTGACCCCCAGCTCGGGGAGCCGGCCCAGCAGCCGCAAGTCATAAGCCCGCTGCACCATGTCGGACGTGAGGCGGCTGTGGAAGTACTGGTTGCTCAGGCGCGGCATCTTCGCCAGGAAGGCGGCTCGCAGGCGCGCCTCCAGGTGGCGGCCAATCCGGTTCGTCATCGTAGCGATGGGCAACTCGATCAGGAACAGTAGGCCGACCAGAGCGATCAAGCTCACCAGTAAGTTCAGCCGGAAGGCAGCCAGGTCCACCACCTGACCAACCCGCAGCAGGCCCTGCAGGAGCACGAACTGCATGGACATCCCGAATACCGCCAGCGCGACGGCAAAGCACACAGTTCCCGGCGTCAGCAGGCCGTCTTCGCGCAGCGCCTGCAACAGCGCCAACTCTGGGCGTTCCGGCGGCGCGGTCATCGCCTGTTCCAACGCCGACTGTGGCCGCGGCGGAACGGCCTCTGCACCGGCTTTCTCCGCTTCGGCCGTCTCGCCTTCACCTTCGGGGGTTTCGGCCGTGGCGCCGGCCTGCCGGCCGAGCACGCGCACCAGCACGGCCCCGCGCATCTCAAGCATCGGGCTGGGGTCGCCCGGTTGCGGCGGCGAGGGCGTGGCAAACCAGTACCCGCGTGGTATCATCGGGCGCTCGCCAGGAAGTATCGACCGGTCGTGCTCGAAGAACCGGGCGGCAACCCCCAGCGCCTCCGCACCCCGGTCCACGGCCCCAGCCTTAAGGAGTGCGGTGGCCAGCCGGACAGCGGCATCGAGCGCGGCCAGGCTGCGCCAGCTCGGATCGTCCAGCGCGGGCTGCAGGAGTGCGTCGATGCTGCCGCCCTCCACCGCCACCGATTGCAGCCTGCGCCGCAACGGAGCAAGAAAGTCCTCGGAGCCCGCCCACTCACGCCAGTCGGCCGCCGGCACCGGAAAGGTGTGCATGAAGAGCGACGAGAGGAACCGGTGCTCGGTGAGCCACTGCCGGCCAGTGCCCGGGTCCATCACCTGCAGCCACGGGCCTACTCGACGCCAGGCCACCACAAAGTGGGTGAGGCCATTTGGCAGCATCACAATAACGATGGCGGGCAAGGCACGGGCTTCGTCCACCAACAGGTGGTCGGGCGGCAACAACACCTGCTCGGCTTCCAGCCCCAGCCGGCGGGCAATATCCTCCATGGTGTCGATGGAGGTGCCGTCGACCTCGGTCTGGCACGCCTCGCGCAGGCGCCCGTAGTTGACGCTGACGCCAAAGCCTTCCAGCATCGCCTTCAGCGCGGCGGGGCCGCAGTCCATCGCCGATGTCTGCACTACCTCCGGTATGAAGAAGCGGCGCGCCGGAGCGGCGGAGGTCATCGCCCGGGGCTCGCCGGGGCAGGCTTGGCCTGGTCTGCTTGCGACCCGGACAGCCGTTGACTGATGGCACGCAGCGCAATGGTGGCCGGGGAGATTTGGTCCACCTGGATCTGCACCTCGCCGGTTGTGCCCGGCTTCACCTCGGTGGCCGCCTTAAGGAACAGTTCGGCACGTTCACCGGCGCCGCCGGGCAGGGTAGCCACATCAGACACCATGGCCGCCAGCGGCTCGGCGGCGGCTCCGGTTGCGCCGTCAACGCGCAGCGTAGCGGCCTGGCCGGCGCGGATGCGGCCGGCCGGCGCCGACGGCACCGTGGCCACAACCGTCCCGTTGCGATCGACAGTGATGCTGCGGGTGGTCTCGTACACCGGCAGGCGAGAGAACCAGAACCAGTAGCCCCACACCCCCAGCAGCAGCATGATGACCGCAAACGGCGCCAGAGCCATCCGGCGGCCATCGGCCTCCAGCGATCGCATGGTGCGAGAAAACTGCGCCGTCATGGTCTACAGCACCAGACCAAACCGGCGCGCACGTGTGCTGGAGCGCGCGACGGCGGCACGAAGGGCAGACACGCAGGACGCTTCACTTCTGCCGCGGGGTGTAGCCCTCGGGCCAGCGTGTGCCCTCGTTCACCACCGCTCCATCCAGCAGGATATCCTCGACCACGCCCTTCCGGTTCAGCAGAATCGATTCGGTGAGGATGGCACGGCGCAGGTCGGCCCAACTCAAGTTCGCGCCGATCATCGAGACCCCGGCCAGGTAGGCGCCGGACAGGTTGGCCCGCGCCAGGGTTGAGCCATCGAAGCGCGCTACGCTGAACACTTCGCCAGTCTTTTGGGAATCGACCGCCGCCAGCACGGCATCCTGCAGGTTGGCTCCGGTGAGCGTTGCACCGATAATGCGCGCCCCGGCGAGGTTGGCCTTCAGTAGCCGGGTGCCGTCCATCAGAGCCCCCGCCAGGTTCGTGCGGACCAGACGGGCGCTGGTCATGTCGACCAGCCGCAGGTCGGTACCGCCGAGGTCGGCATCGGTCAGATCGGCGCCGGCCAGGCTGGCCAGCGACAGGCGAGCCCCCAGCAACTGTGCGCCGGTCAGCTTGGCGCCGGTCAGGTCCGCCAGGTCCATCGACGCGCCGGTCAGATTGGCGCCCTGCAGGTCGGCGCCGGCTAGGTTGGCCCCCTCCCAGAGAGAGCCGCGGGCGTCGGCATTGGCCATACGCACGCCACCCAGGTCAACCCCGCTGAGGTCCGCCCCAATAAGACGAGCGCCATCCAACTTCACGCCATCCAGGCGGACATTGGTCAGTTTGCTGCGGGTCAGCGTGGCGCCGGTCAGATCGGCGCCACGCAGGTCGGCCCCCTGCAGGTTGACGCCGGCCATCACGGCCTGCTGCAGGTTCGCTCCAATCAGAACCGACCGCTCCAGGTTGGCGCCGCTCAGCCGGGCGCGAGAGAGGTTGGCGCCCTGCAGGTCCGCCCCTGCGAGGTTGGCATTCCGCAGGTCCGCCCCCCGCAGATCGGCCCTGTTGAGCCGGGCATTTTGGAAGTCGGCGCCGGCAAACTGCCGCAGACTCAGGTTCACCCCGATACAACTCGGCGGGCACGAGTCGGCCCAGATCACATACACCAGGAACGCGTAGCCCGCGGCCAGCAGCACCCCCAGCACCACGAGGTTCCTGACCGCCCAATGGCCGAGCAGCGCCCGGCCGCGGGTCCGCAAGACAGCGATCTGCACCACTAGCGCGTCTCCGGGGTGGGAACGGGTACCACTGCCGGCCGCTCACGGTACTGGTTTGGGAACACCACCGCTAATCGTCCATCCAGGAACTGCGCTACCAGGACCTGCGGTTGGTTCTGACCCCGCCGGTCGAACGCCACCGCCCCCACCAAGCTTTGGTCAAGACGGGTGCCGAGCAGGGCGTCGCGCACGCGGGCCGCACTGCCCCGGCCGGTGGTCTGGCCGGCGCGGGTGAGGGCCTGGGCGGCGACCTGCAGTGCCACGTACCCCTGCACCACCGGGGACCCCGCCGTGTCGCCGGCGTGTGCGCGGAACGCTTGCTCAATCTCCGGAGTTACTCGTCCGGCCACGCCGGGCACCCAGAGGGTGGCGCTGGCAAGGTACGGCGTGTACTTGTCGGGTTCGCTATACTCAGGCTCCAGGTCAACAACCAACTTGGGCGACCAGCCGGGTGTGGCGAGATCGCGGAACAGGTGCGGGTCGCCGGGCACCGGCTTCATGGCCAGCAGCACTACCTCGGGCTTGGCTAGGTGCAGGCGGTCCAACGCCCGCTGCCGGCCGTCGGGGTCGTACGACGGCATTGCCTCCACGGCGATCAGGCTGAGGCCGCGGGCCCGAGCTTCGGCGGTGACATGCACCTCGGTGCGGCGGAACTGCGGGTCATCCTCACGCAGCAGGGCCAGGGTTGGAGCCGGAAGGGTAGTGCTCACGCTCTCCAGAAAGTCGAAGGCGGTCTTCGTGATCTGCCGCTGGTCGGGCGACAGCTTGAACACCCACGTGAAGCCGAGGCCGGCGATCTCCGAGCTGACGCTGACCGGAATGAGTAACGGCGACTGGCGTTTCTGCACCTCTTCCGCCACGGCCAAAGCCACCTCGCTGGAGGACGGGCCGAGGATCATCGTCACGCGGTCCTGGTCCAGCAGCCTGCCCACCGCTGCACGTGCACCCGCAGCCGTGCTGCCATCGTTCTCGTCGCGCAGCACGACCGGGCAGCCATTGATGCCCCCAGCGCTATTGACCTCATCCTGCGCTAACTGATAGCCCTGCATAAGCTGGGCCGCCACGACAGCCTCGGTGCCACCGGTGGTTTGGATCACGCCTACGGGGACGGTGCAGCCGGCGCTGTCCTTGATGTCGCCGAGCGCCCGGCCCACCCAGTTGCGCTGCTCGGCGGCGAGGTTGAACGTGAACACAGCGGCGATGCCGGCCACCAGAACGAGCACTGCGACGCCAGCCCACACGAGTGAGCGCGGCACGCGGGCAGGCGAGAGCTTCGGCATCGCCCTACTCGCTGTCGGCCGTTGCCAGGACGGCATCGGCAGGAACTTTGAAACCGATGGAGAACCTGGTCTGTGGGCTGTAGCGGATGCCGCTGAGGTTGGCGTCCTTGACCAGCCGGAATCGCTCGGCTTCGCTCAACCGCAGCACCTGAGGATCGGTGATGGCAATGCCCGCCGCCTGCATGTCGGCCACGGTGAACACGGCGCCGCGCAGGTCGGCGCCGCGCAGGTCGGCGCCGGTGAGGTCTGCCCCCACCAGGTTGGCCCCCAGCAGTTGCGCATTGCGCAACTGCGCGCCGCTCAGGTTGGCGGCGTACAGGCTGGCGCCATGCAGGCGGGCCTGGTTCAACAGCCCGCTGGGCAGCTTGGCTTGGTTCAACCAAGCGCCGCTCAGGTCAGCGCCGATCAGCGTGGCGCCGCTCAGGTCGGCGCCGCTGAGGATGGCGCCGCTCAGGTCGGCCTCCGTCAGGTTCACACCGCTCAGTTTGGCGCGGTTGATCCGGGCTGACTCCAAGGTGAAGCCCCCAAGGTCGACACCCACCAGCCAGGCGTCGTCAAGCGTGGCACCGTGGAGCTTGGCTCCGGCCAGCAACACGCCATTGAGGTTGGCGCCCGTCATGACCGCGCCGGTGAGATCGGCGCCGGTGAGGTCGGCGCCCGCCAAGTCGGTACGGCGCATGTCGGCCCCGATGAGCAACGCGCCCTGCAGGTGGCTACCCTTCATGTCGGCTTCGACCAATTGCGCTCCGCTGAAGTCGACGCCATTCAGATTGGCGCGGTCGAAGCGGGCCTCGCGGGCGTTCGCCTCCGCAAAGCTCACGCCGCGCAGGTCAGACCCAGCGAAGTCGCGGCCGTTGACGTTCGAACCAAGACAGGCAGGCGGACACTCCCCCCGCACCAGCACTCGCCCGACCACCTGACAGCCCGTCTGGGTGAGCAGCGTGGCGGCGAGCAGCACCACCCCGAAACGCAGCCGCATCATGGGCCGGCGGCTCCTGTGCCGGGCGCCGGCACGGCGGGCAGCACGCTGGTCCCCGGCGCCCCCGCTCCTCCACCGCCACCTGCGGCGAGATCGGGCAACGTCAACAGGAAGTTAGCGTTGTTCGGCGCCAGCATCACCTTGACGTTGGGGGCGATCTTCTCGATGTAGGCGTACTGCAACAACCGGTCGTTCTGGGCGAGGGCGCGGGCGATACGCTCCAGTCCGTCCGCCTGAGCCTGGGCCTTCAGCCGAATGGCATCGGCGTCGGCGCTGGCCATGGCCCGCACCTGATCGGCCTGGCCTTGTGCCAGGTTGCGAATTGCGTCGGCCTCATGCTGTTTCTCAATGGCAGACTGCAGCACCGACTGCTTGCGCTCGACAGCGGCCGCGTACTCGGGAGAGAACGCGACATCGCGCAGGATAAGGCGGTCCATACTGAAACCCTTGTCGATGAGTTCCGCCTGCAATTTATCGTTGATGCCCTTTTCGAGGTCGAGCCGCTTTGAGCTGTTGACCTCGTCCACGGTGAACTGCGAGACCTGTGCCCGCACCAAGCCACGGGTAACCGGCCGGATGAAGTCCTCGATGTAGCGATCCTGCCAGTCGATGTGGACGCGCACCGCCTGCTCCCAGTCGATCTGGAAGATGACCGAGCAGTCAATCTTCACCACTTGGCCGTCGGAGGTGCGGGCCTCCACCGAGTCGTTACGCTGGCGGGTCGCCTCGTCGGCCTTGGCGGCCATTGTGTAGGTCTGCCAGGAGATGGGGTAGAAGTGCACTTGCTCTACCAACGGCAGCTTCCAGCGAATGCCGGAGCGGAATGGCCGGTCGCGGTAGCCGTCGGCCGAGACCATCGACACCACCACCCCAATCTGCTCGGGCAGCACGAACACCAGCGAACTGTTGAGCAGCGACATACCGAGCGTGGCGGCGAGCAGAATATATGGCGTTCGCTGCCGGATGAGCATGAACGGCGCACGGGTGACGCCCTCGCGCCGGGCAGCCCACACGAGGAAGACGAGGACATACCCAATAAGGATCGCCCAACCGATGATGGTGAGCAGTTGTGTAAGTCGATCGGGTGTCATGTCGTTTCCGCCACGCTCAAGTTAACGGGCCTTACCCTGATGGAGCGTGCCTATCATAAGTGATTGATGCTTGGCGGACAATCTCAGCAGGCATGGCCGTCTGAAAGGGGATCGCCATAGGCGCTTTATACATCATATATTTTTGATGTACTCGCGAGAGTTGGCGAGTCCGTTTAAGGGTGGGCGATCACGAACAGGGTGCGGGCCCGGTCGATCGCGCAGCGCAGCGCCAGGCGGAGGTTCTCAGGGTCGAGCGCCCCGAAGCTCTCGTCGAGGATGACGAGGTCGGCCCGTTGCAGCAACGCTCGGGCGATGAACAGCCGGCTCTGCTCGCCGTGGGAAAGCTGCCAGCCGCTCTCGCCCACCATCTGCTGAAAGCCCGAAGGCATGCGGTCGATGAGATCGCCCAGCCCCAGGTCGCGGCACACGGCGTCGGCCTCCGCCAGGTCATCGGGCGTGGGCGGCCAGCGCCGGCCAAGCAGCAGGTTGAAGCTCAAGGTGCCGGTGAACACATGGTTCTCGTGGAACTGCGGGGCCACCACCACCAAGCAGCGCCATAGCTCCGGCCCCACCGTGTGGCGGTCGTAGCCGCGCAGCAAGAGCAGGCCGGCCTCGGGCGGGCGCAGGCCGGCGAGCACCGCCGCCAGCGTCGACTTGCCGCTGCCCGAGGGGCCCTCTACCAGGATGCGGTCGCCGTGGTGGATACGGAGGTCGCAGTTATTCAGCACCAGGCGGCCCTTGTCGCGATAGCGGTAGTCGATGCCGGTGGCAAGCAACAACGGCTGCCCCGGTTCAGCTTGGTCTGCAGAGAGCCCGGGCAGCACGCCGGGCTGGTCCGGCCTCGCGGCCGCCTTGAACAGCGGCTCCACGAAGCGCCAGGCCAGCGCCGCGCCGATGAGACTGCCCACGCCGCGGGTCAGGGCTGCCAACGCCTGCTGAGCCAGCAGGACACCACCGATTTCGAACGCCAGCAGTGTCCCGGTTGGCGGTTCGGCCACGAACCTGACGCCGACTCCCACCAGGCCAGCGAGCAACCAGGAGGCTGGGACCGCCGCCAACAGCACCTTCATCCGGTCGCGGCGTTCCGACAGCGTGAGGTAACGGGCCAGTTCCTCATCCTCGTCCACATGCCAGCGTTCGGGGTCGGCCTGAATGAGGCGGGTGGTGTGGCCCACCATGCGCTCTACCAGCGTGTTGCTCATCTCCACGTAGTGCACCAGCACCTCGGACTCGGCGACATAGAGCCGCCAGACCACCAGCAGCGACGCGAGCACCCACACCCCAAGCATCCCCAGCAACACCGCGTTGCCCGAGCCCATGCCGATGACCCCAGCCGCCAGCAGCAGTTGGGGGATGGTGACCAACACAACGAGGAAGCTGGCTAGGCCGGGTTCTTCGATGACGCCCGACTGTTCCACCCGGGCCATGAACTGTCCGATACCCTGGCCGCGCACATCGTCGGGGTCGAGCTTGAGCGCACCGAACAGCAACCGCTGCTTGAACACCCCCTCCAGGCCGATGGAGAACCAGTTACGGGCCGCCGTCTCCAGCAGTTGGAACGACACCAGCGACAACAGCGTTAGTCCAACCGCCGCGATCCAAGCCGATTCAAAGTGCTGGCTGAGCACCGTGCGGCCCAGGATCCACCACGTGGTCACCAGCAGCAGTTGCTGCATAACGGAGGCCCCCAACACGCTGATGAGCGTGCGGGACACCCCCGCGTGGCGCGCCTGACGCCAAGCACCCGCCGCGGGTGAGATGCGCAGCAGCCAGCCCAGCGGGACCGGCGCATTGTCCAACTGCTCCTGCACGATGGCGCGGGCGGCGCGGGGACGGCGGGCTTCGGCGACGCCGCTGGCCGCCAGCAACCGCTCCACTGCCACCAGGCCCGGCGCTTCCAATTGATGGCACAGGGCGTTGCGCACCTCGCCGATCGAGATGGTGTGCGGCCTGAGGTCGGGGGTGAGCAGGGTAAGCCGCTGGCCGCCGCACAGCAGTACCAGGAATTGCGGCGGCGCTTCAGGTTCGCCGGCCGGTAGGCGAACGATCGCGGGCCCGGCCACGGCCAGCGCACGCTCCACGTCGGCCACGGTCGCCTCCACCGCGTTTGCCTCGACGCCGAGATGCGCGGCCACGTGGTTCACCCACGCGTCTAGCGCCTCGGGTTCGCTGGGGGCGTTTTCGCCCCATAACGGCGGGCCGGCCTTGGGGACGGCCACCAGCCGCCCTTGCACGGCGAGCAAGCTGAGTGCCTCGCCCAGACGCGTCAGTGGCCAAGCATTCGACGCTATTGCGCCGTCCGCTGCGGCCCTACCCTCCACCATCGATGTACCTCCGGGTGTTTGGCGCCATGCAACGCACATCCGCCGGCGCTGGGTCCGGGCACAGCCCGGTTGGCTGCCTGTGCGTGCGCGTAGCCTAGCAGATGGCAGCGCATTCGAGTAGCGTGCACAGTCAGGCGCGCCCTTCGGAAATGAAGCGCCCCGGCCGCCCAATGGGGCAGTCGGGGCTCAAAGCTTCAGATATGGCTGTACCGTGGGCAGTTAGTCCTGCATGGGGGCGCCGGTGAACGGATCGAGTAGCGGCATTCCGCCGCCCATGGGAGCTCCGGTAAAGGGATCCAGCAGCGGCATTCTTCCAGCCTTCAGGTTGGTCCTGACCTTCATGATGTGCAACCTCCTTTCCCAGTGACTCCGACGGAGCGGCGGGCACCGAACGGGCCCGCGCCGTCGCGGTGTCAGTCTACCATCCTGGCGGGAATCGCGGTGACTCTCTTGATATGTTTTACCACCAATGCGCAACCAATCGCGCGCACCCCGCGCTAGTAGGCGGCGGCCACCGATTGGCCGGGCGTGGCCAGCAGCTTGTCGCGCGTGGCGGTAATCCAATCGACATCGCGCGGCAGCATGGCGCTGGCCGAATGCACCGCATACACCTCTGGGGTATCGACCCCCGGCGGGACCACGCCGTGGGAGCGCAGCGACTTGGCAGCGTTCATCACACAGCGCCGCATCTGGATGATGGCGGCGTCGGTGGTGCCCAGGTGTTCTTTGGTGCGGTCGTTGATGGCCCCCATGCTCTCGGTCATCGCGATGTCCTGCGGCTTCACCGGAGGGATGCCCGAGAACAGCTTCTTAGACCGCTGGGCTTCATAATCCAGCAGGTAGTTGTTCTCGGCGGTGGTGGCATAGCGCCACTTGCCAAACACATCGGTGGTGAACGGCAGGTACTCGCAGTAGCCGGAGGTGCCAGGACGGCGCCGGTCATCCTCGCTCATGGCGCGGGTGGGGCTGTATTTGCCGTTCCAGAACATGGTATGCGTATCGTCCATGGGCACCGCCGCCCGGTAGCTCACGCCATCATTCCCGGCCGGCAGCAGCACGTAGAACGGCTGTAAGTACTGGTAGATGCGGTAGTGATAGCGGTTGTCGCTGGCTTCGCGCCGGGCGGCTTTGGTGAAACCGAACTCGGTAAAGAGCAGGTCGATCGAGGCAGGGGCTAGGTCGAGCGCCCACCGGTCGCCCTCGTGCATGGGCAGCGGGCCGCCGGTGGGACCGCCGGTACCCTTGGCCACGAAGTGCAGGTAGTCGGCGTGCGCGGTGTCGAGGTCGCCCTCCAGCACCTGCAGCCAGTTGCAATCCTCCGTGATCTTGGTGGCGCAGGTGTTCTCTGTCGGCACCAGCATCCACGGCAACTGCGGCATGGGGGGCGGGTCCTTGCGGGGGCCCATATAGGTCCACACCACGCCATTCACCTCGGCGCAGGGGTAGGCTGCGATGCGGATCTTGTGCTTGAAGTTGCTCTCCGCCGGTTCGTTCGGCATATCGGTGCACGTGCCGTCCAGGTCGAACTTCCAACCGTGGTACACGCAGCGCAGGCCGTTCTCTTCGACCCTGCCGAAGTACATGCTGGCGCCCCGGTGCGGGCAGGCGTTCGCCATCAGCCCCACCCGCCCCGAGGTGTCGCGGTACGCGATCAGGTCCTCGCCCAACAGCCGCATGCGCTGCGGCGCGCAGTCCGGCTCCGGCAACTCCGACGACAGCAGGAACGGCATCCAGTACTGGCGGAATAAGTCGCCGATGGGCGTACCCGGCCCAACTGACGTGACGAGGTGGTTGTCCTCTTTACTAAGCATGGCGGGTCTCCTTCAGGCAAACGATGACCGAGATGGCGCTATGGTACTGCGTTGTGGCGGCAAGCGGGGCTAGCTCACCATCGGCGAGTAGAAGGCCCGCCGGCGGTCGGCAGTCTCTCGGATCCAGTCGGTGCCCTTGGGCAGCACCGCCCCCACGGGCCGCAGGCGGTACTGCGTGGCATCGTTGACGCACGGCGGGATCGCACCGCGGTCGCGCAGCGCCTTCGCGGCCTCCAGCAGCCGCCGCCGCACGCGAATAATCATGGCGTCGGCGGTGCCGAGGTGCTCCTTCGACCGGTCGTAGATGGGGCTCATGCTCTCCTGCACCGCGCCATCCTGCAGGGGGTTGGACAGCACGCCGAAGAAGAGCTTGGTGCGTTGCAGGTCGTAATCGAGTTGGTAGTTGTTGCTGGCGTTGGCGGCCAGCTTCCAGGCGCCGCCCGGCTGGTTGTCATCGGCCAGGTAGCCCCAGGGGTTGCGCACCCGCAACAGTTGCGCCTTCTCCTCTGCCGACCACGGCTTGCTGGGGCGGAGCTGCCATTCCAGAATGAGGGTGTTGTCGTCATCCATGGGCACCCAGGCCTTGCCGTTGTAGCTGGTGACCATGTTCTTCTCGTCGATGCTGCCACCGATCATGGTATGGAACGGGAAGATGAACGGGTGGATGCGATGGTACTCCGTGCCGTTGCCCTGATCGCGCTTGGCGCTGTAGACACAGCCGTAGTCGGTATCCACCACCTCCAGCTTGGGCGAGGCGTCGGCCCACATCAGCGAGCGGAAGGCGCCCCGCATGCCCGGCATCGCCTGCCCCGGCACGGTGGTCGTCTCCACCCGGTCGAGGTTGGAGTGCAGGAAGTTGACGTGAGAGGTGTCGATGTCACCTTCCATCGCCTGCATCCAGTTGCATGCCCGCAGGCTGCGCCACATGAAGGGGATGTTGTCCGGCTGCATGTTGAACTCGAGGTCGGGCAGCGGCGGCGGTGGGGTCTGCGGACCCATGTAGGCCCAGAGCAGCCCGTTCCGCTCCCGGCACTCGTAGGCCGCAATGCGGATCTTGTGCTTGAAGTTGGACTCCGCGGGCTCGTTCGGCATGTCAGTACAGGTGCCGGTCACGTCGAACTTCCAGCCGTGGTACACACAGCGGAGGCCGTCCCCCTCGTTGCGCCCGAAGAACATCGACGCTCCGCGGTGCGGGCAGGCGTTGGCCAGCAGCCCCACCCGGTTGCTGGTGTCGCGATAGGCGATGAGGTCCTCGCCCAGCAGCCGCACCCGTTTGGGCGCACAGTCCGGCTCCGGCAACTCCTCCGAGAACAGCAACGGCATCCAGTACTGCCGCAGCAGGCTCCCCATGGCGGTTCCGGGCCCCACTCTGGTCAACAGGTCGTTGTCTTCGCGCGTCAGCATCTCGGCTTCTCCTTACGTGGCGGTTCACAGCGCGACACGCCCGCCGAACGGGCGCCGTCTATGGCTTGTAGTGATGATAGCCCCTGCAAGCTGCTGAACCGTGAGGGCGCCGTGAGGAATTTGCCGAAACTTGAGGGCTCTCAGAACAGGGCGCCGGGCCGGCGACCGCCACACGGCACTGGCGGCGGCGGTGAGTGCCGAGCGCACTGCATGCTGGCCAGCGCCGGACTGGGCAGCTCATCTGCCCTAGCTGTTGCTGAGCTTGTCAAAGGCATCAGCGCCGTTGTAGACCTAGCCGATGACGGCAGACCTCCAGCGGACTCCACGGCTATCGCCACCGCTGCGCACAACCCCGGTGGTGCCTTCGACAGGCTCAGGCAACACCTGAAGGCAGGCGGGCAACTGAGAGTCCACACCGCCCCCAGGGCAGGCGCCCTCGGCCCGCGGCCGCGCACCTTAACCTAGCGCGGCGGCGCTTACCAGAGCTGGTTGCTGGCCAGGCGAGCGCCTTCGGCCATGGCTTGGAACTTGGCCCAGCAGATGGAGGGATGGCCCACCCGGCCGCCCAGACCGCAGTCGGTGCCGGCGATCAGGTTCTCGCGGCCGACCAGCCGCGCGTAGCGCACCAGGCGGTCGGCCACCAATTGCGGGTGCTCGATGAAGTCGGTGCAGTGGCCAACAACGCCGGGGATGAGGGTTTTGCCGGCGGGCAGCTTCACGTCCTCCCACACCCGCCACTCGTGCTCGTGCACTGGGTTAGACGCCTCGATAGAGTAGCTGCTGGCCTTGACCTTCAGCATGATGTGCACCATGTCGCGCAGCGGAATGTCGTACTTGTGCGGGCCGTGGTAGCTGCCCCAGCAGGTGTGGAAGCGGATCGACTCCTCGGGGATGTCGCGCAGCGCGTGGTTCAGCGCATCGACCCGCAACTCGGCGTAGCGCTGGTAGTCGGGCACAGTGAAGTCGGGGAACATCTGCCAGCCGTCGGGCAGGTCGGGGTCGTCGATCTGCAGCAGGAACCCAGCGTCGGTGATGGCCTTGTACTCCTCGTGCATCACGTCGGCCAGCGCGAACAGGAACTCAGCGTCGTCCTTGTAATAGGCGTTGCGCATCCAGTGCTCGATGGAGCCGGGCGCGACCGCCGGGATGAACGCCTCCAGTACCGGCTTGCCGGCAAGCGCCGCCTTCAGGTTAGCGATGTCAGCCTGCACGCCCGCCTGGCCGATGTACTTCAGCGGCTCCCGCACGTAGATGGGCTGGGTGGGGAAACCGGCCTTGGTCACCTCGAAGTAGGCGGCGAACTCCTGGCGGTCGCGGGCCGAGATGGCGGAGGACTCGGTGGGCCCGGGCACCGGGTCGAGGCCACCGACCCGCTCCCGCACGTAGGTTAGGAAGTTGGACTTGCTCAACTCCCCGTCGTTGATGCTGTCGATGCCGCTGGCGAGCTGCAAGTCCACCACCTCGGTCACCGCCGACGCGACGCGGGCGTCGAGTTTAGCGGCGTCGTAAGGCTGGCCGCCCAGCTTGGCGAACACCAAAGGCCGCAGGTCGTCGGGACGCGGCAGGCTGCCGGCATGTGTCACCAGAATGCGATCGGTACTGCGCTGCATAACAAACCTCGCTATGGGGTAGTCAAACCAAGCGGCCGCTCGATGAGCGGCCGCTCTTCACGATGACCGGTACAGGCGTCTAAGCTGGGCGATTCGTGAATCGCCCCTACTTCGCCCGCTCGTCCTTGGCGTAGTCGTGGCTCACCGCCTGCTCCAGCACCCGGCGGCGGCCCATGAAGCCGGGGTTGGGGTGCACCAGCGTGCGGGCGTTGTGCCAGTCGGCCAACTCCTTCAGCCAGTCGGCCTCGGGCGGCAGCACGGTCAGGCACGACCGCTTGGTGTAGTACTCCGGGTGGTCGACGCCGGGCGGAATCGTGCCGTGGTCGCGCAGCGCCTCGGCTGCGGCAATCAGGCGGCGGCGGGTGCGGATGATGGCGGCGTCGGCGGTGCCCAGGTGCTCGCGGCTGCGGTCCATGATGGCGCCCATGCTCCAAATGACCGCGTGGTCCTGCAGCCGGATGCCGGGGATACCGGTGTAGCTCTTGGACTTGCGGGCGTCGTTATCCATCATGAAGTCGTTTTCCTTGCACACCACCGGCCACCAATCGGCATAGGGCCGGCCGTGCTGGTGCGGCTTCATGGGGCCCACGCCGTTGGTGAGCACCCCGGGCTCGTCGGGCAGCGTGCCCTTGCGGGGGTCGCGGCCGGTGTCCATCACCTTGGTGGGGTGCCAGAACAGGCCCATGTGCACGGTGTTGTCGTCGTCGATGGGCATGTAGATGGAAAGCGGCACGGTGCCGTCGTCGCGGCCGCCGGGGAACATGCCGTAGATGGGGAACAGGAACTGGGTGGTGCGCCAGTAGGTGTTGCCGTCCTCCTCGAGCCGCTTGGCCCCGTAGAGCACGCCGCCCTCGGTGTCCACCACGTTCAGGCGGGCGGCCCGGTCCTCCACCCACGCGCCGTACTTGGCGGAGATGTCGGGCGACAGGCGGCTGTGCAGGAAGTAGACATGGGTGGTGTCCAGCTCGCCCTCCAGCGCCTGCATCCAGTTGCACTCGTAGATGAGCTTATGGCTGTGCTGCCGCTGGTTCTCGGGCACCAGGCCCCACTCGAACTGCGGCACGATGGGCGGCTCGGCCTGGCGGGGACCCATGTACACCCAGGTAAAGCCGCCGAAGTCGGTGGCCTTGTACGCCGTGATGTGGATCTTGTGCTTGAAGTTACTCTCGGCGGGCTCGTTCGGCATGTCGACGCAGGCGCCGTCGGTATCGAACTTCCAGCCGTGGTACACGCAGCGCAGCCCGTTCTCCTCATTCCGCCCGAAGAACATAGATGCGCCGCGGTGCGGGCACGCTTCGACCATGAACCCAGGCGTACCGCTGGAGTCGCGGAACGCGATGAGGTTCTCGCCCAGCAGTCGGACGCGCTTCGGCTCGCCGTCCGGCTCCAGCTCCCAGGTATACAGCGCCGGCATCCAGTACTGGCGCATCAGCTCGCCCATGGGGGTGCCAGGCCCTACCCGGCACAACAGGTCTGTAGCTTCCTTTGAGAGCACCTCAGCCTCCTTCGACGGCTACCGAGCAATAGTTCAAGTCTCGAAGCGATTGTAGGGAGCGGCGGAAGCGGGTGTCAATCGGTCGCAGCGCACCGCCATCCGCTCACCAGATTTTCTTACCTTAACGATGCTGCACAATCCACGTTCGGTATCCCTGATGGCCATCTGGTTTAATAGCAGGCTGCACAGAGGTTTTCAGATTTCTTAGGGTGTCACTCAAGAATGACCGCTTTAACTGTTTATTTTTGTTAATCAATTGACGGTTCGAAATACGGATTGTTAGTCTTGCTCATTACCACCTTGCACTGTTGGAGCACCCTCCGTACGTCCCTTTGAGAGCAGGTTATGTCACCAGAGAAAATGACCGTATTGCGCAGCACGATCGATCGAATAGTGAGTGCCGGGATCGATTCTCTGCATCCTGCAGGTACTATTGACAGTATTGTGCACGAAGGTCTGCTCGACGAGTTCATCGACCGGGTGCGGTGCGATCAACGTTCGCTGCGGGCCATTGCCAGACGTTCGTATCTCCATCCCAATGGGTTCGACAAGATTGTGCTTATCGATTCCCCGCGACCAGCGTATAAATTACGGCTTCACGTGTGGCTTCCCTCGGGACAGCAGCAGGCAATAGCGGTCGAAGACGTGCACAACCATCGCTGGGATTTCTGCTCGCACGTCCTCATGGGGTCACTTAATTGGGAGGAGTACGTGCTCAGCGATTCGGGCGAGCAGGTGTACCAGTACCACTACCGGTCACCCGGCGGCGGCGATGCATTCTCGCTGGAGTCGGTGGGCGCGGTGCGGGCACAGCGGGTCTTCGAGACGACGCTACCGCCGGGGCTGAGTTACCGGTTGCAGCACGGTGTGCTGCACCGGGTGACCGGCTGCGCCGGCGGTCCCAGCATCACCGCTTTCCTGCAGGGGCCGGCCGTGACCAGCTTCACCACCGTGCTCAAACCCACTCCCTTCTCACCCGGCCCAATGGACCTGGTGGGCATCCAGCGCCTCACCGTGCCCGATCTCACCACGCGGCTCGACCTGGTGCGCACCGTGCTTCACACCCCGGCCAATGGCGCCACCACGACCGCCCGCTAACCACCTCCAGGAGCGCAGACCCGCATGGCCCTTTCTTACCGCAACGGCCCTCGCACCTACCGCGGCCACCGCATCGTCGACCAAGTGCTCGACGTGCCGATGACCAACAGCCTGGGCGATTTTCTGATGGCAGCCTTCCAGATTGACGATGGCGCACAGGTGGCGGAGCACCTCGCCGTCTATCGCGGGCTGGATTCGGTTCCCGAAGGCGAGGCCATTCCGTTCCGCATGAATTCGGCGTGCATTTCTGGCGAGGTGTTTGGCTGTGAACGGTGCGATTGCGCCTGGCAGTTGCACGCGGCCATGGAACGGGTGGCAAATGCTGGTTTCGGACTGGTGACCTATCACCCCAACGAGGATGGCCGCGGTGCAGGAAGCGTCGCAAAACTCAAGACGTACCGGCTGATGGACGAGGGGTATTCACCGAATGAAGCATTCGGCAGCATTGGCACACAGCCCGATACGCGCAGCTTTCAAGCGGTGGTATTGATCGTCCAGGAGTTAGGCATTAAGCGGGTAACGCTGATGAGCAACAATCCTAGGAAAGCCGCAGCGCTTGAAGAGGCAGGCATCATCATTGCCGGCCGGACCCCCATGGTTATGCCGACCGACAGCCAACACATTCAGCGTTACCTCGGCCTTATCCGTGACGATCTTGGCCACCTGATCTAACGCCATGCCACGACAATCGCCGGAAACCGCCAAGCAGGCAGCATGCAAGGGCGCGCCCGATGTGGTGGTGACCGGCTCGTCCGGCGCCATCGGGACGGCGGTCGTACGGCGGTTGCTGGACGGCGGTCACCGCGTGCACGGCATGGACCTCGCGCCGCCGCCGTCCGGTTGCGGGGTGCTCCATTACGAGGCCGACCTAAGCGACGACGCGTCGCTGGCAGCGGCGGTGGCGTCAGTGCGAGCGGAGGCGCCCCGGTTGGGCGGACTGGTGTATTGCGCCGGGGTGTACCCCATTGTGCCGTGGGCAGACTACACGCTGGCCCTGTGGGACCGGGTGCACGCCGTGAATGTGCGGGGGGCGTTCGCTCTGGTGGCCGGGCTGGCCGGCTGCCTGGACGCCGGGACGAGCGTGGTGCTGGTCGCGTCGGGGGCGGCGCACCTCGGCAGCCGCGACGTGGGCTATGCCGCGTCGAAGGCCGGGCTGGTGGGATTGATGAAGGCGCTGGCCATGAACCTGGCGCCGCAGGGCATCCGCGTGAACGCCGTGTGCCCAGGGCTCATCGACTCGCCGATGTCGGCGCGCATGGCCCCGGAGCGGCGCCGCCAGCACGAACAACAGGCGCTGCTGTGCCGCGCCGGCACGGCCGACGAGGTGGCAGGCGCCGTCGCCTACCTCCTGTCTGCCGAAAGCGGCTATGTCACGGGCGCCACGCTTGATATCAACGGCGGACTCTACCTCCGCTAAGGGGACGCACATGCAAGGACTCCTCATCGCCTTCTGCGGGCTCGATGGATCGGGCAAGACCACGCAGTTACGGTTGTTGGCCGGGTGGCTGGAGGCACAGGGCCAGCGCGTGCTGTGCACCGCCCAGCCCACTCCGGCCTATCGCACCGACCCGCGGGTGCGGGGCTACCTGGACAGCGGCGACCCGGTGGACATGCGCACGCTCGCGCTGCTGTCGGCCGCCGACCGCCGCTGGCACATGACCAGCGTGGTCGACCCTGCCCGCGCCCAAGGCACGCACGTGCTCACCGACCGCTACGTGTACAGCGCCTACGCCTACTTCGCCGCGCGCGGCCTGGACGTGGACTACGTGCGTGCCGTCAACGAGCCGCTGACCGCGCCCGGCCTGACGGTGTTCCTAGACGCCGCGCCGGCATTGGCGATGGAGCGGGTGGCGGCCCGCGACGGGGCGTTGGCCAAATACGAGGAGCGGCGTCTCGACGCGCTCACCGCCATCCGCACCGCATTCCTGCAGGTGCTGCCGCCCAATGCCCTAGTGCTCGACGCCACCACGCCGCCCGATGGGCTGCACCAGGCCATCGCGGCACGCGTCGTCCCATTGCTGGCGGCGGCCACAGACCGCCCACTGGTGCCGGAGGTGGTGCGATGACCGCCGTCCAACCGTCGGTTGAAGCCACGATTCGCGCCGCGATCGACCGCTGGGAGTTGCAGGCCGAAGACGTGGTGCTGTTCAACGGCTCCCGGGTCGAGGGTTTCGGCAACGTACGCTCCGACGTCGACCTGTACGTCATCACGCCTCCCGGCGTCCGCCGCGCCGTGCCGGTGCACGTGGACCTCGACGGCTTCAAACTGAACGTGTCGATGTACTCCCAGGACGTCATGGACCGGTTGGCCGCCCAGATCAATGCCATCGACATCAACGACCACGTTGCGGTAGTGGCGCTGCCCCGCAACAACATCGACCGCTACTATCGGGTTCCCAGCAGCATCGTCATGCACAACGCAGCGGGTGCGGCCCGCTTGCGGCAACACTTCTCGTTGGACCACGCCGTGGGGCTTTACCAGCGGTGGTCAGGGTTGCAGGCGGTGCGGGCGCTGGACGAGGCGCACACCGCCGCCGGTTCGCCCGTCACGGCGACGTTGCACGCCCGCCGCGCGTTCGCCTTCGCCCTCGACAGCTTCCTGGCGGCGCACGGCGAGGCCTTCCCCTCGCCCAAATGGCGGTTCGAGAAGCTGGCGCGCTGCGTCGGACCGGCAGATCCGTTGTTCCGGCGGGCGTGGGCGCTGAAGTCGCCGGGGTGGCCGCCGCCGGAAGCCTACGTGGCGCAATGCGCCGCGTTGTGCGACGAGTTGGGCGCTGGTGGCCTGCCGCTGCCGCCGGTGCGGTATACCGCAAAGCCCAGCGCTCGCCTGTTCCAGATTCTCGGCGAGGCCTTTCTGGTACGCCACAAGACCTTCCTGTATCGGCTCACCCCCGAGGCCGAAGCCGTGTGGAGTTTGGTGGCGGAAGAGCGCACCCGCGACGAAGTGGTGGCGGGTGTGACGCAGCAGACCGGCCTGCCCCCGGCCGCTGCGGCCGAAGCCACAGACGCCGCCCTGCACAGCTTCGTCCTGCACGGCCTTCTCGACCGCCGTTGATCATGAGTAGAGGAGCACCACCATGCACCAGCCCTCCGGCGTGACCCCAATGGAGCAGGCCGCCGCGGCCTTCGCCTTTGCCTTCTCGCGTTCGCAGTACAGCCGGTTTTACGACAACCGGTCCGTCGACATTGAGGGCGCGTTGCACGACCGGCAGGCCGGGCTGTTGTGGGAGGTGTGCCAGAGCGCACTGGAGATGGGCGTCACCGCCTTCCTGCGAGACCGTGGCTACGAGACGCCGGCCCCCGGCTACCTGTTGGAGGCTCTGGCCGCGGCTTGCGACGACCCTCTCACCCTGGAGACGGCACACCGCCTGTACCTGGCCAACCCGGAGGACTTCGACGCGCTGCAGCACTACACCGCCGAGTGCAAGGCCTTTGTGGAGGACATGCTAGGTGTGCGGCCGCCCAAGTTTCTCCGGGGGTACGACCTGCCCGAGAACGTTGCCGCCTACCTTGCCCATACCGCAGAGGTTGAAGCGCTGGCAGCCTACTTGGGGACACCCTCACCCTTCCCCATCACGCTCCTGCCGCGCTACATCGCCGGGGTCACCGATCCCGGCGTCAGCCAGCGGTCGCAGGCGTGACGGCGGGGAGCCTGCGGGCGCTGCTGGCCGTGGTGGTACTGCAGGGACGGCAAGCGCTGCAACCCGGCGAGCTGTTCCTGACCACCGTCACCAACGTGCCGCTCGCGGCAATGGCGGCCTGGATCGCCACCCGCAGCGCCGATCCGGCCAAGTTCACCCACGTGGCGTTCGGGGTCATCCTGCTGGCGGTGTGGAATAGCGGTCTGTTCCGGGTGGGCGCCGCGCTGGAGGCGGAGCGCATTGAGCAGACGCTGGACCTGAGCCTGACATCTCGCACGCCGCTGCTGACCATCCTGCTGGGCAAGGCCTGTGCGTTGACGCTGCCGGCGGCATGCTCGGGGGTGGCATCGTTCCTGGCGGTAGTGGTCGTTGGGCAACGGTTGCCGGTGGTTGAGCACCCACTGGTGTTCGCCGCCTCGTTCGCACTGGCATGGGCCAGCGTGCTGATCACGGCGTTCCTGTTCACGCCGCTGCTGGCGTTGACCCGCGGCGGAGCGGGCGTCTTCGGCACCGTGGCAGCGTTCGGACTGGTGTTCAACGGGTTCCTGTACCCGGCCAGCGCCCTTCCGCCCGCCGTCGCCTGGGTGGCCCGCCTGCTGCCGGCGCCCTGGGCCATGGACGCCGCACTGGCAGCGGCAAGCCCGGCCGGCGATCCCGCACTGATCGCCCCCGGCTGGCTGGCGGCACTGACGCTGTGCGCCGCGTACTTGGCCGCCACTGCCTGGCTGTTCACGCTGGTGGAACGGCGGCTGCGGGTGACCGGCAGCCTGGCCGCCGGGTAGTCCGCCAATGCTCACCAACTTCGCCATCCAGGCCTCCTCCACGTACCGCGGGCTGTTCTTGTGGCTGGCGCCCTCGGCCTACCTGCCGCAAGTGCTGCTGCGGCCCGCGCTGATGGTGGTGCTGTTCGCGCTGGCAGGCCGCTACGCCGCTGATGAAGCCGCCGCCCAGCACCTGGCAGTGGGGCGCATCGCCTACAGCATCTATTGGGTACACATCGCCAGCCTTACGCAGTCGTTCTACTTCGAGCGCATCGGCGGCACAGCGCCCCTGCTCTTCGCCAGCAGCGCCAACCGCGCCGTCAACTTCCTGGCGCGCGGCCTGCCGCACTACGCCAACGGCCCGCTGGTGGCGGCCAGCGCTCTCGTCGGCGCCTGGCTGGTCACGCCTTTCGACGCCGTGGCCGTCGGGTGGCCGGCCGTGGTCGTGACCGTGCTGGTGCTGTCCGCCGCGTCAGTTGGGTTCGGACTGTGCGCCGGGGCTATCGCGTTTGCGGTGCGCAGTTACCAGAGCGCTTACCAGGCCATCGCGGGGCTGGTGCTGGCCCTCACCGGCTCGGTCATTCCGGTCGATGCGCTGCCGGGACCGCTGGCGGTGCTGGCCACGGCGCTGCCGCTCACTCACGGCGTCGGGGCTTTGCGGGCCGCATTCGAGGGCGCACCGCTGCCGGACATCGCGCCACTGCTGGCCGCCGAACTGGCTATCGGCGTTGCGTACGGCCTCGCTGGGTACGCCCTGTTCCGCTGGGTGGAGGCGGCGGCCCGCCGTTCGGGCACACTGGACCGGGCGGCGGCCTGACCATGAGGAGGCAACCATGACGGCGCCAGCGATCGAATGCGAGGGGCTGGGCCGGAGCTACCGGCAGCGTACGCTCACCGGCGGTGGCAAAGAGACGGTGGCGCTGGCGGACCTCTCGCTGCGCATTGAGCCCGGCACGGTGTTCGGCCTGCTGGGGCCGAACGGCGCGGGCAAGACCACCACCGTCCGCATCCTGTCCACGCTGCTCACGCCCACCAGCGGCGCCGCCTGCGTGCTGGGCCACGATGTGGTGCGGGAGGCGGCGAAGGTGCGGCGGGACATTGGGCTGGTGCTGGGCGGCGACCGTGGCCTGTACGGACGGCTCTCAGGTTACGACAACCTGCGCTACTTCGCCGCGCTGAACCACCTGCCACCGGCCATGGCACGCCAACGCATCGACACTGTGCTGGGCATGGTGGGCATGGCCGATCGGGCGGGCACGCTGGTGGAGCAGTACTCGCGCGGCATGAAGCAGCGGCTGCACATCGCCCGCGGCCTGCTCACCGACCCGCAGGTGATCTTCCTGGACGAGCCGACCATCGGCATCGACCCAGTGGGCGCGCAGGAGTTGCGCGACCTCGTGCCCCAGCTCACCGCCCAGGGCAAGACGGTGCTGCTGACCACTCACTACATGTTCGAGGCCGACCAACTCTGCGACACCGTCGCCATCATCGACAAGGGGCGGCTGGTAGCACTTGGGGCGCCGCGCGACATCCGGCAGCGGTTCAGCCGGGTGGGGGTCATCGAACTCACGCTCTCGGCGCCGCGGCGCGGGCTGGCCGACGAGCTGCGGCGGCTGCAGGGCGTCGAGCGCGTTACCGCCAGCGCCGACGGCCCCTTCGAACGCCTGACCGTCTACACCCCACCGGACGCCGCGTTCGCGGGCTGTGTGCGGGCGGCCGCTGGGGAGACCGGCGTGGTTTCGGTAGTGGCGCGCGAGCCGACGCTGGAAGAGGCCTACATCAGCCTGCTGCGGTGACGGCTAGAACGCTTCCTCCTCCACCTGCCGCACCCAGCGATCCGCCTCCGCCTCCGAGGGCAGCAGCGGCAGGCAGGCGTCGTGCAGGTCGTACACCGACATGGTGGACGTGGGCAAGACGGTGCCCAGCGGCAGCACCTGAAGCGGGCGGTGACGCAGCCACCAGCGGTACACCCGCTCATAGGTGTCAGCGTCGTAGTCGCCGCTGGCAGCCGCATCGCCGGTGATGGGCAGTCCGTTGGATCGCGCCAGGTCGAGGATATCGGCCCAAGCTTCCCGCATCAGGTGCGGCGGGGCATCATTGCGCTCCTTCTCGTGCAGTGGGGCGGCCGACCGGCGATCGCGCTCGGCCATCACGTGGCGGCGCACCCCGGCCGACGGCACCGGCAGCACGAAGCGGCACGACGGATCGGTAAGTAGCGGCTCGGCGGCATCGGCCGCAGGTTGCGTCAGCTCAATAAGGCGGCCGCCCACCAACGGCGCCTCACCGATCAGCAGGTGGGGGGCGTCCGGATGCTGCTGCGCCCACACCGCCACTTCGGCCCGCGCCCAGCGGCCCACCGCCCGCCGGATCAGCAGATGGGTGGCCCCGTCGACCTGCGGGTAGCGCCGGCCCGCCGCGCACCGCTCGAACGGGTCGCGCGCCACGTCCCACTGCAGCAGATGCACCGTTCGGCCTGCCGCCACCGCCAGGCACGCCAATTGGTGGGTGAGCAGGCTCTTGCCCATGCCGGGCAGCCCGGCGAAGAACACCATGCGCAGACCAGCCAGCGCTTCCAGAGCGTGACGTACGGCGGGTGCGGCGTCCACCACTAACGCCGGCGCGGGCTGTGCCGCTCGCTCGTGAGACAATGTGCCTCCCCCTTCACTGGGGTCCATGGCCACCGGCGGCCATGTCACCGGCCCGCCTTTTCGGGCGCGCTCAAAACCTGCCGGCAGCCCAGGGTAGGCCAGGTGCTTTCCAGCGAGCAAGGGCGGCGGGTACATAAGCATAGCCATATTGGGGATCTCGGCAGCAACCTATGCGTGGGTTCGCAGGCCAAGTCCTCGGCCCGCCCGTCAGCCGTTCCGCTGCTACGGAGTGTCGTGCCCTCCCATCGGGGCCTTGCTGAACTCGGCCAGTGCGCCTGCTAACAACTCAGGGCCGCGTCCCGCCGCGGTGGCATCGGTAGCGGGCCAGGCCGACACCTCAGCGGCCGCCCAGGTCCCCCATCGTTCGCACAGTTCGCCATACGCCAGGAGGAAACGGACACCCAGGGCTATCAGATGCCAGCGCTCCGGGAAAGGCCCGCCGACGCGCAGATACGATTCGGCCTGAAGGGTCATGCGGTCGCGTTCCGCAGTGCCCTGGTGGGCGAAAGCCTGCAACGTGTGCAGCAGCGCCTCCTTGCTGCCGTGCTCCGCGAAGAACACGCGCACCAGCGCCTCCGACTCGAAGGCCGCCGGCGCCGGGGGCTGAGCCAGCCACGCGGCCAACGCCGAGCGGCCCTGCGCCGTGATGCTGTACACCGTGCGCTGTCGCGCCTTACCGACCTGGAGGCGAACTGCCTCGGCGAGACCGTGGGCTACCAGGTTCTTCGGCTCCACGTACATGGCGCTTTCGGCCCTCGGCCAAATGAGGTCGAGACCGCGCGTCATCTGCTTTGCCAGCTCGAATGCCGACCAGGGTTGAACGGCCAGGTGGGCCAGGATGGCATACGACGTGGTGGTGAGCGGCTTGCGACCGGCCATTGCGCCCCCTTGACAATACTCTATTTTAGAGTATAGTCCTTTCTATCACTACTCCAAAATGGAGTATATAAGGAGGTTCGGAATGGCTCTCAAGGTGCTCTTCGATCTGCCGCACATGTCCCAGGCACAGTACGACGGTGTCATTCGCGATCTGGCGGCAGCGGGGCTCGCAGCACCCACCGGACGGCTCTATCACGTGGCGTCGCCCCGCGGCCAGGGCTGGCACGTACTGGACGTCTGGGAGTCGGAGGCCACGCTCAGCGCCTTCGCAGGATCGCTCATGCCCCTGCTCGCCAAGCACGGTGTCGAGCCGCCTACGCCGGAGGTCCTGCCCGTCCATAACATCATCCCGGGCTAGGCGCACCAACGGAGAGGGCCTGGGGCAAAACCCCAGGCCCTCTCGTCAGCTTCGGTTCGGTCTAGCCGGCGGCGACGGCCGTGCCCGCCCGCGCCTCAATCAGGTCGGCGATGCGGGACTGCTGCGGACCCTCCAGCTTGTAGGGCAGGTTGTACAACTCGACGACGTTCTTCACCGTCATCTCGTAGATCTCGTTGCGGGTGCAGTCGGCCAGCACTTCGGTCAGCACCTTCTGGCTGTTCGGGAACACGGAGTCGCCGTGCGGGTAGTCGTTGCCCCAGATGATGGTGTTGCTGCCGATGTAGTCGCGGGTGCGGACACCGAGGGGATCATCCTCGAAGGTGACGTAGAACTGGCGCTTCCAGTAGTCACTGGGCTTCAGCGGCAGGCCGAATACCCGCTGGCCACCGCCACGGAGGTAGGCCCAGTCCAGCCGCTTCAGCATGATGGCGGTCCAGCCGGCCTCGAACTCGGTGATGACGAACTTCAGTCGGGGGAAGCGCTCGCACACGCCGCTCTGGATGAGGTCGGCGATGGTGAACATGACACCGGCGAACGCCAGCGCGCTGCCCCCCTGGCGGAAGGGCAGGCCATGGTTCGGCGTGGCCCCGGTGAAGATATGCATGTTCAGCGGTTGCCCCATCTCCTGCGCCGCGGCCCAGAACTTGTCGTAGGCCTTATCGGAATAGAGCATGCTGGGCGGCGCGGAGGCCGGAATGCAGGTGCCCACGCAGCCAAGCTGCTTGGCCCGGTCCATCTCGGCGATCGCCTCGTCCAGGTCGTAGAGCTGCAGGCAGGAGAGCGCGAACAAACGGTCGGGCGCTTCCTTGCAGTAGTCCGCCACCCAGTCGTTGTACGACGTGAAGGTGGCATTCAGTATCTCGCGGTTCGCCACCTGGTAGACGTTGAACAGCACGCTGGGGTACACCACCTCACCGTCGAGGCCATCGATGTCCTGGTCCTTCAGGCGCTCGGCCACGTCGTAGCAGCCGGGGCGGGCCAGCTTGTACCCCTGCTTTAACATAGAGCGGGCCTCGGGCGACGTGAAGTCGACGTTGGCCTGCAGGAAGCCGGCGATGGTGAGGCCGAGCTGGCCGTTGCCAATGTAGAGCTGCGGGCCGCGCTCCGGATCGGCCACCACCACGTGCGGGGCCTCGGGGCCGAACCGTTTCACCAGCGGCTCAAAGAACTCCGCGGACTCGACAACGTGGGAGTCTGCGGAGATACAGAGCTTGCCATCCTTCATGCTGACCCTCCTCTAGAGCTTTCGGGCATACCTAACGTGAGATTGTGGCAGTATGCGTACCTTGTCAAGTGAGTTGACGGTTCTCGCTAGCGGGTATGCCGCCGGTGCATGGTGGGTCCATGCACCGGGCGTAGGTGCTCGCGACGGCGGACGTCACACGTGCGCTACCAACTCACTCTTGTGCCACTGCAGCACTCGCTCCATCTCGCGCGCGTTGTCGATGACGTCGAGCGCCCGGATGCGGTAGACGGCACCGTGACCCGCCGAGTAGGGCTCGACGCCCTGCTGGAGCTGACGCGCCATGCGCAGGAGCTGGCGGCGCATCAGAATGACGGCGCTGTCGGCGATGCCCAGGTGCTCGCGGGTGCGGTCCATGATGGGCGCCATGCTCTCGGTGCCCATGGTGTCCTGGTCGCGAATACCCACGATGCCGCTGTAGTTCACCTTGGCCTGCATCGCGCGGTCGATGAGGTAGTCGTTGCTGGCATTGGCCAGCGGCATGATGGTGCCGGGGATGAGGCGCGGCACCCCGCCGGCGTTCCAGCGCTTCTCCTCTGGAATCGGCTGCTCAAGGTCGTAAGCGTAGCGCCAACCCATGCAGTGCTCATCGTCGATGGGTATCCAGCAGCCGCCACTGCGGTTGCTGTTTTGGCTGGGGATCATGCTGTAGAAGGGCTGCAGAAACTGGGTGACCCGCCAGTAGTAGGCGCCGTCATCGGCGTTGCGGCGGGCGCCGTAGGCGAAGCCGTAGTCGGCCTCGCGCACCGTCAGCATCGGGGCGCCATCCAGCGCCATGAAGCTATCGCCCCGCTTCGACATGCGTCCCACCGCGCCGTTCTTGGGGTCGAACTCGCGGTGCATGAACGAGACGTGGGTGGTGTCGAGGTCGCCCTCCACGCCCTGGGCGTAGTTGCAGCACTGGTACCACTTACTCAGCACCTTCTGCTCCGCGGGCAGGTAGCACCACTCGAACTGGGGCACGTCGGGCTTCAGATCCCTTGGCCCCATGTAGATCCAGATAATGCCGCCCCACTCGGCCAGCGGATAGGCAGCCGCCTTGATCTTGTGCTTGAAGTTGCTCTCGGCCGGCTCGTTGGGCATGTCGGTGCAGTTGCCCTCGGCGTCGAACTTCCAGCCGTGGTACACGCAACGGAGGCCATTCTCCTCGTTGCGGCCAAAGAACATGCTGGCGCCGCGGTGCGGGCAGGCGTTCTGCATGCAGCCCAGCGACCCGTCGGTGTTGCGCCAGGCAATCAGGTCCTCACTCAGCATGCGCAGCCGTACGGGCGGGCAGTCGCCCTCGGGCAGTTCGGTGGGCAGCAGTGCCGGAATCCAATAGCGGCGGAACAGCTCGCCCATGGGGGTGCCGGGGCCGGTCTGGGTTAGCAGGTCCATGTCGCTCTTGCTGAGCATGAGGTCTCCTTTGTGCCCTGGGATGCAGCAGGGGTACTGTCGCCCACAGTACGCAGCGCTGCGTGATGGACGCGTGAACCGTGCGGGAGGGGCGTGAGGATTCTGTGAGGATGATCCGGATCCGGCCGCCGCGTTGACAGCGCCCGAAGCGCTCCATACGATGTTGCAATCGCTTGACCCCGGCGAGCAGCCATCAGCTACGGTCCTCGTGTGGGCAAGAACGTGGAGGAAGAACATGCAACGTCCACTCATGCTTTTCGGCCTGGGAGCCCTGCTCATCGGTCTGGTGGGGTGCAGCGCCCCATCCGGCGGCGGCGGCGCTGCCGGGGGCACAGCCCAGCCCGCCGCCGACCAACCCAAGAAGGGCGGCGTCCTCAACCTCACGGTCAAGTCCGAGCCCTTCGACTGGGACCCCACCATCGCTGGTATCTCCCTAGGCAATCAGGAGAGCTGGCAGACCGCCTACGAGTCGTTAGTAACGGTGCAGCTTGGCCCCGGCATCGACTTCAACGACATCCGGCTGGCGCCCGGTATCGCCGAGAAGTGGGAGATATCGCCCGACGCCCAGACCTACACCTTTCACGTCCGTAAGGGGGTGAAGTTTGCCAACCTGCCGCCCGTCAACGGCCGTGAGCTGACCGCCGCCGACGTGAAATTCTCCTACGAATACTCGTCGCGCACCGGCCAGTTCAAGGACACCAAGCTGCCGCCCGGCAAGTTCGTGCAGTTCTTCGAGGGCATGGACCGCATCGATACGCCCGACCCCAGCACGGTGGTGGTGCACTTCGCCAAGCCGTTCGCTCCGTTCCTGAGCAATGCGGCAGAGTTCACCAACCCCATCATGCCCCACGAGATCTATGACCAGAACGGCAACTTCAGCAAGCGCATCGTCGGCACCGGCGCCTTCCAACTCGATGAGAAGGCCACCCAAACGGGTACCGTCTTCACCTTCAAGAAGAACGAGAACTACTGGGACACCGGTAAGCCGTACTTAGATGAGGTGCGACGGCTGGTGCTGCCCGACGAGAGCACCGTCACCGCCGCTTTTACTACTAAGCAACTCGACATCCGTGAGTTCAACGCCGAGACACCGGAGCAGGCGAAGACGCGCTATCCCACCGCCACAATCTACCCCTTCATCGCTCCCGGCGGCACCATTCTGTACATGAACGAGCGCCGGTTGCCACTGAGCGACATCCGGGTGCGCAAAGCCATTGCACTCGGCATCAATCACGAGGAGTTCGCCAAGACCCTCAACGGCGGGCAGGCCGGTTATGCCATGGCGGGTGTGTTCGCCGGCTACTTCACCGAAGATGAGATGAAGCAGTACATCAAGTATGACCCGGAGCAGGCGAAGAAGCTGTTGGCCGAGGCCGGCTATGGCAACGGCCTGGACATGGAGCACTTCTTCCCCGGACCTGCCTTCGGCGACGTTTACACCAACGGCGTGCAGTTGTTCCAGGCGCAGATGAAGAAGATCGGCATCAACGTCACGCTCAAGTCCTTCGACCTAGCCGAGTACCTGTCGCGCACCCGCGGCAACACCTACGACCTGACGCTGCGGCCGCTCTCCACCGGCATCGACGTCGACAGCTTCCTGTTCGGCTCATTTCACCCGACCTCCGGCCGCAACTACAACGGCGTGGATGATGCCAAGCTGACCGCCCTCATTGACGCCCAACGCCAGGAGCCGGACCCGGCCAAGCGAAGGACCATCCTCAAGCAGGCGTCTGTCTACATCACCGAGAACGCACTGGGTCTCATGGCGTATGGCGCCGTCCAGTGGCAAGCCTGGCAATCTTACGTGCAGAACTACCGTCCCAACGCCGCCCGCCAACTCGTCCCGGTAACTGCCGCCTGGTTGAACAAGTAACCAGCACTGCTACCGCCGCAAACGCCCTCCTGACCGGAGGGCGTTTTTGCCGCCACGCTCCTGGGGCGCCGCGCTGCGCCGCGCAACGCCAAACGTCCCGCCGCGGCTCAGGCGAAGGCGGGGTGCTGACGGTAGTACGCAAGTGAAGAGGCGTTCTGGTCGCGCGGCGACAGTGTAGGGTTCTGCACCGGCCAGTCGATGGCAATATCGAGGTCGTCCCAGCGCACGGAGCCCTCGGCAGAGGGGGCGTAGTAGCCGGTGCACTTGTACTGCAGGTCGGCCACATCGGACAGCGCCACAAACCCATGGCCGAACCCTGGCGGGATCATGATTTGGCGCATGTTCTCGGCCGAGAGTTCCACGCCAATCCACTGGCCGAAGGTGGGCGAACTCATCCGCAGGTCCACCGCCACGTCCCACACCCGCCCAAACGGACAACGCACCAGCTTGCCCTGAGGCGCCGTCATGTCCTGGTAGTGCAGGCCGCGCACCACGCCCTTCGCCGACCGGGAGTGGTTGTCCTGCACAAACTCGTAGGTCAGCCCGTTGGCGGCGAACCGCTCCTTGTGCCAACTCTCGACGAAGAACCCACGCTCATCGTAGACAAAGGCGGTGTCGATGATGACGACACCCTGCAGCTTCGTGGGTTGTACGGTGATCTCCAAACGGCGTCCTCCGGGCGGATGAGCGGCCTACCACCGCTCCTGGTGATACAACTCGTCGAGTGCGAGACGCGGGCCACGGCTGGGGGGAGGATCGCCGGCCACCGGGTAGCCAAAGGCCACGCCGATGGATATCGTGTACCCCTCCGGCAGGTTGATGGCGCCATTGGCCGCCGGGTCTTGCAGGCCGACCGGACAACTGGCGATACCTTCGGCCCACGCAGTCACCATCATGTTCTGGAACGAGCGCCCGACATCGAAATCGCGGGCGCCGTCTTTGAGCAGGGCCAGAATGAACAGCGGCGCCGTCTTGAGCGGACTGGTGCCCCGCCCAAAGGGAATGAGCGCCTGGATGTTGGCGCGGTCCTGCATCACGACGTAGCGCACCGGCTGGCTGTTGCTGGAACTGCCGGCCATGCGCCCAGCCTGCAGAATGCGGTGCAGCGCGTCGGCAGGGATCGCGCGGTCCACATACTCGCGCCGGTCCCGCTTGCTGAGCGTCGCCTGGTAGGCCTCCATGGGCACCCCTCTGACTGGAAGTGATACCACTCTACCATGCTGGCAGGTGAATGGCTCCGGTGAGGTACTCCTGCGGAGTGAGTGAGAAATGGGGGGACACCCCATAGGAGTGGGCAGGATTGGGAAACCGCTCGTGGTGAGCTTGTCGAACCACGCCTGGGTAGCGCAATGGAACCATCGCCTCCGGCAGGTTAGGACCGTCCTTCGACTAGCTCAGGACGAGCGGTTCATGATCCTCTCAGGCACAAACCGCAAAACCTGCCCACTCCTATGGGGACACCCCCCAAACCCCCTGGCAAAGAGGGTTGCACCCTCTCTGCACTCACCCGCCCGAGCAGTCCGACATCCTTTCACCACATTTTAGATGCGATAGCCCTGGCTGGAGAGATGTACCAAGTGTTGTACGAGTAGACATCGACAGTGCTCCGGATCGGCGTCGACGGGGCTCAGCCCCGACCCGATTTCCGAAGCGCCAGTCGCAAGCGCCTACTTGGCCGCTTTGATGTTCTCCACATGCGTCCAACTGCCGCTGATGGAGCCCGGAAAGACGTAGCCGGCTACGATCTTGGGGTTGACCACCGCTGTGGTTGGGACCCAGAACAGCGGGATAAAGTGGTGGGCGGTGAACAGCGCTTCGCCGATGTCGTGCCAGAGCGGCGTCTGCGCCTCGATGTCCATGGTGTTGCGGATCTTGTCCATCAGGACGTCCACCTCGGGCTGCTCGGGGCCCATGGACCGGTGCAGCAGCGACGACCCGTAGTTGAACACGCCCGTCCAGGCATTGCTGCTGGTGGAGGCGATAGCGATGTCGTTCTGGACTTGGAGCGCAATGGAGTTGGCGCTGTACTGCACAGCGTCCACCGTGTGCAGGTTCACGTCGACGCCGATGGCCCGCCAGTAGCCGCCCAGGGTGTCGGCCACGTCCTCGGCGCCCGCCACGCCGTTCACCGGCCGCACCGCGAAGTTCACCTTAAGCGGGCTGGCGGTGGTGTAGCCTGCCTGCGCCAGCAGCGCCTTGGCGGCGGTGGTGTCATAGCCGTACTCATCGGGCCAGCGCTTCTCCCACGCCGGGTCCCAGCCGGGGCGCACCGGGTGCAGCGGGTTATTCACCATGCGCTCGCCCTTGCCGCCGAACAGGCCCTTGTTCAACTCGTCGTAGTTGATGGCCTTGCTAAGCGCCTTGCGCACCCGCACGTCCTGCAATGGCGAGGTGAGGTCAATGTAGCCCTGCGAGACGTCCTTGGGGTTCTTCCACTGGCAGCACATGAACGAGACGAACGCCCGCAGCGCCGGCACCTTGCCCTGCACGCTTTTGAAGCCCTGGGCCTCCGCCTGCTTCGCCAGGTCGTTCGGAATGTCGGTCATGTGGATCTCGCCGGCCAGCAGTCCGGCCAGACGGGTGGAGGCCTCCTTGACGAACCGGAACTCGAAGGCCGGGAACTCGGCGTCCACGCGCCAGTGCTTGTAGGACACCTTCGTGAAGCGGATGTACTGTCCCTGGGCACGGCTGTCGTACTGATACGGGGCAGTGCCGGCCAACGACTCCATGGTGAAGTCGGGCACGCCGATCTTCTCGAAGTGGGCGCCGCTCCAGATGGAGGCCCCACCCTGCTGGTCCGACGCATAGTCGACCACCAGACCGCTGGGCTGCTTCAGGTGGTAGACCACCTCGTAGTCGTTCACCACCTCCACATCCTTCAGGATGCCCGTCCAGAACGCCGAGATGCTGGAACGCTTGGCCGCCGGCTCATCGCGCACCTTCTCGCGCATCTTCACCACCACGTCCTTGGCGGTGAACTCGCCGTAGCCCTTGTGGAACTGCACGCCCTTGCGCAGCTTGTAGCGCATGTCGTTGTTCTTCAGGTCCAGGCTCCACTCGCTGGCCAGCAGGCCGATGTACTTGCCGGTGTTCGGGTCGACAGCGATCATCGACTCGTACTGTGGGTCCATGTGCCACTCGTCGGGGGTGCCCAGGTGGCGGATGTCGTTGGTCTCGAAGGCGGGAGCGGTCATGGCGAACACGAGTCGCGACACTTTGGGCGCGGCGGGTGCACTCTCGGTGGCGGTGCTGGCGCCACTGGGGGCGGGGGCAGCGGCCGGTTGGGGCGAAGCGCACGCGGTGAGGAGCGCGGAGGTGCTCAGCACGACGGCCGCGGTGCGGAGAAGACGGGTAATGAGCACAAAGGCCCCCTTGCTGGTCATGACGTTGCGGGCTACCATCCAGTTCCTCCTGGGGGAGAACGGGCATAGGGTACGGGGTTTCGAGCGCGGCGGGCAAGTGCGTGACGCCTCAAGGGATAGGAGAGGGGCAGGGGGAAGAACCTGACGCCCCCCAAGCAGGAAGACGAGGCTACGCTGAGCGGCGGCGGTTCTTCATGTAGTCGACGATGAGGTACTCGCCGAGCTGGCTGGGGTCGGCGAAGAAGATACGGCCCTTGTTGAGTCTGGTGAGCGCTTTGATGAACGTGGTCACCACCGGCTCGGTATCGAGCATGAAGGTGTTGACGGTGATCCCGGCCTTGGTGCAGGCCTTCACCTCTCGCAGCGTCTCCTCCATGGCTTCGCGCATGCTCCAGCCGTTGTCGAAACGGCCGAAGTCATAGCCGTAGGCATTGGCGTGCGGCTCGCCATCGGTGATGAGGATGATCTGCTTGGTGCAGTCCTTGTGCTTGGCCAGCATCTGCCGCCCCACCCGTAAGGCTTCGGTGAAGTCGGTGCCGCGCGGGTCAATCCACGAGTGGTCGAGCAACTGTTGCGGCTTCAGCGGCAGCACGAAGTACGAGAACGCCGCCACCTGCAGGACGTCGCGCGGAAACTTGTAGCGGATCAGGCTGTCGAGCGCCATGGCCACCCGCCGGCCGGCCAGGAAGCGGCCGTCGCGCAGCATCGAGTAGCTCATGTCGAGCAAAATGACGGTGGCGCACTGGTTGAGCGACGCGTGACGGTAGACGTCGAAATCGTCAATGCCCATACGCACCGGCGTCCCCTCACCCTCTCGCCGCAGGGCGTTCATCATGGTGCCGTGCATGTCCAGGGTGAACGCGTCGCCAAACTCGTAGGGCTTGGTCTCGTCAAGACGGTCGATGCCCCAGCCGCTGCGGTTCAACTGGTGGTCGCCGGTCAGCCCGCCCTCGATGTGGCCGAAAATGTCCTCCAGCGCCCGCTCGCCAATCTTGCGCAGGGCACGCGGGGTGAGCTCCCACTCCTTGCCTTTGCGGCGAATGAGCCCGGCGTCCTCCAGCATCTTCGCGAACTCCTGCAGCTCCTCGGCCAGCCGCCGCGCCTCGTCGCCCAGCAGGTGCTCGATCTTGTCGGTGTCCAGGTTGCCGGCATCGCCGCTGCGGGCGGCCGCCAGCAGTTCCTGCTCCAGGTCTTCCAGGCCGTGCATGTCGCCCATCATGCGCATGGCCTCTTTCAGCGTGATGGGCTCGTCACCCGAGAAGGGCTGCAGGTCCCGGCGCTCGTTGGGGAAAAGCTGGTCGAGGTTGTAATGAAGGTCGGCAAGCTCCTCCTGGAACTCAGCATCCTGGAACAGCCCGGCGAGCATCCCGTTCAGCTCATCGCGCATCTCGGGGGTCATGGAGTCCATGAGTGACTGCATGGCGGCCATTTGCTGCTGCATGTGCTCCGCTAGCTGGCCGGCGTTCTCGATGCCGTCGGGGAAGAACTGCCCCCACTTGTCCATGAAGTCCGGGAACCCGGAGTCGTTGCCGTTGCGGTGCTGTTCCAGCAGCCGGTTCAGGTCGCGCACCATCTGTTGCGCCTGCTGCATCATCTCGGGTGTCATCACCCCCAGGCTCTCCTTCATACCCTGGAAATACTGGTCCATCACCTGCTGTTGCAACGTCTTCAGCAGGTCCTCAAAGTCCTGACGGGCCTCGGGGTCCATGAAGTCGTACTCGCGCAGTTGCTGGATGCGGCCGCCGGTCTGGGGTGGCAGGGCGTCGAGCTGCTCGAGGTGCTTCTGCGCCATCTTGTCCAGCAGGTCGCGCAACTCCTGGTCGGTGGTCGCTTCCTGGCCGTCGGAGCGACGGCGCTCAATGCCCTCGCGCTCCTTCTGAAGAACCTGTTCCAGCTTCTCCTTGATGTCGTCCATGACTGAGTCCATGTTGTAGCGCTGGAGCTGCTGCTGGCGACGCTCCTTCAAACGCTCCATCAGGTCTTTCAAGCCGGGCATCTGGCGGCCGCCCGGCAAGCGGGCGCCGCGCTGCAGCATGTCGCGCATAATGGTCCGGAGGTCGCGGCCGCCGAGCATCTTGTCGGCCAAATGCTGCATCAGCTCGCGCTCGGTGGCGGGGTCCATCTGCTGGGTGCCGTCCCAGTGGCTGTACCGGTAGAAGTTCATGGCCTCGCCTCCTGAGCGCTGACGCAACTGCCCCATTATGGGTGAGTCACTGGTGAATTCTAGGGGCGCGCCTACCCTGCGCGTCAAATCGGCATTGCAGGCTCGGTCAATGCTAGCCACTTGACATAGCCCCGTTTGCGGTATGATGGGCACAGGCGGCGCGGGCCGCCATGGCAGGAGCACCGGTGATCGCCACACGCGCGACGTACCTGACGAATCTCGAATTTGCCGCACACCACATCTGCAACGCGTTGCTGCTGGCGCCCATCCAGGCCTTGAAACGGCCGTTGGGCGCCGCGGCGACACACGAGACGCGGCGCGAAGCTCGAGGTTGGCAGCCGGTCGATGCCCATGAACAACGCCGAGACGCATGGTGCGTACGCCGAACGTCACGTTCAGCGAGCGCCTGCTGTCCACCGGCCGGGTTCGGCATATCGAACGCCTCTGCTGGCACGCGGCATACGGCCAAAAGGCGCGTAGCCTGCGTGCGATGACCCGCCCCGCCACGACTCCACACCCATAAAGGAGCACCGTGGAAGAACGCGTTTGTGTCTTCATCGACGGGAGCAATCTCTATCACGCCCTGCGTGACACCATCGGGCGCACCGATCTCAACTTTGGCGAGTTCGCCCACAAGCTGGCCATGGGCCGCCCGGTTTTCCGGGTCTATTACTACAACGCGCTGCAGGACCCCGGACGTAACGCCGAGTCGGCACGCGACCAGCAGGAGTTTCTGAGCCTGCTGAACCAGACTCCCTACCTGGAAGTGCGGCTGGGCACGCTGCGCGTCATCGGCGGCGTCATCGTCGAGAAGGGCGTCGACGTGATGCTCGCCACCGACGTGGTGAACTACGCCTACGAGAACATGTACGACACCGCCATCATCGTGAGCGGCGATGCCGATTACGCCTATGCCCTACAACTGGTGAAGAACAAGGGCAAACACATCGAGGTGGCCTACTTCGAGACCAACATCTCGCGGGAGCTGCAGGACATTGCCGATAACCGTCACTTCCTGGACCGCCACTACTTCGAGGGGCTGTGGACCGGCCACCGCATAAGCCTGCGGCCCGCCGTGACGCCGGTGCGCACCCGCAGCCGCACTCGCCGCACGGAGATCCCGGCCGCCGAGGCGCCCGTGGCCGCAGAGGAAGTGGCAGTGGTCGAGGCCGTGGCTCCTCCGGCGGCGGCGCCCGAACCGGTTGGTGAAGCGGGGGCCGCGGGGACAACCTCATCGCGGCGCCGGCGCCGGCGCCGGGGACGTGGCGGTAGCAGCGGAGTGATGGGGGCGGACGGAACCCCGTCGGAAGGCGGTGACGGTGCGCCCGAGGACCAAGAGCCAGCAGCCGAACTGGGCCGTGACGATGAGTATGTGGACGTAACGGCCGCGATGCCTGCGACCGCTGAAGACGCGGGAGAGCCCGAATCCACCGGCGCAACGCCGGCTCGGCGGCGGCGGCGGCGTGGACGCGGCGGCCGTGGTGGCGGCGGCGGGGGTGCGGCCGGCGGCCCCGGCGAAACCGGCCCAGAGGGCGAGATGGCTGCCGCGGCACATGACTTAGGATTTGCGGATGAGCCGGAACGGGTGTTCGACGCACCGGCGGCCGAGATGGCGGCGCCAGCGGACGCTGCAGGTGAGGCCGCACCGGCTAGGTCGCCGCGCCGGCGGGCGCCGGCGCGCCGTACCCGCACAGCCGGTGTGGGTGAGTCTGGGCCATCGAACGACGGCGTGGCATCCGTGACGGCAGAAGCTGCCCCGGCCGCAATCGTGCCTGCGCCTCCTGCACCGGCGGCCGAAACCACCGATGGCCCGGCGCCGCGCGCACGGACGCCCCGTGCTCGCCGCACGCCCGCCGCCACCGGCGAGTCGCCGGCAACGCCCAGGCGGCGCACCCGCGCTGCGGCGGCGCCTGTAACCCCCTCGCCGGACACAAGCAACTAGCGCTGACCGACGCAAAGAAGGACCCCCGCCAGCATGCTGGCGGGGGTCGTTTTCGCTACTTCGGGTGAACCCTCTACATGTCCCCTGTATGAGGTTGCCCGTGGCAGTGGTGCTGCCTGCGGGGCACGCTCACCGGCTGGTGGGCCGCTCCCGAAGGGACGTTTGCCTCGGCGTGCGAGGGCTTCACTTATCCACCTGCCACCGGCACAGCCGTTCTAGAATCTCACGGACGGTAAGCATAGCCTGCCTCCTCCGATTCCCGTCTCGGCGTTGTTAGCGCCGGCGCCATAAGGCTCATTTAACGTAATCCTGGGCAAAGTCATTGTCAATCTCTATTCACACAATCTTCACACACAAAAATATCCGATATGTCTGGCATAGGCCGGCGCAATGTTGCCCTTCATCCGATAGACGCGGAACGAGCCTCTGCGGCAAATGAGCGGCGGACGGCCAGCGCCAGGTTCCCGGCCAGCAGGCCGATGAGCAGGTACGCCTGCCCTGCGCCCAGGATCTGCGCAGCCCAGCACACCACCGCGACCAGCGCCCCCACCCACACCTGGTCGAGGCCGGAGGTGGGCGAGGTGGGCGGATCGGTGAGCATGAAGAACGCCAGGAACAAGGCGGCGTTCAGGAACGGCGACCGGAACATCTCGGCGACGCGGGCGGGGACAATGGCGGCGGTCAGCCCGAACAGCGCGAAGTAGGCGCCACCGAAGCTGAGCACCAGCGGGAACTTGTTGAGACGGTCGGTGATGAACGCGCCGCCCGCCAACACCAGCGCCAGCCACGGCCATGGCAGGTCGGCCATGGCGCCCCACCAACTCTGGGTGGCGCTGAACAGCAGGATGGAGACCAGCAACGCCAGCGCCGCGGGGTTGAAGATGTGGCCCCGCCCTGTGCGCACCACCAGCTTGCTCAGGCTTGCCAGCATGCTGACCGCCAGCGTGACCAGCCAAGACTGCTCAGGTCCCAGCACGAACGCCACGATGAGGCCGGACAGCAGGCCACTGGTAGGCCACTGGAGCAGGTGGTCGTCGTTACGGGCAGGCAGGTCCGCCACGGCAGCGCCGGTGACGGCCACTGCGACGTGCGCCAACAGCGGCCTCCAGCCGGTAGTGACGCCGGCGGCGGCCAGCAGCGGCAGGAACACCAGCAGCAGCAGGCCCTTGGGGGTGCGGAAAAAGCGGCGCAGGGGTGTCAGCATGGTTTCAGAGAGGGAGCAGCACGTGACGCCGGCCGGCGACTGTAAGACGCTCGGACCACTACGGCCGCTGGGAGGCGCCGCGGCGGAGCGTCTCCAGCACCTGCCCGGCGGGCGTGACCAGAATGCCGGTGACGCCCTGGGACTCCAACAGACGGCGGCCATGCTCGGGGCCCAGAATGAACGCCGCAGTGGCCAGTCCATCGGCGGCGAGGGCGGTGGGCGCCAACACCGTCACGCTGGTCAGCGCCGCGGCCGAATGGCCGGTACGGGGGTCGATGAGGTGGTGCTCGGCGCCGTCGGGCGTGCGGTGCTCGTAGTCGCCGGAGGTGCACACCGCACCACTCACCACCTCCAGCGTGCGGATGAGCGCGCCGGGGTGCAGTGGGTGCTGCACCCCGATATGCCACGGCCGCCCGGACGCGTTGTGGCCCTTCACGCGCACGTCGCCGCCGGCCTCGATGCAGAAGCCGGGGTAGGTGGTAAGTTCGGCCGCCGCTAGGTCGAGCGCCAGCCCCTTGGCCACTGCCCCGAGGTCCAGCAACATGGGCGTGCGCAACGTGACCGTGCGCTTGCTGGTGTCGATGCGCACGTCGCGATAGGTGGCCGGCCGCCGGGTGGGAATGGCGGGCGCCGACTCGCCGGTGACATAGTGCGTGGCAAAGCCTTTGGCCTGCATGGTGGCACCGACGGTGGGGTCGAACGCACCGCCGGTGGCGCGGGCCAGCGACAAAGCAAAGCGCAGGGCCTCGAACAGGATGGGGCCCACCGGCACCGGCGTGCGGTCGGTGGCGCTCAGGCGTCGCAATTCGCTGGCGCTGTCGAAACGGCTGCAGGCCTGTTCCACTCTCCCGAACCACGCCAGCGCGCGCTCCACCGATTGGCGCGCTTCGGTGGGGTTGCCCGCCGTCAGCAGGTCGATGGTGACCAATGTACTCATGTGCACTGCGGTCAGGTGCAGCGATTGCAGCGCAACGGGCAGCGTGTCGCCCGATGTGGCGGACGTGGCGCTGGTCCTAACCACGGGTGCGCCGCTCCTCGCGCCTGAAGGGACCATGTTCGTCGCCGCCCCGCTCGCCGAAGCCGTCTCGTCCGTCTCGGGCCGCAGCCCCGGTGGGCGGACTCACGGTGACCGGGGCTTGCGGCGATGCCGGTGTGGTGGACTGCGCCGCGCCGCCGGCGGTGATGGCGGCCTGAGCCAGCGCCAGCTGCACTGCGGACTGGAAGGCGCTGACGCTGTAGGTGGCCCCGGTGATGCGGTCGACCTGGGCGCTCTGGCGGGCGACGACCTGGCCGGGAAGTGCTGCGATGCGAGATGCCGGGTACTGAGTGGTCACCTCAGTAAGGACCACGTCGCTGATTCGGCCGCCCGCGATGGTGACGGCGACCCGGAACCCGCCGCGACGGCTGGTACCGGCCCCGTGGTACACGCCGTCGCGATAGGTGGCCGGGGAGGCCGGGGCGACGTTGCCGGGCGCACCACCGCTGACAAAGGGCGCAGGCCGGGGCGCGAACCCGCTGCGCGGTGTCACGACGGCGGGCGCGCTTAGGACCTCGGCCGCGTTGAGGCCGGCATCGGCCTGCTGCGTGCCGAGGTATCCGGCGAGGTAGATCGCAGCGATCGCGGTGGAGCTGAGCGCCACCAAGCTGCGCGGCATCTTTTTGGCCATGGAACCGGCTTTCGCCCCGGAGCGCGCCTGGGCGCGCTGCATATCCTTTCTTATTGTCCTACAGCGTTGTCCGCAGGAAGGTTACGTAGCGCACACAGCCCGGCAGGTTGCGCTGAATCCACGCGGTGAGGCATGGCCTGTGCGGGGTTTGGGGTAGAGGCGGCCCCACGTGGCCACAGCACTTCGTCCCCGTTCGCTTGACACCTCACACACGGCTCCGTAGTCTGGCGCCACCGCCAGCAGGATGGGCGCACCCAAAAGGAGCATTGCGATGAACCACAGCACAGACCGCATTCTCACCACCCATGTCGGCAGCCTGGTACGCCCGGCCGACATCGTACAGACGGTGCAGGCCCGCGAGGCCGGCCGGCCGTTCGACGCCGCTGGATTCGAAGCACGCCTGAAGCAGGCGGTGCCGGCCATCGTGCAGCAGCAGGTGGAGGCCGGTATCGATGTGCCCAGCGACGGCGAGTTGTCGAAATCGAGCTTCTCCAACTATGTGGACGAGCGGTTGGACGGGTTCGAACTCAAGTTGGGCGAGCCGGCCCGCACGCTGCGGGGCCGTGACCGCGGCATCTTCGCCGACTTCTACGCCGAGTTGGAGCCGGTGGGACGGTCGGCCGGGGCGGGCCGCGGCGCCATGGTGTGCACGGGGCCAATCAGCTACAAAGGACAGGCGGTGCTGGCGCGCGACATCGCCAACTTCAAGGCTGCGCTCCACGGCACGCCGGTGGAGGAGGCCTTCATCCCAGCTATCGCTCCCAGCACCATCGAGCTGCAGCGCCGCAACGAGCACTACAAGACCACCGAGGAGTACCTGTTCGCCGTGGCCGATGCGCTGCGGACGGAGTACAAGGCCATCGTCGACGCCGGGTTCATCCTGCAACTCGACGACCCCCGGATGGTGACGGAGTACGACGCGCTGGAGCCGGAGCCGACCATCGCCGAGTACCAGAAGTTCGCCTCACTGCGCATCGACGCCATCAACCACGCCATTGATGGCCTGCCCGCCGACCGCATGCGGTACCACGTGTGCTGGGGTAGCTGGCACGGGCCGCACAGCACCGACATCGAACTGAAGCACATCGTGGACCTGATCTTGAAGTTGAAGGTCGGCGGGTTCTCGATCGAAGCGGCGAACGGCCGCCACGCGCACGAGTGGGAGGTGTGGCAGACGGCCAAGCTGCCTGAGGGCACGGTGCTTATCCCCGGCGTGATTGCCCACACCACCAACACCGTGGAGCACCCTGACCTGGTGGCGCAGCGGCTGGTGCAGTACGCCAAGCTGGTGGGCCGCGAGAACGTCATCGCCGGGGTGGATTGCGGGTTCGCCCAGAACGCCGGGACGCAACGGGTGCACGACAGCATTGTGTGGGCCAAGTTCCGGTCGATGGCCGAGGGCGCCCGCCGGGCCACTCAACAGTTGTGGGGGAAGTAGGCCAGGCTGGTGGCGGGGTCAAGCGCCATCGGCCATCTCGGCCTCTGCGCCCTGCCGGTCCACCCCAAACCCGTTCGTCCTGAGCCGGTCGAAGGGCGGGCCTAGACCTAGCTGCTGGCTTTCATCCCGTCACCCTCGCCAGCGCCGTGGTTCGACAAGCGCCGTCCCGAGCTTGGCGAAGGGCTCACCACGAGCGGTTAGGGGCTGCGGAAGTTGCTTCGAGCGTGGCGCCTTCGACAGGCTCAGGCAATACGGACGGCTTATTGCGGCAAAGAGCGGCCCGCAGGCGAGAGCGGCGAGTAAACTGGAAGCGTGGGGAGCGGCGCGCCGCTCCCTTTCGCTTTGCCGGAGACCATCAATGGACGAACCGATTCTTAATATCGTGGGCGAGAAGGTGGCGCTGGGGCCGGTGCGGCGTGACCTAGCGACACTGTACCAGCGCTGGATGAACGACTTCGAGGTCACCCGCCTGCTGGGCCAGCCGACCGCACCGAGGGGCCTGGAGTATGAGCACGACTGGCTGGACCGGGTGACCCGCGCCATCGATCCCGCCACGTTCACCGTCTACGAGCGCGCCACCATGCGGCCCATCGGCAACACCGACCTGCGCGACATCGACCACCGCCATGGCACGGCGCTGTTCGGCATTGTGATTGGCGAGCGGGACTGCTGGAACAAGGGGTACGGCGCCGAGGCGACCCGGCTGGTGCTGGGCTACGGCTTCAACGTGCTCGGCCTGCACAACATCATGTTGCACGTGTACGCGCCCAACCTGGGGGCCATCCACGCCTACGAGCGGGCAGGCTTCAAGCCGATGGGCCGTCGCCGAGGCGCACATATGGTGGGCCGCGAGCGGGTGGACAGCGTGTACATGGACTGCACCGCCGGCGATTTCAATGCGGCGTCCGGTGGCGCCACCGCATGACGGCAGCGGTAACGGCCCGCCGTCGCGGCATCTTCCGCGGCTGGTGGATCGTGTTTACCGGCACGTCGGGGCTCATCCTGAGCGGCGGCGTCACCGGCTTCGTGTTCAGCGTGCTTATCCCGCCGATGGAGGCGGACCTCGGCTGGAGCCGGGCCACCATCGTGGGCGTGCTGACGCTGGGCACCTTCGTGGCCGGCCTGCTGGCCACCCCAGCGGGCGTCTTCATCGACACGTACGGGTCGCGTGCGCTGATGGCGGGCGGGGCCGCGCTGGGCGGTGTCTGCTTCATGCTGACGTCGGCCGTGACGGAGCCGTGGCAATTCTATCTGGTGCTGGGAGTGGTGGAGGCCACCACCCATCCGGCGCTGTACGACGTGGGACCGCGCGCCACCATCGCCAACTGGTTCATCCGCAAGCGGCCGGCTGCGTTCGCCGTGTTCTCCATCGGCCGGTCGGTGTCGGGCATTGTGCTGGTGCCGATTGCGGCGTGGCTGATGGCCGTCTCGAGTTGGCGCACCGTGTACTTCGTGGTGGGCCTGGTGCAGCTCGTGGCGCTCACGCCGCTGTCGTGGTGGGTCATCCGGCGGCGGCCCGAGGACGTGGGGGACTACCCTGACGGCGAGCCGCCCGCAGCCGGCGCTGCCACTACGAGCACGCCGGCCGCAATCGAGGCGGCCGATGACCATCCGTGGACCCGCCGCCAGGTGCTGCGGACCAAGACCTACTGGTTGCTGACCGCCGGGTTCTTCCTCATCGCCTTCCCGGCATCGGGCATCTATATCCACATGGCGTCGTACCTGCGAGACCGAGGGCTGGACCCCGCAGTGGCCGCCAGCGGGTTGACGGTGTACGGCGTCGGCGCGCTAGTGGGACGGGTGGTGTGGGCCACCGCCATCAGCCGCATGGGCATCAAGCACACCATGACCAGCTTCGCGTTCTTCTATGCGGCGACGGTGGCGCTCTACACCGTAGCGGACGGGGCCTGGGGACTGTACGCCTCGATCCTCGTGCTCGGCCTGGTCATCGGCGGGTCGCAGCAGATTTCGGCGCAGGTGTGGCCCGACTACTACGGGCGGCGCATCGTCGGCACCGTCACGGGCCTGGCCACCCTTATGAACATGCCCGCCGCCGCCGCCAGCCCGCTGCTGATGGCGCTGGTGTTCGACGCGGTGCACAGTTATATGCCGGTACTGGCGGTGTATGCTGCCCTGTCGCTGATAGCCGGGGTGTTCTTCGTGGTGGCGGAGCGGCCGCTGGCGCCTGTCGCCGGGGTGGAGCGGGCGGTTTCGGGGTAGGGCTCGCGGTTCGGGTAGGTTGATATCCTGACGCGTGTCGGGCGAATGGTCTAACCAACGTCCCACGCCACACCCGGCAGCACCCTCCACCCTCCCGCGGTTCGCAACCTTAACTACCGCGCAATTCCGCTCATATGAGCTACACTGTCCGGCATGGACGCACTCTCTTTGCTAGCGGGCGTAGTGTTCGGGGCGGTGGCCGGCGCGCTGGTGGCGTGGCAGGCAGCGGCGGGCCGCGAGCGCGAGGCGCGCGTGCGGGCCGAGGCGGAACTGGCGGCCGCCCGCCAGACCGCCGTCACGCTGGAGGGTGCGCAGCAGCGGTTCACCGACGCCTTCAAGGCCGCGGCCGCCGACGCGCTGCACGGCAACAGCCAGGCCTTTCTGACCCTGGCGCAACAGGCGCTGGGCGAGAAGGAGACCGCCATCCAGGGGGTGGTGAAGCCGCTGCAGGACGCCCTGAAGCAGTACGAGGAACACCTGGCGGGCATGGAGAGCCTGCGCCGCCGCGAGGAGGGGGCGCTGGACCAGCAGCTCAAGGCGCTGGCGCTGGCCAACGACAAGCTGCAGCGGGAGACCGGCAGCCTGGTGGCCGCGCTGCGGGCGCCGCAGGTTCGCGGCCGCTGGGGCGAGCTGGCGTTGCGCCGGGCCGTGGAACTGGCGGGCATGCAGCCTCACGTCGACTTCGACGAGCAGGCATCGGTGGACACCGACGGCGGCCGGCTGCGGCCCGACATGATCGTGCACCTGCCCGGCGGACGCCAACTAGTCATCGACTCCAAGGTGTCGGTGGATGGCTATCTGACCGCGGTGTCGGCGGTGACCGACGCCGAGCGGCAGGTGGCGCTGGACGCCCACGCCCGGCAACTGCGCAACCATGTCCAGTTGCTGGCCAAGAAGGAGTACTGGGACCAGTTCGCCACCGCACCCGACTTCGTGGTGATGTTCGTGGCGGTGGAACCCTCAGTGGCGACGGCGATGGCGGCCGACCCCCGGCTGTTCGAGGACGCACTGGAGCGGCGGGTCATCATCGCCACGCCCTCGTTCCTGATCGCGCTGCTGCTGACCGTGGCCCACGCCTGGCGGCAGGAGCAGGCGACCCAGAACGCCGAGGAGATCCGCCGCCTGGGTAAGGAGCTGTACGACCGCCTGGCGGTGCTGGCGGGCCACCTGGGCCGGGTGGGCCGTCACCTGGGCCAGACGGTGGAAAGCTTCAACCAGGCGGCGGGGTCCATGCAGTCGCGCGTGCTGCCCTCAGCCCAGCGCATGAAGGAACTGGGGGCCACCGGTGGCCGCGACCTCGCAGATGTGCCACCGGTCTCTATCGCACCGCGGCTGCTCGGCGACGACCTCGGCCCGGCGCCCGCCGGCCCGCCCGAGCCTCCGGCGCCGCCGGTCGAGTTGCCGGTGCGCCGAGCCCGCCTCAACATGAGCCCCGACGATATCTACGGAGACGTGTAGATGGACGTCTACGGCGTCGGCCAGATCGCAAAATACCTGCGGGAGGCGTTAGAGACCGACGGCTTCCTGGGCGACCTGTGGGTGTCGGGCGAACTGTCGAACGTGACCCGCAGTGCGGCGGGCCACCTGTACTTTACGCTGAAGGACCCGGCGGGCCAGCTCCGCTCCGTCATGTTCCGCAGCAACGTGCAACCCGGCGTGGCCGCCAACGACGGCGCCGCGGTGGTGGCCCACGGCCGCATGTCGTTCTACGAGCAGCGCGGTGAGCTGTCGTTCATCGTCGACGTGCTGATGCCGCAGGGCGTGGGCGCGCTGCACCTGGAGTTCCAGCGCCTGAAGGCCAAGCTGGAGGCCGAGGGCCTGTTCGACCCCGGCCGCAAGCGGGCGCTGCCCGCCTTCCCGCACCGCATCGCCATCATCACCTCGCCGGTGGGGGCCGTGCTGCAGGACATTGTGCAGATCACCCGCCGGCGCTACCCGTTGGTGCAGTTGCTGGTGGTGCCGGTGCCGGTGCAGGGCGAGACGGCCGCCCCCGCCATCGTGGCCGCGTTCCGCCTGCTGAACCGGCGCGACGACGTGGACGCCATCATCCTGGCGCGCGGCGGCGGGGCCATGGAGGAGCTGTGGCCCTTCAACGAGGAGCGGGTGGCGCGCGCCATCTACGCCTGCCGGGTGCCGGTCATCAGCGCTGTGGGGCACGAGACCGACGTCACGATTGCCGACCTGGTGGCCGACCTGCGGGCGCCCACGCCCAGCGCCGCCGCTGAGCTGGCCACGCCCAGCCGCGATGACCTGCGCCGCCGCATCGGCCAGTACCAGGTGCGAGCGGCCACGCTGCTGGGCGGCCGTCTGGCCGAGGCACGCGGCGACCTGCAGGACGCCGAACGCCACCTGCAGCGCTCGCTGCCGCCCATCCCCCAACACCGCCAGCGCATCGACGACCTGACGCACCTGGCGTCGGTGCATCTGCGCACCCGGCTGCTGGCCGGACGCTCGGCGGTGGAGCGCCACGTCGCCACACTGGAAGCGCTCGACCCGACCCGCACCCTGGAGCGGGGCTACGCCATCGTGCGGCGGCAGACGGACGGCGCCGTGGTGCGGCGCACCGCCGACGCGCCCGATGGCGCGCCCCTGGAGGTGCGAGTAGCCGATGGCAGCTTCCCGGCCGTGGCGGGCGATGGGGTGGCGGATCGGGCACCGGTGTCGCCTGCCGTGCCAGCGGTGCCCGGTGCCGCCGCGGCGGCTCCAGCGCGACGGGTGGCGAAGAGCCCGGTGCGCGAGCAGTTAACGTTTCTGTAGCGAGCCGCCTTCTCCCCCCTGCCTAGGGGGGAGCTAGAGGGGGGTTAGACCGCCGCCTGCTGCCACCGCCGTCAGCCGCAACCTTCAGAAGCGATGCGGCCTTGTTCGCCGTCTGCCCGTGCGACCAGCCGGTTTGACCCTCCCCTAGCCCCTCGGCCTGTAGGATGCAACTGACCGAGGTTCAAGGCGGACCATCGCGTCCCGCTGGACGCCGGCGGCCAGAATTACTCCAACAACCTTCAACTGGTATGCGGCCATCACAACTCCAGCAAGCGTGCCCGCACCGATCTGGAGTATCGACGCCGCCATCAGTAGCGGGATGTGGTGTCGCCCGTTGGTACGGCGTCGCCCCAGGGACATCAGCACCTCGAACCTGACTTTTATTGCAGCACAAAATCAGGGACACGATCGCCATTGCGAAGGGCAACGTCCTTCCGGCGACGTCGACCTCAGGCGAGCGGTGGAAGCTGACCCAGGTCAAGCCGAAGTAACCGAGCTAAGTCATTCCTCCCGCCGGTGGGTCATAGCCATGGCGCATCCATGTCGGCGTCGAGCACGCCGCTACGAACGTGGAGCATCTGGCGGCCCAGACCCTGCGCGATTGCGGGGTCGTCATCAATCACGAGATCGTAGTCGTCAGGCTCTTTGTCCACAATGCGCACGAGGTCGCGGATGCCAAGCGCCATGCACTGCTCGACGGCGTACCCGCGCCCGCCGCTTGAGGCCACATAGATCAGGTGGCCGCTCGCCGCCAGCGCCTTCAGCAAGTGCACCATGGCCGCCTTCGGACGGCCAACACCGTCGCTGCCCGAGCCGTTCTCGATGAGCGTTCCATCGACGTCAAACAGGACTCGCATCACCCTTCTCCTTGAAAACGCTGTTCGCCGCTGCACCGCCGCGTACGTGGGTGTCGCTAAAGGAGCCCATGCGGTGACCCGTTGCTGGTGGGCCCTGGCAGTGTCTGGGAGTCAATGTTGGCGTGCGATGCGGTCGTCGGTCGCCGCGTGGTCAGGATCTGCCGAATCTCCTGCTCCAGCATCGACTGGAGGGCAGCGCTACGGGTCGCCTGCTGTTCCTTCCGCAGATGGCGCACCTGCGAGTGCCACTTCTGTCCTACGTTGTTACACGTGAAGACGTCGTGGAGACTACCACCGCGGTACGTGGGGTCCTGACGCTGTTGCAGCTTTTCCGCCAAGTGCGCAACATACCCCCTCGGCCCGAAGACGTCGCGCTCCACCGCCATTTCCTCGCCACAGACCCGACAGAGCATCGTCGTGCACTCGCCGGCATTCGGCGTAAAGAAATCCCAGCCGCCGTGATAGATAGTCATCGGGTTTTCCTTTATACGAGGCTAAGAACTGTTAGGGGTCAAAGCACTGGCCGCACCGTGGATCGCAGGGGTAGGGCCTTCGGTAACCTGATGAGGCCCAGGGGCATCCGCTACGCTCTCCGGGGACACTGCACCACAGCCGGGTGACCTCGCCCACATCACTGCAGACGGTCGCGGAACCAGACGGCGCGAGTGCGCTGCAGAGGATGAGGAGAGGTGGTGAACCCCTGGGCGACGGTCTGCCCTCGTACGCAATTGCGTGGGATAGCGGAACACAAGGGCGCCACCGCGCCCGGCGGTGACTGCGCTACTGATGTAAAGGGGGACAGCGGCCGCCAATGGTACCGCTTCAGAGCACTCGACGGATCCTTAGGCGGCCTGACAGGCCTCTGCGCGAACAAGGTGACGCGAGCGGCGCGGGTCCTTCCGGCGTCGCATGACGCCGCTGGGGGGCACGGTGACATAGATAACCTCCATCGGTCTGGCATTACCACCGTGCCTGGCGGCCGGTTGGTCGCGCTTCATCGGGTCAGTCCCTCGGCGCAGTCTTGATGGACATCTTTAGTATACCGGGATCGGCGGGTTCCTCCAATAGGTAAGGCAGGTGCAAAGCACTACCAAGCGTTTGCTTGCTGCCAGCAGGGAAACGAGGGCGTTGTGCCGCGGGCCTGGGGGGCAGCCTTGTCTTTGTGGCGGCGTGGCGGCGTGGTGGGGCGTAGTTGAAGGTGCCAGCCGTTTGCTCTACGCTGCGGGTAGTCAAGCGCTATGTTTGCGTAGTGAGCGTTCCGCCCGCACATGCTGTAGTATTTGCTCCAAATTGGTGAGTAAGGGATAGCATGGCAGACCGACGCACCTCCGGCACAACGACCCCTGAACTGGCCTACGAAGCGAGGCTGTGGCAGATGGCCGACGCTCTGCGCGGCTCGATGGACGCAGCCGAGTATAAGCATGTGGTGTTGGGGCTCATCTTCCTCAAGTACATCTCCGATGCCTTCGAGGAGCACCACGCCAAGCTGACCGCCGAGCAGGACGAAGGGGCCGAGCCCGAGGACCCCGACGAGTACCGGGCGGTCGACATCTTCTGGGTGCCGCCACCCGCGCGCTGGAGCCTGCTGAAGGCCAACGCGAGGCAGCCCACCATCGGCCAACTGGTCGACGACGCGATGGCCGCCGTCGAGGACGCGAACCCGTCGCTGAAGGGTGTGCTGCCCAAGGACTACGGACGTCCCGCGCTCGATAAGACCCGCCTGGGACAAGTCATCGACCTGGTCAGCCTCATCGGGTTGGGCGATGCGGAGAGCCGCGCCAAGGACACCCTGGGCCGGGTGTACGAGTACTTCCTGGCCCAGTTCGCCGGGGCCGAGGGCAAGAAGGGCGGGGAGTTCTACACCCCACGCTCCGTGGTCAAGCTGCTGGTGGAGATGATCGAACCTTACCGGGGCAGGGTGTATGACCCGTGCTGCGGGTCGTCAGGCATGTTCGTGCAATCGCTGGAGTTCGTGCGGGCGCACGCGTCGGGCAACGGCAACGGGGGCAAGGCCAAGACCGATGTCTCCATCTATGGCCAGGAGAGCAACTACACCACCTGGCGGCTGGCCAAGATGAACCTGGCCATCCGGGGCATCGAAGGCCAGATTGCCCAGGGCGACACCTTCCACAACGACCAGCACCCCGACCTGAAGGCCGACTTCATCCTGGCTAACCCGCCCTTCAACGTCTCCGACTGGGGCGGCGAGCGCCTGCGCGAGGACAAGCGCTGGGCGTACGGTGCGCCACCGGCCGGCAACGCCAATTTCGCTTGGGTGCAGCACATGGTGCACCACCTGGCACCCTCCGGCGTGGCGGGCTTTGTGCTGGCCAACGGCTCTATGTCGTCCAGTCAGTCGGGCGAGGGCGAGATTCGCAAGAAGCTGGTAGAGGCGAACTTGGTGGACTGCATGGTGGCGCTGCCGGGCCAGCTCTTCTTCTCCACCCAGATTCCCGCCTGCCTATGGTTCCTGGCGCGCAACCGGAGCAACGGCGCGTTCCGCGACCGGCGCGGCGAGGTCCTCTTCATCGACGCCCGCAAGCTGGGCCGGCTGACCGACCGCACCCACCGGGAGCTGACCGATGACGACGTGATCCGCATCGCCGCCACCTACCACGCCTGGCGCGGTGAACCCGCCGCCGGCGCCTACGCCGATGTACCGGGCTTCTGCAAAGCGGCCACGCTCGACGAGGTCCGCAGCCACGGCCACGTGCTCACCCCCGGCCGCTACGTGGGCGCCGCCGACGCTGATGAAGACGACGAGCCGTTCGAGGAGAAGATGGAGCGACTAACCAAGGCCCTCCACGATCAACAGGCTGAAGCACGTCGCCTCGATGAAACGCTCACGGCGACCTTGACGGGGTTGGGCTATGGAGCCTGAACGGCTGGTCGGGGAAGTGCCAGACGCCTGGGAATACACTACTCTCGGCAAAGCCTGTGCCTTGGGGGGCGGGCGCATCCAGACCGGTCCGTTCGGGAGTCAATTGCACGCTTCGGACTACGTTGCTAACGGCGTTCCCACAGTCATGCCCCAGAACCTCGGCGACAACCGGATCATTGAGGATGGTATCGCCCGGATTAGACTGGTCGATGCTGAGCGTTTGGGGCGTCACCGCCTCCGCGCTGGCGATATCGTTTACAGCCGCCGCGGTGATGTTGAGAAGCGAGCTCTGGTCAGGACAAAGGAAGAAGGCTGGTTGTGCGGAACCGGTAGCCTGATGGTTCGCATGGGCTTAGGGCCGGTGGAACCAACCTACGCCTCCTACTACTTGGGCCACCCGAGCGTCAGAGCCTGGATAACTCAGCACGCGCATGGTGCGACCATGCCGAATCTCAACACCGAGATTCTTTCGTCTCTCCCATTCGTACTGCCTCCCCTCCCCGAACAGCGCGCCATCGCCCACATCCTCGGCACGCTCGACGACAAGATCGAACTCAACCGGCGCATGAACGAGACGCTGGAGGCCATCGCCCGCGCTCTCTTCACGTCGTGGTTCGTCGACTTCGACCCCGTCCGGGCCAAGGCCGAGGGGCGCGACACCGGCCTCCCCGCCGACATCGCCGCCCTGTTCCCCGACAGCTTCGAGGACTCGGCGTTGGGCGAGATTCCGAAGGGGTGGGGGATTACGTCCGTTGGGGAGCACACGAGGCTTGTGAAGGGCAGGTCGTATAGCAGTCGCGACCTGCGAGAGTCCAGTACGGCGCTGGTAACCCTAAAGTCCTTCCTCCGGGGTGGCGGCTACCGCGTAGATGGACTGAAGTCTTATGCCGGGAGCTACCTACCTGAACAGGTTGTACACCCGGGCGAGTTGATAGTTGCGTGTACTGACGTTACCCAAGGTGCTGAGGTGATCGGACATCCAGCGCTGGTGCGCGCCGCCGAGGGCTTCCCTACCCTGGTGGCCTCATTAGATGTGCTCATCGTTCGGCCCAACGCTGGTCCGGAATTCATCCCGTTCTATTACTGTCTCTTCAACACCCCAGAATTCATAGCCCACACCTACGCGTATTCCACCGGCACTACGGTGCTTCACCTGCATAGAGATGCTGTCCCATCCTTTCCGTTGACGATGCCCCCCCAAAACCTCCTGGCGGCATTTGCCACCAACGTCGCCCCCACGTTCCAGCGACTCCAAACTACCGAACGGGAATCATCACTCTTATCCGAACTCCGCGACACCCTCCTCCCCAAGCTGATGTCGGGCGAGCTGCGGGTGCCGGCGGCGGCGGAGATAGTCGAGGAGACGGTCGGATGAACGAGCCGATGGGTTGGTGCGAGGTCAAGAACCACCTGGGCAGTGCCCTAGAAATGCTTCACAAGGCCCACTCGCACCTTTATGAGGTGGACGTTAATGAAAGGTCCTTGACGCACTGGCTCGCGGTGTATTTATCGCGCTTGTTTCCTGGTTTTGAGGTTGATGTCGAATACAATCGGAACCTTGAAGAACCCAAGCGCCTGCAACTCACGGTCGACACCACTACTGCGAACGACATCAAGGCGACCACCGTCTTTCCGGATGTCATCGTCCATAGGAGGGGCTCACATCAGAACCTGCTCGTCGTAGAGGTCAAGAAGGGGCCTCGTGCTGATGGCACCCGTGACGCTGAGAAACTAAAAGCGTTCACTCGACCAGAGCCTGACGGCCTCGGCTATCGATTCGGCGCATTTGTGCGAGTGAACACAGACGGTAGTTACACATTGAACCGTTACGAGCGGGGCGAGGCGACCTTCCAGAGTAACGACGGGCAGGGTTCAGCGGCAAGTAGTGCGGACGGATAGATGACCACGACCAGCCGCCCTCAACTCAGCCGCCTGCAGCGGGTGGAACTCCGTGAAGCCTGGCAGGGGGAGGCCACCGACTTCACACCCTGGCTGGCCCAAGCTGAAAATATCATGCTGCTGGGCGAGGCTATCGGCGTGGAGTTGGAGGTGGAGTCACAGGAGAAGAGCGTTGGCCCGTTTCGAGCCGACATCCTCTGCAAGGACACCGTTAGCAACCACTACGTCCTGATTGAGAACCAGCTAGAGCGCACAGACCACACCCACATGGGGCAGCTCATCACCTACGCCGCCGGCCTTGAGGCCGTCACCATCGTGTGGGTAGCCAGCCGGTTCACCGACGAGCACCGCGCCGCGCTGGACTGGCTCAACGGTGTGACGCGCGCCGACATTAACTTCTTTGGGCTCGAAATCGAACTGTGGCGCATTGGTGATTCCCCAATGGCGCCCAAGTTCAACGTGGTCTCCAAGCCGAACGACTGGAGTAAGGTCGTGCGGGAGCAAGCAGCGGCTGTCCGCGGCGGCGAACTAACCGAGTCACAGCGGCTACACCTCGAATTCTGGACGCAGTTCCGGCAGTACCTCGATGACCACCAAATCCCCATTCGGATCAATCGGCCATGGAAAGAGATATGGAGCAATGTTGGGTTAGGGCGGACCGGCTTTCACCTGTCTGCTTGGAACGGCCTGCGCGATGGCCGTAGCGCTGTGGACTTGAACTTCACCAGCCCTGCGGCCAAGGCTGACTATGCCCTGGTAGAGCAGCAGTCTCGTGCCCAGATTGACGCTGCACTTTCCCGGTTCGGGGCGGTGAACTGGCGCCCTATGCCTGGGGCGAGACGCAGCATGATACGGATCGAACGGCCTTCCAGTTTTTCGAACCCAGCGACATGGCCGGAGCTAATCAAGTGGATGGCCGATGCGCTTCTGGTCATGCGCTCACTCTTCGCCCCAATTGTGCAGGCGCTGAATGCTGACGGAGACACATCGCCTTCCCTGTCGGCATCGGGTGTCGAGCCCGATGAAGAAGCCGGACCAAGAGACGAGGACGATGCCCCCTAACCGCTTCACGGAGTCGGCGGTTGAGTCCGCAGCGCTCCAGTGGTTCGAGGCGCTCGGCTACACCGTGCTGCCCGGGCCGGACCTTGCGCCCGGCGAACCGGCGGCGGAACGCGCGGAGTTCGGCGCTGTGGTGCTGGTGGAGCGCCTGCGAGCCGCCTTACGACGGCTGAACCCGGCGTTGCCTCCTGAGGCGGTGGAGGATGCCCTGCGCAAGCTCCTGCGCCCCGAAGGCGCCACACTGACCGCCCGCAACCATGCGGTGCACCGCATGCTGGTGGACGGCGTGCAGGTGGAGTACCGGCGCCCCGGCGACGGCGGCATTGCCGGGGTGCAGGCCCACGTGCTGGACTACGCCGACCCGGACAACAACGACTGGCTGGCGCTTAACCAGTTCACCGTGGTGGAGAACAAGCACAACCGCCGTCCCGACATCGTGGTGTTCGTGAACGGCCTCCCCCTTGCGGTGCTCGAACTCAAGAATGCGGCCGACGCCACCGCCACCATCTGGAATGCCCACCAGCAACTGCAGACCTACCAGTTCGAGATCCCGTCGATCTTCGACTACAACGCTACGCTGGTGGTGTCCGACGGGCTCGATGCCCGCATTGGGGCCATCGGCGCCGGCAAGGAGTGGTTCAAGCCATGGCGCACCATGGGGGGCCTAGCCCTGGCCGATGCTGGGTTGCCCGAACTGAACGTGCTGCTCGCGGGGGCGTTCGACCGGCGGCGATTCCTCGCCCTCCTGCGCCATTTCATCGTGTTCGAGGATGAGGGCGGCGGCAAGCTCACCAAGAAGATCGCCGGGTACCACCAGTTCCACGCCGTAGATGTGGCCGTCGAGGAGACGGTCCGGGCCTCTGCCGAGCCGCCCATGCTGCGAGCTGTCGCCGAGCCTCGGGCAAGGTACGGTTCGGCCGCACCGGGGGGAGCGGAGGGCGACCAGCGTATTGGGGTGGTGTGGCACACCCAGGGGACGGGCAAGAGCCTGACCATGGTGTTCTACGCCGGCCGCATCATCCTGGAACCGGCCATGGCGAACCCCACGTTGGTGGTTATCACCGACCGCAACGACCTGGACGACCAGCTATTCGGCACCTTCGCCCGTTGCCAGGAGTTACTGCGGCAGATCCCCGTCCATGCCGAGAACCGCGCTGACCTAAGGTCGAAGCTGCGGGTGGACTCCGGCGGCGTGGTGTTCACCACCATCCAGAAGTTCATGCCGGAGGACAAGGGCGACCGCGACCCCCTTCTGTCGGACCGCCGCAACATCGTGGTCATAGCCGACGAAGCCCACCGCAGCCAGTACGACTTCATCGATGGCCTGGCCCGCCACCTGCACGACGCCGTGCCCAATGCGTCCTTCATCGGCTTCACCGGGACCCCCATCGAGAACGCCGACAAGAACACGCGCGCCGTTTTCGGCGACTACATCAGCGTCTACGACATCCAGAAAGCCGTGGACGACGGCGCCACCGTGCCCATCTACTACGAGGGCCGCCTGGCGAAGCTCGCTCTCGACGAATCCGAGCGTCCGCACATCGACCTCGAGTTCGAGGAACTCACCGAGGGTGAGGAGATCGAACGCAAGGAACAGCTCAAGACCAAGTGGGCCCAGTTGGAGGCCCTGGTCGGCGCGCCCAAGCGGGTGCAACTCGTGGCCAAGGACCTGGTGGACCACTTCGAGCGCCGCCTAGGCGTGATGGACGGCAAGGCCATGGTAGTGTGCATGAGCCGCCGCATCTGCGTGGACCTCTACAACGAGATCGCCAAGCTCCGCCCGGCCTGGCAAAACGACGACGACGGCAAGGGCGTGCTGAAGGTCGTGATGACCGGTTCGGCGTCGGACCCGCCCGAGTGGCAGCAGCACATCCGCAACAAGCCCCGGCGCGAGGAGATGGCCAAACGGTTCAGGGATGCCGCCGACCCGTTCCAGGTGGTCATCGTGCGCGACATGTGGCTCACCGGCTTCGATGCGCCGTCGCTCCACACCATGTACCTCGACAAACCGATGCACGGCCACGGCCTCATGCAGGCCATCGCCCGCGTCAACCGGGTGTTCCGCGACAAGCCAGGTGGTCTGGTGGTCGACTACCTCGGCCTCGCCCGCGAGCTCAAAGAGGCCCTCATCACCTACACCGAGGCCCACGGCACCGGCAAGCCCACCCTCGACCAGGCCGAGGCCGTCGCCGTGATGCTGGAGAAGTACGAGATCTGCCGGGGCCTGTTTCACGGGTTCGACCGGACGGACTGGACCAGCGGCGACGCCGTGGCGCAGCTCACGCTCATCAAGACAGGCGCCCAGCACATCCTCGCCCAGTCTAGCGATACCAAGCATTTAGACGGCAAGAAGCGGCTCCTGGACGCCGTCGGGGACCTTTCCAAGGCCTTCGCGCTATCGGTCCCGCACGACGAGGCCATGCGCCGCCGCGATGACGTCGGCTTCTTCCAATCGGTACGTGCAGCGCTGGTCAAGCTTGAGTCACCAGGTGGCCGCACCGACGCCGACCTCGAACACGCCATCCGGCAAATCGTCTCCCGCGCCATCGCCTCCGACGAAGTCATCGACATCTTCTCTGCCGCCGGCCTCAAGAAGCCCGACATCTCCATCATGTCGGATGAGTTCCTTGCCGAAGTGCGGGCGATGCCCGAGCGCAACTTGGCGGTCGAACTGCTCAACCGCCTCCTGGGCGACGAGGTGCGGAGCAGCGGCCGCAAGAACCTGGTCAAGTCCCGCTCGTTCGAAGCCCTACTCGAAGAATCCCTCCGGCGCTACCAGAACCGTGCCATCGAGACCGCACAGGTCATCGAAGAACTGATAGCGCTTGCCAAGCAGATGCGCGACGAGGGTAAGCGTGGCGAGAAGCTCGGCCTCAACGATGACGAACTGGCCTTCTACGACGCGTTGGCCACCAGCGAGAGCGCCGTCGAAGTCATGGGCGACGAGAAGCTCAGCATCATCGCCCGCGAATTGGTCGACCAGGTCAAGCGGAACGTAACGGTCGACTGGATGCACCGCGAGAACGTGCGGGCCAAGCTCCGCGTCATCGTCCGCCGCATTCTCCGCCGTCACGGTTACCCGCCCGACCTCCAAGACAAGGCCACCCTGACCGTCCTCCAGCAGGCGGAGGTGCTGTCCGAAGGCTGGGCAGCTTGAGCGTCGCTATGAACGGATCACGCGCGTTGAGCTAGTGGCAGACGGTTGAACACCGGCTTCTGAGTGGCTTCTGTAGCCCCCACCCAAAACGCTCGGCCGCAGCGTTGAATACGGCCATCAGGCGTTCGTCATGCAGATGGCGCAGCCGCAATTCTAGCGGGTCGCTACCCAGCAGGTACGCCATCTCATCCAGGTGGCACTCCCGAGCAAAGTGGTTGGCCGTGGCCGCCAAAGCACGGTACGGGCCCTGCTGCAGCGGCGATGCAGACGGCTGGTAGTCGATGCGCTGATGTGCGATGTCGTAGGGGCACTGAATGGCGGCAGGCCCAGCGTTCCAGTTCTTGAACTGCAAGGCGGTGAGCGTACCGTCGGCCAGCGCCCCGCTGCGGACGTCAATGACTGCCGCAGGGCGAAAATGACTCCAGGTCAACTCCTCCTCGGCCGTCCACAGCAGCTTGACCGGCTTGTGGGCGGCGCGCGCAAGCCGCGCTGCGGCCGCGGCGGTCGTGCCAGTCTGCTTGCCGCCGAACCCGCCACCGGCGTCAGGCGCCACCACTCTTAGGTCCACTTCCGGCAGGCCAAGCGCCGCGGCAACCTCACTGGTGACGCCGAATGGCTGCTGGGTTCCGGTCCAAACCGTGAGACGGCCATTCTGTTCTGCGAGGGCCACACGGGGATCCAACGGTGCATGGGCGAGGTACGCGGTGGTGTAGGTGGCAGCCAGCGTGACGGGGGCAATGCGGAGCAGGCACTCCGCATTGCCCTGCTCGCTATGAAAAGCCCCTTCCCAACCGGTCTCCGCGATGGGGTGGGACCGCAAATATGCCTCCAACTCCCCTTCGGAGGGCTGTGGCACGAGGTCCCAGGTGGCGCTGATGGCCTGCAGTGCCCGCTGTGCAGTGCGTTCATCCGGAGCGGCGGCGCCCACGAAGTCGCCCTCGCGGACCACGACCACGCCGGCCATGGCCTCGGCCGCCGTCAGGCCGGCCGAACGCAGCGTCGCGCCAAACGCTGGCGGCCGCAGCACCTTGGCGTGCAACAAACCCGGACGAGTGAGATCGGTGGGGAACAGCTTCGTACCGGTCACGATTGCGAGCCCCGTGCGCTTCGGCAAGGTCCTGCCCGCCGTCTGCCATGCCGTGCCGGCTGCGACGGGAGTGCCGGCAGAAGCCATCTCCACCAGCCGTAGACCCTGGAGCAGTTCTCCGTAAGCGCAGGCGGCCGGTCTGGTTGCTGATAGTGCCTGCTGCAACAATCAGTCCCTTGGGTGCGATACCCTAGCGGGCCGCTGCCATTTTGACCAGCACCTCCCGCGCCGCGGCAGCGGTCACCCTCAGGCAGGTACCGGCGTCCACCATCGAGCGGCTGCCCAAGGTGCCAATATCAAACGGGCAGACATCGGTGTCGCCCATGATCAACCGCACCGCGTCGGGCGGCACGCATAGTTCTTCTGCCACCAGTAACGTCAACCCGGTCCGGTTGCCTTGGCCCATGTCCACTTTGCCGGTGAAGGCAGTCACCACGCCGTTGGCCGCCACATGTAGCCACGCCCCGCCGCTGCTAGACCATGCCGCGGGCGGAGGCGAGGGCAGGACTACCACCAGTCCGTTCAGACAGTGCGTCGAAGTACCTGCGCTCGGTCGGGGCAAGCTTGTCCCACGGAGCGTCGTCCGGGGCCGCCAGCGCCAGCGCCGGAGCCGCTTCCCAGGGCAGCTATAGGATGGCGCAACAGTGGCGAAGCCCGCTGCACCGCCCGCAGGATGCGTGGGTAGGCGCCGCAACGGCAAACGTGCCCGTTCAGGGCCGCCCGAATCCGGTGCTCATCCGGCTCCGGCTCCTGGGCAAGCAGCGCGGCTGCACCCAGGACCATGCCCGGAATGCAGTAGCCGCATTGGGCAACGTTGAGGTCGAGGAGCGCTTGTTGCACTGGGTGCAGCGTTCCGGCGCCGGCCAGGCCCTCCACCGTGGTCACCAAGCGCCCCACCACGTCGTGCATGGAGGTGACGCAGGCCTGCACAGCCGCGCCATCGACCAGCACGGTGCAGACCCCGCAGGCGCCCTCGCCGCAGCCGGTCTTGGCGCCGGTCAGACCCAGGTCGTCCCGCAGGAAGCCGAGCAGCGATCGATCTGCCGCCCCCGCAGACTCGCGCTCGATACCGTTGACCGAAAGTCGCACTTGCTGCTCCATGCCTTCCTCCTTAGCCCCTCCCAGGTTGCACCGGACCCGCTCTTCCGGTGGCTCAACCTTTCTTGCTGATCATGGCCTACTGGTGAAGCGGCTAGGGAAACCGGCGAATCTGCCACCAGCGTTACGTTGTCGCCTGGTCTGGGGCCGAATCAAGCGCGGCGATCGCTGCCCCTTGGCAGGAGATAGTCGCGCACCAAGCTGGCATCGTCGCTGAGATGACCGGCACGCCAGGCTAGATACCACTCGCTATGAATGGGAAAGCCCTGGACGTCGAGTACGACGAGGTCGCCACGGCCCACGGTGGCCGCCACGAAGTCGTAGCCCACAGCGGCGATACCCAGCCCTGCCAACACTGCCTGGATGCGGGCATCGGGCAGATTAATCTCGCTGGCGCCGTGCAGTTCTACCCCCAATTCGGCCGCACGTTGCTCGAGCAGCGTGCGGTGCATGGTGCCTCTCGGTGGCAGCAGCAGCGTTTCATGTGTCAATTGGGCCAACGTCAGCCGGCCATTTCCTTGCCGCGCAGCTCCGGACCTGCCTACTAACACGATGTCTGTGCTCAGCCCCAAGCGTTGCTGCTCCAACTGGGCATCATCCGCAGCTTCCAGCAACACCGCAAGGTCGAGGCGTTCCTGGTGCAGATCATGCACGAGGTTTGCCCGTTGGGAGATGGTGACTTTAAGGTCGATCTCGGTGTGCGCGGCCTGGAGCACGCTATAAAAGGCCGGCAAGGCTCCCGCGCTGAAGGCGATGCCGCAGCCGAGACGTACCGCCGGGCGATGATCCCCGCCGCTGCCACCGAGCCCGCGGAAGGCTTCGTCGAGTGCCGGGAGCGCCGTCTCGCAACTCTTGGCAAGGAGTTCACCGGCGGCGGTGAGGCGGATCTCGCGTCTACCCGGTGAACGTTGGATGAGCCGAACGGCGAGCGCCCGCTCCAGCGCCCTAAGGTGTTGTGACACGGTCGGCGGGGCCAGTCCGAGTTGCAAGCCCGCCTCCCGGAATGTGGCCGAATGTGCGGCGGCGAGGAAGACCTCCAGCTGGTGCAGCGTGACGGTTGTCCGGGGATTGGTTACCACTGGTGGCTCAAGCAATAGTGCAGGGTACACACACTTTAAGATAGGGATGCTCTCTATTGTTTTTTATAGGTGTGGCTTCTAGTATTTACGGGAATCGACCATTCTCGTCAAATACACCCGAGGCGCACATGCTCACCCCATCCGATAACAACCTGCTCACCCGCGTTGACCCCGGTACCCCCATGGGCGACCTGATGCGCCGCTACTGGCTACCGGCATTGCTCCCCACCGAGTTGCCCGAGGCCGACGGTGCGCCCATTCGCCTGCGCCTGCTGGGCGAGGACTTGGTGGCCTGGCGTGATACCAGTGGCCGGGTGGGCATCATGAAGCAGAGTTGCCCCCACCGCGGCGCCTCTATGTTCTTCGGCCGCAATGAGGAAGACGGGCTGCGGTGTGTCTACCACGGCTGGAAGTTCGACGTGGAAGGTACCTGTGTGGACATGCCGAACGAGCCGGCCGAAAGCAACTTCAAGCACAAGATCCGGGCGGCAGCCTATCCCACCCAAGAGGCGGGCTCCATCACCTGGGTGTACATGGGTCCGGCCGAACTGAAGCCGCCCATGCCCAATCACGTGTGCAATCTGCTGCCACCCGAGCACACCAAGGCGTGGAAGCGCCACCAGACCAGCAACTGGATGCAGGCGCTGGAGGGCGGGATCGACCCGGGGCACGCCGCTTTCCTGCACAGCAAGCGGGCCGGCGCCGACCATAGCGGCCCCTTCCAGTTCAACAAGCTGATGGCCCAGGAGATCGAGGCCCACGTGCACGTGCTGGAGGAGGAGTACGGCGTGCTCATCGCCACCCGGCGCAACCATGCGGACGGCGACTACTGGCGCACCAACGTCTTTCTCATGCCGTTCTACACCATGGTCGGCAACTTCGGGAACACCCCGTGGGTGCGCTGGAGCGGCTGGATACCGATGGATGACGAGAACACCATGCGCTGGCAGGTGGAGTGCGACACGGCCCAGCCGATCTTGAAGAACCAGGGCTGGGTGCAGGGCCGCGCACAGCGAGGCGGCAAGCTGGCAGCAACGGTGAGCGAGACGGTGGTGGAGGAACTGGAGCCGCCATCGCATAAGATTGGCAGCCCCTTCCGCACGATTCCAGGCCGCGAGAATGACTACCTCATCGACCGGGACGCGCAGAAGACGTGGAACTACAGCGGTATGTCCAATGCCAACGTTGAAGATCAGGCCGTGACCGAGAGCATGGGCGTCATCTACACCCGCTTCCGAGAGCACCTCGGCACCACCGACCTGGGCATCATTGCCGCCCGCAAGATGCTGCTGCGGGCCGTGAAGGCAATGCGGGACCATGGCGTCACCCCCCGCGGGGTGGATGCGCCGGGCGCCTACCAGGTGACCGCGTCCAACGTGGTGCTGCCGAACAGCGGCAACTGGGCCGACGGCGTGCGCGACGCCACCAAGGCCGAGCCGGGCGTGTACCACACCCCAATGGTCAGCTTGTAGCGGCGCGACGCCGTCTCGATCAGAACGACCGACATTCTAGGAGGATCCAATGGCTGTACCAACGATATGGGACATGGACTACGACGTGGTGGTGGCGGGGTATGGATTCGCCGGTGGCTGGAGCGCCATCGCGGCCCATGACGCCGGCGCGCGGGTCGCCATCTTCGAGAAGACGCGGCATTTTGGGGGCAACTCCATCCTCTCGGGCGGCGGCTGCTCCTGCGCCACCGATTATGACGGTTGCCTCGCGTACCTACGGGCCACCAACCTCGACGCAACCGACGACGAGGTGCTGCGGGCCTATGCCGCGGAGATGATGGAGTTGAAGGGAGTGATGACCACCTTCGCGCAGGAAGTAGGCTTCGACACCGAACTCAAACGGGGCGGTGGCACCTACCCCTTCCCCGGTCACGAGCAGTTCGAAGTGGTGCGCTTCACCGTCAACGACAAGTTCAAGGGGTTCCCCTGGACCAACGCCGGCCGCAACACACTGGCGGCGCTGCAGGCGGGCAACGCGCGCTCGAGCGGTGGCGGCGCCGTGCACTTCTGGATCCTGCACGAGCATGTGCAGCGCAGGAACATCGAACAGTTCTACGAGTCGCCGATTCACGAGTTGATCACCGACGGCGAGGGGGCGGTGCTGGGCGTCGTCGCCGAAGTCGACGGCCGCAGAGTGAATGTGCGGGCCCGGCGTGGTGTGGTGCTGGCCACCGGCGGGTTCGAGCACAACGCCCGGCTGATAGCCCACTACATGCAGATTCGCCATGCGTATTCCATGAGCCCGCTGGGGAACACGGGCGACGGCGTGCTGATGGCGCAGAAGGCCGGGGCGGCGCTGTGGCATATGTGGCACGTGCACGGCAGCTACGGCATCAAGGTGCCCGACTCGCCGGTGGCTTATCGCACCCCCTTCGGTGGTTACCGCAACGACACCGCGGGCACCCAGCGCCGCATGCCGTGGGTGGTGGTCGACCGCTTCGGCCGTCGGTTCATGAACGAGTGGCCGCCCGCCGCCGCCGACACGCCGCTGCGCGAACTCGAGAAGTTTGACTTCACCATCCTGGACTACCCGCGGGTTCCCGCATTCATGGTGTTCGATGAGGAGGGGCGCAAACAAGGGCCGATTGCGAACCCGCTCTTTAACGACGAGGACCTGACCAACTCCTTGAGTTGGAGCCAGGACAATCTGGCCGAGGTGGCCAAGGGCTATGTGGTGAAGGGCGAGTCCATCCAGGAGATCGCCGCACACTGGAAGATTGACCCCCGCACCCTGACCGAAACCATCGAGCGGTGGAACCGGGCCTGCGAGCTGGGGGTGGACACCGAACACGGGCGTACGCCGGCGACCATGATGCCCATCAAGTCGCCACCCTTCTACACCACGGCCGTCACTCCTATCATCACGAACACGCAAGGCGGCCCAGCGCACGACGCTCGACAGCGGGTCATCGACCCCTATGGCGCTGCCATCCCACGCCTCTACGTGGCGGGCGAGTTAGGTTCGATCTGGGGGCACGTCTATCTGCTGTCCGGCAACGTGCTGGAGTGCATCATCGGTGGGCGTATCGCCGGCCGCGCGGCGGCAGCGGAGCAGCCCTGGCTCGCTGCGCAACCGGAGCCGGACTTGGTGGCGGGCTAGCGGGTTGCGCGGTGGCTGCAAGTGGAAGGGGCTTGATGGGGCAGACTTATCGGTTGCACGGCGGGCCGCTCGTTGATGGGTTTACAAGGAAAGCGGTGACCAATGCTCATGATCAGCAACGAGGACACCAAACAGGTCCTCAACATGAAGGTCGCAATGGACGCCGTGTGGGGCGCCTATAACGAGTTTTGGAATGATGAAGCCGTCTGTCGCCCAAGAATCGACATCCGGATACCGGTGGCCGCCCCCCATCGCTTTTATCAGTTCGGCACGATGGAGGGCGGCTCCACCTCTGGATATTTCGCCACCCGCATCAAGTCCGACCTCATCTACGAGGACAGCTACGGCGGAACCCGGACCCGAGAGTGGTACAACACCCGTCCGGGCATGTTCTGTGGCCTGGTTCTCCTGTTCTCAATCGAGAATGGGGAATTGTTGGCGATCTTGAACGATGGTTACCTGCAGCACCTGCGGGTGGGGGCCGATTCGGGCATTGGGGTGCGCGGCATCGCTCGTGATAATTCGGAGGTGCTCGGCATCATCGGTTCGGGGGGCATGGCACGGGCCGCCGTGGCAGCCATTAGTCTGGCGCGGCCCATCAAGTTGGTACAGGTCTACAGTCCCACCAAGGCGAATCGCGACCGGTATGCCGCCGCGATCGCGGAGGAACACAAACTGCAGGTCCGCACCGTGGATAGCTTGGAGCAGGTGTTTCAGGGGGCCGACATTATGGCTGAATGCACTGACGCGGTGATCCCCACGTTGCACGGCCGCAATCTGCAGCCCGGGATGCACGTCGAGAAGCTCGGCTCGGGCACCATGGACGACGAGATGCGCGGCAAGATTGAGCGGGTACTCCAGTTTGGCCAGGCGCCAACGCCACTGGATCTGCCGGAGTGGGGAGCAGGCGAAGGCGGTATTGTTGCGTACCTGGCTCGACCGAACGACACAGTGAACCGCTCTTCCAGCGGCGCGCGTGGCGGCAAGGCAGACCGGGCCATCCACGCGTTTCCTGAGGAGAAGAAGGTGTACTACCGCGAGCTTCTGTCGGGCGCCAAGCCCGGACGCAGCAACGACCGGCAGATCACGCACTCGGCGCGTGGCAACCTGCAGGGGCTGCAGTTCTTCCCAATCGCCGGCAAGGTGTACGAGGCCGCCAGGGCGAAGGGGTTGGGCAGAGAGATCCCGTCGGAATGGTTCCTGCAAGACATCAGGAACTGACTGCACCTTCACGGACCTCCACATGGCTGACTTACTGGACGGCGTGTAAAAGGAGATAGGCGATGCGTATCGGGCGGTTGTTCCGAGAGTGTCGGGGGGTGGGCGGGTCGCTCGTCGCGCAGTTGCCAGTGCTGATGCTGGTGCTGGTTCCGGCGGTGCTGATGCTGTCAGGCTGTGCCGGTTCAGCCGGCTCGAGGACAAGCGACTCGGGCCAAGGCGCGCAGCCGAAGGTGTCGCGGGTGGCCATGGCCGTGGTGCCGCCACTCAAAGAGGGCAATGAAACCCGTAATCTCGGCTCGCCCGACGCCTGGCCGATGCGCCCCATGTACGAGTACCTGGTGGGCCTCGATCCCGGGACGGGCGCCGCCATTCCGCAACTTGCGACGGCGTGGAAGGTGGGCCCTGACGGCCAATCGTTTCGGTTCATGCTCCGCAAGGGCGTGAAATTCCACGGGGACAATGGTGAGTTTACCGCCAAAGATTTGATCCATCCGTGGAAAGAGATCATCAAGGAGGACTCGCTGGCCGGGGCCGCGCCGACCTGGCGGACCGATCTGCGCGACATCGAGGTAGTGAGCGATTATGAGGCGGTGTACCACCTCACCCAGCCGGACGGGTTCTTTCTCTCGACCGTGTCGGAGAATCGTGGTGGGATGGAGATCTTCAGCAAAAAGCACTTCGATGCGATTGGCCCGGCGACGCTGACCGGCGGGCCGATCGCCGGCACGGGGGCCTTCGAGTTCGCAACCCGCGAGCAGAGTGCTTACCTGCGGTTCCGCCGCGTCCCGTTCACCCATTGGCGTGGTACGCCCGATGTCCAGGAATTCGAGTTTCGGTTCATGAAGGAGCCCTCCACCCGCCTGGCATCACTCATTACCGGCGAAACGCAGATGGCCGACCTGCCCGAGGACCTGAAGCCACAGGCAGTACAACAGGGGTTCACGCCCATCGCAGGCAAGGTCTCGGCGCTGCGGCTGTTCATGACCATCTTCTGTTGCTTCCTTAAGGATCCCAAGAACCCCTCGTTGGGCTACGACGCCAATCAGAGCCCGTTGCTGGACGTTCGGGTCCGGAAGGCGCTCGACAAGGCCATCAACCGCGATGAACTCAATCGCTCGTTCCTGGGCGGCAAGGGTGAAGTGATGAAGGCGAATCCCTTTCACCCGACGCGACCGGGATGGAGCGACGAGTTGGTGAAGCAGTTCCCCGCTGAGTACGGCTACGACCCCGCTGCAGCCTCGGCATTACTGGCGGATGCGGGTTACGGGCCGGCGAATCCACTGCAGACCAACATCTTGCAGACCGACGCTTCTGGGTTCCCGAATGCGAAGGACATGGCCGAGGCGATCGCTGGCTACTGGAGCAAGGTGGGTGTGAAGGTGGACCTGGTGCAGCAGGAGACCGATCAGATCACGAAGCTCTCTCGCCAGTTCAAGTTCACCAATCACTTTCAAATGGTAGGCACCAGTTCCGATATCTACACCGGTACTATCTCACGCGGCTACTCGTTCCTCTCACGCGGGTCCGGTCTGGAGTTGCCCGACGCCGACGCTGCTATCGTGCAGATTGCCAACACGCTGGATGAACAGAAACAAGACGCGCTGTTCCAGAAAGTCGCGCTGGTGCGCTTGCAGCAGCATCAATCCGTGCCGCTTTTCTGGGTGCCCGCCGAGATTACCGTAAACCCCAAGGTCATCGCGGCCTACGTGTTTCCGGGTGCGGTGACCGGCAACTGGAGCCACGTGCAGAACATCAAGCTCGTGCAGTAAGTGACTATCTCAGAACTGCCCCATTGCTCACCTTTTACGGGCATGAACGGTAGGGCTCACCCCCAAACCCCCAGAGGGGACGGCCGTCCCCTCTGGACTCCCCCGCCGAAGCTCCACAGCATCGCACTGCGTAGTTTCGAGATAAGTTACTTAGCGGCTACCGGACGCATGGGCCGGGCGCAATTGGCGACTATGTCAGACGAAAATATCAACATTAAAACTGCCTGGACGGCCTCATAGAGAGTGGGCTACCGTCCGCGTGCGATCATCAATATGCCTGTAGCCTCAGTGGTAAAGAACACGATATTGTCGATTCCTTTAGTAAATGATATGACCACGGCGTCCCTCCAGCACGCACCGGTGAAATGGGCAAAGGTCATCGACAATGCCCGGTGCATCGGCTGTCAGGCGTGCACCGTCGCCTGCAAGTCCGACCACGACGTGCCTATCGGCGTCACCCGTACCTATGTCAAGCAAGTGGAGGCCGGCATCTTCCCCCACGTGCAGCGGCAGTTCCAAGTGACCCGCTGCAACCAGTGCGAGGAGCCACCCTGCGTCGAGTCTTGCCCGGTCAGCGCCATGTTCCAGCGGCCCGACGGGATCGTCGATTTCGACCGCTCGGTGTGCATTGGCTGCAAAGCGTGCATCGCTGCCTGCCCCTACGACGCGATCTACATCGACCCTTACAGCCACAGCGCCGAAAAGTGTAACTTCTGTGCCCACCGCGTCGATCGGGGGTTGGAGCCCGCCTGCGTCGCAGTGTGCCCCACCCAGGCCATCATCGTCGGCAACGGCAATGACCCGGATAGCCCGATCAGCGCCTACCTTGCGGGCAAACGGATGTCGGTGCGCAAACCCGAGAAGGGCACCCGGCCTAAGCTGTACTACCACGACGGCAACCAGGCCTCGCTCTCGCCCCTCGCCAGCTTGGCCCGGCCCCAGGGCTTCGCCTCTCAGACACAGCCCGGCGACCTTGGGGTCAACGGGCGGATGGGGGCGCCCGGCGCTCACGGCGCAGCGGCGGCCGTCATTGCCTACGACAACGCGCACCGAGCGCCTTGGGACTGGCGGGTCTCGGCCTACACGTGGACCAAGTCGCTCGGCGCTGGCGTATTCCTGGTGGCAGCGGCCGCAGCGCTCTGCGGGTTCCCGCTCGCCCCGGGGTTCGCGGCGGCGGTCGACGTCCTGTCGCTCCTGCTGCTGGCCGCCACCGGCGCGCTGCTGATCGGCCACCTCTCGCACCCTGGGCGCTTCTGGTACATCTTCGTGCGGCCGCAATGGCGGTCGTGGCTGGCCCGCGGCGCTTACGCAATGGCGGCGTTCGGCGCGGTGGTCGCCGTCCATCTGCTGGCCACCCTGGTCGCGCTGCCGGCGCTCGCGGCTGCCGCGGAATGGGCCGACATTCCACTCGCGCTGCTCACCGCGGTCTTTACCGGCTTCATCCTGGGACAGTCGAAGGGCCGTGACCTGTGGCAGAGCCCGCTGGTACCGCTCCACCTCGCAGTGCAATGCGTTGTCGCTGGCGCGGCTGTTATCGCAGTCGCTGGCGGGCCGGCCGGCTCCCCAGCATGGACTGTGCCGGTGCTGGCCGTCGCCCTCGCCGCTCACCTGACGCTTGCGCTGCTGGAAGGGCTGGCGCCGCATCCCACGGCCGATGCCACGGCTGCAGCGCACCAGTGGGTGTGGGGCCGGTTCCGCCCCTGGTACTGGGCGCCGGTGCTGGGGGGCGCCGTGTTGCCGCTGGTCCTCCTCGCGGGCGTGCCACCCATGAGCGCCTTGCCTGCGGCGGGACTCGCCCTGGCCGGCCTGCTGGCTTATGAGCACGGGTATCTGCAGGCCGGACAATCGTTACCCTTGAGTTGAGGTGAGTATGCCATTCGAAAGCGCGCTGCCGGGTTCCAATGGTCTGAGTGCGTCGCCGCCGGTGGACCAGTGGGACGACTGGGTGGAGTACGACGCAGCCGCCTGGCCCGAGAAGGTGGAGCGCCACTACAATGTGATGCCCACCGTCTGCTTCAACTGCGAGTCTGCCTGCGGCATGTTGGCGTTCGTCGATAAGGCCACCGGCGCCATCCAGCGGTTCGAGGGACACCCGCTCCATCCCGCCAGCCGCGGCCGCCTCTGCGCCAAGGGCCCGGCTACCATCAACCAGGTAAACAACCCCGAACGCATCCTTTACCCGCTAAAGCGCGCCGGTGAGCGCGGCGAGGGCAAGTGGGAGCGTGTGTCATGGGAGCAGGCCCTGGGCGACATCGCCGCTCGCATCCGGCAGGCGCTGCAGCAGAAACGGCGCGATGCCGTGGTGTATCACGTGGGCCGGCCGGGTGAGGACATGTTCACCGAGCGGGTGCTTCAGACGTGGGGTGTCGACGGCCATAACTCCCACACCAACGTGTGTTCCGCAGGCGCGCGGTTAGGCTATGCCCTGTGGATGGGCATGGACCGGCCCACCCCCGACCACGAACGCGCAGCCTTCGTGCTGTTGCTGAGCGCCCACCTGGAGTCGGGGCATTACTTTCAGCCCATGGCGCAACGGCTGATGGGCGCCAAGGAGCGAGGCGCTAAGGTAGCGGTCATCGACACCCGCCTATCGAACACCGCGACGCAGGCCGACTACTGGTTGGCGCCCTGGCCGGGTACCGAATCGGGGATGCTGCTGGCCATTGCCAACCACCTGATCCAGACCGGCCAGTTCGACCGCGCCTTTCTGGAACAATGGGTGAACTGGGCTGAACTGATGGCTGACCGCGAATACCTGGCGTACCTGAAGGGGTCGGGCGTCCTCGGAGCGGTCCCCTCTGGCGAGACCTTCGATGACTTTGTGCTGGTGCTTAAGGATATCTACCGCCGATACACCTTCGAGTGGGCCGCCCAGGAGAGCGGCGTACCGGCCGCCCAACTGGAGGCTGTGGCACAGGAGGTGGCGCAGGCGGGCCACCGCTTTGCCAGTCACGTTTGGCGCAACGCAGCCGCTGGCAACCGCGGCGGCTGGATGGTGGCGCGCACGCTGTTCTTCCTCAATGTGCTCACCGGGTCGGTGGGCACGCCAGGCGGCACGCTGCCGAGTTCGTGGGCGAAGTTCGTGCCCCGGCCGCACACGTTGCCCGCCCCGGTCGAAGTGTGGAACGAACTGCACTATCCCGATGACTATCCCCTCAGCCATTTCGAGATGAGCTTCCTGCTGCCCTATCTGCTGCAGGAGCAGAAGCGCACCCTCGACGTCTACTTCACCCGCGTCTACAACCCCGTCTGGACCAACCCCGACGGTTTTGCCTGGATCGACATGTTCCAGCAGCCCGACCGGATCGGCCTGCACGTGGCGCTCACTCCGGTGTGGAGTGAGACCGCCCAATACGCCGACTATGTGCTGCCGATGGGCATGGGGCCCGAGCGCCACGACCTGCACAGCTACGAGACGCACGCCTCCCAATGGATCGGCTTCCGGCAGCCGGTGCTACGGGTGCTGCAGCAGCAGGCCGGCCGGAACGTGCGCTACACCTACGAGACCAATCCCGGTGAGGTGTGGGAGGAGAACGAGTTCTGGATCGAGCTGTCTTGGCTCATCGACCCTGATGGCGCACTGGGTATCCGGCAACACTGGGAATCGCCCTACCGGCCGGGCGAGAAGATCACCATTGAGGAGTACTACAGCTGGATCTTTGAGCACTCGGTGCCGGGACTGCCGGCGGCGGCGGCGGCACAGGGCCTGAAGCCGCTGGAGTACATGCGACGGTACGGCGCCTTCGAACTCACCCGCGACGTCTTCAACCAGCACGAGAGCGCCGTGGATACCGGCGCGGCCACCGGCCTCAAGGTCGACGGCGACTTGGCCTGGGCCAAAGCCGCGCTGCCACGCACCAACTACCGGCCCAGCCCCGGGCCGTTCACCGACAAAACGGGTAGTGTGCGTGTTGGAGTGGTGCACGACGGCGCAGTGGTCCAGGGCTTTCCCACACCTTCGGGCAAGCTGGAGTTCTACTCCACCACCGCTCGCACCTGGGGCTGGCCCGAATATGCGCTACCAATCCACCCCTGGGATCAGGAACACCGGGAGGCATGGCGCCACATCAACAGCCAGGTGCACTGGAGCAACATCGATGCCCAGCAGTCGGAGTACCTGCTGCTGCCCACCTTTCGCCTGCCCACCCTCATCCACTCCCGCACCAACGGCGCCAAGTGGCTCCACGAGTTGTCGCACGTCAACCCGGTGTGGATCAACCCCATCGACGCCCGCCGCATGGGGGTGGCCGACGGCGAGTTGGTGCGCGTCGAAACCGAGATGGGCAGCTTCGTGGACCGGTGCTGGGTCACGGAGGCCATCCGGCCCGGCGTGGTGGCCTGTTCGCATCATCTTGGCCGCTGGCGCTTACAGGAAGATACCGGCAGCGACCGCTGGAACTCCGCCCTGGTCCGCCTGGAGCACACGCCCGAAGCGTGGCGCATGCGGCAGATCCACGGCGCCGGTCCCTTCGCCAGCGCCGACCCCGATTCCTCCCGCATCTGGTGGAGCGACGGCGGAGTGCACCAGAACATCACCTTCCCCGTGCAACCCGACCCGCTGAGCGGCCAGCACTGCTGGCACCAGAAGGTGCGGGTCACCAAAGCGCTGGGGGATGCCAAGTACGGCGACATCGATGTCCATCCCCAAGCGGGCCAGGACGCCTTCAAACGCTGGCAGGAGCTGTGCCGCGCCGGCCCGGGGCCCGACGGTACCCGCCGGCCCTACTGGCTGTTGCGGCCGCTCAAACCGGCGCCTGCCGCCTATCGCGCCCCCGGAGCGCCCGCTCACGTCGCACCGTGACAGCCGGCCCATTTGGCGGCCTCCGAATTTGACACTCCCCAGCGTAAAGCATTAGCCTCAGGCAACGTTTCGTAGTCATCACGGAGGCCTTCCATGCTCACTCCCTCAGACAACGAGCTGCTCTGCCACGTTGGGCCCGGCACCCCCATGGGCGACCTGATGCGCCGCTACTGGGTGCCGTCGCTGCTGCCGACGGAGCTCCCCTCGCCCGACTGCCCGCCCCTCCGGCTGCGCCTGCTGTCCGAAGACCTGGTCGCCTTCCGCGACACCAGCGGCAAAGTCGGCATTGTCAAGGAAGCCTGTCCCCATCGCGGCGCCAGTCTCTTCTTCGGTCGCAATGAGGAGGCTGGGCTGCGCTGTGTGTACCACGGCTGGAAGTTCGACATCGATGGCGCGTGCGTCGACATGCCCAACGAGCCGGCTGAGAGCAACTTCAAGCACAAGATCCGCGCCACAGCCTACGTCGCTCGCGAACAGGGCGGCATTATCTGGGAAGTGGATGAGACAGCCTGGGTGCGCGGATCGTACAGGTTCGCGTTTAGATGGGCAGTCGAAACTGAGGAGGCACCATGCTAACCCCTGCCGACAACGACATCCTGACGCGCGTCGGGCCCGGAACGCCCATGGGAACTCTGATGCGGCGGTACTGGATTCCGGCCCTGCTACCTGCCGAGCTGCCTGAGCCCGACTGTGCGCCGATCAGGCTGAGGCTGCTATCCGAGGACCTGGTTGCCTGGCGCGATACCAGTGGCCGCGTGGGCATCATGCAGCAGTCCTGCCCGCACCGAGGCGCCAGCATGTTCTTCGGCCGCAACGAAGAGGACGGCCTGCGGTGCGTGTACCACGGGTGGAAGTTCGACACCGAGGGCACCTGCGTTGACATGCCGAACGAGCCCGCCGAGAGCAACTTCAAGCACAAGATCCGTGCGGCCGCCTACCCCACCGTCGAACAGGGTGGGGTTGTGTGGGTGTATATGGGCGCTACTGGGCTCCAGTCGCCGATGCCCCAGCTCCTGTCGAACCTGCTGCCCACCACGCATACTAAAGCCTGGAAACGCCACCAGGCCAGCAACTACATGCAGGCACAGGGCAATCGCATTATGAAGGGAAGAGAACACGGAGGAGGTACCGCTCGTCCCACCCGGCCTTGAGGCGCTTGGCTTTGATGCCGACCTTGAGCGTGCGCTCTTCGTGCAGCAGGTTGAGCGCGAGTCGCCGCAGCACCGCAAGGTTCTGGTCAGCGTGACCTACCCGCA
>Ga0082335_1000837_pt1 | contig 72277 bp, 71 predicted proteins | sample Subgrocontami58m_FD_72375 | JGI IMG/M metagenome (GOLD analysis project Ga0082335, IMG submission 72375) | Subsurface groundwater microbial communities from S. Glens Falls, New York, USA - GMW37 contaminated, 5.8 m (SPADES assembly) (version 2) ... | reverse complement strand
TCCCTGGTGTACCGGTTGTGACGCCAGTCGCATCGCCGGGTAGCTAAATACGGAAGAGATAACCGCTGAAAGCATCTAAGCGGGAAACTTGCCTCAAGATGAGACTTCCCGAGGGCTAGACCCTCCTAAAGGTTCGTCAAAGACGATGACGTTGATAGGCTCGGTGTGGAAGGGCAGTAATGCCTTGAGCTAACGAGTACTAATTGACCGTGCGGCTTGATCCTATAACCTTAAGTAATAGGAATCGCGCTCAAATACAGTTACACCCAACTTTACTTCACCAGAACGTCTCAGCCACGCTCAACGGCCAAAAACCCATAAGCGCGACTGAACCACAGAATTCCTGACGAGCATAGCGCGCTGGTCCCACCCCTTCCCATCCCGAACAGGGCCGTGAAACGGCGTCGCGCCGATGATAGTATGGATTACCCATGCGAAAGTAGGTCATCGTCAGGTCCCAAAAAACAAAAAGCCCCAGCACTCCTGCCGGGGCTTTTTGCATTCACTCTTCCCCAGACACTTCCGTGCCCGGGGCTTTTGCTTTTTATGGACCCTTACAAAAGAGCCGCGCCTAGTGCAATCGCCGCCTCTGCGCCGGTGTCAGGCCGCGCGGGCTGGAGCTCGATCCGGCCTGGGTGCTGCCGCCCTTCGCGGTCCAATTGCGTTCGAATAATTGGTTCACCAGAGCCGCGACTTCCCCGATCTCGGCTTCGGTGAAGTGGCGCGCCAGCATGCCGGATACGTCCTCGATCATGCGGGTTCTTTGGCGCTCATGGATAGACTCGGGCGTGGGTCCGACGAATACCATACCGAATTCGTCCTGTCCGTCGTCGTGGTAATAGCTGACCTCGATTTCGACGGCCGACTCGGTATACGGGCAAAGTCCCTGCAACGCTTCCTCGATCGATTCGCGAAAGCCGCGGCCGACATCGCCGGTCCAGCAGATTTCCAGGGCCTTGCTCTTGGCGTCGAAGACGATGCCCGGTTCATCCTCGTAGACGCTGCGCGCATCGACCAGGCAATCCTCGTCGATATAACGCAGCCAGGGACGCAGGGCACCTTCAACCTGCGAAAGATTGGTCCCGCCCCGTAGCGGGATCGTTCCGTGTACGTGTACTTCGATGCGCATAGTATGGACTCCGAACTGCAATTATACGCCGCGCTAACACGGCGCCCGGCGCTAATTCAAGCGTAAGTGGGGGCGCGAACTGAGGGCAGAACCCTCAATCGAAGCGGTTGCACGCAATAGTCATCGCGCGTACGCAGCCGGTGCTCATCGCGGCCTCAGTCGGGTTGATGCTGTAAAGTCTACAGCCAGGAGTTCGGAAATGCAGCCATTCCGATACAAAATGATCTAAAATCGCGCCCTGTTTCCAATACCGATTGTGTCATTGATGGCAACCAAGAAGAGCAAGCCGCGCCGCCGTTTCGTCGTGCGTAATTCCGCGATCCACGGCAAAGGCGTATTTGCCACCACCCACATTCCCGCCGGCACTCGCCTGATCGAATACAAAGGCGAGCACTTGACCGAAGCGCAGGTGGATAAACGCTATGCGAACGACGACAACCCGCATACGTTCCTGTTTGCGCTTGACCACGGCATCGTCATCGACGCTACCACCGGCGGCAACAGCTCGCGCTGGATCAACCATAGCTGCGCGCCCAATTGCGAGGCGGTGGATGACGATGACCGCATCTATATCGAAACGCTGCGCGCGATTCGTCCGGGCGAGGAGTTAAGCTACGACTATCGCATCGAGCTCGAAGAAAGGCACACGCCCGCATTGCAGCAGCTGTACCAGTGCCGCTGCGGCGCGCGTCGCTGCAGGGGCACCATCCTCAGTGCCAGGAAGAAGAAGAGCTGAGACGTTGCATGTTTCAGGGCGCGTTACGAAACGAGGGAATAATCGGCTAACACTTGCCTGAGGCAGTGATTGTTTTAGCCACGCGGAAACAGTCATTTGCCTGCTGATCGCAGGAGGCAGCATGCAGCAACTCAATCGATTGACCGCCAGCGAAGCCGCGCGGCTTCTCGCCGCGCGCGCGATCTCCGACGAGGAAATGGCGCGCGCCTGCCTCGCGCGCATCGAAGCGCGCGAAGCCACGGTAGGGGCCTGGATACACATCGATGCCGACGCTGCGCTCGCGCAGGCGCGGCTGCTCGACGCTGGCGCGGTGCGTGGCCCTCTGCACGGATTGCCGCTGGGTGTGAAGGATCTCATCGACACGGCAGACGTGCCGACCGACTATGGCTCCCCCATCTACGCCGGCAATCGGCCGCAGGGGCGATGATGCGCGTACGCTGGCGGTCGCCGACTGGATGCACCCTCGGCTGTGAGCCGAGCCTAGTGCAGCTTCTCGCGAATTTCTTCCAGCGTCGCTTGTGCGGCCGGCAGATATGGCCCTCCCAGGCTCACCGCCTTGCGTGCGGCTTCCAGCCCGGCGTCTAGCTTGCCCTGATCGGCGAGCGCTTGCGCCAGATTGTTGAATGCCGCCGCCGCGAGCGGATGCGCGATGGTGGCCTTGCGGAAAGCGGTTTCTGCCTCAGCCGTACGCCCCAGCGCGTACGCGGTGTTGCCCAGGCCCATCAGACCGAGGAGATTGGCCGGCCAGCGCTCAAGCAAGGCCGCATAGGCCTGCTCTGCTTCGGCGATGCGTCCGGCCTTTTCCAGAGCCGCGCTAGCGGCCGCCAGCGGCGCTTCACGCGCGCTCGCGGGCAGGCGGCCAGGGGCAAGAGCGACCATCGCCCAGCGCTGACTGCCGATCCAGAGGAATTCGAACAGCCCCAAGGCCATGGTGCGGCGCGCCGTGGCGCCCGAATGCAGCAGGATCTCGCGCTTCTCCAGGTCGTAGCCGATCACCACGGCGTAGTGCCAATAGGGCAGGAACAAGCCCAGGTCTTGCAGCACGATTACCGGATTGCCGGCCGCGACTTCGGTGAGCACATCCTTGAGTTCAGGCGCAAGTTCATAGGCGAGGAGGCCATGGCGCCGCGCGCCCGCGAGCATCTCCACCTGCAGGCTGCCCTTGCGCGCCGGGATATACACCTCCTCGACCAGCACGCCCGGACCCACGCTTACGCCGGCTGCATTCAGGATCATGGCGAGCGCCGCCGGGCCGCACTGGTATTCCTCTTGCGCGAAGAACGGCACCGAAGCCAGTTCTACGCGCGGCGGCAGGCTCGCGCCACTTTCGCGGTGCAGCGCATCGGTCTGCGGCAGGCTGACGCAGCCCACCAGGATGCAAAGCACAAAGCCCGCGAGAAGGCGAGCTTTGGCAAGATGATCGTGAACGGTCGCGGTCAATTGACCCAAAAGTAGATGATCAGCTCAATGATGAGCAGACCTATGACCAGTGCCCAAACGCTCGCGCCGCCTGCAGGAAGGCTGTCGATGCGGCCGGCGACGCGCGCCACTTCCCTGTCGGTCATGGCGTCCACGCGCGCCAGTGCCGCGCCGGGGCTGATGCCGATGCGCTCCAACTCGCTGCGCGCGTCGCTGCGGCGGACCAGATCGCGCAGCGTCGCGCGCGCCTGCGCCCCGACGATCACCTGATTGGTGTCAATCATGCCGGCGTAGCCAGCCGACGGAAATACGGCAAGGCACAAAATCAACATGCGACAGACAGTGCGCGCGAAAATGTCTTTCATCGATATCCCCTCGGGCGGACGGGCCGGAACCAAACAGTTTGCATCATACGGGCACCCAAGAATTTCCCGATCACGGCTTTTATTGCGCGCTGCCCCACAACTGCTTCAGCCTTGCGTCGCGGCCGCAGCCGGTGCGGTAGTACGAATAGCGCAACGGATTCTTGAGGTAATAGTTCTGATGATATTCTTCGGCCCGCCAGAACTCTGCGGCAGGGGTGATCTCGGTCACGATCGCCTCCTTGAACCGCTTGGTCTTTCCCAGCGCCGCTCGCGATTCTTCGGCCAGGCGCTTTTGCTCCGCTTCGAGATAGAAGATGCCACTGCGGTACTGCGGGCCTATATCGCAAAATTGCCGGTTCTTCACCGTCGGATCGATATTGCGCCAGAAGACGTCCAGCAGCTTCTGATAGGTCACTATCTTCGGGTCATATAAGATCTGCACCGCTTCTGTGTGGCCGGTGGATCCGGTGGAAACCTCTTCGTAGGTCGGGTTCTTCTTTTGCCCGCCGACATAGCCAGACGTCGTGGAAATCACCCCGGGGAGTTTGTCGAACGGCGGCTCCATGCACCAGAAGCAGCCGCCGGCGAATATGGCCTTGGCCGGGCTGAGCGGCTGCGCCGCGCCCGCGCAGGGCGAACTTAACCCCAGCGCGCAGATCAAAAATAATATTTTATGCAAGGGTTGCATCGAGTTCCAAGCGTGGCGATCGGACCCGCAGAGCCAAGTTTTGATCCGCTATGATAGGCAACTCTGGGGCGTCCCGCCAGCGCGGAACGTTCCGGTCCATGAAAAGGCGAACCATATGGCATTAGCGCGAAACGACAAGGAAATTGCGACCCTAGGCGGCGGATGCTTTTGGTGCCTGGAGGCAGTATTCGATGACCTCAAAGGAGTGGACTCGGTGGAGTCGGGTTACATGGGCGGGCACTTGCAAAATCCCACCTACGCTGATGTCTGCGGCGGCGATACCGGACACGCCGAAGTCGTGCAAATACGGTTCGATCCGCAGGTGGTCAGTTTTCGTGAAATTCTGGAAGTTTTCTTTGTCATCCACGATCCAACCACGCGCAACCGCCAGGGCAACGACGTGGGGACGCAGTATCGTTCGGCGATCTTCCATCATACGCCGGAGCAGAAGGCGATTGCCGAAGAAACGATGGGCAAGCTGGGCGCTGCCGGCCTTTGGCGCGATCCAATCGTCACCGAGGTTGCGCCAGCGAGCACGTTCTATCCCGCCGAGGCCGATCATCAAGAGTACTACCAGCGCAATCCCCATCAGCCTTACTGCATGATGGTGGTGCAGCCCAAGGTCGTCAAATTCCGCAAGCGCTTCCTGGATAAGCTGAAGAAGTAGGCGTACCTGGTTTGGGTCAACTCGAATTAAGCGGAGTGCCTCGACCGTGCATCCGATTTTCTCCCGGTTTTGGGAAGCTGCAACTTCGCAGCTTCCCAAAACCGGGAGACGTATACAACCGCTATGATGCGCCGATGCTGTTGACGCGCGGGCTTAGAGCGATCCACCCGGAACTCGCTGCAAAATAGATTTTGCAGCGGGCCAATTTAGGGGAGCATGAGGGGATGTATCCCCTCATTTTGTAATTAACTCTTAGGCCGCCGCCTTGACCGACGGCAGCCCCGCGAGCGCCATCGCCAACTCGGCCTCGTCGTAATCTAAGTCCTGCAGCTTGCCGCCGAAGTAGTCGATGTAGGCCTGCATGTCGAAATGGCCATGGCCGCTCAGGTTGAACAAAATGGTCCGCGACTTCCCTTCGGCTTTGCACTTGAGTGCTTCTTCGATGGCGCCTTTCACCGCATGGTTCGCCTCCGGCGCCGGCACGATGCCTTCGGCGCGCGCAAATAGCACGCCCGCGTCGAAGCAGGTGGTCTGGTGATAGGCGACAGCCTCGATCAGACCGAGCTGCTTGATGTGGCTCACCAGCGGCGCCATGCCGTGATAGCGCAGGCCGCCCGCGTGGAATCCGGGCGGGGTGAAGGTCGACCCGAGCGTGTGCATCTTGGTGAGTGGCGTCAGATGCGCGGTATCGCCGAAATCGTAGGCGTATTGGCCGCGCGTGAGGCTGGGGCAGGCCGCCGGCTCGACCGCGACGATGCGCACCTTCTTGCCGCCGCGCAATTGCGCGCCGAGAAACGGAAATGCAATGCCGGCGAAGTTCGAACCGCCGCCGGTGCAGGCGACGATCACGTCCGGGTAGTCGCCCGCCATATCCATCTGCGCCATCGCTTCCTGCCCGACCACGGTCTGGTGCAGCAACACATGGTTCAGCACCGAGCCGAGCGCGTACTTGGTGTCGTCGCGCTGCGCCGCAATTTCGACCGCCTCGGAAATGGCGATGCCCAGGCTCCCGGGATGGTCGGCGCGCTTGGCGAGGATGGCGCGGCCGGCCTGGGTTTCGCTGGACGGCGAAGGCGTGCAACTCGCGCCGTAGGTCTCCATGAGCGCGCGGCGATAGGGCTTCTGGTCATAGGACACACGCACCATGAACACCTTAACCTCCAGCCCGTAGAGCGCACCGGCAAACGCGAGCGACGAGCCCCACTGGCCGGCGCCGGTTTCGGTGACTAGCCGCTTCACGCCGGCTTGTTTGTTGTAGAAGGCCTGCGGCACTGCGGTGTTGGGTTTGTGGCTGCCGGCGGGGCTCACCCCTTCGTATTTGTAATAGATTTTGGCCGGCGTCTGCAGCGCTTTCTCCAGGCGCCGCGCGCGAAAGAGCGGCGACGGGCGCCATTGGCGATACACCTCGCGCACCGGCTCGGGAATCGGTATTTCACGCTCGGTCGCGACTTCCTGCATGATCAGATCCATCGGAAACAGTGGCGCCAGATCGTCCGGTCCGACAGGCTGCAATGTGCCCGGATGCAATACCGGCGGCGGTGCCGCCGGCAGGTCGGCGACGAGGTTGTACCAGTGCTTGGGAATGCGCGTTTCGTCGAGAAGATATTTGATGGATTCGGTCATGGCTGCTCCTGATGGAAAATTTCTATAGAGATACTACGGCGCAAGACGCTCGATCTTCCAGCCGTGGGCGTGCTTAGTATAAAGCAGACGGTCGTGCAGGCGATTCTTTCTCCCCTGCCAGAACTCGATGGCTTCAGGCAGCAGGCGATAGCCGCCCCAGTGCGGCGGCCGCGGCGGGTGCTTGCCGTAGCGCAGTACGATGCCGGCCACTTTCCTCGCCAGCGTCAGGCGGTCGGGCAGCACCCTGCTCTGTGGCGAGGCCCAGGCCCCGAGCCGGCTGCCCAGGGGGCGGCTGTCGAAATATGCGTCCGATTCCTCGGCCGAGACTTTCTCGATAGCGCCCTCGATTCGGATCTGGCGCTCCAATTGTGTCCAGATGAACACCAAGCTGGCGTAAGGATTTTCCGCGAGTTCGCGCGCCTTGCGGCTTTCGTAGTTGGTGTAGAAAACAAAACCGCCTGCGTCCACGCCCTTCAGCAGCACGGCGCGCGCGGAAGGGCGGCCCGCCGCGCTTGCGGTTGCGAGCGTCATCGCGTTGGGAAGGGGCAGGTCGGCGTCCAATACATCTTGAAACCAGCGCTCGAACTGCTTGAGAGGGTCGGCCGCCACGTCTTTTTCGTGTAGTCCGGCGCGCATGTATTCCTGGCGTATGTCGGCAATGCGCATGAAGCAGGACGAATCCATGTCGGTAGGGGAGCGCCATTTTACTCTGAGGCGCACGCTCGCGCCGGCGTGCGCATTGTAGAATGCGCCCTTCCCAGCATTGCGCTCACCCCTACCCCATGCCTCAGGTCATCGATTACGAGTACGGCATCAGCGCCGTCGATTCGGGTTACATCCGGCCGATGCTCGCCGCCATACATCTGCTGGTCGAGGGCGATCGGGTAGCCGTCGTCGATACCGGCACCAATCACTCGGTGCCCCTCGTGCTTGCGGTGATGCGCGCCAAGGGCTTCGCGCCGGAGCAGGTGGAATTCGTGATCCTTACCCATATTCACCTCGATCACGCCGGTGGCGCGGGGCTGTTCATGCGCGAATTTCCCAATGCCATGCTCGCAGTGCATCCGCGCGGCGCGCGCCACATGGCCGATCCGGCCCGCCTGATGGCGGGCACGGTTGCGGTGTACGGGGAACAACCGACGCGAAGCATGTACGGTGATGTCCTGCCCGTGCCGGCGGCGCGCATCCTCGAAATGGCGCATGCATCCACGCTCCGCCTGAATGGCCGCGAGCTGGTGTTTCTCGATACGCCCGGACACGCGCGCCACCACGTCGCCATATTCGACACCAAATCGGGCCATGTTTTCACTGGGGATGTGTTCGGCATATCCTATCGCGAGATGGACGAAGACGGCAGGCAGTTCACGATGCCGACCAGCAGTCCGACGCAATTCGATCCCGCGCCCTACCATCGCTCGATCGACCTCATTCTCGGGAAGAAGCCGGAGGCGGTGTACGCCACGCATTACGGCCGCATTGACGACATAGCGGCCAAGGGCGCGCGGCTACACCGTTTGGTGGATGCGCACGCCGAACTGGCATTGCGCGAGAAGGATGCAGGCGAAGACCGACCAGCGCGTCTCTACGAAGGGGTGAAGCGCATCATTGTCGATGAAGCGCGGCGCTTTGGCTCGCGCCTGCCGGATGAGCGCATCCTCGACATCTATTCCATAGACGCGACGCTGAATGCACAAGGATTGGGCAATTGGCTCGATTCGCTTTAAACGCGCCGCGGCTGCCGGTTGAGGTAGTAGCCGCCCGCTCCGAGCAGCGCCGCCATCGACCAGAACAACGGACCCACGCCCAGGGCCGACCCGAGAGCGCCGAACACCAACGGCAATACCGTGCTGGTGACGTGTATCACCGTTGTACGCACGCCTACCGCCTCGCCCTGGCGCCCGGGGGGCGAGGTGCTGTAGAGCTGCGCCATGACCATGGGCTGGGCGCAGCCCAAACCGATGCCGAGGACGAAGGACAACGTCATCAACAGCGGCACGCTGGAGAAAAAAGGAAAGACGCAATAGGTGCCGCCCGCGATCAGCATGGCGGCAGTGATCGCATGCCACTCCTTGACGCGCCGCACCAATAACGGCATCACCAGGCGCACGGCGAAAGTGGCGATCGCGAAAGTGCCCATGATCACGCCTATGGTCGAGGCCGATAGCCCGATGCGCGAGCCATAGATCGGGATGACAAAAGTGTACAAGTCCCAGCCCATGGACAGTAGCCCACTCGCGATGAGCACACGGCGCAGCCCGCGGCTCCCGAGCAGATCCATGACGCGGTGCCCGCCTGAGTCGGCCTTGCGTACCTTGGCACGCGGCAGCGCCGGCCGATTCAACCACAGCACGATCAGGGGAGGCACCGGGAAAACAGACAGCAGCAGAAAGGTTTGTACATACCCGATCGAGTCGATGGCCAAGCCTGTCATGAGCGGCCCAATCGAGCCGGAAACGGAAAAGCCCAGCGCCAGCCAGCTGAAATTCATCGCGCGGTCCTCGGGGCGGCCCAACGCGCCCACCACTTGGTTGACCGCGACGTGGTACACCATGAAGCCGGTACCGATCAGGTTGCTCGCGACAAGCAAGGCCTCGATGCTTGGCCAAGCAAAGGGCAGCACGATGCCCAGTATCACGGCCACGCTGCCGCCGAATATGGGCCAGCGCGCGCCGACGCGGTCGATCAGCCGGCCCGCGCTGACTGCAAACAGCATCGGCAGCAGGGAATAGAACGACATCAGCGCGCCTATGGTGAAGGGCGACGCGTGTAGATGGATGGCATACAGCGACATCAACATGCGGCTGCCGCTAAAGGCGGAGTGCGAGAGAATGGTGAGCGTAATGAGCTGCCACAGGCGCATGTCAGGCGGCCACCCAGGCAAGCAGGCAATCTCGCCCGCGGCATTTGTGCATGGGCGTATTCTAACCGCGGCGGCATGATGTGCGGCCGGCAGTGCGGATCTTTATGCAATTTGGAATTCTTCAATTGACAGGCAGTCGGACCGCGTGCTGCACGCCGCCCACTTGTTGCGCAGCGAGCGCGCGCTGCAGGGCTACAATGTCGCCTTCGCTTGCACGCTTCCCGAATCGAAATGCCACTCCCGCGCCAGGACCGCGACGCATCGATGCCATTTATCATGCTCGCGGTGCTGATCGACATGATGTCGATCGGCCTGATCGTTCCCGTGCTGCCCATCCTGGTCGGAAGTTTCACCGCCTCGCAGGCGCAACAGGCGTACTGGTACGGCGTAGTCTCGTTTTCGTTTGGCCTCGCGAATTTTTTCGCGTCGCCGGTTCTGGGCGCGCTGTCGGATCGCTACGGCCGCCGCCCGGTGATGCTGCTGGGCTTTCTCGGTCTCGCACTGAATTTTTTCGCGACCGCGCTGGCAACCGCGATATGGATGCTAATCGCCGCGCGGCTGGTGGGCGGCGCGATGCAGGCGAACATTGCGGTCGCCAACGCCTATGTCGCCGACATCACCCATCCCGATGAGCGCGCCAAGCGTTTCGGCATGCTCGGCGCGATGTTCGGCGTCGGCTTCATCCTGGGACCGGTGACAGGCGGCATCCTGGGCGCGATCGATCTGCAATTGCCGTTCTTCGTCGCAGGTGCGCTCGCCTTGCTCAATTTTCTCTACGGCTATTTTGTCGTGCCCGAGTCGCTGCCCTTGGATAAGCGCCGGGCCGTCGATCGCAAGGCCATCAATCCGCTCAAATCGCTTGGCGCGCTGGCGCAACTCAAAGGCGTGGGCCCGCTGATTGCAGTGATCGCCTGCAGCGGGCTGGCGCAGTTCGTTCTGTACACGAGCTGGGTGTTGTATACCAATTTCAAATTCGGCTGGGGCCCGCAGGAAAACGGCTGGGCGCTCGCGGTGGTGGGCATCGTATCGGTGGTCGTGCAGGGCTTGCTCCTCGGTCACTTGCTCAAGATCTTCAGTCCAAAGCGGCTCACCGTGCTCGGCCTGGTGTCGTCGACGCTCGCTTTCGTCGCTTATGGCGCCGCCAGCGAAGCCTGGATGATGTTCGCGATCATCTGCGCGAACCTGCTCGGAACCACCGTTAGCGCATCGATCCAGAGCATCATTTCGGGCGCGGCGGGCGCAAAAGAGCAGGGCCAGACGATGGGGGCGGTGAGTTCCATCAACAGCCTGATGGCGGTCATCGCGCCCGCGCTTGGCGCGCCGCTTCTGATGATGGTTTCGCACTTGCCCAAGGGCGACTGGCGCATCGGCGCGCCGTTTTATTTCTGCGCCGTGCTGCAAGCAGCGGCATTGGTGCTGGCGGCGCTGCACTTTCGGCGCGAGCGCAAGGGTTGGGGGGCGGCGAAGGGCGTCTGAACGCTCTTGATGCGGGCCGATCGCCGGTCGCCGCCGATTGCGGCGCGACGAGTCCGCGCGATACGGCGCGCTGAAGCTGCGCGATACGGCGCGCTGAAGCTGCGCCCTACGTTGTGCCCTACGTTTACGGTAGGTCGCGGGTTTACCGCGACGCGATCGCACAATAAAGCGGCACATATTGGCGCGCTGAAGCCGCGCCCTTGCGCTGCAGCCGCGCCGGGATTACGCTCACGCGCGTGATCCCTAATACGCTCCCCAGCTTCCTTGCCGGCGCCTCAGGCGTGCTGCTCGACCGCGATCGTGCGCTTGCGTGCACCGCGCTCGCCGACGAGAGCGCGAGGCTCGCGCGCGCGTTGCGCGAACTCGGCGTAGGTCCCGGCGATCGCGTCGCCCTGTGGCTGCCCAATATTCCTGCCTGGCTCGCGCTGCTCTTTGCCTGCGCGCGGCTCGGCGCCATCGCTGTGTCGCTCAACACGCGCTTCAAGTGCCACGAAGTCGCCGACATACTCGCGCGCTCGCGCGCTAAACTGCTTTGCTTCTCGCCCGGTTTTCGCCACGTCGATTTCGGCGCAATCCTCGCAGGCTGCGATCCCGCGGCGCTCGCCGCGCTCGAGGCCTTGATCGTCTACGAAGAAGATGGTGCGCAGCCGGGCGAAATCCTTGGCAAGCCTGCGTACCGCTATCGCGCGCTCGTCGAGCGCGCGCCGCTCGCGCAAGACGCATCAAGGCCCGATGCGGGCTGCATCATATTCACCACCTCGGGCACGACGCGCGCGCCCAAGTTCGTGCTGCATGGGCAGAATACGCTGATACGCCACGCCTACGATGTCGCCGCGGCTTTCGGCTATCAAGCGCCCGAGGCGAAAATCCTCGTTACCGCGCCGCTATGCGGCGTATTCGGCTTTTGCAACGCGATGGCCGCGATCGCCGCCGGGCGACCGCTCGTGATGTACCCGAGCTTCGATGCCGCCGAAGCGGCACGCGCGGTGCAGCGCCATGCCATCACGCACACGCACGCGAGCGACGAAATGATCTCGCAGATGCTCGCCGCAGTGCCGCAGGAGCAACCCTTCCCGAGCGCGCGTTTCTTCGGTTACGCCAGGTTTTCGCCTGCGCTCGCAGACCTGCCTGCGCGCGCGCAAGCGCGCGGCCTCACGCTCGTGGGCCTGTACGGCATGAGCGAAGTGCAGGCGCTCTTGTCACGCCAGAGCGAGGCTGCACCGCTCGAGGAGCGCACGCTCGCCGGCGGCAGGCTTGTTGCGCCCGAAGGCAAGGTGCGCGCATGCGACCCCGCGAGCGGCAAGGTATTGCCCCACGGCACTGCAGGCGAGATCGAATTCAAGGTGCCGAGCATGATGCTGGGCTATTTCGAGGACGAGGAAGCCAACCGCGCCGCGACCAGCGAGGACGACTGGTTCAGGAGCGGCGACCTTGGCTACACCACGGCCGACGGACGCTTCGTCTTCATCGCGCGCCTGGGCGATGCGCTGCGCCTCTCGGGCTTTCTCGTGAGCCCGGCTGAAATCGAAGAGGTGCTGCAGCAGCACGCGACGGTCGCGGCGGCGCAGGTGGTGGGCGTGGACACGGCCGCGGGCGTGAAGCCCGTGGCCTTCGTGATCCTGCGCGCGGAGGAGGTATTCGATGAGCGCGCGCTCATCGCGCACTGCGCCGAACGCATCGCCAAATTCAAGGTGCCGCTGCGCGTGTGCGCGCTCGATGCATTTCCAGTCACGCCGGGGGCGAATGCCACCAAGATCCAAAAGTCGAAACTGCGCGAGCTGGCGCAGGGGCTGGTCCACGGCGGCTGAGCGACAACCGGCGCAGCTTATTCGTGCCCCGTATCAGACGAAGCTGACGCTGCGGCCGTAGCGCGTAAGCTGGCGGTCATGCGTGAGCAGGAGCATGGGTTCGATCTGCGCCTGCGCGACGAGGGCGCGATCGAATGGGTCGGTGTGGTGCGCGGCAAGGGAGGCGACCCGCACCGCGTGCTGCGGCAAAAAGGGCAAGGGGTTCAGCCCGGAGGCGCTCGCCGCGTCGACCAATGTCGCGACGTCAACGCGGAAATCCTTGCGGCGCAACCTCGCCTTGATCGCGATTTCCCAGAAGCTCACCGCGGAGACATAACACTCGCTGGCTTCGTGCGTTATCCTGCGGCGTGCCTCGCGCGTCAAGCGTGGCGAGTCATCGAGAAGCCAGAGAAAGACGTGCGTATCGAGGAGCAGCCTCACCGAGCGTGGCGCCCCTCGAAGAGGGCAATGATGTTTTCGGGAAGCGGGGCGTCGAAATCCTCGGGATAGCGGATCTTGCCCTTCAAGACGCCGAACTTGATCGTGCGTGGCGCATCCAGCGGAACCAGTTTGGCTCGCGGCACGCCGTTTTTTGCAATCACGATCTCCGCGCCTGCCGCAGCCTCCTCGACTAAGCGTGAGAGGTGAGTTTTCGCTTGATGCACGTTGATCGATTCCATATGCGACTCTCGATGAAATACCGCAGTTTCGTCGCGCTTAGTCTACTTGAACTAAGCTCCAAGGTCCAGAACTGCGCACCGGTCCGCGAAAGCGGGTGAAAGCAAAGGCTGCACATCGGAAAGAAGAAGCCGGAAGCTGTCAACGCAAAGCCGCTTCTTGATCGGAAGGTTAAATGACTCTGCGTATCTGGTGCAGGCGAAGAAATCGAGCGCAATTTCGTGCACTGACCTGGCGTTTCCGACGGCGCGCATCCGATTGCTTGATCGCCTTGCGCTTCAAGCGTAAGCTAAATAAATGCCTCAAACCATCGTTTCCCGTTCGCCAGACATCATGGGTGGAACGCCTGTGTTCGCGGGCACGCGCGTGCCGGTGCAGACACTGCTCGACTATCTTGAAGCCGGCGAGAGCATAGACGAATTTCTCGAAGGCTTCCCCACTGTCAAACGGGACCTCGTCATCGCCTTTCTCGAAGAGGCGAAGGAACGCATGGTGGCGAGAGCTTCGTGAGGGTGCTCCTGGGCGAGTGCGTCGGTACGGTGCCCAAGCGCGTATAATTTCTCGACGCGTAACTCGATTCGGGGGTGTTGGCATGGATTACCGCGGCATCATTACGATGGAACCGGGCAAGCGCGGTGGCAAACCCTGCATTCGCGGCATGCGCATCACGGTGTATGACGTGCTCGACTACCTCGCATCCGGGATGAGCACCGAGGACGTGCTGCGCGACTTTCCCTATCTGACCCGGGAAGACGTGCAGGCGTGCCTCGCCTACGCGGCCGACCGCGAGCGCAGTCAGCTTGCCGCGTCGGCGTGAAACTGCTTCTTGACCAGAATCTGTCGCCATTTCTCGTTGCTCGACTAGGGGACGTTTTTCCCGAGTCCGCCCATGTGGGCGATCTCCTGCTGGGCGCGGCCTCCGATGCCACTGTGTGGGAGTACGCTCGCGATCACGGGTTCATCATCGTATCCAAGGACGCGGATTTCCATGAGCGCGGCATGCTGCTAGGCGCACCGCCCAAGGTAGTGTGGATCAGGCGAGGTAACTGCTCAACCGACGCTATCGAGGAGCTGCTGCGCGTGCATGCGGACGACGTTACGTGCCTGGCAGCCGAGGATGACGCGCGTTTTCTGATTCTGGTCTAAATTACAAGGGGAGAAATCCGGCTTGCGCGCTTGAACTCCGGCGCTGCCGGTGTCAAGATACCCCTAAAGTAAACGTGGTCGGGGGAGGCCGCGATGCGTGTCCGTGTGAGTTGGGTGCTTGCGTCAGTTCTCTTTATCCTGGCGACGGTGAGTCCGCCGCTTGTCGCGCAGCAGCGCACTCTCGGCGTCGCGCCGGCGCAGAGGACCGAGCAGCGCGTGGCGCTCGTGATCGGCAATGCGGCGTATAAATCGGTGCCGCTCGCCAACCCCGTGAACGACGCGATCGATGTCGCCGCGCGCCTGAAGACCCTGGGTTTCGAGGTGATCGAAAGGCGCAATCTAAGCAAGAACGAGGTCGGCGCGACGCTGCGCGAATTCCGCTCGAAATTGAAACCCGGTGCCGTGGCGCTCTTCTTTTATGCGGGACACGGCCTGCAATTGAAGGGCGTGAACTACCTGCCCACGGTGGACGCCGATATCGCGAGCGAGGAAGACGTGCCCATGCAAAGTCTCGACGCCAACAAGGTGCTCGAAATCATGGACGAGGGCAAGACGCGGCTGAACCTCGTGTTTCTGGACGCGTGCCGCAACAATCCGTATGCGAGGAGTTTCCGCTCGGCGGCGGACGGCCTTGCGCGCATCAACGCGCCCTCGGGCACGATCATCTCGTTTGCCACGCGCCCGGGCAGCGTCGCCGCCGACGGCCGCGGCAGAAACGGCCTGTACACCGAACACCTGCTGCGCGCCATGAACGCCACCGACCTGCCGATCGAGCAGGTGCTAAAGCGCGTGGTCTCGGGCGTGAAGGGCGGCTCCAAGGGCAGGCAGGAACCCTGGATGGAGGGCAGCATCGAAGGGGACTTCTGTTTCGGCGTCTGCGGCGGCGCGCAGGTCGCGAGCGCCGCACCGGCTGCGGCGATTGCTCCGCTGCCGTCCGCGCCCTCGGGCGGCGGCATGTCGCTCGACGATATCGCGAAGCAGCAGCAGAGCCGCGCGCAATGGAGCAAATGGCAGGCGAAGATGAAGGCGGACTACAAGAAAGTCCTCGCGCTGAATGCCGCGCCGGATCTGCAGGCGGCGGCGTGGGGACGGTTTCTCGCGAGCTATGCCGAGGAGAATCCGTTTGGCGGCGAAGACGCCGAACTGCGCGCCGAGGCAGCCACGCGCAAGCAAGCCGCCGAAGCCGAGTCGGCGAAAGAGAAGGAAGAAGTCGAAAACCGGCGCCGCGAGGCCGCGCGCCAACGCGACGAGGCGGACAGAAAACGCCGAGAGGCGACTCGGGTGGCGCTTGCCCCCACTACGACCGGCGCGATCCAGCAAGCGTCGCCCGCCGGCGCGATTTCCGCGGCAGGCGCAGGCAGGAGCTTTCGCGATTGCAATGTGTGTCCCGAGATGGTGGTGATACCGGCGGGCAGTTTCACCATGGGTTCGCCTGCGAGTGAGCCGCAACGCGACGCGGATGAAGGTCCGCAGCATGAGGTTAGGATCTCCCGCTCTTTCGCAGCCGGCACATACGAAGTGACCTTCGACGAGTGGGACGCCTGCGTGCGCGAGAACGGCTGCAGCAATCGAGCGGAGGATCGAGGTTGGGGCCGGGGCAGGCGGCCGGTAATCAACGTCTCCTGGAACGACGCCAAGCAATATACCGAGTGGCTTTCGCGCAAGACCGGAAAGTCCTATCGTCTGCTGTCGGAAGCGCAATGGGAATATGTTGCACGCGCGGGTACGACGACGGCGTTTTCCTTCGGCAATAGCATTACGCCGCAACTGGCAAACTACGACAGCAAAGTCTCCTACGCGGGCAGCCCGACCGCGAGCAACCAAGGCAAGACCGTGGCCGTGGGAAGCTACGCACCGAATGGCTTTGGTCTTTACGACGTGCACGGCAATGTTTGGGAATGGACCGAGGACTGCTCGAACGGCAGCTACAACGGCGCACCGACCGATGGCAGCGCCTGGACCTCAGGTAATTGCGGCCGGCGCGTCCAGCGGGGCGGTTCGTGGCACGACTATCCGAGGGACTTGCGCTCGGCGCTCCGCAGCAGGGGCGACCCGTCCAACCGCAGCTTCAGTCTCGGGTTGCGCGTCTCCAGGACAGATTGACTTAACTCCTTCTTCTTTAGCTCTTTACCTCTTTCCGCCCGGCGCGGCAGCGACGGGCGGGAAGATTTTCCAGAAAGGAGCGGCACATGAAAGATCAAGGCGACAAAGCGCGTGCCACGGGGCCCGCGCTCGAGGCGATGCACGGTTTCATACTCTGGCTCATTCCCACGGTGGAAGAGTTTCCGCGCAGCCAGAAATTCCTGCTTGGCGATCGCATCCAGTCGACCGCTCTCGGCTGTCTTGAGCGCTTGATCGAAGCTACCTACAGTCGCGGGCGCGAACCGCTCTTGGGCGAGGCGAACATCGCTATACAAAAGCTGCGCATGTTGTTTCGCATCGCTTACGAATTGCGCTGTGTCGATGCGCGTCGCTACGAGCATAGCGCGCGCAATCTCGACGAGGTGCGCAGCCTGGTCGGCGGCTGGATGAAAGCGCATCGTGCCGCCCAAGGCTAGAGATCTCTTTGCGCACATCGCCAATTTTCAGGCGCTCTACGACGCGGCGAAGCGCGCGGTGCGCGGGAAAAGAAAGAAACCGGGCGCGGCGACCTTCATGGCGAACCTGGAGAAGGAACTCTTGCGCCTCGAGCGCGAGTTGCTCGACGGAAACTGGCGCTCGGGAAGCTAGGAGAAAATCGGGTCGGAGAAAATCGGGTGAAAATCAGTGAAAATCGGGTCAGAGCCAATTTTTCGGACGTCGCTCCGTGTGAAGGGTCAAGTGCATGAGCACTCTTTCGCAAGCAGCGGCCTTCATTTCTCCGTATATACTTTTTCGACAATGTGCGGCACATGGTGCCTCCAATCCATGGCAAATATCAAAGCTAGGAGGCAGCATTCACCGTATTGGATGGCGCCGTGCTGGCCGGTGACATTCAAACTGCGAAGGTGAAACTGGTACAGGCCTGGATTGAGATACACCGCGAGGAACTCCAGGTCGATTGGGAGTTGGCGGTCAACGGGGAAACTCCGTTTCCCATCGACCCGTTGCGGTAGGAGAGCAAAACTATGGAAACCGTGATTCAGGTGCGTGCGCGCGAGGATTTTCACCTCGAAATCAAATTCGATACCGGCGAAATACGCCTATTCGATGCGCGGCCGTACCTCGAAAGGGGTGTGTTCCAGTGCCTCAAAAATCCGGCGCAATTCAGGCAGGCGTATGTTGCGTTCGATACGGTATGCTGGCCCGGAAATCTCGATATCGCACCTGAAATCCTTTATGACCGCTCGATTCCACTGACGAAGCAGGCCGATATCGAGGCAATTCCGTAGGTCGCGGGTTCACCGCGACGCGATCCCGCCTTGTCGCGGCACTGTTTGGCGCGATGAATCCGCGCCCTACCCAGCATAAAGAATGCGGGTCAGAAAAATGCGGGTCAGAGTAACCATCCCCAGCTTCCCCATGAATTATCGCGGCATCATTACGATCGAGCCCGGCAAGCGTAGCGGCAAGCCATGCAATCGCGGCATGCGCATGCTAGTTCAAGCGGCAAGCGCTTGTTCAAGCGAACGCGTGAGCGCCGGAGCCGCGCCGCGCAACTTCGCATCTTCTGTGACGAGCTTTCCGCCTAGCGCATCTGCCGCCGCAAGAAAGCGCGCGTCGTATGCCGATACCCCGTAGCGATCCGCATAGCGTAACGCCTGCAGGTTCGGCACATTCAACAATCCGCGCAAGTGCGCCGCTGCCTGCGCCAGGAGTGACTCGCTTTGCTGGCCGCTCAGGCCGCCTCTGCGCCGGTACGTCGCCAGCACATTGCTCAACTCGATCAATACGAAGGCTTCGCTGCGCCAATCCGGATCGCTTGCATACAGTGCCTGCGCCTGCGGCGTGCAATCGCCGGCGATCAGCAAATACACCAGCACGTTGGTGTCGACGATTATCATGCGCAGGTCACTCGCGCCCGGCGGCGATCGCGGCCTCGATGTCCTCCAGGGTGGGCGGACGAAGCTTTTTCAATCGAAGCGGTTTCGGCGGCCGCGCCGGCGGCTCGGCGGCGGGCGCGGCGGCGATGCCGGCTTCCAATAGCTGCGCGATCGCGTCTTTCAGTTTCTGGTTGCGGTGCACGGCGCGCAGCTTGATGCGCCGCATCAGCTCGTCCGGCAATTCGAGAGTGGTCTTCATATTCCCATATTACCATAAACCCAGCGTTTCACCGCGAAAACTGGGCCAGAGCAATATTCCGGAATCGCGCCAACGGCGCACCGCCGAGGGAACAGCGCGTCTAGCATCGAAATGGCTGCATATAACGGATGCGCGGATTGCAGGGCGCAAGGAATATCCTTACAATAAGGAAGTTCCTTGCACGATGGCGTTCGGGTGCCGCTATGATCACCAGCAAACTGACAAGCAAAGCACAAACGACCATTCCTCAGCCGGTTCGCGCCGCGTTGCGGTTGGAGGCGGGCGACGAGTTACTCTACGAAATCGTCGATGAGCGCGTCATTTTGACCAAGGCCAGCCGCAATGGCCAAACCGATGACCCGTTCCGCACGTTCAGCGAGTGGAATTCCGCAGCCGATACGAAGGCCTATGGCAAACTTTAGCCAGGGCGACGTTATCAAGGTGCCTTTCCCATACACCGACCGCCCGACGCGACAGTCCCGCCCGGCGCTGGTGGTATCGACCGGCGCATTGGAGGATGCGCATGGACTGCTATGGGTGCTGATGATTACCAGCGCGGAAAATCGCGGATGGCCCGGCGATGTACCTGTAAGCAATCTCGCCGCAGCCGGGCTGCCGGTACCCTCGGTAATCCGCACGGCCAAGATCGCGACCATTGAAGCTTCCGCTGCCGCCAAACTCGGCAGAGTGCCGAGCGCATTGTTCAGGCGAGTGGCAGGCCTGATGGAAAAGGTGCTGGCGAAAATCGGGTCAGAGTAACTCTTCGCTGATCAGCTGAAGAACCGCGTCAGTCCTGGTTCTTCAGGCGATCATCTACGTTTCCGAATTTGCCACTCGGATTCCGCGCAAACCTCACGCCGATATGTTGCGCATCGCGCTGCGCCTAATCAGCGCCTACTTCGTCTTCGAATAGCTCGTCGGCGTGAGGATGCAGTTGGTGAGCGAAGCCAAAAGCGGCCCGTTGCGCTCGGTCTCGGCGCGCGCTTTCTGCCACTCCGGATCGGCCTGGAAGGCGTTCCACTTCTTCTCGCGCTCGGCGAGGCTCTCCCACTCGAGCATGTAGTACAGGTCGTGGTTGCTCTCGCCGATGAGCGTGGTCCAGAAGCCGAGCTGGCGGATGCCGTGCTTCTCAAACAGCTTCAGCGTGATGGTGTCGAAGCGCTGGCTCACGGCAGCGAGTTTGCCCGGCGCGCAGTGATAAATCCGCAGTTCTTGCAGCATGGTGGCGATTCCTTCTGTTAGGTTGGGTGCTATTGCGCAGCGATCTCCAGTACTTTCCGCTCGTGCGTGTTCGAGCCTTTGGTTCGTATTGCACCCTGCATTCTACATTCAGCTCGGGGTTTGACGAACTTCAGCGCGAATTCGTCCACGCGCGCCTTGGCGAACGGCGGCGTATCGCGCTATTTGCTCAGGTACCGTAGCGCACCGGCGAATTCAATTGCTTGAACGCCGCGAGCGCGCTGTAGCAGGCGAGCATCGCGGTCTTGGGATTGTCGGGGAAGGGCACGCTTTCGAACTTGATGCTGATCGCGCCGGTCTTGCCGCGGATGGTGATGTAATGGGTGTTGTGGATGAGCGCAGGGTCGGCCACCACTTTCAGCTGCGTACGGTCGAAACCGATGCCGGCCAGCGCGAGCGCGGCGGCGATGTTCACATTGGCCGGAAAGTGCGGTACGCCCGAGCGCGCTGTGCCCTCGAACAAGGTCACCGGACCGGTGAGCCGATCGAGGTCTAGATGCATCCGCTCGACATAAGGGATGTTTTTCCACGCTGCCGGCGGCTTGGTCACGGCGATCTCGACCGTATCGGCGCCGGCAACGCACACTGCCTTCAACGCATCGAGCCCGCCGATGCCGCCCGAGGGCACGTAGAGGAGCGCCTTGTATTTCGCCGCGGCGGCTTCCAGGCGTGCGCGCAGGGCGTCGTCGCACAAGGCGCCGCCGGAAAGCACAATCACCGGTATCCCGCGCTTTAAGAGCGGCCGCGCGAATTCGCGCACCGCATCATGCGAGGCGGCCTCGATCACCGCGTCCGGGCGCTCGGCAAGCAGCGCGTCAAGGCCGATGACAAAGGGCACGCCATACTGTTCAGCCAGCGCTTTTCCGCGCGAAGCTTGGCTTCGGCCCTGTATGGCCACCACCCGGGCGTCGCCCATGTCGCCGCGCTGGGCGTGTTCGAGAAACAGACGCGCTATGACGCCGCCGCCGATAATGCCGATGCGCATGCTGGGGTGCTCCGGGCTAGAGATCGATTGTGCCAGTTTCCTGGGATTTGCGGCAATCATGGAAGAACGCATCCCTTTGTACTCCGAGAGCAGGTCGAATTTGCGCGGACGAAATGCCGTCCGCGCGGATCATCGATCGCGCACGGATGAAAAGGCCATCCGCGCGCAATCGACGATCTTGGATAGAACCCCCGTGCTGCGGTTTGCGCGCCCGTGCCAGCGAATTGCAGCCCCGGGTTAGAATCGGACATCGGCGACTGACTGAAGGGGACCCACATGATCCGATGCTTGTGCACTCTGGTGTTTGCGTTTTGCTTCGCCGCGCAGGCGCTCGCCCAAGGCGCCTTTCCGAGCCGGCCGATCACCATGGTGGTCGGTTTTGCGCCGGGCGGCGGCACCGACATCGTCGCGCGCATCATCGCCAAGAAGTTCGGCGAGAATATGGGCCAGCAGGTCGTTGTGGAGAACCGGCCGGGTGCCGGAGGCAATATCGCGACCGACGCGGTCGCGAGGGCGAATCCAGACGGACACACCATTCTTCTCGCCAACGTGGGCTCGATCGCGGTCGCGCCGCACCTCATCGCGAAGCTGCCTTACGATCCGCGGCGCGATTTGGCGCCGCTCACGATGGCGGTGGTGTTCGCCAACGTGCTGGTCGTGCATCCTTCGGTGCCGGCGAACTCGGTCGCGGACTATGTCAAGCTCGCCAACACCAAGCCTGGCGGCATGGCCTACGGTAGCTCGGGCATAGGCGGCGCCGGGCATCTCGCCGGCGAGCTGTTCAAAATGATGGCCAAAGCCGACATCGTCCACGTTCCTTACAAAGGCGGCGGACCGGCGATGACCGACCTGCTCGGAGGCCAGGTACCGTCCCTATTTGCATCTGCGCCGTCGGCCGTGCCGCACGTCAAAGCCGGAAAGATCCGCGCGCTCGCCACCACTGGCGCGACGCGCTCCGCCTTTCTGACCAACGTGCCTACTATCGCCGAATCAGGCTACCCGGGATTTGACGCCACCAACTGGTATGCCTACCTGGCGCCGGGGAAGACACCGAAACCGGTGCTCGACCGGCTCAGCCGCGAATTGGTCAAGGTGCTCAAGCTGCCCGAAATTCACGATCAGCTGATGACGAGCGGCATGGAGGCAATGCCGGACACGAGCGCGGCGCTCGCGAAGTTCATCGAGCGCGAGTACACGCAGTGGGGCCGGGTGGTGAAGGAGGCGGGCATACGGGCGGAGTGAACGCGGTTTGACGCGTGCCTCTCCGGCTTAGGTCCATTCAATAACTGTGGATGACCGATGTTCTACGGCCTGAATCCGGCGCAGGGCGCGCGCCTGCTGACGATCCTCGACGAGATCAAAGGGATGTACGGCGGGCGCGTGTTCGCGAGCGATATGCTGATCACGCTCCACAGGAACACCGGCTTTGTCGACGATCCGGGCTTCATGGGCGCGTTCTCCGCCGAGGCACGCGACGATCAGGAACGCAGCCTCCTTTGGCGTCTGCATGTGCTCGTGTGGTGCGCCGAGGGAGCCTTGCGCCGCGCGGGGGACTTTGTCGAGTGCGGCGTGTACCGGGGATTCTCCACCGCGGTGGCGGCTCGCTATCTCGATTTTGCGCGCCTTGCGCGCCGCTGGGTCCTGTTCGACACCTTCAGCGGCATTCCCGAGGACCAGCTCAATCCGGGCAACATCAATCCGGACATCTACCGCGAACCGGGGTTGTATTCGGCCTGCGTCGCGCGCTTTGCGCACCTTCCAAACGTGGAAGTGGTGCGCGGGCGCGTGCCGGATATCCTTGACGGCCATGCACCGGAACGCGTCGCTTTCCTGCACCTGGATATGAATTCTGCGGAAGCGGAAGCCGCGGCGCTCGAGTTCTTCTTTGCGCGGCTCGGTGAGGGCGCCTATGTGCTGCTCGATGACTATGGCTGGCTCGCCCACCGCGAGCAAAAACTGGTCGCCGACGAATTCTTCGGCGACCACGGTTATCACGTGCTGGAACTCCCTACCGGGCAGGGACTGGTGATCGTCTAGGCGAGCGATCGAGATAGGTCGCCGCCCGCGTGCGGACCGGCTAGATGGTGACGCGAGTACCCAGTTCGATCACGCGCTCGGGACGGAGGTTGAAATACTCCGCGGTTGCGGGGCTGTTGCGCTGCATCCAGCGGAACAATTCGCGGCGCCAAGTGAACAATCCGCGCTTTTGCGCACGCGCAAGCGTGGCCTTGCCGAGAAAGAAAGTCGTGTCCTCTGCTTCGAATTTCAGCCCGTGGCGCGCGAGCAGATCGATTCCCTTGCTTACGTCCGGCTCCTCCATGAAACCATAGCGCAGCACGGCCTGGTAGAAATGACCCCGCTCGATGACCTCGACTTCGGTGCGCTCGCGCTCGGGCACACGTGGCCGGTCCTCGTCGACGATGGTTAGGAAGACGATGCGCTCGTGCAATACCTTGTTGTGCTTGAGGTTGTGCAATAGCGCGGTAGGAATCCAGCCGCGATGCGGCGAAAGATATATGGCGGTGCCCGAAACGCGCGGTATGCTCGCGCCGAACAGGGTGCGGATGGCCTCCACCGGAATGCGCGTACGCGAATCGTGGGCGGCGAGCACCGTCTCCGCGCGCTTCCAGGTCGTCAGCATGACGAAGATGGCAAGACCGCAGAGCAAAGGCAGCCATCCGCCGTCGGCGATCTTGATGAGGTTCGCGAGAAAAAATATCAGTTCCACAGATCCGATTATCGCGAGCACCGCCAGCAACAGCGGATTGCCGCGTCTGGGGAGATGCCATACCACGATCCCGATCAGCGCTGTCGTCAGCACCATGGTGCCCGAGACGGCGATGCCATAGGCGGACGCGAGGGCGCCGGAGTTCTTGAATCCGAGCACGATGAGAACCACCAGGATCAACATGGCCCAGTTGATCTGCGAAATGTAGATTTGGCCGCGCGCAGTTTCCGAAGTGTGCCGGGTCGGAATGCGCGGCAGATATCCCAAGCGGGTGGCTTGCTGCGTCACCGAGAACGCGCCCGAGATCGTCGCCTGGGAAGCGATGACGGTCGCTGCCGTTGCGAGCAGCACCAGCGGCATCAGCAGATTCTCTGGTGCAAGCAGGTAGAAGGGGTTTCTTACCGCCGCGGGATCGCGCAACAGCAGTGCGCCCTGGCCGAAGTAATTCACGATCAGCGCGGGGAAAGCCAGGCCGAACCAGGCGAGGCGTATCGGCTTCGGTCCGAAATGACCCATGTCCGCATACAGCGCTTCGGCTCCTGTAATGGCGAGAAATACGGCGCCGAGGACGAGGAAGGCGAGGCCGGGGGAGTGCGCGATGAATATCATGGCGTGCCTCGGGTCGAGTCCCGCCAGGATCGCGGGCGATTTCGCAATCGACATCGCGCCGAGCGCTCCAAGGACGAGGAACCAGCACACCATCATCGGGCCGAACAAGGTTCCCACCGCACCGGTACCGCGCTTCTGTATCGAAAACAGACCGACCAGCACGGCAATGGTACATGGCACGATCCACGACTCGAGCGCGGGCGTCGCCACCGATATCCCCTCTACCGCGGACAGCACTGAAATGGCGGGCGTGATGACGGCGTCGCCGTAGAATAACGATGCGCCGAACAAGCCCAACAGGGCGACTGTTGCGGCGAGGCGGGGCTGCTCGCGCGTCATGCGCGTAGCCAGAGCCAGCAACGCCAGGATGCCGCCTTCGCCGCCATTGTCAAAACGCAGCACGATCGCGACATATTTCAGTGAAACGATGAACGCAATCGACCAGAAGAACAGCGATAGCACGGCGAGGATGTTGGCTTCGTCGAGAGGCAATCCGTGCGGGCCGCTGAATGCCTCCTTGAACGCATACAAAGGACTGGTTCCGATGTCGCCGAAGACGATGCCGAGCGCCGCTAAGGTGAGGACCGCGACCTGATTGGTCGCGCCTGGATTTGTCGGCTCCGAAGACGAACCGGCATGGCGATTAACGGGAGTACGCGACATGCGAGCGGGTGCGGGAAAGAACGAGATCGTTCATAATACGCCTAGAATGTTGCATTGCAAAATAATTCTGTGAGAAGCCCGTGCCGCGCTCGGCAATGGCCCGTCGCAACGACTGGCGAACGACGCTCATAGGGTTTTGGTGAGCCTGCCACAAGGCATCAAGGTTCGTCGCAGGAAACGCCATCGTGTTGCGCTGCAAAATACAACACTTGGCGCGCGAGCGTCGCCGGCAGGAGATTCTGTATAGTGTGCGTGCGCGCGGGTACATGCACGATCTTCAGCGAGGCGATGCGCTGCAGAGTCTGTTCTTGCGACTGTATCGTGACCGGCGCCTGAGCGGGATACAGACCCAGCGCTGGCGTGCGTATGCGTTCGAGATAGGGCGTGGCGTCGACGCTGGACGCGATGCGCGACATGCGGATCAACACATCCACGCTGGATTTGCCCATTTCGTCGGCGTACCAGGAAAGCAGTCCCGGGTCGGTGCCGGGAGGAAAACGCGTGGCCCCGTTCACGGCCTCGGACCATGCGCGCGCGCCCAGGGTGCGCAGCGCTTCCTGCCAACTCGGCTGGCCTAATGCGAACGCTCGCTGAGTGTCCTGATTGATGAGTACCGGCGCGGCGACCAGACTCAAGGTACGCAGCTTCAAAGGATGCTCGGCGGCCAGCACCATGCCGAGTATGCCCCCGAGCGATTCGGCGCAGTAGTGAACCGGGGCGCCTCCGAGCGCATCGATGATCGCCACGAGGTCGTCGATATATGCGTCGACGCTGATACCGGTTTCGAGGTCGGCAGGTATTTCCGATTTTCCGAGACCGCGCAAATCCGGACGTACCACGCGATACCAGCGGCTCAAATACGGAACCCAGCTCCTCCAGAAGTTTCCCGATCGGCCGTAGCCGTGCTGCAGAATCAAATACGGCGCGTTACGCCACGGATCGGTGTAGTCGTCCACCGTGTAGTGCAGCGCGGGTTGTCCGGCACGCTTGAGCATGGGCATGATTTTCTCCGGCGTCCGATTAGTCGCTAGTCCGCCTTGATATTGGCCGCGCGTATCACCTTGGTCCACTTCTCGAGATCGGAACGCATGACGGCGGCGAGCTGTTCGGGCGTGGTGCCGATCGGATCGACCCCCATGGCGATGAAACGCGCGCGGACAGCTTCCTGACGCAGCACCGCGTTGATGTCGGCGGCGAGCTTGTGCACGATGTCGCCGGGCATGCCGGCTGGGCCGATAAACGCATACCAGGTGCCGGCCTCGAACCCCGGATAGCCCGATTCCGCCACGGTCGGGACGTCGGCTGCGAGCGGGGAACGCACGAGGCCGGTGGTGGCGAGCGCGCGCAGGCGTCCGGACTTGACCAGCGGCAATGCCGATACCGGGTTGTTGAACATGAGCTGCGCGTGTCCGGCGAGCAGATCGTTCGTCGCCGGGGCCGCACCCTTATACGGGATATGCGCGAAGTTGATGCCGGTCACGCCGCGAAACAGCTCCGCCGCCAGGTGCGTGGGCGTGCCGTTGCCGGCCGAGGCGAGCGAAAGCTTGCCCGGGTTGGCCTTGGACCATGCAATCAATTCCTGCATGGTGTGGGCGGCGACCGACGGATGCACAACCATCACCAGCGAGTAATACGCCACTTGCGATACCGGCGTGAAGTCTTTGATCGGATCGTAGGGCAGTCTGTCGTACAAGCCGCCGTTGATGACGTGGCTGCTGGCGATCAGCAGGAGCGTGTAGCCGTCCGGCGCGGATTTCGCAGTCACTTCGGAGCCGATATTGCCGGCTGCGCCGGCGCGATTTTCGACGATAACGGGCTGGTTCCACATCGCACCGAGCTTTTCGGCGAACAAACGCCCGAGCACGTCGGCCGGCCCGCCCGGCGGAAACGGAACGATGAGTTTCACCGGCTTCGCCGGATACGCTTGTGCCGCCACCTGGCCTGCCGGCGCGAGGCTGGCGAGGCACAGGATCGCCGCAAATCGGAACACGGATTTGATTAGATGCATCGCGTACCTCCTCCGTCGATGTTGATCAGCGCCCCGGTAATGAACGAGGCCCGCTCCGAGCACAGGAATGTGACCATGCCCGAGATTTCCTCGGGTGTCCCGACGCGGCCCAGCGGTACGCTGGCAATCATCTGGGCAAGCACTGCGTTAGCATCCGCCGCGGTGGTCTTCGCGCCTTGGGCGATGTGATCGTCCCAGCGCGGTGTTTGCACCGGTCCGGGGTTGATGCCGTTCACCAGTATATTGTCGGGCGCGAGCTCGTCGGCAAGCGCTTTGGTGAAGTTCAGCAGCGCGGCATTGGCCGCGCCCCCGACCAGATACCACGGCCGCGGCTGGTGCCCGCCGCGGCCGATCACATTGATGATGCGCCCCCAACGCCGGCTGCGCATATCGGGGATCACCGCCCGCGCGCAGCGCACGTAGCCCATGGGCTTGAGATTGAACGATTTGAGCCAGGTCTCGTCGCTCACATCGTGGATGCGCCCGGCGGGGGACGATCCTGCATTGTTGATCAGAATATCGATGCAGCCGAACTCGCGCCGCGCGCCGGCGACGACACGCGCAACATCGGCGGCGATCCCCATATCGCCGGCGGCGGCAAGCACGCGGACCCCAGTCGCTTGCGCAATTGCTGCGGCGGTCGCGGCGAGGCGCTCGCTATCGCGCGCATTGACCACGACGTTGACGCCTTCAGCCGCCAGCTCCTCGGCGATGGCGCGGCCAATGCCCAGACTGGCTCCGGTGACGAGCGCAGTCTTGCCTGCGAGCTTAAGGTCCATGGCGTTGTCCCTTTCCTCTATCGGACCGAGTATGCGTGGGGAATGCGAACCAGGCTCGAACTATACGCAAGGCGCGCCCAGTCCGCTTTGATTCCGGCTGCGATGGGCCACCAGTTTTCGATTTCGGTCTTGGTCTTGTGGTAAGCGGCCAGCCCCTCGGACGTCTGCTGCTCTCGTGGAGGCATCCTCTCCCCGATGTCCGCCAAGCGCTTGCGCAGCGTCGGGTCGGCAGCATCAATCGGCGCTCGTGCGCACCACGATTTTTCCCAGGTGCGCATTCGATTCCATGTGCGCTTTATTAGAAGGCCAATCGTTATGGCCGAATTAGAATGGGGTGAGGTTTTCATCGGTCGTCGAACTATTCCCGCAAGGTCCGCATGGTGATCGGCAGCATTCCCGTCCAAGACGAGACCAAGGAGCCTCTACGCTGGTTTGGGCTTTGGCAGACAATCTGCCAATGTTCTTGGGAACACCAAGGCCACTGATTGTAAAACACCATAATATCAGTATATTACAGTACAACACAGTGGCCTATTCAACAAGAATACAATTATGAGTAAATTTACTCATAATTGTATTTGAAGATTATAGCTCGCGCTGTTAATATTCTGCGTAAATCTACTCAGGATATTAATCCTCGTGCCCCAACCATACCAACGCAACGAAGTCTCGGTTCTCCTCGAACGGCTTTCCGAACCTCAGCGCTTTCTGATTGTTTTGGAAGGCCCTCGTCAAATTGGAAAGACCAGATTGGTTCGCGATGCGCTAGCCAATTTTGGGCAGGATCACTATCACTACGTCCCGGTCGATAGCCCAGAAGATGATGCGCGCGCGCCGGGCTCTACGGTCACAGCGCGCAACACCTATGCCCAGGACGGTCGCCCGCGAGATGCCGCATGGCTGATTGACCATTGGAGGCGCGCCCGTGAGGCCGCGAAGCAAGCGTCAGATGGGTATATCCTGGTTTTCGACGAAATTCAAAAAATTCCCCGGTGGTCGGAAACCGTCAAAGGTCTCTGGGATGCAGATCGGGCTGAAGGGTTGAAGCTGCACGTCATCTTGTTAGGGTCATCGCCCCTGCTTATGCAAAAAGGGATGAGCGAAAGTCTGGCGGGGCGTATTGAAGCAATTCGCCTTTCCCACTGGTCCTTCCTCCAAATGTATGAGGCATTCGATTTCGATCTGGATGACTACATCTATTTCGGCGGCTATCCCGGTAGTGCTTCCCTCATCCGCGACGAGACTCGCTGGCGCAACTATGTGCGAACCAGCCTGATCGAGCCCAATATCGAGAAAGACATCTTGTCGATGACACGGGTCGACAAGCCGGCGCTGCTGAAGCAATTGTTCTACCTCGGCTGCGAATATTCCGGGCAACTGCTCTCCTATACCAAGATGATCGGCCAACTTCAGGATGCCGGAAACACGGTAACGCTCGCCCATTACCTGGACTTGCTGGGGAAGGCTGGACTGATTATCGGATTGCAGAAATACGCGGGGCAGCAACACCGTCGACGCGCTTCTGTCCCCAAGTTTAATGTCCTGGATCAAGCATTGATGTCCGCCGCCTCGAGATACACCAAAATGGAAGCCAAAGCCGACCGCGGCTACTGGGGGCGCATGGTGCAGAGTACGGTCGGCGCACATCTCTATAACTCGGGACATCCGCATTGCAAGCTTCACTACTGGCGCGATAGTACGCACGAGGTCGACTATGTGATCGAGCGTGGCAATAGTCTCGCCGCGATCGAAGTAAAAAGCGGAACAGCATCGGGTCATGCGGCCGGCCTCGACATATTTGAGCAGAACTTCGGAAAGTGCCGGAAGCTTGTCGTCGGGGAGGGCGGCATTCCGCTGGTCGAGTTTCTCTCCTATCCGGCGGAGCATTGGCTTGGGTAACGCAGCTCAATCCTTCATCGTCCCGCGCACCTGCACGGCCATCGCGAAAGGAAGCCAGGAGCGAATCAGTCGCCCATTGCGCGACTATCGCGACCGGGCCGCGTACGTGCTGCTTGGCGACCCGGGTGCGGGCAAGACAAAAGCCTTCGAGCGGGAGGCGGAGGAATCCGGCGGCGAATACGTCAAGGCGCGCGACTTCGCCACTTTCGACCCGAAAGCGGAATACCGGGACAAGACTCTGTTTATCGACGGCCTCGATGAAATGCGTGCCGGGGGCGGCGATGGCAGAACACCTCTCGATCACATACGCAAGCATTTGGAAAGATTGGGGTGTCCTCGTTTTCGACTTTCCTGTCGCGAGGCCGACTGGCTCGGTGCAAGTGATAGCGAGGCTCTGACCCGCGTGTCGCCAGACGGAACCGTTGTCGCACTGCATCTCGATCCCTTGACCGAGGATGACATTATCCAAATCCTCCGGCACACGCCGACCGTAACAGACCCAGACGAGTTCGTCAGAAGAGCCACGGAACACAGACTTGAGACGCTTCTGCAAAACCCGCAGACCCTGAGGCTGCTGACCGAGGCGGTAGGAGGCGACGAGTGGCCGCAAAGCCGGATGAACATCTACGAGATGGCCTGCTGGCAATTGTTGCGCGACCCCAACCCCGAGCACAGGCAGGCAAAACGCGATGCCCCAATTTCGGATGACACGTTGCTCAACGCGGCCGGGTATCTTTGCGCTATCCAACTGCTATCCGGGCTCGCCGGATACGTGCTTGATGACAGCGCGCAAGACTCTCAGCATGTTGGACTGCAAGGGATCGCTAACTCGAGCGATATGCCGCTGATTCCAGCCCTCAAGACCAATCTGTTCCAAGGGGACGGCGAGGAACGCCGCATGCCCATCCACCGCAGCGTCGCTGAATATCTCGGTGCGCGCTACATCGCCGCTCGCGTCGATTATTGGGGCTTGCCGTTCGGTCGCGTTCTTGCGCTGATTACTGGCCAGGACGGCGGTATCGTGGCTGACCTTCGCGGCCTCTCTGCCTGGCTATCGGTTCATTGTGGCGCGGGACGGGCCCAACTGATCGAGCGAGACCCGCTGGGAGTGGTTCTGTACGGGGACGTGAAACAGTTCCTGATGGACGAGAAACGTCGCATTTTAGTGGCTATGCACAGCGAAGCGCAGCGTTATCCCTGGTTTCGATCAAAAGACTGGTCGTCTTCACCTTTCGGTGCCCTAGGCACGGTGGACATGGTGCCCGTATTCAGTGAAATCCTCGCTTCGCTTTCGCGTGACGATGCCAGCCAGGCGCTGCTCGACTGTGTGCTTGATGCGATACGCTTCGGGGAGCATATGCCGGCGCTGGCCGAATCTCTGAGAACGGTTGTGCAAGACGCCAGCTACTGGCCATCGATACGTCGAGATGCCTTGGAAGCGTTGATGCGTGTTTTGCGGAACGACAAGTCCCAACTGGTGACGCTTGCTGCGGATATTCGGACTGGAGTAGTCGAAGATAGGGACGACGAAATCCTTGGTGTTCTCCTACGCAAGCTCTATCCTCAGTTCATCTCACCCGCACAGGTGTTCGACTTCCTGCATACGCCAAAGGATCGTAACCTGATCGGTACGTACTTTGGATTCTGGGCCCGAGAGCTGCCGACCAAAAGTGCCGACGATGATCTGCCAATCCTGCTGGATCAACTGGCACAAAGACAGATAGCTCTGGACGACACGCTATATGAGCGTCAGATCAACCGAATGACTGGAACGCTGCTTGCGCGCGGATTAGATGCCCACGCCGACGCCATCACCGATAATCGATTCTACAATTGGCTGGGTGTCGGCCTCGACAAATACGCTCATTCACAGCTTGAAAAGGAAGGCACAGAGCGCATAAGGCGATGGTTCGCAAATAACCCTGATCGTTACAAAGCTTTAATCGACCACGGTGTTTCCCTGTGTGCCGAGAGCAAAAAGCTTTCGAACTGCTTGTTCAAGTGCGCGCAAAGGCTCTACGGTTCTGTTCCGCCCGGTGATATCGCAACTTGGTATTTCGGAAAGGCGGAAACAGAACAGCGTAGTGAACTGGCCAAATACTATTTCGATGAAGCCGTAAGTGATCTAGTTCGAAAGAGCGGGCCACAATATCTGACGCCACAGAGCCTGGAACTTCTCGAATCCTGGACGAGCAAACGCCCCTCGTTTCACCAATGGCTTGAACCCTTCATAACTTGCCAAGTCGATGACTGGCGACACGAACACGCCATTGCAGGTCGAGAAAGAAAGGTGGAGCGACAGAAACAGAGAAGTGTATGGGTAAGCTATTTCCGCAAACACCTTGCCGAGATCAGAAATGGCAGCGCACCTCCCAAGGTGCTGCACGACCTCGCACTTGCTTACGACAAAATGCTGATTGACGTTGAGGGCGAGACGCCACGTGAACGCCTTGATGATTTCCTTGATGGAGACATGGAACTAATCGACGCTGCCTATGAGGGTTTTCACAATGCTCTTGCCCGAAGCGATCTACCTACTGTCGCCGAGATCGTGGATCTTGAAGTGAAGGGGCGAATGCATTTTATTCGCCCAGTCTGTTTAGTGGGCATGGACGAGTTGTATCAAACCGACCCGTCAGGTGCGCTGCGACTCGATGAAGCTGTCTTAGCGCGGCTGGTGGCGTTTCGTCTTACCCATGACATCGGTAACGCTCCCCCGTGGTTTGTCGCGCTAGTTCGCGAGCGTCCGGCACTAGTGGCAGAAGTGTTGGTCATGTATGCGCTTGCCGTGATACGGGCCGGTAAGGAGTATATCGCCGGACCGTACTCCTTGGCCTACGATGATGCTTATGCCGGAGTTGCTCGTATAGCGCTGCCAGCGTTGCTCGAAGGCTTTCCGCTGCGGGCGCGGAAGAAGCAATTGGCTAATGCGCTCGATCCTCTGCTAAGAGGTGCGTTACGCTACCTCGACAGGAATGTGCTCGCATCAACGATAGAGCGCAAGCTTGGACAGAGCAGCATGGATTCAGCGCAACGGGTCTATTGGCTCGGCTGCGGGCTGATGATTGCCCCAAACGCTTATGAGATCACGTTGGCAGAGCATCTCGGCAAGAACGGGGTTCGCAAACGCTATCTGGCGGATTTCCTACATGGCCGCGGGGAGCTTCGACTACCCTTCGCTGTTTTGCCAGAAACCACTCTTGCGCTACTAATTGCGATGCTGGCGCCGGGTTGTTCACCTGAACGGCCACGGGGAGCGCATTGGGTTAGCCCGGCAATGAATACAGCCGATCTAGTGCGTTCGCTCATCGACATATTAGGTGGCCGTCGAAGCGGAACTGCGACCAGCGAACTCGAACGTCTGCTCGCATTACCCAACCTTATTCACTGGCATAGCTTCTTGGGCGGGGCGTTGCATTCCCAGCGTATCGCACGGCGCAAGGCGTCGTTCCGTCCCTTGGGCGCAGAAAGCGTTAGCCGCACCCTCGCCAACCTTCAACCTGCGAGCGCTGCCGATCTTGCCGCCCTGGTTCTCGACCATCTGCGCGATATCGCTCGGAAAATCCGCGATGGAAACACCAACGACTATAGGCAGTACTGGAGCTACGACGAAGGCAACCGTCAATTAGCCAACCCTAAACCAGAAAACGATTGTCGCGATGCGCTGTTGTCGGACCTGAAGGAGCGATTCGATAAACTTGGTATTGACGCTCAAAAGGAGGGGTATTACGCAGAGGATAAGCGCGCCGACATTAGGGTCTCATTCAATGGAGCTAATGGATTGGACGTTCCCATCGAGATCAAGAAGGACAATCACGACAATCTATGGACCGCGATACGCGAGCAGTTAGTCGCGCAGTATGTTCGTGCCCCAGAGACAGACTGGAACGGGATCTACCTTGTTTTCTGGTTTGGCGGCAAAGGAATCCGGCCACCGCCGGACGGCAAGAAGCCCCGTAGTGCTGCAGAGCTCGAAGACCGTCTGCGAGGGACGCTTAGACCAGAAGAGAAGCATCACATCCTCGTTTGCGTGATCGACTGCGCGCTTCCTTCCGCAGGATAGCGTTATGTGGGGCGATTGTTGCCCTTGGTCAAGGTTTTCGCGGCTCGTATCCAGTAGCATCCAAAACCCGATTGTCGGAGGGCAGCGATGAGCACTATTCCTGAATTGACTCTAGGCCTGCAAGGCACTGTCGAGATCGTGGTGGGCGAAGAGCACACCGCGCCCAAAGTAGGCAGTGGCCGGGTGCACGTGCTCGCGACACCCGTGATGATCAATCTGATCGAGGCGGCGGCGCTGGCTGCAGTGGAGCATCTGCTGCCGCCCGGCCAGCAAAGCCTGGGCACGCATCTTGACGTGCGCCATTTCGCAGCGACGCCGGTCGGCATGCGCGTCGCCGCCGAAGCAGAGTTGATAAAGATCGAGGGGCGCCTACTGACCTTCCGCGTGTCCGCTTCGGACGCGATCGAGTCCATAGGCGACGGCACGCACGAGCGCGTAGTCGTAACCCTGGAACGCTTCGATGCGCGGGTACAGAAGAAGGCGGCACAGGTCCGCTAACGCCGCTATGCGCTAGCGCGCCCTATGCATGCTCGTCAGGCGAGCGCCTTGGTCACGATTTCCGCGACATCCTTCGACAGCCTGTGCGCATCGCGGATGCGCTCCAGCGCATTGCGCGCGTGCCGACTGCGCCCGGCATCGAATTTCTTCCAGCGCTCGAGGGCGCGCGCCATGCGCGCGGCGACCTGTGGATTGAACGCATCGATCGCGATCACCTGGTCGGCGAGGAACACATAGCCGGCGCCGTCGGCGGCGTGGAAGCGCACGTGGTTTGCGCAGAAGCTGCGGATGAGCGCATAGACCTTGTTCGGGTTTCTGATATCGAAGGCCGGGTGCGCGAGGAGTTTCCGCACTTCGGCGAGGGTACCGGGCAGGCGCGAGCCCGCCTGCAGCGCCAGCCATTTGTCCACTACCAGCGGCTCGTTCTTCCATTTGGCGTAGAACGCATCGAGCGCGCGCAACCGCTCCGGGCAGTCGCAGTTGGCGAGCGTAGCGAGCGCGGCCATGGTGTCGGTCATGTTGTCCGCTTTCTCGAACTGCGCAAGCGCGAGCGCGCGCAGTTCGGCGTCATCGAGTTCCATCAGATAGCCCAGGCAGAGGTTGCGCAGCGCGCGCTTGCCCGCGGCCGCGGCGTCCGGGCTATAAGGCCCGGGCACGGCGTGAGCGTGATAAGTCGCGAGAAATTCGCTGCGCAGCTTCTGCGCGAGCAGCCGGCGCAGGCCGTCGCGCACCGCGTGGATGGCGTCCGGGTCGACCTCCTCGAGCTGCTCGGCGATATAGATTTCGGCGGGCAGCGCCAAGGCCTCGGCGCCGAACGCGGGATCGCGCGGCGCGTCCGCCAGCACGCGTGCGAAGGCGTCGGTGAAGGACTGCGGCGCATCGAGCGCGTGCCCCGCGCCGTCCTTGCGGTATGCATCTATGCCGCGCAGGATCAGATTGAGCGCGAGCCGCTGGCCCGCTTCCCAGCGGTTGAAGGCGTCGGTGTCATGCGCCATTAAATGGCACAGCTCGGCCTCCGTATAGGCGTATTTCACGATCACCGGCGCAGAGAAATTGCGCAACAGCGACGGCACCGGTTTCACCGGCACGTCGACGAAGACATAGCTCTCTTCCGCCTGCTTAAGCGACACAACGCGCGTGGTCTCGCCCGTCGGCGCCGCCGTTTCCCCCGCCAGCCGCAGCGCCATGTCCTTGCCGTCCGGTCCGGCCAGACCCAGCGCGAACGGGATGTGGAAGGGGAGTTTCACCTCCTGCCCGGGAGTGGGCGGGCAGGATTGCTTCAGCGTAAGCGTGTATAGCCTTGTTAGCGCGTCGTACTTGCTGCTCACCTCGACCACCGGCGTGCCCGCCTGTTCGTACCAGCGGCGGAACTGGGTGAGGTCGATACCGCTCGCATCGGCCATCGCCTGCACGAAATCGTCGGTGGTCACTGCCTGGCCGTCATGGCGGCGGAAATATAGGTCCATGCCGGCGCGAAAAGCTTTCGCTCCGAGCAGCGTGTGCTGCATGCGCACCACCTCCGCGCCTTTCTCATACACCGTCATGGTGTAGAAGTTGCGTATCTCCATGTAGGCAGGCGGGCGCACCGGATGCGCCATCGGCCCCGCGTCCTCGGCAAACTGCGCCGCGCGCAGCCCGCGCACTTCGCCTATGCGTTGCACCGCGCGCGAATACTTGTCGGCGCCGTACTCCTGGTCGCGAAATACCGTCAGCCCCTCCTTCAGAGACAGCTGGAACCAGTCGCGGCACGTGACGCGGTCGCCGGTCCAGTTATGGAAATACTCGTGCGCCACCACGCGATTGATATTCTGGTAGTCGATATCGGTCGCGGTGTCGGGCCGCGCGAGGACGTACTTGGTGTTGAATATATTGAGGCCCTTGTTCTCCATCGCGCCGGAGTTGAAATCGCCCACGGCCACGATCATGTAGCCATCCAGATCGAGCTCCAGGCCGAACACGTCTTCGTCCCATTTCATCGCGCTCTTCAGGCAGCGCATGGCGAAGCCGCATTGGTCGAGTTTGCCCGGTTCGACATATACAGCGAGCTTTGCCTCGCGCCCGGATTTGGTGATGAAACTGTCGTCCAGCTTTTCCAGTTTTGCCGCCACCATGGCGAAGAGATACGACGGCTTGGGGAAAGGATCGCTCCAAGTGGCGAAGTGGCGGCCGAGCGCTTCCTCGCCCGTGGTGATCAGATTGCCGTTGGAGAGCAGCACCGGATAGCGGTCGCGTTCGGCGTGGATGGTGTTGGTGTAGCGTGCCATCACGTCCGGCCGGTCGATGAACCAGGTGATGCGGCGGAACCCTTCGGCTTCGCATTGGGTGAAAAAGCCGTTGCTCGACGCGTACAAGCCCTCGAGCTTGGTGTTCTTTTGCGGGTAGATGCGCGAAACCGTTTTCAGGGTGAAACGCTGCGGGGTCTTGGCGATGCAAAGACTCTCCTCGCCGAGCACGTACTCGCCCGGCGCGAGCGTGCGGCCGTCCAGCGTCACCGACACCAGTTCGAGTTCTTCGCCGTCCAGAACGAGCGGTGCGTTCGCCTCGGCCGCTTTCGGGTTTCGCGCGAGCGCCAGCTGCGCGCGCACCAGCGCATGGTCGTCGCGGATATCGACGTCGAGGTCAACGGTCGAAATCAGGAACGCGGGCGGGGTGTAATCCTTGAGGTAGATGGTCTTGGATGAGGGTTCGCGCATGGGATGCCAGGCCGGTTGGGGGGGTGCACAGTTTACCGGAATAGCGGGTCTCGCAGAAAGCACCTATAGTCATCGGTTTCGCGAGTTTTTCGGGAGATTTGCATGCGCAGGCGCGGGCTCTTGCTGTTGATCGCTTTCGCCCAGGCGCAGGCCGTGCTGGCGCAGGGCCTGGCCGAGGCGCGCGACATGGCGCTCGTCGGCAATCACAACTTGCAGAGCCGCAGCGCCTACCAGCCGCTGGTGCACAGGCAGGGTGGGCGCTGGATCGCCTACATCGGGCTGCATGGCGAGCGTCTGCTGAATGCGCTCACCGGAAGGATCGAACCTAATGGCACCGCGATTCTGGACGTGACCGAGCCGAAGCAGCCGAAGCTGCTCGCGCACATCCCTGGTGCGCCCGGTGGCGGCGCGCAGATGGTGCGCGTGTGCAACGGCTCCGAACTGCCGCGCGCCGACAAGGGCAAGGTGTACCTCCTGCGCCCCTTCGGCAATTCGGCGCAGGAGGTGTGGGATGTCACTGATCCGGTGCGGCCCCGATTGGTGAGCAGGGTGGCCGTTGGGCTGCACGGCACGCACAAGAACTGGTGGGAGTGCGACAGCGGCATCGCCTATCTGGTTTCAGGCGTGCCCGGCTGGCGCACTTCGCGCATGACCCAGATCTACGATCTCGGCAATCCGGCGAAGCCGGTGTTCATCCGTAACTTCGGCCTGACGGGGCAGCAGCCGGGCGCGACCGGACCGGTGCCGACTGCATTGCACGGACCGATTTCCACCGGACCCAAGGGCAACCGCGTCTATTTTGGCTACGGCACCAGCAGTCACGGCATCCTGCAGATCGTGGACCGGGAAAAGCTGTTGCATGGTCCGAAAGAACCCACCACGGAAAACCTGCTCTATCCGCAAGTCGGCAGGCTCGACTTGGGGCCGGACGCGGGCGTGCATACCGCATTTCCGGTACTGGGCATGGAGTTGGCAGCCTCGGCCAAGCACAAGCAAAGCGGATCACGCGACTTCGTTGTCGTGACCAGCGAATCCCTGGCGGACGAATGCCGCGAGCCGCGGCAGATGGCGTGGATGGTCGATGTGAGCAACGAAGCGAAGCCGCGCGCGGTGGCGAGTTGGACCGTGCCCGAAGCGAGCGGAAATTTTTGCAGCCGCGGCGGGCGCTTCGGTACCCATTCCTCGAACGAGAGCTTCAGCCCGATTTATTACAAGCGCATCATGTTCTTCGCCCACTTCAACGCCGGCGTGCGCGCGGTGGACATCCGCGATCCGTACCAGCCGAAAGAAGTCGGCTATTACGTCCCTGCGGCCACGGACCAGACCGACAAGCGTTGTGTCAGGACCGGTACCGGCGCGGAGCGCTGCCACGGTGTCATCCAGACCAATAATGTCGAAGTTGACGACCGCGGCTACATTTACATCGTCGACCGCGCCCACACTGGCATGCATATCCTCGAGCTCAGCGGGGCGGCGCGCGCGATCGCTGCGTTCAAGTAGATCAAACTCAAACGCCTTAGTACCCATAACAAAAGTCGTTTTGTTACAGCCTCTTAGGCGACCTGCAGCGCCCGCCGCAACGCCCTCAAGTCTTCAGCCGGTAGCCAGTCCTGAAGATCCACCACACGGCTGCGAGGCAAAGCGCCATGAACACGAGGGTCATGCCTACGCTGACGGCCACGCCGACGTCGGCCATGCCGTAGAAGCTCCAGCGGAAGCCGCTGATCAGGTACACGACGGGGTTGAAAAGCGAGATCTTCTGCCACAGCGGCGGCAGCATGCTGATCGAGTAGAAGCTGCCGCCAAGAAATGTTAACGGCGTGACGATCATCATGGGAATGATCTGCAGTTTCTCGAAGCCGTCCGCCCAGACGCCGATAATGAAGCCGAACAGGCTGAAGGTCACGGAGGTGAGCGCAAGGAAGAACATCATCCACAGCGGATGCGCGATCTGGTAATCGACGAACACGCGCGCCGTCGCGAGGATCAGCACGCCCAGAATGATCGACTTGGTGGCCGCGGCGCCGACGTAGCCGATGACGACCTCGATGAACGACACCGGCGCGGAGAGCAATTCGTAAATCGTGCCCGACCACTTCGGCATGTAGATGCCGAAGGAAGCGTTGGAGATGCTCTCGTTCAAGAGCGACAGCATGACGAGGCCCGGAACGATGTAGGCGCCGTAGCTGACGCCATCGATGTCCCCCATGCGCGAGCCGATCGCCGCGCCGAACACCACGAAGTAGAGCGAGGTCGAGAGCACCGGCGAGGCGATGCTCTGCATCAGCGTGCGAAAGGCGCGCGCCATCTCGAAGTAGTAGATGGCGCGGATGCCATAGATGTTCATCATGTTTGTGCCCTCACCAGGCTGACGAAGATGTCCTCGAGCGAGCTTTCGCTCGACTGCAGGTCCTTGAATTCGATGCCGTGCTCGCTGAGCCCGCGCAAAAGCGCCTCGATCCCCGTCTCTTCGGCCTGGGTGTCGAAGGTGTAGACCAGTTCCTTGCCGCCGGCTGCGAGCTCGAGCGCGCTGCCGGCGAGTTGGCCGGGAATTCGGGCGAGCGGGCTCTTCAGCTGCAGCGTCAACTGCTTCTTGCCCAGCTTTCGCATCAGCACCGCCTTGTCCTCCACCACGATCAGCTCGCCCTTGCTGATCACCCCGATGCGATCGGCCATCTGCTCGGCCTCCTCGATGTAGTGCGTGGTGAGAATGATGGTCACGCCGCTTGCGCGCAGGCCGCGCACCATCTCCCACATGTCGCGGCGCAGCTCGACGTCGACGCCGGCGCTGGGTTCGTCGAGGAACAGGATCTGCGGCTCGTGCGACAGGGCCTTGGCGATCATCACCCGGCGCTTCATGCCGCCCGAGAGCGTCATGATCCTCGAGTCCTTCTTGTCCCACAGCGAGAGTTCGCGCAGCAGCCTCTGGCACAACGCTGTGTTGCGCGGCTTGCCGAACAGGCCGCGGCTGAAATTCACGGTGGCCCATACGCTTTCGAAGGCGTCGGTGGTCAGCTCCTGCGGCACCAGGCCGATCTTGGATCTTGCGGCGCGGTAATCGGTAATGATGTCGTGGCCGTCGGCCAGGACAGTGCCGCTCGACGGATTGACGATGCCGCAAATAACGTTGATCAGTGTCGTCTTGCCGGCGCCATTCGGGCCGAGGAGCGCGAAGATTTCGCCGCGGCGGATCTCGAGGTCGATGTTTTTGAGCGCGTGGAAGCCGGAGGCGTAGGTCTTGGTGAGATTCTTTACTGAGATGATCGGCGGCACGCGATGTCCTTGGGATAGCGGTAGCCGTGATTATATTAGATGCACGGTAATTACCCGGAAAGCCAATAAGGGCGCGGTTTTCCGGCCGGCAGCACCACCGGCATGGCGACGCATATCGCTGTGCGCCGCCACTACGTATTCAATCAAGGATCTGACGCAAGCGCGCGCCTTTAGGCGCGAATGCGATGCTCCGCGAACAAAGCGCGTATCTCGCGCGCAAAGCGCTGCTCGATCTTGGCTCGCTTCAGCTTCAGGGTCGGCGTGAGGAGCCCGTTCTCGACGCTCCAGGGCTCGAGCGTCAGGCAGGTTTCGCGCACGCGCGCATAGCTCGGGAAACTATCCAGCAACACCTTGATGCTCTCGCGCACTGCTTGCGCGGCTAAAGGCGAGCCGAGCGACGCCATGTCGGCCGGGTCGAGCTGCAGGCGCAATGCCAGTGCGCGCCATGCGAGAGGCTCGAGCACGATCAGCGCGGCAAGGTGCGGCTTGCCTTCCCCGACAACCATCGCCTGCGCGAACTGCGGGTCGGAGGTGATCGCCATCTCCAGGTCGGCGGGCGCGATCTTCTCGCCGGTGGACATCACCAAGATCTCCTTCAACCGGCCGGTAATGTAGAGATGGTGGCCCATGACGCGCGCCTGGTCGCCGGTGTGCAGCCAGCCTTCGGCGTCGATCGCGTCGCGCGTATCCTGCGCGCGGTTCCAGTAGCCGAGCATGACGCTCGGGCTGCGCACGAGGAGCTCGTTCTGCCCGGCGAGCTTGAGCTCGATACCAGGCAGCGGCACGCCCACCGAATCGGGTACGTTGTCCTCGATGAGGTTTGCCGACACGATCGGGGACGCCTCGGTCAGCCCGTAGCCTTGCAAGAGCGGCAGGCCGAGCCCGATGAAACAGCGTCCAATCGCAGGCGACAACGGTGCGCCGCCGCTGACCACCAGCCGCAGGCGGCCACCCAGGCGCGCGAGAAACCTGTCGGCGACCAGGATTCGGAGCAGCAGCCAGGGCAAACTTAGCAGCACGCCCGGCGTCGTGCCACGCCCCTGTGCCGCCTCGAAGCGGCGCCAGCCGATCCATTGCGCAGCGGCGAACAGAGCGCGCGCGAGCGCGCCTTTTTTCTCCAGGTCCTGCTGCACCAGCGCGTGCATGCGCTCGTAGATGCGCGGCACCGAAACCAAGATGGTGGGTCTGATGCTAAGCAGATCCTCGGCCAGTTCCCGCACCGAGCGCGCGTACACGACGGTGGCACCGCTCATCAGGGGCAGGTAATAGCCCACCGTGCGCTCCAAGGTGTGCGACAGCGGCAGGAACGAAAGAAACTGGTCTTCGCGGTACACCGGCACGACTTTCAGTACGGTTGCCGCGTTCCAGAGAATGTTATGGTGCGACAGCCTTACGCCTTTGGGGTGGCCCGTGGTGCCGGAGGTGTAGACGATGGTCGCGAGCGCGTGCGGGTCGAGCCGGTCGCACACCATGGCTGGCGCATCGCGTGGCAGCCAATCGGCAACAAAACTGAATTCAAGGCCGGCTTCGGCGACGAGCGCCTCAGCGCGCTCAAGGCACAGTACCCGCGTCAGTGCGGGAAAGCGCGCGCGTAGCGGCGCGAGCGCCTGCCAATCGTCGCGCGCTCGCACCAGCAGCACGCGTGCATTGCAGTCACCCAGGATAAATGCGAGGTTTTCCGGATTGTCGGCGGTGTAGAGCGGCACCACTACCAGGCCGAGCGATTGTGCCGCCTGGTCGAAGCAGACCCATTCAACACCATTGCGCAGCATCACGGCTACGCGCGCGCCGGCAGCAAGCTTCTCGCGCGCGAGCGCCGCGCGCCAGCGCGCCGCCAGCCTCTGCACGTCGCGCCAGCAGTAGCTTTGCCACGCGTTTGCGCCGGCATCGTACTGGCGATACGCCTCGGCCTCGGGCGTTCTTTCGCAGCGGCGCAGGAACAGGCCGGGGAGAGTGCGCGCTTCGCTGCTCGAGATCAGGTCCGGAGTCAGTTTGCCCGGTGCTTGCATGGAAGCCTCCTTGGAGGCTGTTGTAGCATCGGCGATCCCATGTCGCGTTGAGAACTGTCAAACGCGGGAATCAACTCATCGCGGGCGGCCACTCCAGCGGTTGACCCCGGCCGCGGTACGTACTATTTCTTCCAGTTGGTCATATCGTCGACCTTGACATCGTATTTTGCCATCTTGGCAAGCGCATCTTTCTGCGCGTCGCGTTCGATGCTTTCAAAAGCGTCGGCCAACTTGTAGCAGTACTTGGCCAGGTCGACCGGATTGGGTTTGTTCTCCGCGCTGGTCAGCATGACGCGGCCGACCAGTTCGACGTAGATCCGTGCGGCCAGTTCCCTTACGGCGGAACCCGCGGGCCCCGCGGAGGCGGCTGGAGGAGTTGGGGCAGTCATATGGGGCACCTTCAGAGATTTCAGACAGCCATATTATGCCGGATAACGCGCCGTGCACGCCGAGCGCCGCGGGAATCGGCGGGCGCCAGCGAGCAGCGGACCGGCGCCGGTCAGTCCGCCGAGATCACCGCGGAGCGGTGGCCGAACGGCGGCCGAGCAAGCCAGATCACCGGTATCAAAATAATCAGCAGGCAGCCGGAAAGCCAGAAAACGTCGTTGGTGGCAAGCATGTTGGCTTGCGTAGCAAGCATGCGGTCGAGCAGCGCATGAACCTGATCCTGCGGCACTCCGGCGGCGCTAAGGCGTGCCGCAAATTCGGTGGTCTGCGGCGCATACAGACTGATATGTTCAGCGAGTTGCACGCGATGCACCGAATCGCGCCGCGTCCACAGGGCTATCGCAAGCGAGGTGCCGAAGCTCCCGCACATGGTGCGTAGGAAGTTCTGCGTCCCCGTCGCGGAGGCCATGCGCTCGGGGGCGATGCCGCCGACGTTGATGCTCAGCAGCGGCGCAAAAAACATGGCCACGGCGACGCCCTGTAAGAGCTGCGGCACGGCGATGGTGAAGTAATCGGCGCCGGTGGTAAATCCCGCGCGCCAGAAGAAGCAGAAAGCGAAAATCACAAAGGCGATGGTGGCGAAGCGGCGCGGGTCGGTGCGCTGCAGGCTACGGCCGACGAGCGGCGCGAGCAGGATGGCGAATATGCCCACCGGTGCAAGAGCATAACCGGCCCACTGTGCCGTATAGCCCATCTGCGTCTGCAGCCACAGCGACAGGATCACCATGCTGCCGAGAAACAGGCCGTAGGCAATGCTCATTGCGATTGCGCTCATGCCGAAATTGCGGTGGCGGAAGAGTTCGAGGTCGACGATCGGGTGTTCGTCGGTGAGCTCCCACACCAGGAACACGCTGAAACACACCACCACGATCACCGCCAATATGACGATGAAATCCGAATTGAACCAGTCGAGTTCGTTACCCTTGTCGAGCAGCACTTGCAGGCAGCCGACCCAGGTCACGAGGAGCGCCAGCCCGACGCGGTCGAGCGGTCGGTGACGCAACGGCGTTTCGCGGTGCTTGAGCAGTTGCCAGGTGCCGAACGCGGCGATCGCGCCTACGGGCAAATTGATGAAAAAAATCCACGACCAGTGCGCGTTGTCTGTGATCCACCCGCCGAGCAGCGGCCCGACGATGGGCGCGACGACGGTGGTCATGCCCCAGATCGCGAGCGCCATGCCGCGCTTCTCGGGCGGGTAATTGCCGAGCAGCAGCGCCTGCGATAGCGGCACCATGAAACCCGCCATCGCGCCTTGCAGCACGCGTGCGGAAATCAGTATGGGCAGCGTCCACGACAGGCCGCACAGGAGCGAGGCCATGGTGAACAGGGCGGTGGCCGTGGCGAACAGGCGCGCCTGGCCGATGCGATCCGACAGCCAGCCGGTAAGCGGAACGGTGATGGCATTCGCCACTGCGTAAGAGGTGATGACCCAGGCGCCCTGGCTAGTGGCCGCGCCGAGGTCGCCCGTGATCGCGGGCAACGACACGTTGGCGATGGTGAGGTCGAGCACCTGCATGAAATTGGCCGCCGCGAGCAGCAGCGTCAGCAGGATAGGCGCGCGATGTTCGGCGGGGCGCGCGGCGTTCATCGGTTGCTCGGCGTCGGCGCGGAGTTCAGGGCGCGGCGCGCTTTGCCGCTGCATTTGGCGGCGATTGCTGCGCGCGCTTCGGCAGCGCGCGGGCATTGCCTCCGTTTGCGGCGATGATCGCGGCGACGCGCCGATCCGCGAGGTCGCTCTGCGTAGCGTAGACCTTGGTCTGGTAAGCGGGTCCGCTGCGCTCGGTCTTCTGCCTGCGCTCGCCGTCGCGCTGGTGCGTATCGACTTCGACTTGCATCGACAGGCCGATTTGCAGCGGGTGTCGCGCGAGCTCTTGCGCGTCGAGCGCGATGCGCACCGGCACGCGCTGTACCACCTTGATCCAGTTGCCCGTGGCATTTTGCGGCGGCAGCAACGCAAAAGCGCTGCCCGTGCCGGCGCCGAATCCCGCCACACGTCCGTGGAATTCCACAGCGCCGCCGTAGATGTCGGCGGTGAGCTTCACCGGCTGGCCGATGCGCAGATCCGGTAGCTGTCTTTCCTTGAAGTTCGCGTCGACCCACAGTTGATCGAGCGGAATCACGGCCATCAGCGTCGTCCCCGGCGCAACGCGCTGTCCCACTTGCACGCTGCGCTTGGCGACGACGCCGGAGACGGGAGCGGGCACCGCGGTGCGCGCGTAGGCGAGATAGGCTTCGCGCACACGCGCGGCTGCATTTTCCACGTCCGGATGGGTGGCTGGCGTGGTGTGGTCGACCAGGGCTTTTTGCGCGGCGAGCTGTTGCTTCGCCGCCTCGAGCGCGGCCTGGCCGCTTGCGACCGCATCGCGCGCGTGCTGCAATTCCTCGGCTGGCAGCGCGCCGCTTTGCGCCAGAGGGGCGCGCCGCGCGAGGTCGGCGCGCGCGCGCTCGAGCTCAGTCGTGCGCAGTGCGACGTTGGCCTCGGTCTCGGCCGCCGTCGCCACGAGATTACGCACCTGGCGCACGCTTCTGCCCAATGCGGCCTCGGCCTGCTCGAGCGCGACGCGGGAATCGGCTCGATCGAGTTCCACCAGCGTCTGACCGGCTTTGACGAAATCGGTATCATCGGCGCCGATCGCAAGCACCGTGCCTGCGACCTGGGGCGTGATCTGCACGAGATTGCCGCCGACATAGGCGTCGTCCGTCGATTCGACGTAACGGCCCACGAGCGCCCAATAGACGCCATAGCCGACGCCGGCCGCAAGGAATAGACCGAACAGCAGTGAGAGCAGCGCGCGCCGGCTGTTAGGTGGCTTGGCGTTTGCATCTACTCTATCATTCATTCGAGAGACCTTTTTCCTGCCAAATCAAAACGCGCCGGCAGCGTTCGCGCCGTCGAAGCCACCGCCCAGGGCGCGGATGAGGTTGATCGAGAGTGCGAGTTCGCGCGCGCGCAAGTTTGCTTGCAGGTTCTGCTGCTCAAGTAGCGGCGACTCGGCCGCGAGCACTTGCAGGTAGCTGCCGATGCCGGCGCGATAACGCTCGAGCGCGAGGGCGTAAGATGCGCGCGCGCTGGCGAGCGCGCGCGCGAGCTCATCGCGCTGCGCGTGCGCCGAGCGCAGGGACGCAAGTTGATCGACGACTTCGCGCATGGCGTCGATGAGCGTCTGATTGTATTGTTCGACTGCAAGGCTGTAGTCTGCATCCTTGCCTGCGAGATTGGCGCGCAGGCTCCCGCCGTCAAATAGCGGCAGCCGCAGGGCTGGACCGAACGACGGGACGCTGCTGCCCGCGGCGAAGAGCTTGCCGAAGCTGATTGCCTGGACGCCGACGAGGGCGTTGAGATTGATGCTGGGATAGAACTGAGCCTTCGCTTGATCGATGTCGCGCCGCGCCGACTCTACGCGCCAGCGCTGTGCCACGACGTCGGGCCGCCTGCCGAGGAGATCGGCAGGGAGCGCCGAAGGCAGCGCAATCGGCTGCTCCTGCACGCGCGGCCGCGTGATTGCGCGGCCGCGGTCGGGGCCATTGCCGAGCAGCGCCGCGAGGAGATTGCGCCCGAGCGCGATCTCCTCTTCCAGCTGCGCGATGCGCTCGCGCGCCGCGGGAATCGATCCTTCGGCCTGCTTCAGTTCCACCTGGGAATCGAGTCCGGCGGCAACGCGTTGACCGACAAGATCGAGAATCGCCTTGCGCTGCGCGAGCAGCGCCTGCGCCAGATCAAGCTGTTCGAAGCTGCGTCCGAGTTCCGCATAGGCGCGCGCGACACTCGCGGCTAGCAGCAGCCGCACGGCGTACGCGTCCACCTGCGCCGCCTTGACGCCTCCGAGCGCGGCATCGTATGCGGCGCGATTGCGGCCCCACAGGTCGAGCTCAAAGCCAAAGCTCGCCGCAAGCTGCGTCTGCGTGTGCCAGGAGTCGGCGAGCGGACGTGCAAAGACGCCGTTGGCGGAGAAGTGTTGGCGCGTGATGTCGGCGCCTGCGCTCGCCTGCGGCGCGAGCGCCGCGCCCGCGCTCGCGGCGAGCGCGGCTGCTCTGTCGATGCGCGCGCGCGCGCCCGCCATGCCGGGATTGCCCGCGAGCGCTTCTTCGACCAGCATGTCCAATTGCGCGTCGCCAAAGCGCTTCCACCAGGCGGCCGCGGGCCAGAGGGCAGGCGAGAGCTTTTCCTCTCCGAGCGTGCGGCTCGCCGCCAAATTGCCGGCGTCGGCGGGCTGCGACCTGGGCGCGAGCCCGTCGTAGCTCGCGCATCCTGCGGCGAGTGCGCCTGCAAACAGAGAGAACGACGCTGCGCGCAACTTGGAGTCCATTATTGGATGAGGGGATAGATCCCCTCATGCGCTCCCAAATCCGGCGTCATTTGGGCAATTTGGTATCGGCCTTTTGCTCATGCTTGGTCGGTGTCTGGCGCTGATCACGCGTTGGCGAGCATGCGCTTGAGCAGATCTTCGAGCTGGCGCACTTCGCTCTTGCGAAAGCCGCGCAGCAGCCGGTTGAACGCCTTCACCAGAGCCGCGACGATCTTCGGATAGAGCTTCTTTCCCCCGGCAGTGAGTTCCAGGCGTACGGTCCTGCGATCGGTCTTGACGCGCGCGCGGCGCAGCACGCCCTTCTTCTCCAGCCGGTCGATGAGCCGCGTCATCGCCCCGGGGTCGTAAATCAGGATCCGGCACAGCTCCGACGCAGTGCAAGCCGCGCCGTCGCCGAGCATCAGTATCACGATCCATTGCGCGTGGCTGATGTCGAGCGGCGCGAGCGTCTCATCGATCGCTTCGACGATCGCCCTGCGCGCGCGGCCGATATGTGCGCCTATGCCCTGGCTGGGGCGGAAGGTCTCGATGTCGTAGATCGGCTGCATGGCCTGTGGGCGGAAGCAGAAGCGGGCGCTCGATGATAATTGCCTAGGCAAGTATTGTCAATGCAACGTCGAGCATGCTACGTCGAGCGCGCGCTCGAGGCTTTAGACGCCCGCTGCGCGGGGTGCGAATGCGGCGGCCTTGTGCGCCGCTCTACTCGACGATCTTGTTGAGCGGCAGTTCGATGATGCCGCGCGCGCCCGCTGCGTACAGCTTGGGAATCAGTTCGCGCACCTTCTTTTCCTCGACCACGGTGGAAAGGTCCACCCAGTGCGGGTCCGCAAGCGTGGAAACCGTGGGCGTTGCGAGCGCCGGCAGCAGCTGCAGTACCGCGTCCACCTTGTCGCGCGGCAGGTTCATCGACAACAGCACGCGCGTCGCTGCGGCAATCGCTCCCTGGAGCAGCATCAGCAGGCAGTCGATTTTCGCCTTCTTCCAAGCGTCCTTGAGCGCGTCGTGGCAGGCGATGAAGCGCGGTGTGCTCTCCAACACGACGTGCATGATCTTGAGGTTGTTGGCGCGCAGCGAGGCGCCCGTCTCGGACACGTCCACTATGGCGTCGGCGAGGATCGGCGGCTTGACCTCGGTCGCGCCCCAGGAGAATTCCACATGGGCGTTGACGCCTTGTTGCGCGAGGAAGCGCCGCGTCATGCCCACCGCTTCGGTGGCGATACGGCGGCCCTCGAGGTCCTTCGCGCTGTTGAATGGGGAGTCCTCCTTGGAGGCCATCACCCAGCGCACCGGGCCGTAATTCGGCCACGGCGCACGCAGGTCGGCGATATCGGCCACATCCGCATCGTTCTCAAGAATCCAGTCCAGGCCGGTGATGGCGCAATCGAGAATGCCCTGGCCGACGTAGCGCGCCATCTCCTGCGGCCGGATCAGGATGCACTCGATCTCAGGATCGTCGATATCCGGGTAATAGGAGCGTCCGGAGATACGCAGGTCGTAGCCGGCTCGAACGAAGAGTTTCTGCGTCGTTTCCTGCAGGCTGCCTTTGGGAATGCCGAGGCGGAGCCGGTGTGCGGTCGTGTTCACCATTCATGCCTTTTTGCGAAAATCGGTTTGTTCGTGTTGGTTGCGGCGCGTAGCTTACCGCAAACCAATGGCGTCAGCGCCAAAAGCGCTTGTGCTTTGCTGACGCAGGGACGCTACGCTTTTGGGTCGGCGCAGAAAATGTCGCGGTAGGCGCTATAGACGGATGCGGCCAGGACCGGTATCAGCACCAGGTAGCCCAGACCCGCTGGAATCGCCGCGAGCACGCCGAACACCAGCAGCATCAGGCCATAAATCAGGAAGGGCATCAGGTTCTTGAGGCAGGCGAAGAAACTCGCCTTGAGCGCGGCGCCCGGCGCGAGGCCGTGCAGGACGATCAGCGCGGGGGCGAACCAGGTCGCCATGTACAGCGGCACCGACAGGCCCGCGACCAGCAGCATGGCGATCACCATGGAAAAGATGGAAAAGCCGGCTCCCTGCATGCCGCCGCGCATGATTGCCATGAATGCGCCGCCGCCAAGCACGGCGAACACCGCCATGCCGATGATGAGCCAACCGACCACATTGAATACGCCCACCATCACCAAGTCGCCGGTCTTTTGCTGGAAGCCGGCGAACAGGTGATTGATCGAGAGTTCGCCGCCTTGGTTCTGGTCCCTGCAACCCAGCATCAGGCCGGCGCCAAATATGGGCATCAGCAGTGCATTCGCAAGCGAACCCAGCAACGGAATCAGATTGATGGCGATGAACATGATCCCGAGCAGGAGCGCCATCAGGATCCACATGCCCGGCTGCCGGCGGAACAGGGCGAAACCTTCCGTGATCCAGTTCCAGCCGCGTCCTGCATCGACTGTGCGCCCGTCCGCGTTGAAGGCGCCCGCCTGGTTCTGAGGCTGCGGTGCGGCGAATGTGTAGTTGTCCGTCATGTCGGTCTCCCCCGTTCGATGCGCGCCCTAGGCGCAATTCACCATGCGCTCAGTTTAAGCCGCCTGCCGCAGCGCCTCAAGGATTACCATCGCGCCGTTTTCTGCGATCATGACTGGGCGCGGCGACCTGCGCAGTGCGCGCCGCCCGCAGCCGCACGGAGGATTGCATGACCCTGAACGAAATCGAGCAGGCGTTAAACGACGCGGGGCTGGATCTGCGCGGCGCGTTTCGTCTGCGCGCGGACGACGCGGCGCCGCCGCTCGCGGATGGCGGGTTCGCGCGCACTATGGTTCTGGCGGGCAACGCCGGCCCGCGCATGTGGCGTAGCTTCGCTGCCGCGTGCGCGGAACGCGCATTGACCCTGGACGCGTGGTCAAGAAATGCTTTGACCGAAGTGGCGGCGCAGTTCGGGGTGCAAGCCGTGTTTCCGTTCGAGCGCCCCTATCGGCCGTTCCAACGCTGGGCCATGCGCGCCGAAGCCTGCCACGCATCGCCGCTCGGCCTCTTGATCCATCCGGACTATGGTTTGTGGCACGGCTATCGCGGTGCGCTGTTGTTCGCCGATGAGGTCGAACTCGCAGCGCGCGACGCCCGTGCGAGCCCTTGCGCCGGTTGCACCGGGCGGCCTTGTCTTGCGGGCTGCCCGGTGGGCGCGTTCAGCCCTGCTGGCTACGACGTTTCAGCCTGCGTGCGGCACTTGGCGGCTACACCGGACCCGGCGTGCGTGGAGGTCGGCTGCCTCGCGCGCCATGCCTGCCCTGCTGGCGGCGCCTACCGCTATGCGCCGGAGCAGGCGCGATTCCACATGCTGGCCTTCCTGAAAGAGCATGGCCGAGAAGGCGCGGGATGAGCGCTGCGCGCTGCGGCTATACTGGCGCTTGGGATCAGCTTTAGCGAAGTCAGATGGCGAGGGTAATCTGCGTTGGGCACAGCGCGTTAGACCGGATATACACGGTCGATGCGTGGCCTGCGGCGAGCGCCAAGGTGGCGGCGAAAGCGTTTGCCGAAGCCGGCGGCGGCATGGCCGGCAATGCGGCGGCGGCTGTTGCGCGCCTGGGCGGCGAGGCGGCATTCTGGGGGCCGGTCGGCGATGACAGTGTCGCCGATGTCATGGACGCGCATTTTCGCCGCGCGGGCGTGGATAGCGGCGGCATGCGCCGTTTTCACGGTCTTTACTCCTCCACCTCGGCCATCCTGATCGATGCGCGCGGCGAGCGCCTGATCGTGAGCTATCGCGGCACGGCGCTCGCGGCGCCGGCCGGCTGGCTGCCACTCGCCGAACTGGGCTCCTGCGACGCCCTGCTCGCCGACGTGCGCTGGCCGCAAGGCGCGATTTGCGCTCTGCGTGCCGCGCGCGCCGCCGCAATTCCCAGCGTGGTGGATGGCGATATCGCGGAGCGGGCCACGCTGCGTTCGCTTGCGGGTGTTGCCGAATACGCGGTGTTCTCGGCGGCAGGCTTGAACTGCTTTGCCGGTGCTGGTGATACCGAAGGCGCGTTGCGCCAGGCACTCGCGCTGGGGGCACGGTTTGCTGCAGTGACCGACGGCGAGCGCGGCGTATCCTGGATCGAGGCAGGCGAGCCTGGAGGCTTGCGCCAACTGCCCGCGTTTGCCGTGTCCGTCGTCGACACGCTCGCAGCCGGCGACGTGTTCCATGGCGCGTTCGCGCTGATGCTCGCAGAAGGCAGGGCGCCGGCCGCGGCGCTGCGCTTTGCGAGCGCCGCGGCGGCAATCAAATGCAGCCGCTCAGGCGGCCGCGACGGCAGCCCCCGCCGCGAGGAGGTGGAGCGGTTCTTGCGCGAGGCGGGCGGCAGGCCTTGACTTTTTTGCGCATCACGACCTGATCACGGCAAGCGCGAACAGACCCCAGGCCGCGAGGAACGCCACCCCGCCAAAGGGAGTGATCGCTCCGAGCCAGCGCACGCCGGTCAGGGAAAGGAGGTACAGGCTGCCGGAAAACAAGATGGTGCCAGCGAGCATGGCCCAGCCCGCGCTTTTGAGCAGGCCGGACTCCGGCAGGCGCAGAGCGGCCAGGCCGACCAGGATCATTCCGAGAGCATGGTAGAAATGGTATTCGACACCGGTGTGGTAGACGCTCAAGAGTTCCGGCGCGATGCGCCCTTTCACGGCGTGGGCGCCGAAGGCGCCGAGCGCAACCGCGAGCAGTGCCATAGTGCAGCCGATGATCAGGAACAACTTGGCGTCGCCTTGCATATTCACAACCTCTTTAGCGTGGATTCCTGCCTGCCGAAGGGCTGCATTCTGCGGCGATATTCGCGGCGGCGCAATCGCGCCGGCGTTACGTAGCGCATTTCATGGCAGAATGGCCCCACTATGAACGACATCACTCAATTGCATACGCGCGTGGGCGAGGAAATCGGCGTGTCGCCTTGGTTCGCAATCGATCAGGAGCGGATCGACCAATTCGCGCACGCGGTCGTCGACCCGCAGTGGATCCATATCGATCCGGAGCGGGCCAAGCGGGAGTCGCCCTACGGCGGCACCATCGCGCACGGCTTTCTCACGCTGTCGCTGCTGTCGCATTTGCTGGAGAGCACCGTCGACGTGAGTCAGATGAAAATGGGCGTCAACTACGGGCTCAACCGCGTACGATTCACCGACGCCGTTCCGGCCGGTTCGCGCATTCGTGGACGCTTCGTGCTGGACAAACTCGAACCGATCCGGGGCGGTACGCAGCTCACCTGGGCCGTCACCGTGGAGCGCGAGGGATCGGACAAGCCGGCTTGCGTGGCCGAGTGGGTGACGCGGCAGTACGGCTAGGATGCGCGAGCATATCGAGGGAATACATCGCTTCATACCCCCCTGAGTGAGGGGCTGTTGTGCCGAATCGACCTCCAGGAAAGGGCAGGCTGTGCCGCGCACGGGCGGATCGGCACGCCGTGCAAGATAGGCGGAGGCGTTTGCAGGAGGAGCAGCGTGAAGCATCGCCGTGACCGACAATTCTGGCCAAAGGGAGTCCCGCGCACCCTGCCTGTGCCGAAGACGACCCTCTATTACAACCTCGAGGTCTCGGCCACGCGCTATCCGGACAAGGTTGCGATCTCCTATTACGGTGGGCGCGTAGTCTACCGCGACTTGAAGCGGCAGGCCGACGCACTCGCCGGTTATCTGCAGCGGCAATGCGGTGTGCAACGAGGCGAGCGCGTGTTGCTGTACATGCAGAACAGCCCGCAGTTCGTGATCGCCTACTACGCGCTGTTGCGTGCGGATGCGGTCGTCGTTCCGGTCAATCCGATGAACTTGACCGGGGAACTGCAGCATTTCATCGAAGACGCGGACACGCGCACCGCGCTCGTCGGGCAGGAATTGCTGCCGCGCATCGCGCCGCTCGTCGGAGCGGGACCGCTCGCGCGACTCCTAGTCGCCAATTACGGCGAATACGCGGATGACGCCTTTGATCTGGCGCAGCCGGATTTTCTGAAGCTGCCGCGCTTGAGCGCGGACCTGCCGCAGGTGGTGCCGTGGCGCGACGCGCTCGAAGCGCAGTGTGCGCCAGGTGCGCCGCTGGCCCAGCCGGACGATTTGTGCGCGATGCCCTACACTTCCGGCACCACCGGCAGACCCAAGGGATGCATGCATACCCATCGCACGCTCATGGCCAACGTGGTGCCTTCCGGCGTGTGGAGCAAGGGATCGGCGGAAGACGTCATCCTGTGCGTAGTGCCGTTCTTCCACATCACGGGGATGGTGCACTTGATGCACAGCGCCCTGTATCTGGGCGCGGAACTGGTGCTCATGACGCGCTGGGACCGGGAACTGGCGCTCGATCTGATCAAGCGCCATCAGGTGACGGGCTGGACCAATATTCCAACCATGGTGATCGACTTGTTCGCGAGCCCCAACTTCAAGATGGACAGCCTCGCGAGCCTGCGCGCCATATCCGGCGGCGGCGCGGCGATGCCCGAGGCGGTGGCAAAGAGGCTGTTCGACCTGACCGGGCTCGAATTCGCCGAGGGCTATGGCCTCACCGAAACAGCGGGCGCGACGCATGCCAACCCGCCGGACCGGCCCAAGCGCCAATGCCTGGGCATACCCAACTGCAATACCGAGGCGCTGGTGATCGATCCGGAGACGCTCGCGCCGCTCGGCGTGGGCGAGGTGGGCGAAATCGTCTCGCGCGGACCGCAGGTGTTCAAAGGCTACTGGAACCAGCCCGAGGCCACGGCGCAAGCGTTCGTCGACATTGGCGGCAAGAAGTACTTCCGCACGGGAGATCTCGGCCGTTGCGACGACGAGGGGTATTATTTCTTCGTCGATCGTCTAAAGCGCATGATCAATGCCGCTGGTTTCAAGGTGTGGCCGGCCGAGGTGGAACTGATGATGTATGCGCATCCGGACATCCAGGAAGTCTGCGTCATCGGCTGTGTCGACGCGCACCGCGGCGAGACCGTCAAGGCGGTGGTGGTGTTGAAGGCCGCGAGCAAGGGCCGCGTCCGGGCCGAGGACATCATCGAGTGGTGCAAGACGCGCATGGCCGCATACAAATACCCGCGCGTGGTGGAGTTCGTCGACAGCCTGCCCAAGTCGGCCACGGGCAAGGTCATGTGGCGGCTGCTGCAGGAGCAGGAGGCGGTAAAGGCGGGAGCTAAGTAGACTCTGGATAGGAAGAACGCATGACTGCAAGATGGAAACAACGCCCGCCCGGTTCGAACTGGGGCGAATTTGGTCCGGATGACCAGCGCGGGCGCATGAACCTGATCACGGCAGAGAAGGTGCTGCAGGGGGTGGCAGAGGTGAAAGTTGGAAAACGTTTCTGCCTGTCGCTGCCGCTGGACTATCCCGGCGGGACCAATCTCAACCCGCGCCGACGGCCGCCGCGGCGTTTCGCCACGGTGCGCTCCGGCCGTGCCGCCTTCAATTTTCTGGTGTCCAGCGAGAACCCGCAGCGCACCGACGTGTCCTGCGACGACGGCGTGTTGCTTTGGCTGCAGTATTCGGCGCAGTGGCTGCGCGCAAACCATCGCAGCCGTTTCCTGCTCACCGCGCCGCCGCTTAGATTGCCCGGCGCGGTCGGTTCGCCGGCGACGCCGGTCGCCACGGTGTAGTTCAAGACCCCGAACTCGCGAAGTGGTCGCAAACTGTGCAAGAGTCCGGCGCCAGGGTGAACTGATATGAGTGGACTGATATGTACGCGCCCGCGCAAAAGCGCTGCGACAGCGCGAAACCTGAAGAATCGCGTCAGTGCGGCGACCCGGGCGCAGGCGCGGTTGCCGCGCAGCGGCACGACAACAGCAGTTGAATTCGGCGGCATCGTCGCCATTTAGATTGCCGCCATGCTGGAAGTCTTTGCCCTGCTCCTATTTGCCGCGCTGGTCTGGTTGTGGTTCGACAGCATGCGCGCGCGCGAACGCGCGCTGGCACTGGGCAAGCGCGCCTGCGAGCGCGACGGCCTGATGTTTCTCGACGAAACGGTGGAATGCGTGTCGCTCAAATTCGCGCGTGATGGCGACGGGCGCCTGCGGCTGCGCCGCACCTACAGCTTCGAATTCAGCGACACCGGCAACAACCGACGCAATGGCAGCGTGACCATGCTTGGCGGCGAGGTGGAGGACTTCTACACCGAGCCGTATTTGATCCAATGAGCAGACGGTTCTTAAGATTTGCGCTTGTCTTTTTCGCCGTAGCCTGGCTCGCGGGCTGCAGCGGCATGCGCATCGCGTATAACAATGCCGATAGCATCTTGCGCTGGATGGCGGACGACTATTTTGCGCTCGAGGGGGCGCAGGAAGACGATTTCAAGGCGCGCTTGGCGCGTTTCCATGCCTGGCACCGTAGCCGCGAGTTGGCGCGCTATAGCGTGCTCTTGACGAGCGCCGGCGATAAGCTCGCCGACGGGCTCACCGCGCAGGAGCTTCTATGGGCGTTGGACGCCGTCAAGGCGCGCTTTCGCCGCCTGGCGGCGAATGCCGCGCCGGAACTGGCGGCGGTGCTCTGTACCTTGACCCCGGCGCAGTTCGAGCATCTGCATAAGAAATTTGCCGAGTCCAACGCGGAGTACACCAGAAAGAACGTCAAAGGAGGAGAGCAGGAGCAGCGCAAGCGTCGCGGCAAGCGCAACCTCGATCTGATGCGCGAGTGGTTCGGCCATCTCTCCGATGCGCAGGAAGCGCGGCTCAATGCGTGGAACGACAAAATGCCGCTGCTGTACGAATTGCGGCTGCAGAATCGGCAGCGGCGCCAAAGTGAATTCGCCGCCTTGCTCAGGCAATGCCGCGGCGCGGCCGAGCTCGAACCAGGGTTGCGGCATTGGTTGATCGAGTGGAATGCCGGTGCAAACGCCGAATACCGGCGCCTGTCCGACATCCATCAGGAACAGTACATCCAGATGCTGCTGGAACTCGATCGCGGCATTACGCCGGCACAGCGAGCACATGCGGTTTTTCGGCTGAATGAATATGCCGAATTATTCAAGGCACTTGCCGAGCAGGCGAAGCCGGCGGGAGCGGATTCCTGACCCGGCGCGAGGGCCTGTGCCCGAGCTGCTGGACCAGCGCTCCCGAGCGAGCGCTCTAGATCATACGCCGGCGCTGCTGCTCGATCAGCTGATCGAGCAGCAGCAGATTGCGCTTGACGCCGTCCATGTTGGGGTTGACCTGTAACGCGCGGCGGAAATACTCCTTGGCGCGTTCGTAGTCCTCGAGCCGCACGTATATCTGACCGTAGCCGGCAAGCGCTCCGAAATGGTTCGGATTGCGCTTGATCACTTCCCTGCAGTCTGCGAGCGACTTCTGATATTCGCCGGCAAGAAAATAAAGCGTGGCGCGCTTGTTCCAGCCCTCGGCGAACTCGGGTTTGAGGCGGATGATGCGCGTGAACGTGGCGATGCCTTTCTGCAAATCACCTTCCTGCATCTGTGCGACTCCGCCCTGGTACAGCCGATCAACCTCGCGGTCGCCGGAACGCGCCCAAATCCGCCACATCGCCTGCTCGGCAGCCTCGCGCGTAGCGGCGTCTGCATCGCGCAATGCGCTCTGCAGCGCCGCCGCGTCGGCCATTATGCCCACTTCCCCCAGCCGTCTGGCAGCCTCGCGTCGCTCGGGCGCGTCCACGCCGGATAACGCTTGCCGTGCCTGCGCGCGGTTCATAGCCTCAAGCGGCGTGCAATCGGCAGGGCCGGCATGGAATAAAAGCGCTAACAGAGCTGTTGACACCGCACGCGGCATGGCTGCATCCTATCGTGGAGGCGCCCGGCATAGAGGCGCACGCGAGGTTCATGATGAACCCAGTCTAGTACCGAAATCAAGGAGCGATATCATGTTGAAGCAATATTTGTTCGGCTTGGCCCTGGTATTTGCGTTGGTATTGCCGGGGCAGGCAGTCCGCGCGGACCCAGGCGAAACGAGGTTTCAAAGAGAAGAAGCACCCGAGAATCCGGACTATGTCGCGGGCAAGCGGGCGATCGACGCCGCAGACTGGCGGGCGGCGATCGATGCATTGAGCAAGGTTGTGGCGAAGGAGCCGAACAACGCCGACGCCTACAATCTTCTTGGCTACGCCTACCGCAAATCGGGCCAGCTCGACCTCGCCTTCAAGCATTACGGGGAAGCCTTGCGCATCGAGCCGAAGCACCGTTTCGCGCACGAGTACATCGGCGAGGCCTACCTGCTCGCCAACAATCTGGCCAAGGCGGAAGAGCATCTGAAGGCGCTGGACCGGCTCTGCTTCTTCGGCTGCGAACAGTATGACGACCTGAAGAAAGCGGTGGCCGAATACAAGCAGAAAGCGGCGAGCAAATAATCGGCTGGCCGCGCTACACGCCAGCCCAGAAATGACAAGGGCGGCTTGCGGCCGCCCTTGTAGAACACGGCAGACGCGCTCTTACTTCAGGTGCTTGCTGACCAGCTTGGTCATTTCGAACATCGACACCTGCTTCTTGCCTCCGAACACTTCTTTGAGCTTGTCATCGGCATTGATCATGCGCCGGTTCTTGGCGTCCTGCAGCTTGTTCTTCTTGATGTAGGCCCAGATCTTCTTGGTCACTTCGGTGCGCGGCATCGCTGCCGCGCCTATCACTGCGCCGAGCGAGCCGCTCGGGGTCATCGGCTTCATGAAGGCTGCGTTTGGTTTGCGCTTCACCTTAGCCTTGACAGGTTTCTTGGTGCTTTTCTTGCTAGCGGTTTTCTTGCTTGCTGCTTTTTTCTTTGTGGCCATGAATGTCCTCTCTTAATTTGATTGACGGCGACTGCGCTTTCTCTTGTGCGGGAGACGCAGCGCGAGAATGAATCAGCCAATCGAATTTGTCAATCGGTATCGCGGGCTTTTTGCAGCTGCGTTCATCGAGCCGGCGCTGTGGTGCACGTGTCGCCGCTCCTCTATAATCGGACTTTCCCGCGTGCGCTGCGCGATCCGCGACCGCGCCAGAACTCACCATGGAAGTCGCGAAGCAGAATGTCCCCGTGCTCGCCGCCTGCCAGGCGATGCTGTCCACCGGCAATTCCGCTTCGGGTTCCTGGGCGGTACTGGTCGGCGCGGCGATCGGGTGGCTCGGGCTACGGGCGAGCGTCTGCGTCGCCAGCCCATTGGCTGGGGGGTCGCGTTTGCGGGGCACATTCGTGAAAGGGTAGACATGGCATTGGATCCGCAAATGCAAGCGCTCATCGAACGGGCAACCAAATCCGCGTTGCCGCCGTACTACAGCGTGAGCGTAGCCGAGGCGCGTCGGCTGTATAAGGAGACGCGCGCCGCGCTCGGCCCTCCCGCACCGGAGGTGGGCGCGGTGCGTGATCTTGCCGCACCGGGCCCAGCCGGACCGATTCCCCTGCGGCTGTATCGCGGCCTGGGCACGGCCGCGAGCGCGCCGCTGCCGGTGCTCGTTTATTTCCACGGAGGCGGCTGGACCGTAGGCGATCTGGACACGCACGACATTGTCTGCCGCACGCTCGCCAACAAGGCGCGCTGCGCGGTCGTCGCGACCGATTACCGCATGGGGCCCGAGCACAAGTTTCCGGCCGCGGTGGAAGACTGCCTCGCTGCGACTCGCTGGGTGGCGCGCGAGGCGGCCGACCTCGGCGTCGATGCCGCGCGCATGGCCGTGGGCGGGGATAGCGCCGGCGGCAATCTCGCCGCCGTGGTGAGCATCGCGTTACGCGACGCGGGCGGCCCGCAACTCGCGTTCCAGGCCCTCATCTACCCAGCCACCGATCAGCGCCTGGAAAGCGCTTCGCACGCCAAGTTCCGCGACGGCTATCTGCTCACGCGCGACAGTCTGCTCTGGTTCCGCGACAATTATCTGCGCGTTGAAGACTACGATGACTGGCGTGCGTCGCCGCTGCTTGCCGCAGATCTGGCGCAGCTGCCGCCCGCGCATATCATCACCGCGGGCTACGACCCGTTGCTGGACGAAGGCAAGGCGTATTCCGACCGCCTGCTCGCCGCGGGGGTGCCCGTTCTATACGAGTGCTTCGAGGGCATGGCGCATGGCTTTCTCACCATGGGCGGTGTGCTCGCCGCGGCCAATCACGCCCTGTACCGTATCGGGCAGAGCTTGGCGCAGGCGTTCGGGTCCCGGCGTGACTGATGCGCTAGCGCGCGTTGCTCGCACGGCGCTTCTCGATCCCTCCCGTCAGTGCGTCGCGCGCCGGCAGATCGGCTGCGTTCCAGCCGCCGCCCAGGGCCGTGACCAATTGCACGCTCGCGCTCATGCGGCGCGCGAGTATGCCTACCGCATTGCTTTGGTTCGCCAGAGCGGCCGTCTGCGCCACAACCACGTTGATGAAGCTGACTCTGCCGGCTTCGTACTGGTTAAGCGTAAGCGCGAGCGACTGCTCCGATAGCTTGACCGCCTCGGCCTGCACTACGGCCTCCTCTTCCAGTATGCGCACCGCGGCCAGATTGTCTTCGACTTGCTGCAATCCGGCGAGCACGGTCTGACGGTACGCCGCGACCGCGGCGTCGTAGGCGGCGAGCGCCTGGTCCCTGTTCGCCTGCCGCAGGCCAGCGTTGAACAAGGTTTCGCTGAACGCCGCCCCGAAGGACCAGAAGCGGCTGGGGGCCGTCAGCCAATCGACCATGGTCGCACTCTGCAAACCGGCCGCGCCTGTGAGGCTCAGCGTGGGAAACCAGGCGGCCTCGGCGACGCCGATTTGTGCGTTCGCCTGCTGCATGCGCCGTTCCGCGGCGGCAATGTCCGGCCGCCGCTCGAGCAGCGCCGAGGGCAATGCGGCGGGAATCACCGGCGGCACCGCGACCAGCGGCGCGCGCGTGATGGAGAAGGTGGGCGCGGGTTTCCCAATCAGCGTGGCGATGGCGTGCTCGAGTTGCGCGCGCTGCACGCCGAGATCGATCGCCTGGGCCTGCGCGGTCTTCAACTGCGCCTGCGCCGTTATAACATCGGCCTTGGCGACGATGCCCGCCGCGTACTGGTTCTGCACCAATTGCAGCGACTTCGAATAGGCGGCGATGGTGTCCTCGAGAAGCTTGCGCTGTGCGTCGAGCGCGCGCAGCTGATAGTAGCTTTGCGCGAGCGCAGCCTGTGCGGAAAGCCGCGCCGCTTCAACGTCGCCCGCGCTCGCCTGGGCGCCCGACTCGCTCGCCTCCACCGCGCGCCTGACGTTGCCCCAGACGTCGGGCGCCCAGCTGGCCTGGAAGGGCAGATTGTGATTCACCACTACGCCGCGCGACACCGGGGCCGTCGTAGGCGTGGCGATGGTGGTTGCGGACGCGCGCGAGCGGGTGTTCGACACACTGCCGGTCACGCTGGGGTAGTAAGCCGCGCGCGCCGACCCCACCAGCGCAAGCGCCTGGCGGTACTGCGCCTCGGCCCTGGCCAGATTCTGGTTGGAGACATTGACCTGCTGCATCAGTTGGTCGAGCACCGGATCGTGGTAGATGCGCCACCAACTGCCGCGGTTTGCGTCGTCCTGCGGTTCGGCCGGCTTCCAGTTGCCGGCTTCTTTGTAGGCGGCGGGAGCCTCCACCGGTGGGCGCACGTAATCGGGGCCGACAGTGCAGGCGCCAAGCAGCGTGAACGGTGCCGACAGCGCGACAAGTCTCACGGCATGCAGTTTCATCGCGGCACCTCCCAAGCGGTGGCTGGCGCAACCGATTTCGGCGTGCGCCTGCGTTTCGTCCACTGACCGAAACGCTCCAGGTAAAGATAGACCACGGGCGTCGTGTAGAGCGTAAGCATCTGGCTCACCAGCAGTCCGCCCACAATGGAGATACCGAGCGGTTGGCGGAACTCCGCGCCGTCGCCCGCGCCGAGCGCGAGCGGCACGGCGCCGAGCAGCGCCGCCATGGTGGTCATCATGATCGGGCGAAAGCGCATCACGCACGCCCGGTAGATGGCTTGCTCAGGCGCGAGGCCCAGGCGCCGCTGCGCATCGATGGCGAAGTCGATCATCATGATCGCGTTCTTCTTCACGATGCCGATCAAGAGGATCACGCCGATCAGCGCGATGATGCTGAATTCCGTGCGGAAGGCAAGCAGCGCGAGCAGCGCGCCCACCCCCGCCGAGGGCAGCGTCGACAGGATGGTGATCGGATGCACAAAACTTTCATAAAGAATGCCGAGCACGATGTACACCGTGATCAGCGCGGCGAGGATCAGCCAGGGCTGGCTCGCGAGCGAGGCCTGGAACACGCGCGCGGTGCCCTGGAAACTGCCGTGGATCGAGGTCGGTACACCGATGCGGTCCAGCGCGTCTTTCACCGCTTCGGTCGCCTCTGAAAGCGACACGCCCACCGGCAGGTTGAACGAAATGGTGGAAGCAGCGAACTGGCTCTGGTGGTGCACGCCGAGCGCAGTATTGGTCGCCTCGAAGCGGCTGAACGCCGCGAGCGGCACCTGCGCGCCGCCCGCGGCGCTGACATACACGTTCTTCAATACCTCCGGGCTCTGCCAGAACTCCGGTGCCGCCTCCATTACGACCCGGTACTGGTTCAGCGGGTTGTAGATCGTCGAAATCTGGCGCTGGCCGAAAGCATTGTTGAGGGTCGTGTCAACGATTCGCGCCGTGACGCCGAGCTTGGCGGCAGCGTCGCGATCGATGACCAGCGAGGTTTGCAGGCCCCGGTCCTCGCGATCGGTGTTCACGTCCACCAGCTGCGGCAGCTCGCCGAGCGCGCGCCGTACGCGCGGCTCCCACGCGCGCAACTCCTCCAAATCGTCGGCCTGCAGGGAAAACTGGTACTGCGCGCTCGCCTGGCGTCCGCCCACGCGTATGTCCTGCACCGGCACGAGATAGAGCGACGCGCCCGGCTCGCGCGCCAGCTTGCCGCGCAGTCGCGCGATCACGCGATCGGCGGAGATCTGGCGCTCCTTGAGCGGCTTCAAGGACATGAACATGACCCCGCGGTTGCGCTGGGCGCCGCCGGTATACGCCATCACGTTCTCCACCGCCGGGTCCGCGCGCACGATGGCGACGAAGTTGGCGAGCTTCTGCCGCATCGCCTGGAACGAGATGCTTTGGTCGGCCTGGATGCTGCCGACGATCCGGCCCGTGTCTTGCTGCGGAAAGAAGCCCTTCGGCACGATGACGTACAGGTAGACGTTGAGGCAAACGGTCGCGCCAAGCAGCGCCAGCATTAATCGGCTGTGGCGCAAGGCCCAGGTGAGGGACTTTTCGTACCCGTGAAGCAGCGCGGCGAACGCGCGCTCGCCCGCCAGGTAGAGGCGCCCGTGGCGGCGCACGCCCTGCGGCTGCAACAGCCGTGCGCACATCATCGGCGTGGTGGTCAGAGACACCACGAGCGAGATCAGAATGGCGACAGACAGCACTATCGCGAATTCGCGAAACAGGCGCCCGACGATGCCGCCCATGAGCAGGATCGGAATGAACACCGCGATCAGCGACAGGCTCATCGACAGCACGGTGAAGCCCACTTCGCGGCTGCCCTGCAACGCAGCCTGCATCGGAGGCACGCCTTCCTCGATGCGCCGCGAAACGTTCTCCAGCACCACGATGGCATCGTCCACCACGAAGCCGGTGGCGATGGTGAGCGCCATCAGCGACAGGTTGTTCAAGCTGTAGCCGCAGAGGTACATGACGGCGAACGTGCCGGTGAGCGAGACCGGCACCGCCACGCTCGGGATCAGCGCGGCGCGAGCATTGCGCAGGAACAGGAACACCACCATGATCACCAGCGCGACCGAAAGCATCAGCGAATGTTCGACCCCGCGCAGCGACGCGCGGATGGTCGGCGTGCGGTCCATTGCCACCCTGAGATCGATCGCGCTCGGGATGGAAGCGGAAAGTTGCGGCAACATCGCGCTGACCCGGTCCACCGTTTCAACGATGTTGGCATTCGGCGCTCGGTTGAGAATCAGCATCACCGAAGGCTTGCCATTGGCCGAACCGGCGTTCCGGAGGTCCTGTACCGAGTCGACGACTTCGGCCACGTCGGCAAGGCGTACCGGCGCGCCATTGCGGTAGGACACGATGAGCGGCAGGTAATCGGCCGCTTTCTTCGCCTGATCGTTGGCGAGAATCTGCCAGTGCCGCTCGCCGTCCTCCACTGTGCCCTTGGGCCGGTTGGCGTTGGTCGCGACGATTGCGGCACGCACCGTCTCCAGGCCGATGCCGTACTTGTTGAGCGTAACCGGATTCAACTCGACACGAACCGCCGGCAGCGAGCTGCCGCCCACGCTCACCTGGCCGATGCCTTGCACCTGCGACAGCTTTTGCGCGAGGATGGTCGAGGCCGCGTCATACATCTGTCCCTGCGTCAGCGTGTCCGAGGTCAGCGTAAGAATCATGATCGGCGCATCGGCCGGGTTCACCTTGCGATAGGTCGGGTTGTTGGGCAGCCCCGTGGGCAGCAAGGTGCGCGCAGCGTTGATCGCCGCCTGCACGTCGCGCGCGGCCCCGTCGATATCGCGGTCGAGGTCGAATTGCAGGACGACGCGGGTCGAACCGAGCGAGCTCGATGAAGTCAATTCGGTGATGCCGGCGATACGGCCGAGTGCGCGCTCGAGCGGCGTGGCGACCGTCGCGGCCATGGTCTCGGGACTCGCCCCCGGCAATCTGGCGGACACCGAAATAGTCGGGTAGTCCACCTGCGGCAACGGCGACAGCGGCAGCAGCCTGAATGCGATCGCGCCCGCGAGCGCAATGCCGAGCGTCAGCAGCGTCGTGGCGACCGGCCTCTCGATGAAGGGCGCGCTGAGGTTCACGTGCGCGCCTTCTCGCTGGCGTTGCTGGCCCACGCGTGCGAGCGCCGGGCGAGCCGGTCGAACGCGAGATAGATCACCGGCGTGGTGAACAGCGTCAGTACCTGGCTCACCAGCAGCCCGCCCACCATGGTGATGCCGAGCGGGTGGCGCAGTTCGGAGCCGACACCGGTGCCGAGCATCAGCGGCAGCGCAGCGAGCAACGCGGCCATGGTCGTCATCAGGATCGGACGGAAGCGCAGCAGGCAGGCTTGGTAGATGGCCTCGCGCGGGGTCTTGCCCTCCTTGCGTTCGGCGTCGAGCGCGAAGTCGATCATCATGATCGCGTTCTTCTTGACGATGCCTATCAGAAGGATGATGCCGATGATGGCGATGATGTCCAGGTCGTTGCCAGAAATGAGGAGCGCGAGCAGCGCGCCGACGCCGGCCGAAGGCAGCGTGGACAGGATCGTGATCGGGTGGATGTAGCTCTCGTAGAGGACGCCCAGCACGATATACATGGTGATGATGGCCGCCAGGATCAAGAGCAGCGTGTTGTCCAGAGACCCCTGGAATGCGGCGGCGGCGCCCTGGAAGCGCGTTTGCACGCTGAGCGGCAGGGCGATTTCGGCTTGCGCCGCGCTGATCGCCTTGACCGCGTCGCCAAGGGAAGCGCCGCGCGCGAGGTTGAACGAGATGGTCGAGGAGGGGAACTGCGCCAGATGGTTGATCAGGAGCGGCGTGGACTTCTCGCTCACGCGCGCGATCGTGGCGAGCCGTACCTGCGCTCCGCTCATCGAATCGACGAAAATGCCTTCCAGCGCGGCCGGCCCCGCCTGGAACTCGGGTTTCACTTCCAATACGACTCGGTACTGGCTGGTCTGGGTATAGATGGTCGAGACCAGACGCTGGCCGAAGGCGTTGTACAGTGCGTTGTCGATGGCCGCCACGGTGACGCCGAGGCGGCTGGCGCTGGCGCGGTCGATGTCGACATAGGCCTGCAAACCACGGTCTTGCTGGTCGCTCGCCACGTCGGCGAGCTGTGGCAGGGTCTTCAGTTTTTCGACCAGCCTGGGCACCCAGGTGCTCAATTCGTCCGGATTGGCATCCTCGACCGCGAACTGGTACTGCGTGCGGCTCACGCGGTCCTCGATCGTAAGGTCTTGCACCGGTTGCATGTAGAGTGCGATGCCTTGCACCTGCGCGAGGCGCGGCTGCAGGCGGCGGATCACTTCCACCGCGTTCGCATCGCGCTCATCCAGCGGTTTGAGGTTGATGAGCACGCGCCCGCTGTTGAGCGTAGTGTTGATGCCGTCCACGCCGATGAACGAAGTCAGGCTCTCGACCGCGGGGTCCTCGAGCACTGCGTTGGCAAGTGCGCGCTGGCGTTCGGCCATGGCGGCGAAGGAGATCGACTGCGGCGCTTCGGAGATGCCCTGGATCACGCCGGTGTCCTGCACCGGGAAAAAGCCCTTGGGCACCAGAATGTAGAGCAGCACCGTGAGCACCAGCGTGCCGAGCGCGACCGCGAGCGTCGCCGCCTGGCGGTCGAGCACCCACTCGAGCGTCCTGCCGTAGCGCCGAATCACCGCATCGAACAGCGCCCCGCTCATGCGGAACAGGCGGCCTTGCTCGGCCGGGGGCGTGTGGTGCAGCAGTTTCGCGCACATCATCGGCGTCAGCGTGAGCGAGACCACGGCCGAAATCAGGATCGCCACGGCGAGCGTGATGGCGAATTCGCGGAACAAGCGCCCGACGACGTCGCCCATGAAGAGCAGCGGAATCAGCACCGCGATCAGCGAGACCGTGAGCGAAATGATGGTAAAGCCGATCTGCGCCGAGCCTTTCAGGGCGGCTTGGAGGGGCGATTCTCCCTCCTCGATATAGCGCGCGACGTTTTCGATCATCACGATGGCGTCGTCGACGACGAATCCGGTGGCGATGGTCAGCGCCATCAGCGTCAGGTTGTTGATGCTGAAGCCTGCGAGGTACATCACGCCGAAGGTGCCTACCAGCGACAGCGGCACCGCGACGCTCGGAATGATGGTTGCCGGTACGTTGCGCAGAAACAGGAAAATCACCATCACTACCAGCACCACGGCCAGCGCGAGCTCGATCTTCACGTCCCGCACCGACGCGCGTATGGTCGTCGTGCGGTCGGTCAGAAGAACCACGTCCACCGATCCGGGGAGCGTCGCCTGCAGTTGCGGCAGCAGGCTTTTGACCCGGTCCACGACCTCGATCACGTTCGCGCCCGGCTGGCGCTGGATATTGATGAGGATGGCGGGCGTGTCGTTCGCCCACGCCGCCAGCCGTACGTTCTCGGCGCCATCCACCGTGTCCGCCACATCGCTCAAGCGCAGGGGCCGGCCCTTCGAGTAAGCGATCACCAGATCGCGGTACTCGTCCGCCGAGCGCAACTGGTCGTTGGCATCAATGGTGGATGCGCGCGCCGGACCGTCGAAGCTGCCTTTCGCCTGGTTGACGTTGGCAGCGCCGATCGCGGTGCGCAAATCGTCGAGCGACAGGCCGTAGGCTGCCAGCGCTTTCGGGTTGGCCTGGATGCGCACTGCGGGCCGCTGGCCGCCGCTCAAGCTGACCAGGCCGACGCCCGGCAATTGCGAGATCTTCTGCGCGATGCGCGTGTCGACCAGGTTCTGCACCTTTGGCAAGGGCAGAGTCTTCGAGGTGACGGCAAGCGTCAGGATCGGCGTATCGGCCGGATTGACTTTGTTGTAGATCGGCGGCGCCGGCAAGTCGGTCGGCAGCAGGTTCGCCGAAGCGTTGATCGCGGCCTGCACTTCCTGCTCGGCCACGTCCAGCGACAATTCCAGGCTGAACTGCAGCGTGATCACCGATGCCCCGCCGGAACTGGTGGACGACATCTGGTTCAAGCCCGGCATCTGACCGAACTGGCGTTCCAAGGGCGCCGTGATGGACGAAGTCATCACGTCGGGGCTCGCGCCCGGGTAGAGCGTCACGACCTGGATGGTGGGGTAGTCAACCTCCGGCAGCGCCGACAGCGGCAGCACGCGATAGCCGATACTGCCCGCGAGCAGGATGGCGAGCATGAAAAGCGACGTCGCAACCGGCCGCAGGATGAAGATGCGTGACGGATTCACTGCTGGCTGCGCGAACCATCGGCCTGCGGCCGGTCTGCGGATTTTCCGGCAGCGCGCTGCGCACGCAATTCACGTATGCGTTGCTTGCGCCCCTCCTCGGGGAGCTTCCTTATCTCCTCGCCGAAGTCGCCGCGGTCGATGCGCGCGTTGATCTCGCGCCAGCGGTTCTGCCTTTCTTCGGCGGAAAGTCCTTGCCCGTCGCCCGATGTGCGCGGCTGGGCGGGGTCTGTACGCGCAGGAGCGACCGCGCCTGGGGACGCAGCACCTTCAGTCTGCCGCCGCCTGCCGCCTCCCGCACCGCCTTTGCGCGACTCGCTGACAGTCGCGTCCTTAGCGATGGGTTCGACCTTGGCGCCTTCGCGCAGTCTGTCCGCCCCGTCCACCACGACCTGCTCTCCAGGCGCGAGGCCTGCATCGATCGAAACGTTATCGCCCTGCGTTTGCCCCGGTTTGACCACGCGCACCGTGACCGTGTTGTCGGACTTGACCACGTAGACAAAAGTACCGGGCGTGCCGCGCTGGATGGCGGCCGTCGGCACCAAGGTCGCATCGCGCTTGACCTCGAGCAGCATGCGCACGTTGGCAAACTGGTTCGGAAACAGATTGTTTTCCGCGTTGGCAAATTGGGCCTTGAGTTTGACCGTGCCGGTCGCCGGATCGATCTGGTTGTCCACGGTCAACAGGGTACCGCTCGCGAGCTTGACCTTGTCGGCGCGGTCATACGCGTCGACCGCGAGCTTTTCTCCCGAGCGCAGCTTTTGCATTACGGGCGGCAGGTTGTCCTCGGGAATCGTGAACACCACCGCTATCGGTTGCAGCTGGGTGATGACCACCAGGCCGGTCGCGTCGCCGGCGCGCACGATGTTGCCGGGGTCGACCTGGCGCAGCCCAAGGCGCCCGCTCGCCGGCGCGATAATGCGGCAGTAGGTCAGTTGCAGCTTGGCGTTGTCGATGGCCGCCTGATCGACCTTTACCACGCCCTCATACTGACGCACCAGAGCGGTCTGCGTATCCAGTTGTTGCTTGGCGATGGAATCCTGCGCGAACAGCACCCGATAGCGTTCACGATCGATTTGCGCATTCTTGAGCAGTGCCTGGTCTCTCACCATCTGCCCCTCCGCCTGATCGAGCATGACCTGGTAGGGGCGCGGGTCGATTTCGGCCAGCAAGTCGCCAGCCTTCACCACCTGTCCTTCGCGGAACAACACTTTCATCAACTGCCCGTCAACGCGGCTCTTCACGGTGACTGTGGTAATCGGCGTGACCGATCCGAGACCGGCGATGTAGACGGCGACGTCTCCCTTTTTCGCCGGCGCCACCACCACCGGCGTGGCGCGTCCGGCGACACTGCGCCCGCCGCCGGTTCTGGCGGAAGCGGGCGGGCTTTGGCTGGGAGACGCGGCGTGCGCGAAGAAATACCAGTATGCGCCGGCCGCGGCGAGCGCGAGGCCCAGCACGCTTAACCAGATTCCCGGGCGGCGCGCCATGCGCGCGCGGCGCGTGGCGTCTGCCGGCATGGAAAGGCCGGTGGCTTTTGCATCTGAATCTTGTGACAATATGCCCATGACAGTGCGCGGCACCCTTAGGAGGCTCACTCTTCGTTCCGGCTATACTACGCAAGAGCGCCCGCGACGCCTGCATCTATGCACCGGGAACCGGGACAAACTCCCTGACATGCCCTGCGCAGCCTGCCGCGCAAGGAAAATCGCGGACGCCTTGTTTTGCTTCGTGTGTCGCTTTATAGCGTCCTTTGCCAGCAGCTAGCAAATGACAATTGTAACCAATTGTGTCGACACTGGTGGAGCACTGATGCTAGGAGAGAAGGTGCCCCGCGCGATCTTTCGCTTCGGCGTGTCGCGTGCATATGTGTTGTTGCGTTTGCTTGCGCGTTGCGGCAAATTCCGCGACTGCGATCAGCTTCGGCATACGTCGCGCGCATCTCGCGCTCAACAATTTGACAGGAGACATCGCATGAAACGCACAGCCGCACTTGGCGCCGTGGCAGCAACGCTCGCAGTTGGAATGGGGTTCGCGCAAGCGGCGCCCGATGACCAGGTCGGTTGGTACGCCGGCATCGATCTCGTGCGCAGCAATCTGGGATTGAGCGGCGGCGGAATCGATGGTGCCGTCGCGAACCTGGGCGTCATCGGTGCGGCGTCAATCAGTAATCAGGATACGGGCGCAGGTTTGAACCTCGGGTATCGTTTCGGCAAGTCCTTCGCGCTCGAGGCCGGATACACAGACCTCGGCAAGTACGATTTCACTTCCTTTACGACGGCGCCGGCGGTCGACACGCTGCAAGGGGTCTACAAGGCGCGTGCATTTTCGATCTCCGGCGTGGGCATACTGCCAATGAACAATAAGTGGTCGCTGTTCGGGAAGGTCGGCATTGCGCGCACGAGCGCCGACCTCAGCGGAAATTCGGTGAGCGGCGCGACCGCGCTCACCCGCGCTTCGGGTTCGGGCAACGGTGTGCTGGTCGGCGCCGGCGCCACTTACGCTCTTGCCCGGAACTGGTTCGGCAAGGCTGAACTGGACCGCTACCTGCATGTTGGCGATCCTTCCAGCACGGGCCAAGCCAATATCAACGTCTTCAGCCTCGGCATGGGCCTTAGATTCTAGTGCTCGCCTCGGGCAGGCAGGCGACGAGCGGGGGGCGGTCGCCGCACGGCTCGGCCGGCGCTGGCTCGGTCGGGTAACTGAGCGGACGCGCCGCTGCAAGGGCGCGTTCCTAGGTACCGGCGGATCCCAATCTCGGTAGAACACTCGCTGTTCGCACGCCGACTGGCGTGCGACGTCCAGGCATATACGTGGGCGCGGGTATTCTCGCAGCATCGATCCGTTCTCACTTGCCGCCGAATACGGCGAACTTTCATCTGCGCCGCATTTCAAAGATTCGGTATGGGCATTCTATTTTCGCAACGGGACGCCAGCCGCGAATATTGTTTTGCCATGAAAGACAATGCGGGAACGGTATCACATGCGAAGTGCAAGGCGCTGCTGCATGCGACCCTTTTCGCGGCAAGCCTATTGCTCGCTTATGCGTCTGGCGCCCGTGCCGAGCTCGGTGGCCCGCCGGTTCGATTCGAAACGGGCAGTACGACGAGCGCATCGCGCGTGGCTCTAGCCGGTTCGAGCTACACATTGCTCGACACGACCCTGCCGACGGGTACGCACGTGCGCGAGTATGTCGCGAGCAGCGGCAGCGTGTTCGCCGTAGGCTGGGATGGACCGTTCTTGCCGGACCTGCGGGCGTTACTGGGCCCGCACTTCGAAACGATGGTGGCGGAGTCGGCCAAGACCCCCCGCGCCGGAAATTCGCAGTTGACGGTGAACCGTCCCGGCGTCGTAATTCTCTCGCGTGGCCATATGCGTGCTTTCGAGGGCCGCGCCTGGCTGCCAGCTGAATTGCCCGCCGGGATCAGCGCGAGCGACATTCGCTGATCCGCAGCAACGGCGGCGCGTCACTGCAACCCGATGATTGCGATTATGCCTAACTTGGCGCGCCTGGCCGCTGTTGCTGCATGCTTGTTGCTCGGCTCGTGCGGAGGCGGCGGGGGTGGCGGGGGTGCGGCGAATAGTGCCGGCACCGTGGACAGTAGAGGTAGCGCGTCCGCTTCTGCGTCCAATCCGGTATTGGTCAGCATCGGCGCGACCCCTACAGCGCTTACTGTCGGTCAGGCGACGACCTTGACTTGGTCAAGTTCGAACGCGACAGGTTGCGAGGCTTCCGGCGCCTGGAGCGGGTCAGTGGGTCTTTCGGGTACGCAAATTGTCACGCCGCCCGCCGCCGGCACCTTCACCTACGTTCTGACTTGCGACGGCGCCTTGGGCAGTGCCGCGATCGTCGTGACGGCTTCCGTGCCCGCGCCCACGGTCAGCGTCACTCTCTCGCCAGCAAGCGGGAGCGTCGGCCAGCCGTTCACGCTTACCTGGTCCACGACAAACGCGGCGTCGTGCACCGCGTCGGGCGCCTGGGCCGGAACACAAAGCGCAAGCGGCAGCGTCTCGGTCGCGCAGGCGAGCGTCGGCACCTATACGTATAGCCTGACCTGCACGGGCGCAGGCGGCAACGCCACTGCTGCGGCGATACTCACTGTAACAGGGCAGACGGACAATGTCGTCTCGGTGGTCATCGATGATGGCCCAGCGGGCGCGAACCGCACGATCAATGTGCCCTACGTCAGCGTGACGGTTTGCCGCCCCGGCACCTCGCTCTGCCAGACCATCGACCACGTATTGGTTGACACCGGCTCATTTGGTTTGCGCATCATCGCACCCGGCGTGCTCGACGCCGCCCTGACGCTGCCAGCGGTCACCAACGCCGCGGGCGACCCGGTCGGAGAATGCGCGCAGTTCGTGAGCGGGTACACCTGGGGTTCGGTGCGGCGCGCCGACGTCAGGATCGCCGGGGAAACCGCGCTGGCTTTGCCCATCCAGGTCGTCGCTGACGCGTCCGCCATCTATGCGAGGATTCCGATCAGCTGCAGCCGGACCGGCGCGAACATCGGCAGCGTGGCTGCGTTGGGCGCAAACGGCATACTCGGCGTCGGCCTGTTCAATTTCGACTGCGGCAGCGTGTGCGCGAACCGGGTCGTTTCGGGTACCTACTATGGCTGCACCGAGACGGCATGCACGGGCACCGTGCTGCCCGTTGTGAGCCAGGTCAGAAATCCGGTCGCCGCGTTTGCGACCGACAACAACGGCGTCGCCCTGATCCTACCCGCCGTTCCCGCTGACGGCGCAACGACGCTGACGGGTGCTCTCGTCTTCGGCATCGGCACCCAGGCCAACAACCAGTTGGGTTCGGCGACCGTCTATGCGACCGACAGCCGTGGCAATTTCTCGACTACCTATAAAGGCAGGACTTTTACATCGAGTTTTTTGGATAGCGGGTCGAACGCCCTGTTTTTCACGGACCCCACCATCCCCTTGTGTCCGGCCTTGAGCGGCTTCTATTGCCCGGCCGAGACGCTTTCCCTGTCGGCGGTCAACACCTCATTTAACGGCGTTGCTTCCGGCACGGTCGACTTTACCGTCGAAAACGCGCAAGCGTTGGCGAGCACCGTAGCGGCGGCATCGGTTGGTGTCAACGCTGCCGGCATCGGCATCCCGGGCTTCGACTTTGGCTTGCCGTTCTATTTCGGGCGTACGGTATTCGTTGCGATTTCCGGAGCCAGCACGCCGGGCGGCCCGGGGCCTTATTGGGCGTATTAGGGTCTGTTGACATTCACCGCTCATGTGCTGAATGTCAACGGACCCTAGGCACCGCCGGTTCTGCTCTTCGCTGCGGCCTTGGCGTCGTTGTCGCGATTCTTGCTGCCCAGCACGTCAATCAATCCATCGACGCCGCGGCTGCGTACGATGTCGGCAAAAGAATCGCGGTAGGTGGTGACCAGGCTGACGCCGCCGACCCGGACGTCGTAGACCTTCCAGCCCGTATCGGCCTTTGCCATCTGGCCCGACTTTGACACTTCCGAGGCACAATTTTAGCCACCCCCCAGTATTGGCGCGGGTTTGCGGGCATTAAGTCGCCAAACGCCTAGATACATGGATTGTTGCTTTTTGTAACCCAATAGCC
>Ga0082335_1000835_pt1 | contig 72432 bp, 62 predicted proteins | sample Subgrocontami58m_FD_72375 | JGI IMG/M metagenome (GOLD analysis project Ga0082335, IMG submission 72375) | Subsurface groundwater microbial communities from S. Glens Falls, New York, USA - GMW37 contaminated, 5.8 m (SPADES assembly) (version 2) ... | reverse complement strand
CGCCCTGTACATGGCTACCCTTGTCGCGACCCGCTTCAACCCGGTTATCAAAGCCCATTATCAGCACCTGCTCGCAGTGGGCAAACCCAAGAAAGTCGCCCTGGTCGCCTGCATGCGTAAACTGCTCACCATCCTTAATGCCATGCTCCATTCTGGGATGCCCTGGACTACGCAATATGCTTGACATCCAAGACAGTTGCTGGGGAGGCGGCCCGCAGGCTCTGTCGTGAAAAACAAGCGTCTCCCCACCAAACCTGCCTGTCCAGTAGGCGGGCCTGTCCTGAGCCTGTCGACGGGTAACGGCATTATTGTTCGAGCGACAGCGAGAACCTCTTTTACCGTATCACTTTCATTCCGTGGCAGTGCGCCTGAGGCGCAGCAAGAACTAGTACTTACTTGCGGAAAAGCGCGCTATGGAAAGCCGCTCATGGTGAGCCGAGAGCTTATCCTGAGCGAAACTAAAGGGAACCACAAGCGGCTCGCCCTTCGACAGGCGAACCACGAGCGGGGTCATCTGCCGCTCTCCCTTCGACAGGCCCTATGGTAGGGGCGGGTTTCAAACCCGCCCCTACGTCCGACGGCTACAAAGGTGAGCGGGTAAGGAGCGAACCTAGTGCACGCGAACTTACGCAACTCAGTACTAGCCCCATCTCCCCGTTTTCAGCGCACATTACTTGGCTTTGGCGCAGCGCCCAGGAAGAAGGCAGCGGAAGCCAGTCCGGCCGTGACCGCCATGATCAGCATCGTGACGACGTAGTCGCCGAACTTGTCCGCCATGAAGCCCGCAAAGACCGGCCCCAGGACCGACAGCGGGGTGGCAATAGATTGCAGCGTGCCGTTGATCTTGCCGTATGAGCCGCGCCCGAAGTATTCGCCGATGATGGAGCCGACAATGGGCGTCCTGGTGCCCCAGCAAAACCCGTAGATCGCGCCGAAGATGAGCACCAGAGGCAGCGACTTTGCGAACGCGAAGAGCACCAGCGAGCTCGCTGTCCCCAGCATTCCCATGGCCAAGAGCAGATGCTTTGAAAAACGGTCCCCCAGGACACCGCCGACAAGACGTCCGCCCATATTCACCACGTTCATAAAGGCAAAGGCCGCCGCGGCCAGACCCGGCGATAGACCAACACCCTCTTCCATGTGGGGAAACTGGTGAACGGTAATGGCGGACATGACCAGCATGTTCAGGCCGTTGCCGAGGCCGATGAACCAGAACGTTCTGGTGCGCATGGCCTCCTTCAGGGAGAAGTCTACGAGCGGAGCGGTTGGCCTGTTGCTTACGCCATCCGCAGTGGTCTGCCGCAGGCCAGGTGGGTCGCCGTCAGGCAGCAGTCCCATGGACTCCGGCGTGCGCCGCAGCAGCAGGGATGCTGGCATGCCGACCACCCAGACCAACAGGCCGGACGCGATGGCGGCAGCCCGCCAGTCCAACTGGGTCTGGAGCAGCACCACGAACGGCACGCCGAGAAAACCCGCAACGGAGAAGCCGACGGTGGTGATGCCCATGGCGATGGTGCGTTTGCGCCGGAACCAGTTATTAATCGCCACTGAGACCACCAGCAGCCCGGCGAAGCTGGTGCCCAATGCAATGACGATGTTGACGGCATAGAACTGCCACAGGTTCTGGACAAGGCCAAACATGATAAGGCCGCCGCCCATGACAAGCGCCCCCACGCCCATCATGGCCCGCGGGCCAAACTTATCGACTAGCCAGCCGTTGATGGGGCCAAGTAGCGCGCCCTCGGCCTGGTTCCGCGAGCGGGGGCCGGACAGGACGGCGCGGCTCCAGCCGAACTCACGGCCCAGGGGGATGAGGTAGCTCGAAAAGCCCTGAAAAGCCAGGCCGGTGATAAACTGCGCCGCAAACCCCACGCCAACGATGACCCAGCCGTAGAAGATTGGCTGTCTTGTCGTGCTCGTGGGATTCTGCGCTTCAGATGCCTGGGTCATAGGTGAACCTCTCATGCTGGTCAGAGAGAGCAATGACGCTATGGTACCATCCCAGAAGTGTCCCGTGTTATCCGGCCGGCATGGCGATTTCTTCTAAACATGGACACGTCATAGCGGATCAGATATGATGCCTTCGCTGTTTTTGCCGGGACGTGTCTGGCCCTGCCTACCGGCCGGCAGGCGCAGCGCCTCACTTTAGTCAATAAGGGGGAATAATCCGCCATGATGAAGTGGCTCAAGGTCCAGGAGGACCAGGCGATCAGGGTCAATCACGAGAAACTACAATCGCTGTTAACGCGTATCTTTGCCCGTTTTGGACTCCGTGAGGAGGACGCCGCCGTCTGCGCCGATGTGCTGGTGCTGGCCGACCTGAGAGGGGTCGATTCCCACGGCGTCAGCAACGCCGTCAAGAACATCTACGTGCCTGCCCTCAAGGATGGGCGCATCAATCCCAAGCCCACGGTCAGGGTGGTCAAGGAGAATGCGACCACCGCTGTGGTTGACGGCGATAAGGGCATGGGGATGATCGCCGGGGTCTACAGCATGAACCTGGCCATCAAGAAGGCCAGGGAAACCGGCGTCGGGATGGTGACCACCACCAACAGCAAGCACTATGGCATGGCCGGTTACTACGCCATGATGGCCCTCCCGCACGATATGATCGGCTGGTCCATGACCAACTCTGGCCCCAGCGTGGTCCCCCTGTGGGGCCGGGAAGCGATGCTGGGCACCAACCCCATCGCTATTGCCGCGCCCACCAAGAACGAGGTTCCCTTTGTGTTCGATGTGGCTACCAGCACCGTCGCCGCCCAGAAGGTCGCGGTGGCGGGAATCCTCGGCGTGCAGATTCCGGAAGGATGGGCAGTTGACAAAGAAGGGACTCCCACCACAAACCCCCTGGCGGCCCGGGAGAGCCGCATGCTGCTGCCCCTGGGCGCCACCCGTGAGCAGGGCGGCCACAAGGGCTACGGCTTGGCCGTCATTGTGGACATCTTCTGCGGTATCCTCTCCGGCGCCGGCTACAGCAAAGAGCTGACTGAACGGCAGCAGGTCGGTCATTTCTTCGGCGCGTTCGACATTGGCGCGTTCCGGCAGTTGGACGAGTTCAAGGAGCACATGGACAAAATGGTGAGGGCCCTGGGCGCAACGCCGACCACCGAGGGGCATGACCGGGTCTACGTGGCGGGCGAGCCGGACTATGAGAGTGAAGTGGAGCGGCGTAAGAACGGCATTCCCCTGCACAAGGACGTGGTCGCCTATCTGCGTGACCTGGCCCGGGAGATGGATGTAGATCCGGATCTTTAACGCCTCCTTTTCCACGTTATAAACGAAGAGGGCTGCATATGCAGTCCCTCTTCGTTTATCCTCGGCTGGACGCGCCCTGGCACAGCGTCAAAGAGGGCCCTAACCACCCCCAAACCCAGGCTCCTGCTTCTCCCGTTGTGCCAGGGCGCGTTTCGGCAAGTGCGGAGGGAACGCGAGGAAAAGGAAGACCGCAGTCAGAAGATAGAGAAAAATGAAGACGGTGAAGGCGCCACGGTAGGAGCCAGTCTGATCAAAAGCAAGAGACCCTATGAGCGGCCCCAGACCCAGCCCGAGCATGAGAAAGGGCGTGACGAAACCGCTGATCGCGCCGAAGGAGTCGCGGCCGTAGTAGCGGGCGATGATCATATTGATGAGCGGCCCCTCGCCGCGCGCGGCCAGGCCATACAGCGCGCTTATCCCGATGGCCATCGCCTCGTTCTGCACGGTCAGCAGAAGGCCGGAGGCCACGGCCGCCATCACCGCCACCCCTGCGGCCAAAAGGCGCACAGAGAACCGCTCCGTTAAGAACCCCCAGAGTCCCGAGGAGAATGCTCCGGCCATCCCGTAGACACTCAGGGCAGCCGCCGCCGACGCCGCCGCAATGCCGATGTCCGTGTAGTAGGCCACCTGGTGAAAGCCCACTGCTCCGTTGGCCGTGATTCCCACCAGCTCGCTAGCGATTAACAGCCACAGCGTAGGTGTCCGCAGTGCCTCAGCCAAGGTGAAGCTGAATTCTCCTGCCTGCGGCCTTGCATTCCCAGGAGGGTCCGGAGCGGTCCCGTCCGGTGCGAGCCCCACGTCCTCGGGGCGTCGCCGCATGAGCAATGCAGCAGGGCCGATGACCACAACCGCCATCAAAACGCCGAACACGAGGAATACCGTGCGCCAACCGGCAGCATTTATGATGTACTGTCCCAGCAGCGCTAAGAGAGAACCCCCTAGCGGCAGGGCCATGCTGACCATTCCCAGCGCGCGGCCTCGCTTCTGATAGAACCAGTTGGCGGCCGTGGTCAGGGAGACCACGCCACCCAGGCACACGGTAGAGACGGCCCGGGCGACCACGTAGGCCGCGTAGAACTGCCAGAGCGTACTGAGTCCCGCCAGGGCGAAAAAGGCCAGGGAGACCAGCGCCGCGCCCAGCGGCATCAAAAGCCGAGGGCCGTGGCGGTCCGCCAGATACCCCACCGGAGGCGAGAGTGCTCCACCCATGAGCGTGCCCGCGGTGATTGCCCCTGCCGTCATGGTGCGGGTCCAGCCCAGGTCCTCACTGATGGGTTTGAGCATGATCCCCATGAAGAGTTGCGAGCTTCCTGACCCCAGGAACGCGCCCACCATGGTCATGCCAAGGATGACCCATCCGTAATAAAAGGGCGGTCTGAAGGGAAGCTGCTGTTGCGCTAATTTCATGAATGTTTAACGGGCGTCATTTCACAGTAGCCTAGCATAACACAGGTGTTGACGCCTGGATTTTCGGGTTTCTCCTGTTACTGTCACGTTTGTGCCAGGGAAATCAGTTCCAGCCCCATGATTGTGGCCGCGCCGGAGAGCATGAAAAACAGGCCCAGAGCAACCAGGAATAGCGCGCAGACGACAATGATCCCGCGGTACACGGCATCTGTCATCAGACGTCTGCCCGTGGTAATCAGCCCGGCCACGAAGGTCAACCAGACCAGGTCGGCAGAGACGTGTCCTACGTAGAAAGAGGCGACGCCAAGAAACCCGAAAGACGTCGTGTTGACGATGAAGCTGGCTCCCACCGTCGCCCACCACACGAGCCAGTACGGGTTGGCCAGGCTGGCGGTTATCCCGGCCACCACGGGCCCCGCCGCTAAGCTGCTCCCTCTCTCTAACAGGACGTTGCTCAGAGAAAGATGCCCGACGCCTCGCAGCATCCCATGGGCCATCCAAAGTAAGAATGCGCCTCCCAGGAGTCCCACCAGGCCCGGCACTATGCCGACCCGCAGGATTTGGCTCACCCCTAACGTGAGCAGCACAACGGTAACCAGTTCCAGAAGACCGTGGCCCAGCGCTATGGCCGGGCCCGCCATAAATCCTCTGCGCGCCGTCTCAGTGATGGTGACCAGCAGCACGGGCCCGGGTGTGAGGGCGCCGGACATCCCCACAAAGAAGGACGTGAGAAAAACCAGAAGCAGGCTCTCCATGCACGCACCTCAGGCGGAATCAGGGTTCAACGCGCAGGCGTCCGGCTTCGTAGACCAGGGACTGTCCAGGATGAACCGGCAGCAGCGCGGCCCAGTTCTCCCCCGGCAAGAACTCGGCTTCTGCCGGAAGGCTCTGAGCCAGGGCAAACACGCTGGGGTCAATCAGTATCACCCATTGTACGCCATCAGGCGTTGGAAAGACCTGACGCTTCGGCGTTGTGGTGTCCAGCCAGACGGAATTCGCGTAACCCGGCAGGTAGTAGCGCAACTGTTTGTAGCTGTCATACGAGACGACCAGGATGCTCTCGGGATCGTGGGATTGCACGTAGTTCAGATAGGAGGCGACGCGGACATCCCTGGCTTGCAACCCCCACAACATCAGCGGTTTTTGATACGAAAGGAACAGGACCACATTCACCAGCAGGACAAGCGTTAAGCCCGCGGCCGCCAGCATCCGTTTTTGCTCCCATGTGTCACTCAGGACGCGGTGCCAGCCGCCGACGCTCGCGAGCAGCAGCGCGGGCAAAAAGCCGAACACGTAGCCGGGGTCGCCGATGTGCACCAGCAGGTAGAAGGAGGCCACCGGCGCAACCCATACCACAAAGAATCCTGGCTGCGCCCATCTTACCCGACCTTTCCACGCCTGCCTACCGGACAGGCAGGCCTGCCAGAGCAGCAGCGCGATGCCGGTGACCACCAGCGCCGCTTCAGCATAGAGAGCATAGAAGAGGTACTGAGAAGTATCCCTCACATTGATCAGGACGGCATCTAAGCCCTTAGTTGTGGGAGCGTAGCGCTCCAGGACATCCGTGCCGAAATAGGCGAAGAGAGTATCCCCGTAGGGCTGAAACCCGCCGGAGAGGAGCGCGGTCGGGATCAGCCAGAGAAGAATCCCGCCGCCTGCAATGGTCAGGCCAAGGGCAACCCTCCTCAAGGGCTGTCTCCAGCATGCCAGCAGCAGGAGCGGCGCAAGGAACAGCGCGAGGTCCGGTCGAAACCCCGTGCCTGCCGCGTAGCACGCTGCGCAGGCCAGGAGGCGGTCCTTCCCCAACAACGACGTCTGATACGCAAAGTGCCCGGTGAGGATGCTGAAGGTTGCCAGGGCGGAATACGCCAGGGCCAGCTCGCCATAGGTCCAGAAGGTCACGCTGAACGTCAACAGCAAAGCGGACGCTATTCCGGCGGTCACGGAGAAGAGTCTGGCGGCAAAGTAATACATGCCGATCACCGCTGCCATCTGCAGGAGGATGCTGACGAGCACCAGGCTGGTGTTGGCATTGCTGAAAAGCAGATGCAGCAGCCCGCCGGACCATACATAGTAGGGATACCCCGGTGGATGGGGCTGGTGCAGGCTCACGTCGAAGGAACGCATGCCCAGGGCAAAATTGGCGGAGTCCCAGTTATAGAGATACTGGGTCATGAAAGGCGCCCGTGTGATGAGCACAAGCAGGGCCAGGGCAACGGGGATGGCGATACTATCCGCAGAGGATAGCCAGCGGGAGAAACGGAGGGTCACTTGTGCAGTTGAGGTGCTAGGACTCACGGAGCAACGGCACTACGACGCGCCACTCGAAGCCCCAGATCCCCGGCTAAGCAGATCAGCGTCGAGCTTACTGGGATCGAACCGGCTAGTGAGGTCTAGCACTTTTAGCAACGCTGAGCGCAGGTATCCACTTGTAAGGTGGACGGTTTCCTGAAGCGGCTTACGTTTAGCAACATTCGTTGAATTCCCTCCGTGGACGATTACTGATCTCCAGTCGTACGAAATGCGGGTGGCATCGTAGATAGCTTTTCGATCTGCCCCACTTGTACCAAGAAACTCAGCAACCCGCACCGCCGCACGAAAACTTAGTTCCCCCTCACTCACCCTGAGCATAAGGGCCTCAAGGCTGATCCAGGCGTCGATAAGCTTGTCCTCAAGGTTCGGCCTTAGTAGGGAGGACTCCCACCGCCGGAGAGGCAACCTCAACAATTCGATATTGGGACTTTTCTGCAGCAGTTGCCACATATGAATGACTTGCGTAGCCTTCTCCTGATCGAGCGTAGTGACGCGACCCAACGGGGGTGGCGACCAGCCCCAACTGGTGCCGCCTCCGCCGAACGCAATCAGTCCCTCGCTGTGATTCTCTTGGAAAATGACTGAGATTGGGGCGTTCATCACCAGGCGAAGCGCAGTGATCACATTGTTCGCGTTGATCTTTGGTTGTTGGTCAAAGGACTTAAGGACGTCTTCTGAACGAGGTTGACCAATTACCACTCGTCGCGTATGCAAGACGCCTGGCCTGTCCACGTAGAGTTCGTCCCAGTGAGGCGGCCCTCCTGTAATCCCCGGCAGACTCTGATCCCGATTCAGCCACTGCTCAAGCTCTTCAGTCGACGCAGGCATCAGCGTCAGCTCATCGCCGAAATCGAGGCTAGCGACCGCCACCTTCAAATTGCTCAGCGGCAGAGTTGTGTGGAGGACAACCCTCTTGCTACGAAGTTCTGCTAATAACACGTCGAATGTTTCGTTAAACCTGGTTTCGTCCCAGTCGAACCGTGCCCCTTCCCGCAAGTATCGCCACAAGAAATTCGTCACCAGGGCGCGTGTGAGGTTGATCCGTTCCGGCTTGTGGAGAAAGCCACTTGCGTCTACAACGATGCCTTCCCTGAGTTCAGGGTCGTTTTCAAAGGCGTCTGCTGCCGCTCCGTATTCTGGCAACCGAAGCAGGCCAATGCTTAGATTCATACGCAGGTCAGACAATACCGGTCTGTCGACGTCCATAGCTACGTAAGGGGAGGCGTCTTGTGGAGTGACCACCGTCCAAACTGGCTTTTTCGGGATTTCCATGCCGTCCAACTGCTGGCAGACCTCGTGGGTCAAGGCGAGGAGAGCATTTCTGATCTGTTCCACGGTCTCATCCTTTGGTAGTGCGCCGAATGTATCGACCATCAAACCAACAATCCACCGGACACCGAGCGGACCTAGCTGGTCATGGCGCCGGTGGCTGGCTGTCCCGTTCGTCGAGCACGAAGTTAAACGGCAGCTTCGTGCCTACGGTATTTCTGAACAGATGTCCCCGAATGCGCGCTTGGGGACAAGGCGCCACTAAGAAGGCGAAGTTGAGGCGGCAACAGTGGCCGCTGCTTTATGTGGCTGGTGTGGAATGGGGTGTACCTGGACTCTCGGCAAGAGACGGAGGACATCGGCTTGACGGCAGGGTTGCGTGCCCGGCGTGAGGGCGGCGGCCGCGCCGGCAGCCGTGCCCAACCGCAGGGCTTTGACCAATGAGCCTCCCTGGCTCAGCGTCTGGGCGAGGGCGGCCACCATCGCGTCTCCTGATCCTACGCTGCTGATAGCCGGCACCTGTGGCGGATACGCGCGCCATGCGCCCTTATCGCTCACCATGATTGCGCCATCGATTCCCTGGGACAGCACCACCACCTCCACCCCTGCCGCGTGGATTTGCTCCGCAGCATCCAGCAAAGGCTCCTGGCTCTTCGGCATCTTTCCCAGGAGACGGGCTACTTCGTCGCGGTTTGGCTTGACCAAATAAGGCTTGGCCTCAAGCGCGCGCTGGAAGGGTTCTCCGTCTGCATCCAGAATGCAGCGGACGCCGATCCTTTTGGCCAGATGGATGACCTCGCCATAGAAACCAGGGTCCACACCGGGCGGGATGCTCCCGCCGATGACCAGCCAGTCTCCTTCATTAAGCTGTTTCTTCAATCGTAGGAGGAGAGTGTGTATCTGCTGCGGGGTGGTCTCTGGCCCTCGCTCGTTGAGCGTTGTGGTAGTGTTGTGCTTGCGGTCAAAGATGGTGATATTGGTGCGGGTCTGCCCCGGGGTATGCAGGAAATCGGTGTAAATGCCCAGGTCTCTCAGTGAGTGCTCGATGAAACGCCCGCGTGTCCCGGAGACAAGGCCCATTGCCATGCTCTCACAACCCAGCTCCAGCAGCGCCCGCGAAACGTTGATGCCTTTCCCTCCGGGGTCGCTCCTGCTGGACTGGATACGGTTTGCATCACCAGGCAAGAACTCATCAAGGGTTACGGCAAAATCAATGGCAGGGTTAACCGTTAACGTGATAATCATGGTACTCTACTTCCCCGGCCGCCGCACGTCACTGCTCTTCACCGAACCGTTCGAGACCGCTGAATAACTCGCTTCGGCGTTGCCTGAGCCTGTCGACGCCTGTCCTGAGCGGCGCCGAAGGGGCACCGCGGTCGTTTCGACAAGCTCAACAAACGGCGGCTTGCCCACTTATCACGGCACCCGACTCCGTTGTTCGGCAGTCTCCCGTTCCCGCGTTGACGCTCCTGGAAACATCAACCACTGGTTCCCGTACCGTTGCAGCACCAATAAGTGTAACATCAGATTTCAGGGAAGCAACCACAAGTTTTTGCTCAAAGAAAGCACAGCCTGCCTGCTGCAGAACGGCGATGGTCGAGCCTGTCGAGACCATCCCTCTCGGTCTCGACAGGCTCGACCAACAGATGGATTACTCCCTTGCCGTTCAACGTTGTTTTTCTTCAGCAATCTTCGAAGGCCTTTGTATTCTTAGAGCATATGTGGAGTGTCCGGCTGGCCGTGCTTCACTGCAGCCGTTATGGAGCCCATCATGAGTATGCCGCCTGAAATAGGGGAACCGGCGCCAATGTTCACGTTGCCAACTACCGAAGGTCCGGTCTCACTCCCGGAGTTGGTGCAGGAGCACAAGGTTGTCCTCGCATTCTACACAGAGGACCTCACCCCTGGCTGAACCCGTGAACTCGCCTCTCTTCGGGAGGACATGGAGATCTTTGAGGAACTGGGGGTGAAAGTAGTCGCCATCAGCGCCGATACGCTGGAATCACACCGGCTCTACCAGGAAAGAGAAGGCCCCTTCCCCTTCCCGCTTGCCAGTGACTCCGACCTTGTCGTGATAAAGGCGTATGGCGTCCTGAATGATGAGGGGAAACGGGGCGAACGCGCCATCTTTATCCTGGACGTGGGCGGCCTGGTCCTCTACAAAAACACGCGCTACAGTCCCTCAAACCTCCAACACTACCAGGCCATATTCGAAGCGGTTGGCGCGCTGGGCTGAACTTCCCGCTACTCCTCGCGCGCGATGGTCAATCCCCAGACTGCTTGCGCTCCCGCTGCCCGTAGCGCCAACGCGCAGGCGTTGAGGGTTGCCCCCGTGGTGCACACGTCGTCCAGCAGCAGCGCCCGTTGTCCCTGTACTGTCTCCCTTCGCGCGGCAAAAGCTCCTTCTATGTTGCGTAGCCTCTCGTCTCGTGATGCTTGCTGGGCCTGAGGAGCCGTGCTGCGCAGACGTGAGAGCGCCTTGATGTCTACAGGAATACCGAGCAACCGTCCCAGGCCTCTCCCAATCACCTCCGACTGGTTATATCCTCGCTCACGCTGCCGGCTCCGATGCAGGGGCACGGGCACGATGACGTCCACGTCGAACCTTCGCTTGCGCACGTGATCCGCCAGCAGTTCAGCCAGTTCGCCGCTCAATGCCGTCAGGCCCCGGTACTTTAGCGCGATGATCGCTTCTCTTATGGGGGACTGGTATAGGAATGCGGACGACAGGCCGTCCACAGCAAGCTCGTGGGTCGAACAAAAGCTGCACGGCACGCCGGGAGCGAGATGGAGTCCGCATTGGGAGCACCACGGCGATGGTATCCAGGGGAGAACGGCGCGGCACCCGTCACAGAAATAGCGTCCCTCTCGCCCGCAGCCAACGCATCTTTTGGGATAAAGAAGGTCAAGCAGGGTTGCGCCCATGGTATGAGCGAGTCGCGGCAAGCGCATTGGCTCGTCCTGTCAGCTAGTCGGGGGTGAATTCCAGAAGGTCTCCCTTTTCTGTGCCTGAAGTCCTGATCACGCCCGCCGGCAATTCCACCACACCATGCGCTCGCCAGAGGATGGGGCTCATGCGTGATGGCCGCATGCCGTGAATGAGGTGCAGGACGCGCCAGGATTTATCCACGAATACTGCATCAAACGGGAATTGCATGAAAAAGCTGTGGATGGCCTGGCAGCCGACAATGTACAATCCGGCGCCCTGGTTGAGGGATTTCACCCCCAGGAGCCCCTTTGTTTTATGCCACAGACTGCGTGCGGTGCTGAGGTCGTCCGCCAGCAACGCGCCGGTTCTGGGATTGCGGAGCCTCGCCATGTGTCAGCGCGTCCAGCCTGTGTTTATTTACCGCCGCCCATCATGATCGCCATATTCGGCCACATTGGGCCGAGAATAATGATCCACAGCGAGGGCATCATGAAGAGCACCATGGGGAAGGTCATTTTCAACGGCGCTTCATGGGCAAGTTTTTCAGCCTTTTGGCGGCGTCGAATGCGCATTTCACTGGACTGAAGCTGGAGAATGCGGCTGATGCTCACGCCCAATTGGTCTGCCTGGATAATGGCAGAGGTGAAGTTAGCCACTTCGGGCACGCCCGCGCGGATGCCCAGGGCACGAAGCGCCTCGCGGCGTGACATCCCCATTCGCTGCTCACGGAGCACCCGGTGGAACTCACGGGTGAGCGCGTTGTCCCACTTGTCGGCTACCTTTTGCAGGGCTTGCTCAAAGCCCATACCTGCTTCCACGCTGATGGTCAGCAGATCGAGCGCGTTAGGCATGGCGAGAGAGAGCTCTTTCTGACGGCTGGTGATTTTGCCGCCGACCCACATGTTCGGCAGCATCTGACCAAAGAAGCCCGCGGCCACAGGAGCGCCGAGCTTGATGAGGATTGACTGGTCGGAGTTTATCAGCACAAGAACAGCCATACCACCCAGCGCAAGGGCCGCAAACCCCTTCAAGCCCAGGAAGTCCGCGATGGTTAGGTTATTTGGGTTCCCGGCCGCTTCAAGCTTTGCCCTGATATCATCCAGGGTCTTTGCCGGTGTCTTGGACGCCACCGTTGATGAGAGCTTTAGAAAAATCGGTTTTAGTAAGCGTTCTGAGAATGGTTTCTGGAGCTCGATCTCTTCCAGGGTCTGGGGCCGGGTGCTGTATTGGCTGAGACGGGTCTGCAGCGTGTCTTCTTCAGGTTCGGTGGTGAGGCCTTTGAAGAACAGGAACACGCCCAGCATGGCAGTTATGGATGTGGCAAGTGCAATGATTATGGACACGGCGTACCTTCCTGGCCATTCAAGCCACGCTGCAACTATACCTTGATGTCCGTTACCTTCTTCATAGCAAGAAAGCCGATAAAAATCATGAGACCAGCACAAATAGGCATGCAAAGATAGGGGAACCCGCTAAACATGGGTTTCATGTATTTGCCGTTGAGAAGGAAGAGGACCATACCGATGAGAACGGGAAGAATACTGACAATCATTCCTGCGCCCTGTTGCTGAGCAGTGAGCGTCTCAACATCGGCCTTGAGCGTTATGCGCTGGCGAATGGTTTCACCGATCTTTTCCAGCACTTCGGCAAGGTTGCCGCCCACCTCAGCAGAGACGTTCATGGCCGTGATCATCATATCCAGGTCTTCACTGGGAACTCGGCGCAGTAGGTTTTCAAACGCCTGCTCCGGCGGGATGCCAAGACTCATCTCCGCGACCACGCGACCAAACTCCGTGCTGGTGGGATGGGGAGCTTCTCTTGAACACAGCGACATTGCCTGGGCCGAGCTATTTCCTGACCGGAGGGCATTTGCCAGCAGACTGATAGTGTCTGGAAGCTGAGCGTTAAAGGCCATGATGCGTCCAGAAGCGCGTTTTCCTGCCCACCACCGGGGAGCCATGTACCCGATAAACACGCCCGCTATCGCAAAGGGAATGGGTATTCCTTCAATCAGGGAGTTGGTAATGCCTGCCAGGTAGCCTACACCCGCGCCGAGAACCGCCGTCATTGCCCGTAGGACCATGTACTCGCCCACGGTAAACTTCAGGTCGGCTCTTGAGAGATTCTCCTGAGTACGCGCCCCATAGCCGCGTTTGACGAGCGCTTTGTTCAGGGCAGCTGCAACACCTTGTCCACTGCTCTTGTCCTGATTCTCCTCACTCACCTCCATAAAACCCCCGCGGCGCCCCGCGAACGTGCCAAGGCGCTGCTCAAACTCTGACTCTTGAGTCAGGGTCTGCGTGAGGCCGACAAAAAGCAGAATGAACCCTGCGGCGACAAGGAGGGCAAGGATTATTGGGACTATCGGCATGTGAGTCTTGTCTGTGACCAGGGCGGAGAAATATCCTCTGCCCTGGATCGCTAACTAATAGATGCCAGCTTGAGCCCCAAAGATATTCGGGGGGAGCTGTATGCCGGCGTCGGTGATTTTGTTCATCTGTTTCGGGCGCAGACCCGTAGCTTTGACATGACCGATGATCTTGTTGTGTTCATCTATGCCCGTTTGCTCGTAGAGGAAGATGTCCTGCAACACCACGGTGTCGCCCTCCATGCCCTGCACTTCCGTCACGTATGTGACACGGCGGCTGCCATCTCGCAAACGCTCTTGCTGCACAATCATATGCACCGCGGCTGAAATCTGTTTGCGGATGGCCATCAACGGGAGGTCCATGCCCGCCATCATGATCAGAACCTCCAGACGGGAGATGGCCTCCTTGGGGTTATTGGCGTGGAGCGTGGTCAACGAACCGTCATGGCCCGTATTCATCGCCTGGATCATATCCAGCGCTTCGCCACCGCGGCACTCGCCGATGACGATGCGGTCAGGGCGCATGCGCAGCGTGTTGATGACAAGGTCACGGATGGTCACTGCGCCCTTGCCTTCAATATTAGCTTTGCGAGATTCCAGGCGTACCCAATGCTCCTGCATCAATTGCAGTTCCGCAGCGTCCTCTACGGTAATGATGCGCTCTTCATCAGGAATGAACGATGACAGCACATTAAGCAAGGTCGTTTTGCCAGACCCGGTGCCTCCGGAGACGACGATGTTGAAGCGTGCAACCACACAGGCCCGCAGGAACTCCGCCAGTTCCGGCGTGAGACTGCCAAAGCGGATAAGGTCTTCCGCGGAGAGCGGCTTTTTGGAAAATTTTCGGATGGTCATGGTGGAGCCGTCGAGGGCCAGCGGCGGAATGATGGCGTTCACGCGGGAACCGTCTGGTAAACGGGCGTCCACCAACGGAGAGCTTTCATCACAACGCCTGCCCAGCGGCGAGATGATGCGCTCAATAATGCGACGCACGTGGGGATCATCGTCGAACTTGACGTCGGTCAGTTCGAGTTTCCCCTTGCGTTCGACAAAGACCTTGTTCGGCCCGTTGACCATGACTTCAGAGACGGATTCATCATCCAGGAGGATTTGGATAGGGCCGAATCCGATGATCTCTGCCAGGATGGAATCAAAGAGCGCGTTTCGATCGCTGCGCGGGAGGAGTGTGTTTTCTTCGCTCAGAATACGGTCAAAGAGCTGGCCCACCACCTCTTTCACCTTGACATGATCGTTCACGTCAAGCTTAGGGTCCAACTCCTTTATCAGACGTCCCTGAACAAGGTTCTTCATTTCTTTGAAGGAAGACCTTGATCCCCGCTGCGTAGTGGGAGCCTCCATCCTGGAATGCTGGGCCGCCGCAGGTGGGGGCGGCGGTGGCGGAGGAGCAGACGCCGAGGATCCCTGTGATGGCTGATCTTGCGCTGGTTTTTCAGGCGCGTCACGACCCGGCGCGGGTTCCGTTGGCCTCGCGGCGCCGGTTCCTTCTAAACGTCGTAATAGAGACATACCGCCCTCCTCCGCACTGGTACCTAATCGTGCCTGAACCAGAATGAAAAAACTACTTTACGACGATACGCTGCAGGCCAAAGCGTGCTGCAATGTAGTCCTGAGTAACGAGGTCGGTCTTGATGACCTGATCGTCTCCCGCGGCGCGCAGCAACAAGAACGGGTTCATCGACTCCAGGAATTTGAGCACGAGAGCATCCTGTGGTGTGGTGATAAAAATCAGCGTTGCGCTTGGTGCTGCATCTTTCGCGGCGCTATCTTTCGTGCCGGTATTCAGGTCGCCAATGGCTTTTATCTCCATGTTTGAGAAGATGAGGGCCATCTGGTCGCCGTTGAGTCCCGGAGCTTTCACATAGATATCCACTTTATTGCCGGCTCTTAAGATGCCTGCGCTGGCAAGCTTGGCGGCCTCAGGATAACTCACGGCCACCATGGTCTTCCCAGGTTCAAGCGTATAGGCCGCGTCAATCAGCTTTGGCGGGGGAGGAGCGCCTCCCCCAAGCGGGCCACCCCCGGCAGGCGCTGCGCCTGCGGGAATCGCGGGGACGCTTTCATCGGTAACGGCCAGTACAGTACCAATCACCGCTGTACGTACGTGGACGTTCTCTTTGGCCCACTTGCCGGTGACATCCTCTATGGTGGTGAAGGTTCCGGGCGGGATCACGTTTTCCGGAATCTTTGCGATCTGAAGCATGTCCGGTGTGATCCTTGTGCGCTCCCGGATCTCGATCCGTGCGACTACGACGTCGCGTGTCGGCACCTCTGGCGGAGCCGCAGTGGCAGTTTGTGTGACAAAGAAAACAACGAGGCCTGAAATCAGGGCAAGCACCACCCCTAATGCCATTAAGACCGTTCCACCACGTTTGCGTCCCATCAGACACCAACTCCCCTCAGGCGTATTGGCATTGTTTGTGCATATCGAATCCTATTGTACCCAGGGGGAAAAGATAGCGCAAGAAAGACCGCGCCTGAGACCCTACAATAAGTAGGCTGGGTCTTTCTTGCGCCTCATTTTGCGCTGACCGGGCCTAGCGTGAATCACCGTTCTCACGTCACACAGGATAACGCTTAGATCGATGAGGTGACGACGCTGAAAATGCTTCCAGTCTGCGGCCCAAAAAGGACAAGGACTGCGAGCACAATGATGCTGGCCAGGAAAATGAGGAGGCCGTATTCAACGACCCCTTGACCTTCCTCTGACACAGCATGGAGGAGGGTGCGGCCATTCTCCCGTTGTAAGAGTTCTTGGCTTCTCATTCTTAAGCCCAACTCTCTCCCTTCCTACTCTGTTGGCCTTAGCGCAAACACCTTGCACCAGGCATATTTGTTAAATGCCATAAGGGGCCAACATCATGGCCCCTTATGGCACATCAACTCACTACTGTGTTAGATGGAGCTTGTGATACCGCTGAATATACTGCCGATCTGCGGGCCAAGCAGTACCAGAATTGCGATGACCACGATTGCTACGAGGAAAATGATCAGGCCGTACTCAACCAGGCCTTGACCCTGTTCTCGCTTGAACCATTTTTGCATGGTGACTATCCTCCTTTCCTCGAACGTAGAGCCTCGAGGAAAGTGTGGGCAATCTTACAATCAATCCGAAAGACAAAACGTATATTAGCGCCCAACCTACCCTCTCTGCTCTCAAACCTATTCTAGGCGCGTCTGCACTGATGTCAAGTGACTTGCATCACTCTAGCTTTTCAGATACTCGCCTCCATACGAGAAACGAGTCTAAACCCTCAACTGTTTCATTTTGCTTAAGATCAGGCTGCACCGCGACTTTTTTGAAGGCCCCGGTTTCCTCCAGCGCGCGCGACAATGGAGGGTACCACGAGGGCAGCAGGAAGACATATGCCACATGCTTCTCCTCCAATACTGCCAGTACCCGCTCGACATCTCGTGGAGAAGTCGTCAGCTCCTGGCTCGCCAGACCTGCGATGTCCACCAGCCTTCGTTGCGCATAGTAGCCGAACGCACCGATATCATGGGTTGCGATGACTGCGTCCGGTGGTGTATTGTCACGTGCCCACTGGGCAAGAGTCACCTGATGATTATAGATGTACGCAACATCACCGGCGTAAATCTGCGCGCCCCGTGCCCACGAAAGAAGTGCCAGGAGCGTCAGCATTGCCGTAACAGCACGCGGCAATACGGTAAAGGGCAAGCGATCAAGGAGCTTCATCCCTCCCGTCAGTCCGTACACGATGATCAGTGGAATGACTGGGAATAGATATCGTCCGTGGTGATAGAGCGCCGGGAGCCAGATCATGTACGCAGAAAGCAATAAGGCGCCCCACCACAAAGGTAGAGGCCACCACGCGTTAAGACCTCTCGGTCGACGAAGCAGCAGATAGAGCAATCCTAGAAACAAAAGCAGCTGTACGCCCGGCGCAAGGATGACCAGAGCGCTCCATAAGTAGTCAACGTACGCGCCAACACTCACGCCGACTCCGTATGCGGCGTTCTTGGCAGTGAACGTAGCGGGCAGCAACTGCCCATTGAGCCTGTAGTTCACTGCGAACAGCGGCAGCAGGCACAGCGCCAGAACGCCGGCATAGCCTGTAATCCGTCTCCATTTCCCGGCGGCTGGCGCACCAAACAACATCGTTGCTCCCACCAGCGCAGCAAGCAGCATCCCTTCAGGCCGAACCAGGGTAAGGGCGCCAGCGACCAGCCCCTTCTTCCAGGCAGGCCCTTCCTCCGTGGCCATTGCGCTGGTCAGGAGCAGCAGGGATAGTCCGGTAAACAGCAGCGTCTCCATCCCTGAAAAGCCCGACCAGGCAAGGCGCCAGTCCAACAGCGCCAGCAGGCCCGCGACGGTCGGCAGGACCCTACTTTCGGGAAGGAGCGCCTGCGCGAACTTGTACGTGGCTATGCCCACAAGGGCCAGAGACGCCGCCCCTAGAAAGTACGCCCACCACAAGGGGGCGAGGCCCAGCAGCTCCCCGGGGACCAGGAGCACAGTCCACAGGAGGGAGGTCGATGCGGCAGTTGGCTCGCCGGGGTTGATGGCGAGTTCCCCGTGGCGCAGAAGGTTTCGCGCAAGGGTCTCGTGGATCCAGGGGTCGTCGATGGGATAGCCGAACGCCCCGGCGGCAACACGTCCTGCGGTCAGGTAGACCGCCCCGCTGATACAGGTCAGTGCTATGGCAACCGCCGGGAAAACCCGGGGCTTGCCGACAAGCAAAGCTAGCTGTTTGAACAAAGGCGTGTTTCCCGTCTGCAGCTATCGGACTGCGTAGCTTCTTACAATGATGCCGCCGATAACGTCGTTACTCAGGCGTTGATACCGGGCATCGAACTCTCGCGCTGCCTCCTCCTGGTATGCGACGCTGTGATCAGGGGACACGATCAGCAAGAAACGCCGTGCGCCGTTCAGGGCATGTGCTGCGGATACCGGGGTGATGCCCAGAGAGTCCACCGTCGATCGCACCCGCGCGGTGTGGAGCGCGTATTCAGGATCGCCTTCCAACAGCAGGTTTGGCAGCTCAGGAGCGTAGAGCAGGAACGGCAGGAGGCTGCCATCGCTGGTGTGGAGCACCGGCCCTCCTGCCTGCCACGCCCACCGTGCCAGGGCAGCGGCTTCCCGCATCGGTGGCTTGGCGAGGGCGGGATAGGTATAGGAGTTCCTCATCCCCCAGAGTCCTGCTCCCAGAATGAGCACGCCCAAGACAGCCCCCAATTTAGAGAACGGCAAGCTGGTTATCACCCACCCCAGCAGGAGGTACACGGGGAACGCCGCGCCGATGAGCACCCGCTCAAGATAGACCGGCTGCACGAGAGAAAGGGCCATGAGCGCCAATGGCGGAAAGGCCGCCCACGCCCACAGGAGCCGGAGTTGTCCGCTGTTGGGGTGGCTGCTCCTGAGGGCCGTTGGCACCGTGAGCCCAAGGGCCAAGAGAACGAGCGCGAGGGCAATGGGAAAGAAATTCGCGCCAGCAAGGGGACCCATGAAGAAGAGGTAAAGACTGGCAACCGGCGAGAGCGGGCTTGCGGCGCCGGCCCAGAAGGAGCTGAAGACCTTGCTGGCCTGGCCCAGCACCACCAGAAACCAGGGCAGGTATACCACAAAGGCCGCGCCTAGCCCAGCTATGGGGGGGAGCAGCTTCTCTGGGTGTTTTGCGCTGCCGGCGCCTGCCCACAGCAGCAGCGCGGCCGATGGCAGCCACCCCAGCGCGTGGGTGTACACGGCCAGCAACGTCCCCCCACCGTACAGTGCCCACCCTACGGGGCGGCCGCGCTGCCAGCCAAGGACAAAGCCGTATGCGGCCATCAACACCCACACTCCCAGGAGGGCGTACATCCGCGTTTCCTGGCTGAAGTACACGTGGAAAGGCGACACCGCGGCTACCAGCGCGCCGGCCAGACCGGTGCGGGCATCCAGCAATGCTCTGCCCACCAGGTAGACCAGCGCGACCGACAATGTGCCCGCCAGCAGCGAGATAGAGCGGGGGTAGAAGTCCACGGATGGCCCGGTTCCCCAGAAATGCAGCAGCCAGTAGTAGAGCGGCGGCATCGTATCTTTGGCGGTATCTGCGACAATCTCGGCGAGACCACGGCGGGCAAGGAGGACGCTGAACGCCTCGTCGAACCAGAGGCTCTGCTGCCCCAAGCCTGCCAGGCGGAGCACAAAGGCCAGGAACACCACGCATACTGCGGCCCCTGTCGGCGCGCCGCCAACCGCCGCCCTGACATTGCTGGAAGGCGCTTGGACTGAAGAGGGGGCCGGGCTGTCAGCCATTGGCGTCACAGGCTAGGGGACTTTGTAGACCCACACCCGCTCGGAGGCGTAGACGGGTTTCAGCCCTGAGTTTGCTCCCTGCTCGATAGCCTCAGGGTAGCGGCCAAAGCTCCCGAACCCCACGATGTGGGTTGCGCCATACTTCCGCGCGACCTCCAGCGCGGTCTCCAGCGGGTCGCTCACGGGCAGCATCACGGCAGGCAAGTTTGTCGCGTAATGCAGGCTGTTTGGCTGCGTGGTCATCACTACCGCCGCGTTCTCTTCTTTGAGCACCCGCGCGGCAACGGCAAAATCGTCGGCCCATTGCAGATGCACCTGCGCTGCGGTGCTCATCGCCAGGGCCACCTGGACCAGCACGAGGAAAAAGGTGGCGGCGCTCAGGAGCAGCGGCATGAACTGAGAGTCCTCAAAGAGCCGCTCGCCTATGAAACGCCCAAACCTCAGCAGTCCCACCACTGCCAGCATGGTCAGGACCGGCGTCACAGCGCCCACTGAATGGTAAAACATGCCAAATATGGTTGCGACAGGGAACAGGAGCGCGCTGACAAGAAACAGCGCCGCGCCGACCAGCAGGCCCAGGGAGGTCACCGGGGTTCTCCACAGCGGCCCCAGTCCACCCAGGACCAGCGGAATGACGGGGAAGAGCGTCTGCACCAAGAGCACCTGGACGTTATGGCCAATACCTTCCAGCCTCAGCATCAGAAGCTTCCCAAGGTCGAGGGGCGGCAGGCCCTCCCAGAAGGACGGCCTTCCGTAGTGGAACAGCGTCGGGTAGTCTGGGATAAGGGCAAGTATCAGGGTGGACGAGGGGAAAGGCGTGCCAAAGGTGAGCGCGTTGCGAGCAAACCAAGGGGCCATGAGCATTAGTGCGCCCGCCAGGATGGCTGCGCCATGTCTCCATCGCACTGCGCCCTCGTAGTGTCGCCAGGTCCAGAAGAGCGCCACCCCCAGCAGGATCAGGCCCTCAGTTCGAGACAGGTACGCAAGCCCAATGAGCACACCTACAACGCCTGAAAGCGCCAAACTTCTCTCCGACTGGGAGGCGAGCAGGATGGCGAGGCTGCAGAACACGGTAAAGTAGACCGCGCTGTCCACGGTGACGGACTGGTAGACCAGAAGGGGATTGAACGACACCAGGAGGCAGGTGAAGAAGGTCGCCCCTCGCCAGCGTCCCAGAACCGGCAGCGCTCGCTCGCAGGTGAACCAGGTGATTGGCACTATGAGCGCGCCAAAAAACGCGCCAATGGTCTGCCCCAGGGCATAGCTGCTGCCAAACAGGGCGAAAAACGGCGCCATGACCAGTGAGGGAAGCGGCATCCAGTGCTCATTGCTCGGATGCTCAATGGCAGGGAAGACGGTCTGGTAGTTCCAGATTGCATCGATGACCAGTCCCCTCCCCTGTGCCAGGTTCTCGGCGACCTTCAGGTAAAAGGCGGGATCATCCAGGGCCGGAAATGGAAGGAAGTGCGCGCTGACCACGCGGGCCACCAGCGCGCAGATGAACAGGACGCCCAGCATGAAGGCATCGATGGCATGAACGTCTTCCCTAGTCATACTTTGGGCGGTCTGGGTCACTTACGGCTCCACACGGTACAGATAAAGCTCTACGTCGCCAATAGTAACACGCGCTTCTTCGGGGTAATGCTGCTCCAACCACAATTTGCTGGGCAGCGGCGTTCCGGCCTGCTCTGATTCGCGCAACGCACGCTGAAAGAGCACCAGCCACAGCCGTTTGTGGCCCTTCACTGCCTCTTCAGGCGTGGTTGGCCAGAGGCCCAGGGCATCCTGCGTGCCGGGAGCCAGGGTGTCGTTGGGTGAACCAGGCGGGTCGGCAATGTAGCCCTGTGGAATAGTGGGCTGGAAGAAGTGGACGGGGAAAAAGCTCAGCTTGTTGTCGTGGAGCACGTAGTCGGCCGGTCCGGTCTCTTGCGCGAGGTAGCTGCCGACCTCATAGAGGGGTGAGCGGGGGAACTCCTGGTAACGGTACTGATGGAGGTTCGCCAGCACGACGCCAGCGCATAACGCGATGCTCAGTCCAAAGGCGAGGCGACGCACCGGCAGCCATGCCAGCGCGGCGGCCAGGAGCAGGTAGTATGCGGCGGAGGAGGTCAGCAACGCCCGCTCAACGTAGATGGGCCGCACCTGCGAGACCAGGAACATCAACGCAATGGGCACCACCGCCAGCGCCGCCAGGGCCAGCAAACTTGCGCGGATTGCCGGCTCCGCTCTCCATCGCCGGCGCGCCTCGTAGCCCGTGAGCAAGATCAGCAGCAGCGAGAGAAACGCAGCGACGCCCAGCGACGCCGGTGGCAGCGGCAGGTGAAAGTGGAAGACAATGGCCGTCCGCACCAGCTCCGTCAATCCGGGCACGGGTATCCAGAATGCCCGGGCCACCTTGTCCAGTTGTCCGGGCAGGTACGTGAGCCACGGCAGATACACGATGAAGAGCCCGGCGTGCATCGCCGCCAGCGTCCTGATGCGGCTGGCCTGGCCGCCGCGCCGCCACGTCCAGGTCATCAGCCACAGCAAGTCCAGGCTCATGATCAGGAGGACGGCCAGGTTGTGCACATAGAGGGAAGCGCCGGCGCAAAGGGTGAAGCAGACCACGTCCCGCTTGCGTCCATCCTGCAGCCAGCGGACAAAAAAGTAGCTGGCCAGCAGTCCCAGCAGCAACAACAATCCGTACATGCGGACGTAATGCCCGTAGAACACGTGCACCGGCGACACCGCCACCAGCGCGGCAGCGGTCAGGGCAATCCGGCGCTCCAGCAGCCGTCCGCCCAGCAGGTAGAGCGCCGGGATGGTGAGTGTGCCGATGACGGTGGAGAGCAGCCTGGCGATGAAGAGAGTGTCTCCCAGAGCCGTCCAGAAGTGCAGCAACCCATAGTAGAGGGGAGGCATGGTGTCCGCCGCGGTGGCACTGACCATTTGATCAAGGCTCAGCCGCGCAAAGAGCATGCTGATGACTTCGTCGTACTCCAACTGCTGCGTGGCGCTGGGCAGGCGCAGCGCAAAACCCAGCAGCATGACCAGCCCGACCGCTATGTCAGGGTGCTCATCCACCCAAGTCTTCAGTCTGCTTGTAGCCGTCACCGTCACCCCTACTTCAGCCGATAGACCACGTATCCGCCGCCTGCGGCCCGCTCGGCGGGCGCGACCGTGAGTTCAAGCAGCGATGGGCCGGACAGCCGCTCCAGGTAGCGCGCTTCAAACTCCAGCAGTGCGGCGATGTGCGGCCCTTCCATCTCCACGTGAGGCGGTTCGGAGTAGTAGCGGAAGCCCCCGCCGTACGCCAGAACATGCGTGATCCCATCGCTTTTGAGGGCATCCCGAATCGCGTCCGATGCTCCGTGCGCGTAGAGCAGGCGCCGCCAGTTGAAGAGCAGCGTGTCGGGCTGGCACGTGCGCTCGCACAGGTACGACCGCGGCTCCCACAGGAACAAGACCTTTGCATCCGCGGGAAGCTGGTTGTTGATAAAGGACATGGCGCGGTAGTGGTCGCCAAGATGCCGCTCCTGGAAGGCCTCGCGCGTTTCGGCGCCCAGGAGAAACGGCAGCGGAGGATCGCTGGCCCAGCTCAGGGCCACGGAGACCGTGGTGAGTCCGACCACCAGCGCAACCGCTGCGTACACGAAGAACTGGAGTCTCAGATAAGGGAGCGAGAAACGTGAGGCCCCTTGCAACGCGCTCGCCAGAATAATGGCCAGAAAGGGGAGCGCCGGGAGCAGGAGCCTTCCCTGCACCAGCAGCTCCGACTGCGCCGCTCCAATGAGCCAGCCCAAGTAGGCGCAGCCAAAGACGGTGGCCGCTCTTCTGGCCCACTCGCTGCGAGGGAGCACTACAAGCATCGGCAGGAGTCCCAGGAACAGCGGCCCGACGGTGGCGTCGTAAAAGGCGGCGCCCTCCGTGCCCAGCACGGTCAGCTCCCACGGGGCCGAGAGCACACGGATCGGCTCTGAAATGAGGCCGCTCCCGGGCCTGGTGATCCACGCAGTCTTCCACGCGTCCCAGTTCCATCCGCCAAAGACCAGGGGATAGAACGGATTGCCGGTCAGCGCCAGGTTCTTCAGATACCAGGGGCTGGCGACGCTAGCGGCAGCAAACGCCCACCACGCGCCGTCTTTCCAGGTGGGAAACGCGCTGTTCTGCGTCAATCGCCATGTCCGGAATACCTGCCATAGGAGGAGCGCTCCCAGCGGCACGACGATGAACACGGCGTTGTACTTCACCGCCATGGCAAGCCCGGCGCAGCACCCCGAGAGGATGAGCCAGCGGCGGTCGCTGCGCTGCAGCGCTTCCTGCAGCGCCCAGAAGGCCAGGAACCCAGAGGTCAACAGCCCCCATTCCACGTATGCCTGGGTCGCCAGACTGAGCAGGCTCGTGGCCGATGCCAGGATGGCAAGTCCAACCCAGGCAGCGTCGCGCCGATAGGGGCAGTATCGGCGCAGGAAACAGAAGACTGCCGCGGCCCCAATGCCTGCAAACAGCAGATGGGTCAGGCGGGCTGCGGAGTCGTCCCTGACCATCAGCGCGATGGTGAAGAGCTGCTCCACGAGCGACGGGAAATAGAAGTGGGCCGCGTCGGAGTTGCCCGGTAGACCGCCGGCCTCGATGGTCCGTAACGGCAGGGTCAGGTGATAGACGAGGCTGTCCCATGCCGTCGGCGGCGTCAACGCCTTGGTCAGCAAGCAGAGGGCAATGAGCGCGAAACACATCTTCAGCAGCCGTATATGGGCTCCACCCGCGATGATTGCCCTGCCCGCCGCCGTGAAGGGCCGCTCCGGATAGGGCATCCTGCGCCAGCCTAGGACCGAGGCCGCTGTAAAAACGCCCAGCACAAAGCCGACTGTCCCAGGCGAGAGCAGGCGCAGGACCGACAGAAGAAAGATCAGGATGCTCAGCGCCCCCATTCCCAGGGCTGCCCCAAAGATGACTTGTTCCTGAAGCCCCGCTTGTTCAGCGCCCAGCAGCCGCTCCACCAGCAGTGCGCCGCTGCCTATTGCAATGACAAGCAGCCACGCAGCGAAGCCAAGGTCAAGGAGCGGTCCCCTCAGGGCCGCCCACTCCCACCCGCCTTGCAGCAGCCCCCACAGATTGTTGGCCTGTATAAGAGTAGCCGGAACGGGCTTGTGAACAGCGTAGTACGCCCCAAAGACGACCGCGATCCAGAGGATGACGCCGGCGGCAAAGAGTGCCTTCTTGATGGCGCCGCCGTTGGTGGGGAGCAGAGGCAGCGTATCGTTCACCGCACTACCTTGAACATCCTGGTCGTGCCCACCCACTCCTGATGCGAGAGCCGTCCGACCTGCTCCGCGCCTGTGTAGAGGCCCCGGAGGACGGGGTCATGTGCCGCCTCCAGCGCGACATATTCCACGCCAAATCTGTCCGCTGCCGCCAGCAGGGCGTCCACGCCGTCGCTGGGCGTCACGACGGCCCTGCGTCCGCTGGCATAATTGAAGCCCGGCGGGTCGGTGACCATGATCGGCGCCGGCCCTGCATCCTGGTCTTGCAGCCATGCGGTCACCGCTTGGTACCGCTGTAATTCGTTGTCCCACACCCCGGCATTGTAGACGAGAAACGCAATGCTCAGCGCCGCGCTGGCTCCAAGTGCGATGTATGAGAACCCCTTCTCCTCTCGCGCCGGCCGCCAGTGGGGACGTTTTGGCGCAAGCCACGCCACGGTCGTTCGGATTCCCAGCAGGCAGAGGAGAGAGACCCAGGGGAGCAGCGCCACGCCGGAGTGCCGCATGCTGCCGCGCGCGCCGGGGAAGGTGAAGGCGATGGTCAGAAAGAGGTAAAGCAGGCCGGTGTAGAGAAAGAAAGGAAGCAGGCGCGCGTCATGGCGGTTCACCCATGCGCCGATAAGGCTCAGGGGAAGCAGCATCAGGCCCGCGCCGTGCAGCGCCAGCAGATTCTCGCCAAACGCGCGTGCTTTGGAGAAGATGATTGGCCCGACGCCCCAGGCCAGATAGCTCTGAAGGGTGAGATCACGGTTAAAACTGAACAGGTCGTTGTAGTCCTGGAGGAACATGGTTGCGGCGCTACCGGGAACGCTGAAGCTCCCCGTGACCGCCATTGTCCTAAGGTACCACGGCCCCATGACCGTGAAGTACCCCATTGCTCCCATGACGACGGAACTCCGCCAGCCGGAAGGACGCCGTAGCAGCAATGCCAGCCCGCCCGCGGCCAGGAGGAGCAGCCCGTCCGCCCGGGCCAGGTGCGCCGCTCCGGCGCCCGCGCCAAGCAGCAGCCCCAGAATGGCCGGTGATTTCGCCCAATGGCCTGGTGGCGGCTCCGCGCGCTGCGCGCGCATGAGCAGGCGTCCTGTTGCCCACAGCGCCAGCAATGAGGCCAAGGCAAAGATGCCAAAGCTGTCGATGGCGGACCAGTAGTAGAAGTAAAATCCGCCAAAGAGGGTCAGTCCCGCCGACAACAGCGCAAGCCAGCGCTCCTTCCACATGTCCCACACCACGGCCGCGGTTGCTGGCGGCGCCAGTGAGGCGATGGCTATCATCGGGAGTTGCGCTGCTCGGAAGCTCTCGCCTAAAGTGGCCATCACGGGCGCAGCTATGAACGAGGTGAGGGGCATCCAGTAGAGGTTGCTGGCGTGAGGGATTGCCTCCACAGGGGCCAGGTAGTTCCACACCACATCTTCCACCAGACCGCGCCCGGCCGCCAGGTTCGCGGCCACGTGATAATAGTAGTAGGCGTCCATATACCCGGGCTCTCTGAACATCGCCCCTGAGACGCCAATGACGAGGAGCGATCCCATCCAGAGCAACAGGTACGTCTTACGCCCCACCTTACACTCCTTGCCGCAGCCCACGGACTCCGTACCCGGCTATCCCCGCAACGACGACCAGTCCGATACTTGACATAATGACACCTATCTTGAAGGAATCGGGGTCGTACCAGAAGACCACGGTGTGTTCGCCCGCGGGCATGACCACCGCGCGGAATGCCTCGTTCGCGGGCCAGATGGTTGCGCTGACGCCGTCGATAGTTGCCCGCCAGCCGGGATAATACGCATCGGATAGGACCAGTACGCCGCCGCCAGATGTAACATCCAGCGTCACACGCTGAGGCGTATAGCTCGTAACATTGGCGGTCCCAGCGCCGGTTCCTTGAGGAATTGCGAGGTCACCGGGCGCTTCCAGGACAACCTCTCGTGCGGGGTCAAATGAGGCCTGCGTGAGGGCGGCCAACGCAGCCGCCTCGTTCTGGACGAGCACTGCATTGGACACAACGTAGGCCCGCGGCGGCTCTTTCTGACGCTCCTGTGTGTGGCCCTGACCATCGAAAGTCACCACGTATTTCACCCCCATGGCGTCCAGCACAGGCACCGGAAGACGGTGAGACTCCGCCGCCTGCTGGAGCCGGTGCGGCCTGGCGAGGCGGATGGGGTCGTAGTTATAGGCTTCATATATTCCGAGGTTCATTGCCAGATTGGGCATAAGCGCGTCTTTCGCTGCCCGTATTTCTTCCCACCCAGTTGGATCAAAGCGCTGGAATGAGAAGTAACGTTCCCGCATCGCCTCGTACGTCGCCTCCGTCACGTAGGTGCGGCCGAGGCCCGCTTTCTGCTGAAGCGTCTCCAGTTGCGGCGTTGGACTCATGGTATAAAGTCGCGCATCGGCCGTTGGGTTCAACTTCCAGCCAAAGCTGAAGAGGTCAAGGAAAATGAAGCCGGCGGCAGCCGTGCGCCAGACGAGTCCCGGGGTGTAAGCACGCAGGGCCAGCAGCAGTCCCGCTCCCACTATCCATCCTCCGCCCGACTGTACTCCCTCAACAGATGCCATCGAGAGCGGGCCGGTTAAGCCGGTGAGCATGAGGCCGCTGGCCGTGACCAGCATCCCAGCCCCCAGGGCTACTGAAATCCTGCCTATTCGCGCGCCGCGGGTCACTGCGTCCTGAGCAAAGAGTGTGTGCCAGCCCAGCCCTGCCAGGAGAGCGACGGAGAAGGCATACCACAGCATGAACCGGGCGGGCGCTTGGAACAAGGCCAGTCCGGGCAGGTTCTGGAACAGGAAGGGAAAGAGGGGGTTGTACCGCCCCGTGGCAAGGAAGATGGCAGCAACCGCCAGCGCAACGAAGAGCCACTTCACTCGGGCCGGGTGGTAGCGTATGCCAATCACCGCCAGCAGCAGCGGAAGAACACCCAGGTAGATGACTCCTTCCCAGGGCGCGCCCGGTCCCCACCAGTCTCCCTTGGCCTGGCTGCCAAAAAAGGTTGGCGCCACGCTCCCCAGGAGCTGGCCGGGAAAGAGGGAGTACCCTGTTGCGAAGTCGTACTCGGCCCCTGCCCGGCGCACGGAGTTGCTGGCCAGCTCCCACCCAGGCAGGAGTTGGACGGCCGCGAGGGCGATGCCCAGCGCGTAGGCTCCCGCGGCGGGAACAATTAGCGTAAGGCCCGGCCGTCCCAGCTGTTCCGGCGCCACGTTCAATCCTTCCGATGTCGGTTTCTCGACAACCAGCGCTCTAAACAGAAGATAAAGCCCGCTCGCCAGCATGCTGTAATAAGCGAGCTGTACGTGCCCGGCGGTCAACGTCAGTCCCAACACAACGGCCAACGCCGCGCACCAGATGAGCGTTGTGCTGCGGTCTGCGGCTCGTTCGGCCTGGTACAGCTTTTCGATGCACAGCAGGTGCCCAGGCAGCCAGACAATGGTGCTGGTGATGCTCAGGAACCCACCGCGGGCTATCAGAAACCCGCCGAACATGAACCCAAGGGCCAACACAAAGGCGGCGGAGCGGCTGAGGTTCAGCGCTCGTCCGTACCCGTAGCTCAGGGCGCTGGCCATGAAGACGTGCAGCAGCAGCGTCAGAGTCATTGCTCGCTCTATGGGAAGGAACAGGTAGAAGAGGTTGAGAGGGTAGAATACTCCGCTCTGAAAATTCGCCGCCAGCGGCGCGCCGAAACCCACGTAGGGGTTCCAGAGAGGCGCTCGTCCGGCGAGGTACTCCTGAACGGCAAAGGTCCGCCAGGGAAAGAACTGAAGAAGAGGAGTGCCCCAGTAGAGGACCTCGCCCAGCAGGGTCAAGCGCCAGAAAAACAGGATGGTGAGGAGGGCAAAAGCCACAAAAATCAACGCCGTGACACGGGCTGGATTGCTCATCAAGTTTCTCAGCGCCATAGTTCGAGATGCCTATCGCTTATCCAGTGCACGGTTTGGCGTGGTACATGGTTACCGTCCCGTTTTCATACGCCGTGCCCAGCCCCAGAGCGTCCCAGTTCACCGCGCCGCGCCGACCTTCCAACGCCCCGGCGTAGATGAGGGAGATGCCCCGCTCCTGCAGGAACACGCATGCCTCGTGCGGTGGCATGTCGCTCCGGAAAAACCGCTGCACCTGCGCCAATTTTGCCTGCGCGTCGACGGTCTCGAAAGGATGGCCCCAGTATACCCGCGCATCGCTCCAGGCTGGTATGAGGTTGCTCACGGTGGGCGACGCCAGGACGACGTCGTCCCCGGTGGCGTGTCCTTGCAGCCACTCAAGAGCGCGGGCGTTGTCGCTCGAGAGATAATATGGCTCCAGGGTGATGCTCGCACCGAGGACGGTCGTCCCCGCAAGAAACACGCTCCCAATGGCGCATACGCCGATAGTCAGGGCGCGCAGAGCGCGCGTGAGGTTCTTCGCCTTTTCCTCCATGCGAGGAAGGACGGCGGCGTGCAGCCCGACCGCCGCCATCACGCACAGCGGGAAGTGGTACCCCTCACTGAGCCGCCGCTGCCAGGGAACTGGCAGGTAAAGGAGCAGCGCGCCAACCCCCAGCCAGGTGATGATCAGCAGCGCGCCCTGCCGCGAAAGACCGACTGTCTCCGGCCGCTTCCAGGCAGGAAGCAGCCCGGCCAGCGCGAGTGGCGCCAGCAGGCCATAGCCGGCCAGGTACGCCCAGGGCGGCGGCGATAGCGTGACGTTCTGCGCCGTCCAGCGAGAGAGGACGGGGTCGCCATAGAGTTGCCCCACCAGGACCCATGCCACGGGCAGGGGGATCAAGAAGAGGAGCGCAGGCGCAGGTCGGATGTCGGCGCGCGAAAGCGATCCTTTCAGCAACAGCAGGACGCCCCACGTGCCGCCGACCGCGGCCTGGGTGACCAGCAGGAACGGCTGCATCAGCGTGAGGGCCGCGTTGAGCACTCCTCCCAGCGCCATCGGCAGCCACGCGAACCGGGGAAATCCTTCGAACGCCAGGCAGACTACCGCAAGAAAGAGGGCGGTGGCGAGGGAAAAGTGCCCGTTGGCGAAGATGCTGTGGAAGGTGTTCGACTCGGGAACGGTCACGTCGGTGGCAAGATATCCGAAGAAGCTGGTGATCCACGTCAGTCCGCCGCTGGTCGCCAGCAGCATGAACGCCGTTCTGCGGACGGTCATGTCGGCAATGAGGGACGCGAGGAGGCGGTAGCCCACCCCCAGCAACAGAAGCCCACCCAGCATGCGCGCGCCCTGGTAGGCGACGATAGGGGGAATGCCGGTCACGGCTACCAGCTTGCCCAGAGCCACGTACTGGGGATAGACCAGCGCGCCCTGGTGTGGCTCGGCGGTATAGGGAAGGTGCAGGAGCCAGGCGCCCTCCGCCGCCTCTCGGATCTTTGCCAGGTAGGAGAAGGCGTCCATGGGATTGGCGAGGACGCCGGTAAACACATAGCCTGGCGGGGTCAGCCACCAGGCAAACAGATACGGTAGTGTCGAGAAGGTCACCGCGCCCAGGGCCAGCAGTCCGGCCCACACCAGCTCGTCACGGCTGACCCTCTCCATGTTCAATGGCTACGAGGGATTGCTTCCTCGTTAGACGGCGTAGTAGCTGTCAAGGGATTTATCGGGCTTTGCGTTGGTCAGCACCACACCCAGGATGCGAGCATTGACCTGCACCAGCAGCTCCTTTGCCCGCTGGGCCATCTCCCGCTTCGTCCTGCCGGCGCGCAGGACCAGCAGCACGCCGTCCACCCGGGGCGCAAGGATGGCTGCGTCGGTCACCGGCACGATGGGCGGCGTATCAACAAGCACATAGTCTGATTCCCTGCGCAAACTCTCCATCATTGTCTCAAATCGCTGGGAAACCAGCAGGTCTGCAGGATTGGGCGGCAGCGGCCCGCTGGTGATGACCTTGAGTCCCGGAATCCCGCTCTCCTGCGCATGCGCGTCGCCGTTCCCGGTGAGGGCATTCGAGACGCCGGAGCTGTTCTGCAGACCGAAGAGCAGGTGCTGGCTGGGACGCCGCAGATCGCAGTCCACCAGGGTCACGCGCGACCCCGCCTGCGCGAGGGTGATGGCCAGGTTCGCCAGCGCAGCGCTTTTTCCGTCTTCCGGGTCGGGGCTCGTCGCGAGGATGGCGCAGAGGGGCTGCCCGCCGCCCGGGTGCTGTATGGCCGTCCTGAGCTGACGAAAGGCCTCGGCCTGAGCGGATCGCGGCTGGAAGAACGCGATGAGCGCGTCCTTGCCCTGTAGGTTGGACGGGGTCTGTGCTGTGGGTTGAGTGGTCATCACTTTGATCCTGCGGGAATATGTCCAAGGATAGGCAGGCCCAGGAGACGGGCGGTATCGTCACGCCCCCTGATGGTATCGTCCAGGAAGTCAAAGAACAGGGCAAGGGCGGTTCCCAGCAACAGGCCCAATAAGCCTGAAGCCAGGGAGTTGAGCAGAGTCTGGGGACGGAATCGGCCGGCCGGCGTCGCATCGTCGTACGCCCGCACGTCAACGCGGTCCGCGGCGCTCACCGACCTCATTCTCGCCTCATTGTCTCTGATGAACTCCTGCATGAGCTGCTGCGCAATCTGCTGCGCTCGGGCGGGCTCACTATCGTCTACCGTGAGGAACACGATGAGGTTCTCCACGTTACCGCTGGCCGTGACCTTCTCCCGCATCTCGCCGGGCGACATGTCCAGCTTCAACACCTGGCCCACGTTGCGGAGCATCTGGTCCGAGACCGCGATCTGCCCGAACTGCCGCACCACGTTCTGGCTGAAGTAGGTGACCCCCTGGTCCGGCTTGGCCGGCATGATGTAGAGCTTGCCCGAGGAGCGGTAGAGCGGCGTCTGGAGGCTGCTGAAGAGGTACCCGGCGGCCGCCCCTGCAAGGGCCAGCGCGACCACGAACCACCAGCGAGCGAGCAACGCGTTCCAAAAACTTGTGAGCTGCTCCAAAGACTACCTGCGGCGTGCGAAATTTGGGAATGGCGGCTCCGGGGCCTGCGGCCTGCCCAGAGTATCCCACATACCCGCGCGTGGCACAACGGGAGGGAGCATGTTTAAGTTAAGCGCGAGCACCAATCCCAAACATCGTCGTCAGCAGCAACTTGCCCAAAACTTGCCCAAAGTTCCAACGCGCAGTAGACTGCTGGCGCCAACTCTCATTACCGGGTGGGAAGTGCAGGGAGGACAGCGATGACAGAGCTTTTTATGCAGGTGGTCTTTGGAGTAATTAAGTGGAGTATCTTTGGCTACTTCATTATCCTCTTTAAACATCCCAAGGTTATGCTCCCGCTAACTGCGTTCAGCGTAGGAGTGTTGATTTTCGATGCTGGTAAACAGCCGCCGCCGCCGCCACCAGTGACATCTGCTGGGGCAAATCGATTCTGCCAGGCCGGCGAGACGCCTCAGTACCGATTTGGCTTCGCTGAGCTTAAGCGCCACTTAGGCCCTAAAATGGGCGAGCCGACAGAATGCGACCACATAAGTAACCAGCAAGGCGACACTACACAGACGACCACTGCTGGAGTCGCTCACTGGAACAAGGCCACGAATACGCCGACATTTTCAACCGGCGCGGAGCACTGGGCAATTACGCCAGATGGCGTTGTCCAGTGGACTGGCGATGCCGAGAGTCCCCCATTACAACAGAAATTCCTCGTAGCTAATACCGGCGGCATAGGAACTTATCTGCGCCGGACCCCGAAGTTGACTGATAGGCTGCGGGCCTGGCCAGACAAGACCATAATGCTCATCGTAGGACAGGACACCACGGCGGACGACATAACCTGGAAGAACGTACGCGACCCAGCTGGGAACGTTGGTTGGGTTCCATCCCCGTACCTCGTTCCAACGAAGTAACTCGGTTCAGGATCCAATCCCTTTGTCCCCGAAGTTAGAACGAGATTTTCGGGTTGTCCTTGTTCCCATAACCCCCTTACCGGTCCACCCTGTCCGGATTCCCTCATGCGGGCGCAGATAGGCTTGTTATGCCTTCAATCCCTCAAACCCCTCCTGAGACCAAGCCCATTCAGCCAGAGGCCAAGACAGAAGAGCGTACAGGACAGGGTGGTGGTGGATATGACTTGCATCCTTTTATTCTTGGTCTTCTCCAATCACTTCCGCAGGGAGGTAAAACGGCATCACTTGGAGTAAAATGGCCTGAAGCCAAACGTAAGGTTTGGCTTCAAACGGCAGAAAATATCTTTACTATGATGTATGCAGATGATGGAACCGATTGAAGCCCAACAGGAGGCCATCCGCAACCTGCATAGCTGTGAGTGTCCGCATGGCTTGAGTCGGTCCCTGTAAAAGAGAGCTTCCCGGGATGGACCGTGTGGGAAGGGGCGAAGTCCAGGTATTTGAGCTAATCGGCCACCCGACCGCCACGCGCTGTTGTACGTGGTCGCACGCCACAGAAGGCAATGCACGGCGATTTGTCGCTGCGCTACATAAAGGGCTGATAGATTCGCCGGAGAAGGCAGTCAGAGCCGCCATAGTGCAAGGGGAAAGAAATGGCTAGCAGATGCTCGCGTTCGTAGATGAATCAGGGGACACAGGCCGGAAGCTGGACCATGGCTCTAGCCCATTTTTCGTCGTCGCGATTGTGACCTTCGAGGACAATGATGAAGCATTGGCATGCGATAAACGCATTGCTTCTTTACGTAGTCAACTGAAACTACCGGAGAATTACGAGTTCCATTTTGCTGTTAACTCAAAGCAGACGCGAAAAGGTTTTCTGGAAGCGGTTGCTCCATTCCCCTTCTTCTACCATGTTTTTGGCTTGAATAAGGACCCCCGAAAACTTTATGGGCCAGGGTTCGAGTTTAAAGACAGCCTTTATAAGTATGCGGCTCGCCTCACGTTCGAGAACGCGAAACCATATCTAAACAACGCAACGGTCGTAATGGATAGGTGCGGGAACCGAAAGTTCAGAAATGAGCTTGCAAAGTACCTAAGAGGGAGGATTCAAGGAGATGGTGGTAAGCAACCGATCAAGAAGGTTAAGCTTCAACGATCTGACGGGAATAACCTACTTCAGCTTGCTGACTATGTGGCGTGCGTAGCGACGAGGGTGATTCACCAAACTCCTGATGGTCTCGACCTAAGACGGAAATATCTTGCAACCCACGAGATTAGCTTCGAGGTGTGGCCAAAATAAAGACCACGTCCTAGCTCTTGCGGAGCACGCACCCCATGAAGGGGACAGTTCGGACGTGGCCTATATCCAGCGCGATCATGCACAGGTTATCACTTAATTGTCAAGTACTTATTGCAGAAAACCCACTATTTAGATAGGATACCCCCTACCCTACCGAGTAGCCCATACCCTATAGCGCCTACTTCAAATTAGCACACTACAGACAGGCCTCATCCCTGCGGAGAGCCTCTACGTGAGCTGCCGTATCGTCTTGCTGAAGGTGAAGGCGACGGTCGCCACCACCATGATGACGCCGCCCATGGTGAGCACCGCCGGCGCGCCGATGTGGTCGGCCAGAAAGCCCGCAGGCAGCGATCCCAGGGGCATCATTCCCCAGGGCATGTTGTAGACGCCCATGATGCGGCCGCGGAACTCGTTGGGCGTCGCCAACTGGATGCCCGCGTTGGTCAGGGTGAGGAAGACCATCCGGAAAGCCCCCATGACGGCAAGGGTGGCAGCGGAGAGCAGGAAGGTCTGGGAGTTGGCGAAGACAATCAGCCCCGCGCCAAAGAAAAACGCCGTCACCAGGAGCAGCCAGCCTTTGCGCTTCATGTCGCCAAGGCTGGCTGCAATGATGGATCCCACCAGGGCGCCGATACCCAGGGACCCCATCATGAAGCCCAGGCCCTCTGGGCCCATCCCCAGGATGTCCCGCGCGTACACGGGCAGGAGCACCTCGTAGGGCAGCACAAAGACCACCGGAAAGACGGCAAACAGCATCAGCAGGCCGACGGTGCGGTTCTGTTTAAGGTAAGTAAACCCCGCTTTGACCTCGCCACCGACGTTGACATCGCCGGGTGCGACGTTTGCCTTGCCCCGGGGGAGCATGGCCAGGCAGAACACGGACAGGATATACATGAAGCAGTACATGTAGTAGGTGGAAGCGATGCCGACCAGCCCCACCATGACTCCGGCGATGGAGGGCCCGAATACCGACGCGAAGTTCATCCCTGCGGAGTTCAGGGCAACAGCGTTCATTATCCTGTTGTTGGGCACCAGGTCGGCGATGAGGGCCATCCTCCCCGGCATGTTGAAGGCCATCACCGCCCCCGTCAGGAAGGTGCTCACCACTACGTGCCACGGCTGTATCCAGCCGAATAGGATGAAGCTGGCCAGCGTGAACGCCACCGTGCCGGTTATGGTCTGGGTGACGATGAGAAGGTACTTCTTCACCGTCCTATCGGCGGCGACGCCTCCCAGCACCGAGAGGAGCAGCACCGGCGCCGCAAACCCCGCTCCCACGATGCCCAGGTAGGTGGACGACCCTGTGAGGTCGTAGACCAGCCATTGCCGGGCGACCTGCCCCATCTGCATCCCGAAGAACGAGAAGAGCATGCCGAACCAGAACCAGCGGTAGGTCGGGTCTGCCAGAGAGGAGAGTATCGCGAGACGCGGGGTCGCCGCCGCGACCGTGCCGGAAGGCGCGGCGCCAGAAGCATCTGGCGGAGGAGCGTTTATCGCGGTCTGATTGAGTCGAGTCATATGTTATTCAGCAGCATAGCTTTTACTAACGGTCATTATACCTGCTCAGCCTTTGGGCTGCCGAGGAAGAAAGATTCCGGTAGTATTGTAGCTAGTTACTTACTACGCATTCTCACCTTCTCTGGCCTCGTTGATGGCCTCCAATCCTTCACGCGCCAGCCAGTAAACGATGGCAAGCCCCGCGAGGGGATCGGCCCACCACCATCCGAACATGGCGTTCGCCGCTAGTCCTATCAGCACAGCGAGGGAAAGGTAGGAGCAGGCAAGTGTCTCTTTGGCGTCGGCCATCAGGGCGTCGCTGCCCAGGCGGATCGCTGTGGTGCGCTTGAGATAGGCCAGGCCGGGCATGATCACCAGAGACACAGCGGTAACTATGATCCCCAGGGTGCTTTCTTCCGGATATTCCTGCAGAAGCAATTTGCGAGACGACTCAAAGAGGACATACGCGGCGAGAAGGAGAAATGTCGCACCCACAATCAGGACGGCCCGCCGGTCCGCCGCCGTTTCTATCTCCTCACCAAGGCCGTGCTGGCGGAAGCGCCAGATGATTACTGCTCCTGCGGTCACTTCTATGAAGCTGTCAAGGCCAAAGCCCACCAGTGCGATGCTGCCTGCGGCAATACCCGCCGCTACGGAAATGATGCCCTCCAACACGTTCCAGGAAATGGTGAAATACTCAAGGAGAAACGCTCGCCTTATGAGAACAGACTTGTCTCCTAATGCCATGATCAGTCTCCACAAAATTAAGCCGGAGGCAGCGGGGTTTTTGTTCCTTGCCCGTACTGGCTCCACTTACTGTCGATATAGCGTCTGACCTCCATCAATGATTTGCCCTGGCCCGTGAGCTGTTTCACGTCAAGCGTGATTCCTGTGCAGATGTCTCACCCAAAGCTCATGAGGTCAAGCACAACGGTGCCGTCGCGACGGAACTCTTTGACATAGCAGCTCTTGTTCGATGTGTGACCGTCTTGCACACAGCCGCAGTAGCAGGGCATGTATTGGAGCACCTGGGGATTTGCTACTGCAAACCGATATGCCTCTTTCACCTCCGGCGGCGCCTCCCGCCAGTAGGGCTCCGGCCATTGGTCTTTTCCTGGATCTGCTACGAGGCCGCCCTGGCTGGTTTTTGCCGCTGATTGATTGCAACCGACCAGCAACGTCCCGATGAAGGAAAGACCCGCTGTGAGGAAATGTCGTCTTGTGACTTGCATCGCTTAACTTCTCCCTGAAGAATTTTGAGGAATTTCAACATGGGGCTGTCCGACCATCAGGCAGCGTGGATCCATATTGCAGCAGGCTCCGTCATCCGCATGGCCCGGCGCCTCGACCTGTAATGTCAGGTGCTCAATGCCAAACCGTCGCCTTAAAAGAAGGCGCAGCTCCTGAAGAACATCCTCATTGTCATGGGTATTCGAGACAACATGAGCGGTCATAGCGACAAAACCACTGGTGATTGTCCAGACATGGATATCGTGCACGGAAGCCACGCTGGACACCTTTTCCATCTCGGCCTCAATGGCCATGGCATCGATGTTTGCTGGCGTTGCTTCCATAAGGACATCCAGCGCGCTCTTGAGCAAACGAAATGTGCGAGGCAGTATGAACAGCCCAATGAGAACTGACACGATTGGGTCTATTTGCCGCCAACCAGTGAGGTAAATCATCCCTGCTGCGACTATTACGCCCAGAGATCCTATCAAATCTGAAAGAACTTCTAAGAACGCTCCTTGTAGGTTGAGGCTTTGTTCCGCTCCTGCGTATAAAACTCGAAGTCCTACTATGTTCACAAGCAATCCGCCGAAGGCTATCACAAGCATCGGAACGCTCTGAACCTGTGGTGGGTCAATCAAGCGGCCCCAAGCTTCATAAAGAATGTAGCCAGCTATCCCAAATAGCACAAGGCTGTTGACTAACGCGGCCAACACCTCACTTCTATAGAAACCATAAGTCTTCCCCGGTGTCGCCGGTCGTTGGGCAAAACGAATGGCGGCGAGCGCCATTGCCAGCCCAAAGACATCAGTGAGCATATGACCGGCGTCGGCGAGCAGGGCAAGAGAATTAGTGAGTAATCCGCCAACGACTTCTGCAAGCATATAGCTTGCAGTGAGCGCAAGGACAATTGCTAAATTGCCTTGCCTGCTGCCTGCCGCACTACCCGTGGGTGGGATATGTTGCTCGGGAAGTTGGTGAGAGTGCAAATGTGCCATAGTGAACATCCCCCGATAACGGTGACGACCCCCATTGAAACGTGAAAGCATGCCCCTGAGTGGGGACGGGAGGATTTATTGAGGAGGATGTTCAGGAGGAGAGACTACCTGGTTGGCGTAGTAAGAGAATTGCTGAGTAAGTAGACGAGGGTGAGGCTCATCTTTCGCTTTGGAACTCTGAGACGGTGAGTCAGCTTGCTGTACGAGCGACACATTTGAGGCATTGTGGGGCAGGCTGCTATGAGCATCTGACGGATGCACGGGTGAGGAAACAATCGTGGCGAGCAGCGCAACAACAAAGATGCACAGCGCCGCATGCTTCACTTCTTGTATGAAATCAGCCATTCCTTCCTTATCCTCTAGTGTCCCGTTTCCGAAGTTCGGGGCAAATGTCATTGCGAGCCCGACGAAGGAGGGCGTGGCAATCTGGAGAGCTGAACCTCTCCGATCCTCCCAGATTGCTTCGTCGGCCCTGCCCAGCCGCCACATCGCCGCCTCCTCGCAATGACAATTTCACGGCGTTCTTCAGGAACACCACACTAGCTTCGCTTTACAAAGTAACTGCTCTCATTTTTGACTATACCTGTGGTGTACCCGGTACGCAAGCGAAGGTGATCCTTTTCCAGGCAGGTCACGCGCCAGCGTGGCAGTTACTCTTCCGGCAGTCGCAGTTGAACGCCTGCCTTCTCTTCCTGCAGGCGGGCCACCGCATCGGAGTCCAGCGGGCCCCAGCCTCGCCCAAGGGCCTCCACGTGCAGTTGGTCAACCAGGTTGGCCATCTGCATGGGAATCGCATACTCCCGGCCCAGCTCGGTGGCCAGCCGGATGTCCTTGGCCGCCAGAGCCACCGCGAATCCCGGCTCAAAGTTGCCTCTGAACAGGTAGCGGGGGAACTTCTCCGTGAGCCGCCGGGCTGACCCGGTGCTGCTGCCGATGACCTGGGCTAGGATTCCCAAATCCACGCCCGCTTTCACCCCCAGCGTCAGGGCCTCGGCCAGTATCATCTCAATGCTGGAGCTGACCAGGTTGTTGCAGAGCTTGGTGACCATCCCGTTGCCGGCGGGCCCGCAGTGGAAGACCTGGGTTCCGATGTTCAGAAGCACCGGCTTGATGCGCTCGAAGGCCTCGGGACTGCCGCCCACCATCACCGTCAGCGTTGCCGCCTGTGCGCCGTAGACCCCGCCGCTGACCGGCGCGTCCAGCACGATGATGCCCAGCCTAGCGCCTTCCTGGTGGATGCGCCGCGCCAGAGTGGGCGAGCTGGTGGATAAATCCGCATAGATGGCGCCCTCATGGCACGAAGCCAGTATCCCGCCGTCTCCCAGCGCGACGGACTCAACCTCGCGAGGCCCCGGCAGGCTGGTGAAGGTTATCTCGTTGTCTCTGACGGCTTGCGCCGGCGTATCCGCCCAGCGCGCGCCTGCCGCCAGCAGGTTGGCAGCAGCCTGCCGGTTGAGGTCGTTGACGGTGAGCCGGTGCCCCGCCTTCATGAGGTTCGCAGCCATGGCGCTGCCCATTTTGCCCGTGCCGATCATTGCGATGTTCATGGCTGTCCTCTTTTTTGCAGATTTGTCGCCTGCCGCGGGCGCTGCCGGTCCGTCCGTCAAAATATCCGAATGAGGCTAGACCTGCTCTCAATCCGGTCGAAGTTAATGCGTTCATCCTCGGGGCGGACCTTGGAGAAGAGACGCAGCAACTGCTGCTGCTTCTCCTCTGGGATGTCGGTGGAACGTAGGTCAAGATGTTCGGGTTCGGCCGTGTTGGTCATAGCTCTTACCACCTAGTGTCCTAGCTCTCGCCTCCGTTATCCATCTGGCGCTCGAACGCCTGCCTCACCAATCCTATCACGTACGGCAGTTCATCAAGCGAGGATAGGCCGGCTTCAGTATCGCCGTTGCCCCAACGACCTATCCCCGCGATATCACGGCAGATGTGGCGTGGGTCGTCGATGTCGTGGAACGGGATGTTTAGTGAGAGTCGGAGCCGCTTGGCCTGGGGAATCACATCGACGAAGTTCGTCTCGGCCTTGTAGGCCACATATAGCTTAAGGAAGTCCTCCGTAACGCAGGGATCGAGCGCGAGCACCTGTTTGCGGAAGGCCTCAAACAGTTCACGGAATGGTCCCGCGGCAAGATACAGGTGGTCGTCAATGCTGTAACTGGGCACCGCCCCGGTCCATGGTCTGTAGGCATCAGGCACGCCTGCCTCTAGCTTTGGTGCAGTCCAGACGCTCACCGCCTGAACAGCTAAGCGCTCGGCCCGCGCTCGAATTGTGTCGGCGTTCCATGTGTCCAGTTGACCCAGTCCATGATTCAAGTGCAGTGGGCTTAGTGCAAAGCCACCTTGTGGATGGTCCCGCTTCTCCACGAAGGGACGATCACTGTACTGTAGGTTGTAGCCCGTGAGAGTCAGGTTACCCAAGGTGTGCAAATAGATCTTCTGCAGGCTCTGCCAGTCAGGGCCAAGGTCATCGCGCCACCGTAGCGACAGGTTTTCGTTCTGCGGCATGATGTGTTCAATCGTGTACTCATCCACGGACACCCGCTCCTTGCGGTTATGGTTCTCCAGACGACGGAGCCAATAACTGCGCCGCGGGAAGTTGTACAAGTCCTTCCGCTGAATCTCTCTCTGAAACTCTTCGTCCTCCGGGAACCGCCGATAAGAAGGCAGTGACAGGAAGTGCGCCTGGATACTCTCAAGATAACGGTCCTTCTTCAGCGTCCGACCGAAGGTGCCAAAGGTCTTGTTCAATGAGTTAGTAGGTATTGCGCAAACTGCCCGTCGGAATACGTAGCTCTCAACAAGCCGAACTGCCGTCAGAAAGTCCGTCGGTGACAGTGTTCCGGTTCGATAGTCGTGGTAAAGTTCGAGCAGGAACGGATAAGCAACGTCGACGCGAAGTTCACGGAGGTCATGGAAAGCGACGTTCAACGCCGAGTCCGCTTCGGTGCCGAGCGCTATGGCGCAGTAGTAGCCGGCGAACGTGCGAATTTCGGCGACCAACGCCTCGATACCGCCCGCGTGCTGCGACCCGGCGTATTGCTTGAAAGCCTCGTACACCGCTCGGACGTTAGGGATCTCGCCCGTCTGCACCGTTAGATAGTGACGCATGAAGCTGTCGAAGTGCGTTGCGTACGCCTCCTGGCCGAAGTCCACCTCCATCGGTCGCCAGTAACGCTGGTACAGCCGGGTCTGCAGTTCCGGCTCCAGCCCCATCAGAATGAAGTTGCGGATAAGGTCAGCTTGACTCAGTTCGAGGCCCGTGGAATTTAGGCTCTCGAAGATGAGTTGAGGATTGTCGTACTCTCGGTTCAAAGCCATGTCGACGATGACCAGCTTAGCTAAACCATTACAAAGCGCCGCTATCTCATTCGGTGCCTCACTGATACGTTCGGTGAAGAACTGGAAATTCGTCTCAACGCGCACTGAATGCTCATTCGGCCTTTCCCGCTGGTCGACCACGGCAAGCAATGAATCCTTGTCGGTTTGAGAGAGTAGAAGCTTGAACCTTCGTTCACCTACTTCGTCTTGGTTGAGCAGATAATAGTTGCGCAGCTTCCGGGCCGAGAAACCATCGATCGGCTCGCTGCCACCGAGGCTTCGAGCGAGAGCCTCGATAAGTAGCATCACTGTGGTCAATCGTTGCTGGCCATCGATAACGAGCAACGGCGACTGCAGCATCACGGTCCCCAGCCCTTGCTGGACATACACGATTGAGCCAACGAAATGTACAGAGACGCCGTCGTTGCGGCCCGCCCGCAGTATGTCATCCCAGAGTTGACGACACTCGCGGTCGCCCCAACTGTACGTACGTTGGTAGATCGGGATAACGAACTGAGAAGACTTTCGCAGGAACTCAAGCAGTTTGGCTTCAGTGGCTTTCATGATTCTCCATTGAGCGAAGCGGTAGGTTTCATAGAACGTTACGCTTATCTGAGCCTCGAGGAATCGAGGCTCAGATAAGCGTTATCAAATGTCCCCGCTACCCGATCGGAGTAGACATTTATGGGTATATCGAGAAGTCGTAGCCCTCTTTGGTCAGACACTCGATGAGCGCTGGCTGTCCCGTCTTCGTCACGTCTATGGCCTGCTTCAGGGTCCGCACAAACTGGCCGGGCTCCTCCACCCGCTCTGCCCACGCGCCCAGGGCCCGGGCCACATCCCGATAGTTTCCGCCTAGGGCCAGGGTGCCGTACTTCTCTCCCGCGAAGGGCATGGACTTCCGCTCGATGGCCATGATCCCGTTGTTGAAGACAATGGTGAGGATGCCTATCCGAGCGCGCACCGCGGTCTCGATGTCCATCCCCACCATGCCGATAGCTGCGTCGCCCATGATGTTGATGCACAGCTTCTGTGGCTCCGCCAGTTTGGCTCCCATGGTCAGTCCCAGCCCGTAGCCCAACTGCGTCGACTTTCCCCAGCCCAGGTAGCTCATGGGCGTCACGGACTCCCAGAAGGGCACGGTCTGGTCTCGCGGGCTGCCGGCGTCGTGAGTGATGATGACGTTGTTGCGGTCCACGGTCTGCATCAGGTCACGGATGATCCGGTACTGGTTGATGGGCTTTTCGTCCGAGGTGAGCTGCGGCATCCACTCGTCAAGCCACTCCTTCTTCACCCGCTGCACCTCGGCCACCACGCCCTCGTCGCTCCGTACGCCCTTACCGCCGGTCATGGCCTTCACCTCGGCAATGAGCATTTGCAGGGTCAGCTTCGCATCGCCCACCAGCGAGAAGTCCGCCTTGTAGTCCTTGTGGATGTCGCCGGGGTCGGCGGTGGCGTGTATCATGACTTTCCCCGGCGGTATGGTCTTGCCATAGTTGGTGCGGGTGAAGCTGGTGCCGATGCCGAACACCACGTCCGCCTTCTGCAGGAAGTGCGACACCGGTTTGGTGGTGGCAACCGAGGACGCTCCCAGCGCCAGCGGATGGTTCTCCGGGAAGCTGCTCTTCCCCGGCATGGTCGTCATCACCGGCGCTTGCAGCAGCTCAGCCAGCTCCTTCAGCTCGTCCCAGGCCTCCGCGTAGTGGACGCCCTGTCCGGCGTGGATCACCAGGTTGCGGGCGTTGAGCAGCGCTTCAGCGACCGTCTTCACCTCGTCCTGAGCGGGCGCCACGCGGTTCCCTCGCACCGGCGAATACTCGATCTCGCCCTTCACCTCGCCCTGCATCACATCCCTGGGTATCTCCAGCAGCACGGGGCCGCCCTTGCCGGTGCGAAGCTGGTAGTACGCGCGGCGCATCATCTCCGGGATACGCTCCACAGAGTTGACCTGGGCGGCCCATTTGGTCACACACTGATAGTTCTCCACGGCGCTGAACCCCGGCCTGATGAACGACCGTGTGGTCGCCTCACCGCCGGGCAAGAGGAGGATGGGCACATTGTCGCTGAAGGCCTGGGCCGCCCCGGGGAAGGCGTTCTCCGTGCCGGGGCCTCCTTGCATGGCAAAAACGCCGATGCGCTTTCCCCTCGTCACCCGGGTGAAGCCATCGGCGATGGCCATGCCCACCCGCTCCTGCCGGCAGATGATGGGGCGGATGCCGGCCAGGGCACACGCCTCGATGAGGGCCTGCGCCGGATAGCAGGCCAGGAATTCTGTGCCTTCCCTCTTCAGTATCTCCGCGATCGCGTCTGAGCCCTTCATGTTAATCCTCCTCCTAACATTGTGAACCCGTTTGTGCGGCCCTCAGTCTAGTCAAAATAATCGAACCTCTTAATCCATCGCATCGTCGTGCGCTGCAGGCTTCAGCCTGCGGAAGCCCTCGCTGTTAATCGAAGCTCTTTAGCCGCTGCACCGTGTCCGCGTCCAGCCGCCGCACCAGCTCCGTGACCAGGGCAACCGCCCCGTCGAAATCGTCCCGGCTGATGACGCCGTAGTGGCTGTGGAGGTAGCGCGTCGGCACGGATATGTTGACCGTGGGCACGCCGCCCCGGGCGCGCTGGATTTCGGAGCCGTCCTGCCCGTACCCAGCGAGCACCGTGACCTGCAGGGGAATTCCCTTCTCTTTGGCGATGTCCGACGTCAGGTCCCGCAGCTTGAGATTGGGAAGCATGGTGCTGTCGTGCAGGAACAGGCCGGGCCCCTTGCCCAGCTTCTCCTGGGCCTCGTCATCGGTGATGCCGGGGAAGTCGCTGGCGACGCCCGCCTCCAGGTTGATGCCGATGTCCGGCTCCACTTTGAAGGCGCTGGTGTGTGCGCCCCGCAGGCCGATCTCCTCCTGCACCGTCGAGACCGCGTACACCACGTTGGGCGGCGCGCTCCCCTTCAGGTTGCGCACCACTTCCGCCATCACGCCCAGGCCGACGCGGTCGTCCCAGGCTTTGCCCAGGTAGAGCTTGCTGCCGTTCATCACGGCGAAGCGGGTGTCGGGCGCAATGGGGTCGCCGGGGGAGATGCCCAGCCGTTCCTCGGCGTCCTCTTTGCTGCTTGCCCCCACGTCGATGAACATCTGCTCCCGCTTGAATACCTGCATTCTGGCCTCCGGAGACATCACATGGACGGTCTTGATGCCGGTGACGCCGTAGACTACGCCCTTGCGGGTGACGATAGCCCAGGGCTGGTTGATGAGGGCCTGATCAAGCACGCCGCCCAGAGGCTGGATTCGCACAAAACCCTCGGGAGTGACGAACTTTACCATGAGGCCCACCTCATCCATGTGAGCGCTCATCATGATGCGTGGTCCCTCCGCGCGGCCCGTCAGCCGCCCGATGAGCGACCCCATGCCATCGGTCTCCAAATGGTCACACAGCGGCGATAGCTCACGTTGCATGATGGCCCGCACCGGCCCCTCAAAGCCGCTGGGGCCGTAGGCGTTCGAAAGCTCTTCGAGCAGGCGTTGGACTTGAGGCATCACATCCTCCTGCGGATGTCGTTTATGATAATCCTATGGCGGGTGACTGGGAAATAAAAGCCGCGGCTGATGATACCGCGGCTTTGGCAAAAAGGCTATATTAGTATCTGAGCATACGGCTACGGCGCTGTCAGCGTCCTCCTCCGATCCGCCATCTGCCGCCCAGAACATTGACTTTGGCGATGGTGTATCCTTCTCCTTCTACTCCCGCAAATACCTCTGGCAGCCTACGACACACGTGTACCGGTCCATGCGCTGCCGGTGCTTGCGGAGCCAGAGCCCCAGGTGCCAGAGAAGGATTTGCAGTCCGCGCTCATGGTCCAACTGAAGCCGCCGTCTCCCCCAGAGGTCTCCACGCCCTCGTCCCACCGCCCGGAGAGGGTGGCGCCGGAGGCCGTGCCGCTTATCCGGCCGCTGTTGTACTCGTAGGTGCCGGTCACTGCGGTGCCTGTCTGGGTGAGCCGCATGGTGTTGTAGGTGGTGCTCCAGGTGCCGGTCCACGAGCAGCCGCTCACCGTCGCGGGCGTCGTGGCCGTTGCCGTGGACGTCGCTGGGGCAGTTGTCGCGGTTGCCACCGGTGTCGGCGCCGTGGTAGATGTACGAGTGCCCGTCCAGGAGCTGCCGGTGCTGGAAGAGCCAGAGCCCCAGCTACCGGAGAAGCTGTTGCAGTCCGCGCTCATGGTCCAACTGAAGCCGCCGTCTCCTCCTGAAGTCTCCGCGCCCTCATCCCAGCGGCCGGAAAGCGTGGCGCCGGAGGCCGTGCCGCTTATACGGCCACTGTTGTAGTCGTAGGTTCCAGCAACACTACTGCCCGACTGCGTGAGCCGCATGGTCTCGTAGGTGGTGCTCCAGGTGCCCGTCCATGAGCAGCCGCTCACCGTCGCGGGCGCCGTGGCTGTTGCCGTGGGTGTCGCCGGCGCAGTTGTCGCGGTTGCGACCGGAGTTGGTGCTGTGGTAGACGTGCGGGTGCCGTTCCACACGCCGCTGAGGATGGAAGAGCCATAGCCCCAGTTGCCGAAGAAGGACTTGCAGTCGGCGCTCATGGTGAGGACGAAGCCGCCGTCTCCCCCAGGGGTCTCTGTGTTCTCGTCCCACCGCCCGGAGAGGGTGGCGCCGGAGGCCGTGCCGCTGATACGGCCGCTGTTGTAGTCGTAGGTGCCAGCGACACTACTGCCCGACTGGGTCAGCCGCATGGTGTTATACGTGGTGCTCCACGTACCGGCCCATGAGCAGCTTGTAGTGGATGGCCGCGGGGTCGCGGTTGGCGTGGCGGCGCCGCCCGAAGTCCTGCGCTTGCCGTTCCAGACGTAAGGCTTCCCTGCTCCGTAGCCGTAACCCCACGTGCCCGTAAAAGAATTGCCGTCGGCAGACATGCGAAACTCGATATCGCCGGCGTCAGACGGGGGCTGGTAGCTGGGCGATTCCGACCATCTTCCGCTGAGGACGCCTCCAGTCGTGCTCCCCGCTAGCTTGCCGTCGTTCCAGGTGTACGTTCCGGACACCGCGCTGGTGGTCTGTGTCAGCACCATGACGCCGTAGTCTGTGTCCCAGGTTCCCGCCCAGCTCGCGGTTGCGCTGGGCGCTGCGGTTGCTGTGGGAGTGGGCGCAGGGACGGTTGTGGACGCGCGGGTCCCGTTCCAGGTGCCCGCAGAGCGTTCCGTGCCGTAGCCCCAGGTGCCGGTGAAGGAGCTGCAGCCCGCGGCGATGGTCCAGACGAAGCCCCCGGCGTCGTAGGGTTCCTGATACGTGGGGGCCTCGGTCCAACGCCCGGTAAACTGGTTGCCGGAAACGGTGCCGGTGACCCTTCCCTGGTTGTACTCGTAGGAGCCGCTGACGGTGCTGCCGGTCTGGGTCAGGTGGAGTTTGTTCCAGTCCGTATCCCAGGTCCCGGTCCAGGTGCAGGACGTGGAAGCCGGCGCAGGGGTGGGTGTTGCGACAGCAGGCGCGCCGCCGCCGGTTATGAAGGAGTGGGCGGCGCCCCAGCTAGGCTGCTGACCGTCGCCCTGAATCCGGGACCGCACCCTCCAGTAGTAGGTCATGTTCGGTTGGAGGGGGTAGGCGCTGGGGATGGTGTAGCTTCGCGGGGGAAACGTTGCTGCCGCGTGACGGAGCTCCCAGTAAAGGAAGGCCTCTGGGCCGAAGCGCGGGTCTGGGCTAACCTGGACTTCGTAGTACCAGTTGTAGACGTTGGAGTCGTTCCAGATCAGGGTGGGCGTGAATCCCACGATGGCGGCGCCGTCCGCCGGCGAACGCAACAGGATCGTGTCGCCGGAGGCCGCGGGTGTGTGGAAGGTAAAAGCCTGGGACCAGGGGCTCCACGCGGGGTCGTCCAGCGCGATGAAGCTCTTAGAGTCCGAGACACGGACTCGCCAAGTATAGGTCATGTCGGGAAGCATCCCGTACCAGGTGGGCGGTGGAGGAAGGGTGAAGCTGGTATCCGGGGAGCCCAGATGGAGATCCACGCCCGGCCCGTCGTCGCTCGCGGGGGCGACGGTAAAGTGATACTGGGTGGTCCCAGCAGGGTTTATCCATTCCAGGGTTGGCCCCATGGTCGAGAGGGTTGCTCCGTTGGGCGGGCTAGTGAGGGTAGGCGCACCGAGAGCGCTTTCGGCAACGGGCGCTTGAGATGATTGCATCATCAGCGAGCCAGCCGAGAAGAGGATCGCGAGCAGCATCAGTACAGAACGAGGCTTCATAATAAGCAGTGCTCCTTCCAGAATCCGCGCCAACCAGGCAGCGGTAAGAGTAACAACAGGACTGCCGTGCGTCAATAGTGCGATGTCACCAGTTCCCTGGCCGGAATCCACCAATGCCTCTCGGAGAATCATCCGTGACTTGTTACACCGGCTCACTGTGGGTCAACGTGCGGCTGATTGCTGACAGAATCAGGTCGCGCGGGAGACGAAGGTCTCTTCATCGCCACCAGACGAGATATCGTAGCTTCGAGAGTGGTAGAGTGCAGCAGGTGACGGTGCCGGAACCCTCGACTTCCAGCGAGGGAAGCATAGCGTCTACCGCGGTATGACAGTGGGCACAATATGCGGGTTTCCCGTGGAGCACATGGTGTCCAGCAACAGGGTGACTTTAGACATTTGGTGGGCGATAAAGGAAATGAGCCGTCTCGTTATTTTCGGAACGACGACGATGGCATAACTGGCGAGCTTGTTGACGGTCGTCACCCCGGCTGGTACCTTCGGCCGTTTCCCCGCCAGGATGCCGAGGCCGCCAGCTTGCCTTCGTCCAAATGCAGGAGCGGCTTGAGGTAGCGGTTGAATACCGCTGGCCTCGACGGGTGGCGAATCCTAGCGATCTTCCCGCTGCTGAAGGGCGCGCTCCTCAGCTACCATGGCACGGTAAACTCCCACGATCGCTAAGCCCACTATGAGCACAAAGAGTACGACAGGGATAGTGATAGCAACCACATCCGACATGACTTGCCTCCGACGACGGCTATTTATTTGGAGATGAGAAGGACGGCCAGCGCAATATTCCATTATATTGTTGATTTAGAGGTCTGGAGCGGGTGAAGGGATTCGAACCCTCGACATCTTGCTTGGGAAGCAAGCAATTGCGGGTACCGCTCTTTGCCTGATATGACCCTTATCCTCTTTTAGGCATCCTCGCGCGGGTTTTGCCGCTTGGACAAGAGTAACTATAGCAGAGTTCAGGTTCGTCTTGTAGGGCATCCTATTCTCGTAAGTGTTCAGACTTCGGGTGACGAGTTGTTACAAAACGACAGCACGCGCGTTCTTGTGGATAGAGGGCTATGGACAAGAACGCCGACTTCAGCACTGCCAGCCGCGGAGAGTTGCTCGCCATCATTGCCCGACAGCAGGCAGTGAATGCCCAGCAGCAGGCGATCATCCACGAGTTGCAGCGGCGGGTTGCGGCGCTCGAGGAGCAGGTGCGCCGCAGCGGGGGTGGCGGAGCGATGCCTGGCACCAAGCCCGCCACGACCCGGCGTCAAGAGCGGCAGCAGCGGCGCAAAGGGCGGGACCACGGGTTTGCCAGAGTGCGCATGACGCCGACGGAACGGGTGGACCATGCCGTGGACCAGTGCCCCGACTGCGGTACGACGCTGCGGGGTGGTTGGGTACAGCGGACGCGGGAGGTCCTGGAGGTACCGCTGGCACCGCTGCGGGTCATCGAGCACCGCTTCCTTGCCCGGCTCTGCCCGGTCTGTGGCAAGCGACGGGTACCACCCGCGCACCTCGGTGGCGTAGTAGTAGGAAAGCAGCGGTTGGGTGTGGGGCTGGTCAGCCTCATCGCCACGCTGCAGGAGGTGGGGCGCTTGCCCATTCGCACCGTGCAGTGGCTCCTCAGAACGCTCTATCGGCTCCGGTTGAGCATTGGCGGCATCACCGCGGTGCTGCAGGGGGTCGCCCGACAGGGCCAGGACACGGTGACGGCCATCCAGGACCGTATCCGGGCGAGCCCGGTGGTCCATGCCGATGAGACCGGCTGGCGGGAGGACGGGGTCAACGGGTATGTCTGGACCTTCAGCACGCCCAGCGCCCGGTACTTCCTGCGCCGGGGCCGGGGCAAAGGGGTCGTGGACGAGGTGTTGGGGGAGGAGTTCCAGGGGGTGCTGGTGAGCGACTTCTACGCCGCCTACGACCACTACACTGGTCTGCACCAGCGGTGTTGGGCGCACCTGCTGCGGGAGATGCATGCCTTGACGCAGCTCTATCCCGACGACGCCAATCTTGCCCAATGGGTGCACACGGTGCGGCAGGTCTTCGACCGGGGAAAGGCTGTAGTCACGGGCGATCCCCGTCAGCGGCACCAAGCGCAACGGCAGTTGGCGCAGGACCTGGTGGCGGCCTGTCAGCCCTTCCTGGCGGACTCGCTGGCCGTGCAAGGGAAGCTGTCCCGGCGCATCCAGCGCTACCTGGGGGAGTTGCTGACCTTCTTGGCGAACCCCGCGGTGCCCGCGGACAACAACCCGGCCGAACGGAGCCTGCGCCACCTGGTGACCCGACGCAAGATCAGCGGCGGTACCCGTTCGTCCCGGGGTACCAGCACGGCGATGACCCTCGCCACGCTCTTCGGTACCTGGCGCGCTCAAGGGCTCGACCCGCTGCTTGCCTGCCGCCAACTCCTCGTTTCCCCTCAACTCTGAACAGCTACCTATTCTCATGTCCAAGACCCCAAGGATTAAAGGCTTGCGGGGATGCAAAATCCAGAACGGTGTTTGCCCTGAGTCCACACGGTGAGGCTCACACCGCCTGATAACGCACTTGAATGGGGTTCAAGCAAGAACAAATCTCTCGGGAGGATTAGGACACGTTGAGCGTTGTTTGTGAGATTAAGCTACCCTGCAGTCTGAGCCTTGGTCCACCATTCTCAATCCTAGATTTGCAATCTCCCACTGTCCTGAACTATACTCGCGCCGCTTTGCATAGCCTTCACTGCTTATCCAAACGCAGTTCTGAATGGGGTCACGGGGCGGCCTCGCTAATGGTCAGACAGTCATATGGCGACGTTTCCATTTAGGAGGGGTCGAGTGCAGCAATCAGCATACCTCCATGTGTTATGTGATGGTACGTATAAGGACCCGCTTGTCTACATGATCAATGGACGCCGCGTTTTTGACCGGATGCCCATTTCGGAATATGAGGCTCAGCTTAAGGCAGAGGGCTGGGAGCTAGCCGAGCACTCCAACACTAATCGAAGGCTGGCGCTCGTGTTCACGAAGGGTTCGCAACAGCCCGATACGTCTTCCGCTTTCATCGACTTCTTTAAATCATTCCTAGCCGCTCCAAAAGACCAGGAGACAGCCGTAGTCCGGGCGCATATAGCCATCCTTCAAACTCTCGACTTTGCTGAGTGGGCATTTATGCTGGCAGACATTGCAAAGACCGAGTCGGATATGGCCCCATCAGCCACGGGCTTCTTAGCGATGCTTGAGGGAGTTCTCATTTCCCTCTCCAGCGAGGACCCAAAATGGACCGCTGTTCGAACGTGCGTCGCCCATGCATTCAATCATTTCACTGACACTTCTGAACCATTCGAATTCGAATGCGCACTGTTCCTCGACAAGTGGACTCTTACTGATGGAGATGAGAATCCAAGTCTGATCGCTGATAACTTCTCTCTCATCGCACAACCCGCTTTCGCCACGTGGTTAACCGAGAGAATCATGGTTCTCGCCACAGCTCCACAAGACGAGCCACACAGGAATTTCTATCTCCAGTACATAGCAGCTCTCGGCTCTTATTTGTCCCCCATGTCGCGGACTTACCCCGACCTTCAAGCGGCCGCTACAGCAACTGACTTGACGCGACAACTCATTACTTACTTTAGTAATGCTTTTTTTTCGCAGTTCTTTACGGACCTCGTCGCCAAAGACGCAGCGATAATAGAGCGATGGCGGACAATAATCGTCCATCCGGACTTCGAGGGTGCACTGTTGCGCACTGCAGACTCTTTGTTGGCCGACGATGACTACGCCTCAACTATACCTATGTTAAAATCACAACTGGAATGGTTCGGAGACCAACTAGCCAAAGCCGGTGGGATTGATACTAGCTTGGGTCCGGCCACATTGGCTGTCTATCACGTCCTAATGAGACTCTCCGCGGCCGAAGTTCCCTTTTTCAGATCCCTCTTCACGAGAAAGGACCGATCGAGGGAACAATAGGCCACCTCAATACAAAAGCACGGGGTTCTCGCAATGGATTACTGCCATGACCCGGGGCGACGAGCGTTCACAGTCCGTATACGACCAGCGGCACGTGTTCAGCCCAAATAGACTCGTACCACTTCCCGGAAGGATCGAACGCTTTGAGGGCTGCCAGGTTTCCCTCCAGCAACTTCTGATCAGCCTCGTAAGCTGCAAACACTGCTGCGCCGCCATCGTCCCCGCCTTTTGATAGTCCCTCTTTGCGTTCGATCAGTGTTCTTTTCCATCCGTGGAGGATATCGAGCAACTCAGTCGCCGTAAGGGCACGAAGTTGGCGCAGTGCGGTACATAGAGCAGAAGCAGCGTCAAGAGGCTGCCCTTGATGCGCCTGAGTGGCCAAATGCTCGTGGACCATGCCAGCTACCAATATCCCTGCAATGGGATTCACGGGCAGATCACCCGCCACCACTTGCAGGAATCCTGCTTGCAGAAGCGCCCATGGCACACTGGCGAGTGGATCACTGGCCGTAGAACCTGCCATCAGAGGTGTGCCAAGCCAACAAGACAGCACCGTTGCTACCTCTCCATTTGGAACGTTGAGGCTACCATGAAGCTTTTCCACCGTCAGCACATCCCCACCAGGCAACAGGAATCCGCTCATTAGATGCCAACGACTGTGCAGAAGTCCATGCCCGAACAGCGCGAGAATATTGCTCCTGGCAGCCGCCTCCAGGAATTGTTCCGGCTCAGCCTCAAACTCACGTAGCTCACCAGCATGAAATTCTTCAACTTCTGACCGTGGAGCTGCTTGCCAAGCCCTCGTGAGGGCAGCAGCGTGCGCCCAGCCAAAGTGGACCGGATTGTAAGGTGGTGGCTTAGCGGGAAATTCTGGGTGATGTGTTAGACGCCGAGCGCCCTCACTCCTGAGAATCACTCGACCCGCGTTCCGGTCGACCCTTGTACGTCCTCTTGGACTCAGTTCGGTTGCCACAAACAGCGCGGGTAAGATAGACACTGGACGGTCAGAAAGATAAGGTCCCTTGTAGAGGACTTCGGGATCTGAGGACAATGGCAGATGAGACCAGGGAACATAATGCAACAACCGATGCGGAACAATTACGATCCGCTTTCCATCTCCGACAATCTCACCCATTGAAGGAAACCCGAGTTCTTCGTACAGAAGCACAGCTAACTCGGCGGGGGACTGAAGCCCTCGTGGTTGTCCATCCGCCGATTGTTCGGCATCTTCTGTCAAGAGTTCCAGCCACTGCTCTTCGGTTGTAGACACTGACCAATGCTGTAACGTAACCCGTCGCTCATCAGACCGGTCCACGCCCGAACGAATAGTGATGATATGAGTTCCCCACGGCGACACCCCGAGGATCACTGCCAGCCGCGGTTCCGGAGGAGAGGCAAGCACAGCCCCGATGCCTGGCATGATTCCAGGCATTCCTGTAAACCACAGCTCTGCCTGCACCTTAACTAGCATGCTGATGCCTGGATTAAACAAAATCCTAACCGACCCGTCTAGTTCCAGATCCCTCGATATAGAATCGGATGCAACCTTTCGCACTTGTTCCACAGCTTGGCCCAGCCATCCTCCGAGCATCAGCCCGGATTCCAGTTTCTTCAACCCGACAATCGGAGGGATTTCCGGTAGTGCACGGCGCGCCGTTGCCAAGAATCGCTCAGAAGATTCGCTCGTAATGTCACGCCATTTAGCTTCTTCGGCGTCCAGGGCGTCCTTGCTGGTCGCCGCAGCGCCGTAGACCGCCCACCTGGCCTCTTCATAACGTCTTAGGACCAATTCGCCAAACTCTCGCTCGCTTGCCGGGAGGCTATCCAATACGCGTCGCGGATCGCGTCGCAAATGGTCCCGGAACTCACTGCCTTTTGCCATGTCGAAAAGAGCGCAAGCTGCCCGGAGGTCCCCCAGTAACGCAGCACAATGGGCAGCTCCCACAGCTGCCTCTGCCGCTTCGTCCTGGAGCCGGAACTGCTCCAGCGGGTGGTCTGTCCCTTCTTTAGCTGCATAGGCTGCGGCCATGCTAAGTAGGAAGGCATGATACGCCTCTTGCAATCCGCCCTCGCGGCTCAGTTGGGAGGTGCCTATATCTAAGTGGAGCGTTCCTGCGGCACGCGCTGACCGACTCAAATGCTCCAAGTCGCCCGCTACGGCGAACCCCCAGGCGGCCCGACGATAATGAACATTTGCAGCATTGAAATTCTCGTCCTTATTGCCAACGACTCGCCGAAAGTATGCGCCCGCGAGGTTGTGTTGGAGCTTAGCCCAGTCGTAGGGGGCATTCTTCGGCGTACTTACTTCAATGGCTTTTTGATAGCATTCAATAGCCTGCTCGATATTTTCTCCAAGATCGTCGCGATGTTTTTGCTGATAAAGATTGCCGAGATTCAATTTGATGCCGGCCCACTCGTGGGGATACGCATCTATAGTTAATACCTCTTCGGCTTCAAGTAAGCATCGTAACGCTCGTTCTTCAAGTTCATCCCTTTGTTCTGGTGCCTCCTGCGCAACTGACATCAGAATAGTGCTCAGGGTTTCCTGGGCGCGTGCCCAATCTCGCGGGGCTGTTTCTCTAGTCCGCACTTCCATCGAGCGTTCACAGTGCTCTATCGCCTCGTCCAGGTTACGACGAGGGCTTCCAGCTAGACGGAAGAAGTACGCTTGTGCCAATGCCATTTGAATCTGCGCCCAGTCATACGGCGACTCTTCACGAGTCCATTCAGATGCTGCAGCACGGAAACAGCTCAAGGCATTCTCGATGTTATCCCTGCGCTCTCCTGCCAGTCGTTGAAGAAACAAATTGCCGAGATTATGTTGGAGCATGGCGAACTCATGGGCGGTGCTATTCGTCTTTATCACGCCAGCAACTTCCGATAAGTGCTTTACCGCTTGCTCGATATTCTCCCAGCGGTTCCCCACCTGCCGTCTCCCTAAAGCGGTCGCTAACCCGGCCATTAGATGGGCCCACAGCAGGGGGGCATTCTCCTGCTGAACGACCTTCAATGCTCGCTCGTAGCACGCGACCGCAACTTCAATGTTTTCGGCAGCGTCACCTTCAACCCGTTCGCGAAATGCACTTCCTAAATTATTCTGCGCTGTCGCCCAATCTAAGAGTGACGATTCCTCCGTCCAGATCCGGCACGCCTCAACGCCATGATGTATTGCGAGTTCCAGGTTGGTGCTTCTGTCTCCCATCAATCGTTGCTCGTATGCACTGCCGAGATTGGCGTTCAGCTTAGCCCAGTCATTTGGGTGAGCTTCGATTGATAGAACTTCCAATCCTCCCTTGAAGCATTCTATGGCATCCTCAACATTCTGCCCGCGTTCACCTGTGAGTCGATTGACGTACGCCGCACCCAAATTCATCTGGAGTATCCCCCATGCTTCGGGATATTCTGACCGCACAAGCAACTCGCTCGCGTTTTCGCCGCACCTTATAGCCTGCTCAATGTTGTCCCTACGTTCTCCTCTGACTCTTTCTCGATAAGCGTTTGCTAGGACAGCCTGAGTTGCGGCCCATTTCTCAGGGGCACTTTCACGCGTCCAAATCGAAGTGAGATTGTTAAAATGCTGTAGAGCCGTCTCGATGTTCTCCGCGCGGTCGCCGCTAATACGCTGGATGTACGCCTCCGCGAGATCAGCTTCGACATATGCCCACTCTTCAGGCGTTCGTTCAAAGCTGAAAGCTTGTACGCCTCGTTCCAAGAGGGCAATGATCTCCTCCAGCTCCGCTGGGCTGTGATATAAGGCGTGATGCAACCGCAATGACCCTTCCAACGCATCACACCGTGCAGATACCGTGGCTGACACATCGATACGTCCCTTGGCCCATTCCACGACGGATCTGCTAATCGTAAGGACAGGCCCCGTGGCACCGTTTGAGGCGCGGAATGCTGATTCACCGACTTCCAGAACTTTGTCGATACCGCTGTAATCGGCTAACCTGTCGAGCGCTCCGGGCAGCCATGCCACCCAGGCAGGGTCATCAAAAATTCGTCGATGGATGCCGAGCAGGGCGTCGCGATACTCAAGCTCGAGGGTACTGTTAAATGCGGCGAACAGCCCCCCGTACAGTGGTGCCCGATCTTCTGGAAGTGCCAATAAGAGGAATCCGTCAATGGTGGCCAGCAGAGCTTGTTTGAGGGACGGTGCCATCGTGTAGCCGACAGCGAAGCTCATGTGGAGTTCCCTGAACACACTGAGTGCGGCTTGCCGCTCCGCTGATTCCGGACTCGCCGTGCCCCTCTCGTCTGCGATTGACTTAAGCCAATCTGCAAAAGCCGGCTCAACAATCAGCTCTCTGTGGTTGAAAACCACCATTGCCCGCTCACGACCTTCCGGTTCCCCCATGAACTCGATGACGAAGGCGTGATAGCGCAGCGAGGGGGTAAGGGCTAAAGATCGCCCACCGTCGAGAGCGGCGCGTGCGATAGCACGAAGCTCAGGATCATTTTCACCGGCCTGGTACAGACGTTGTGCAAGAGCCAGAAGCAACCCACAGGCGGTCTCCTTCCCTTCATCATCCATTTCTTCCTTCCCACGTTCACTGAATTCACGCAGGAATTGGCGAAATCCTGGTTCTAGGAGTAATCCCCGACCACGCGATATCAATGCAGGCTCGGCATCCTTAGGCGCCGCCATGTATGCCATCAGAAACGATTGATATTTCTGGGCCGGCGTCTCCTCTGGGACAGAGCCTGCGGCCGCCGCCACGAAAGCAGCGATCCCGCGAAAGTCAGGGTCGGTGCTGGCTGCCTCATAGAGCCGTCGACCAAGTGCCAAAAAGAGTTGGCGAGTACCTACACTCATGACGTTATCGGGATCGGACTGCGCGACCTCGACGATGACTTGGATCCCCTCCGCAAACTCTCGCGTTACCAGCAGAGTCTTGTTGCGGATCACGAAGGCTAACTCAGCATCCCGAGGAACTGTCATAAAGGCAGTGAGGAATTCTAAGTGGTCCATGTAGCCCTCCTCCCACTATTCGAAGGTTCGCTATCGGCTTCGATTAGATGCTGTTGAAGACCCCGTTAAGCTACTCGTTGGAGCGTGGTAAGGTTGAAAGAAGAGCAGGCGTGAGGATGACCAACCGGGCATATTGACGAATAGCATCAGCAGGTATTTCCGTGAAGGATACGGTACCCGTACTATCAGTAGGGGCTATGCGGATAGGTTCCCCCATGACTGGGTCAAGAAGAATGACCCCATACCCCTCCAAGGGAACATCTCCGCCGCGAGCCTGATAGCGCATTAACCGTACTTCTACCCTGATTCCGTCCACGCCAGGCACCGTTTGCCCGATAACACGGACTCGTTGGTTCCCGGTTTCACCTGGAACAAGAACTAATGGTAGGCGGAAAGATCCTGAACCTGGCGGCGCAGAAGATGTAGCCGACTGCCCGGAACCCAACATCGGAGAGTCGAAGGCAAGACGCACGGGTATAGGATCAAGGATTGCGATGCCTTCGACGGTCTTCTTTATGAGAACAGCGATTTTCGCCAGGACACTAGCGTTAGCAGCATCGGATGGTGATATCGTTTCAGTCGCCGCCCCGAGCATATCGTGGTGCTCCCCATACAGCGTCCTCAAAACCGTGCCTTCAGCCTCCGCAGGGAGGCCAAGTTCGCGAGTTACCTCAGCTGCGTTTTCACGCATCTCGCGAATCCGGCCTCTAAATCGCTCAGCGAGATAATCAAAATCCGATGCCATGTCCCGACTCACTTGTTTTTCCTTATTTCTAATAGACATATGTCAAACATCTCGTGCAGGCGCTGTCGTGCGGCTCTGACCTCAGCTGTGCGCCCGTCCTTGCGAGGGTCTAAGATTAGAATAATATCTTCTGAATTCACTCTGTCGCGCGCTCTCTCTAAGGCTTCCTCAACTATCTCCTTGGGAATACCTGAAAAGAACGTTTTTTCCGTCTTCTGGTCAAGTCGTTGAATTACTTCTTCGAGTTGCTCCAAAGAAATCTCCGGCATACGCTTATGTTGCCTGTTACGAGCTTTTATCCAGTCGACGACTTGATTTTTAAAAACTCTCATGAGCCAAGCACGTCCTGCGCTTGGCGCAATAAGCCCCCTCTTCTCATCGTACTCCGGACCTGGGAGGATTTTCTTAACAAAGAATTCTTCGATAATATCCTCGCCGTCGCTTTCCAAAAGCCGTAATCGCCTGGTCACCGTAATAAGGTCTTCCCAATACTGCGCGTAGAGGATCTCTACGGCGTCAACACCCCGCTTTATACGTATCAACAACTCATGGGTAGAAGGATCAGCCGTCATCTCAACAAAGGTCCTTTAGCAATCTCTCGTCCCTAATCCTTCTCAATTTGACTGGCTTCTGAACGGTCCAAGTTGGGTTCTAAACTCGCGTCGGATTCTTCCCGACGCGGTTTTCGCTCTTTCCCATACAGCGTCCTCAAAACCGTGCCTTCAGCCTCCGCAGGGAGGCCAAGTTCGCGAGTTACCTCAGCTGCGTTTTCACGCATCCGTCGTGCGCGACTCTTAAACTGATTTACCACATCTCCACCAGTAGGAGTTTCATGTTTTTCCACAAATATATCACCTCCTTTCTATAATGGATACTTTTCCCATTATAGAACATATACTCTACTTTTGTTTTTCGCGTCCGTCGTAAAACAGTCCGAGGGAGGAAAATCAGTCGAGTCGGTATACCAATGTGTACGGAGGTAGGCCAATGAATAGTGACCGCCACCGTGACGCACAGGGAGAAGGGGATAGCGGCCCCTCTTGATGAGATGGTCCTCATCTACCAGACGGGCCGGGAGCTTTCGCCGCGGCTCTGCTCTGAGGCGAGGTCCTTACCTCGGGGCGCGGAGATAGGAGGTGAATACTGCGAAACCATCAATGTTCCAGAACAAAGCGATTACGCTGGCCAGTCCAACAGAGGAGGTGCATATGAATGGTTTACCCTGGTTGGCCCTCGCTGGTGTGGGGGTCGCGGCAATCTTGATGACGACTAGTAGCGCGGGTCCTGTTAAGAGGGGATCGGAGCGAACCACGGTAGCAACGGATGACCCAGGAGCGGCCTGCGTGGCGCGGGAGCCCGCGTCGGTGTTCGCAATCTCTGGGCCTGCGACCCACAGTGAGGAGAACCGCCACCGCTTGGTGGACCTTTTCGTAGACGACAGCCTGGCCGCCTTGGCCGGCTACGGAACGGGAGGTCTCCGAGTCGTGATGACAAAGATCGGGGGCACCAGCCTGCGCACGCCGAAGACCTTTGAGTTTTTGCCGGTAGCATGCCCTCCGCCACGACCCCCTAAGTCCGGCAACGCCTTCGAAGATGCGAAGAGCCTCTCCGTTTGGCGGCGTAGCGTGGCTGCCCTTGAGGATCGTGCTGCGAAGAATCTGGCAAAGCTAGAGCAATTTCGAACCGAGCTCCACAAACTTCCTCCTGACGGTCCCGTATGGGTATGGCCCGCCCTAAGACAGCTCAGTCCGGAGTTGCAGCGTGCTCGGGGGTCGAAGCTGGTGGCAGTCTTCGTGGAGGACGAGAGCCGGGAGGCTTGGGGTGAGTGGGCGGGCTGCTGCGCGCTCCACGGCTCCCCAGTCTTCGTCATCGGGGCTTGGTGGTCGGATCTTGATACTGCGATGAAGCGGACTGCCGCTATGGCCTTCTGGCTAAAGTCCGAAGGCGCAGGAGAGGTCGACATCGTAGAGCACGACTCAGTGGGAATTCCGCCTCTTTCTTGAGAAGCACTCACCCACTAGTGTTTCCAACCTATCATTTACAATCGCACCGATCAAAGGAGGACATCATGGAAGTTAAAGACAGGATTCGTTATGCCTTTGCAGATTCAGGTCGTGCCGCCGAATCCATCGAGCGGGCGGCACGGGACGACGAGATTGCCAAAAGTCATCGCGACGATGCGGAAGCTCGCCGGGTACGTTTGGAGGAGCAGCACGAAGAGTTGAACCAAGGACCGGTCCACCTGGTCATGGCCTGGGGTCTGGTCATTGGCGTCCTGGTAATAGTGCTCATTGATTCCGTGTTGCTGGCGCCCCTTGCTGTATTCGCGCTGAACTCTCTCTTTCCTAACAGCCGAGAGATCGTTGAGGTGGCCCGCTTTATCTTCGCTGTCTGCGTCGTCATCCTGGAGCTCCTCCTCGCGAGTTTCGTCGTCCGGGCGACGATGGATTCTCGGCGCTCCGAGACGGCACCCGGCTTTTGGTTCGCACTTAGAATTCTACCCGTCCTTGCGGTGGGAGCCGCTGTATGGGCGACGGTTCAGGCCTACACGAGCTACCAGGAAGAGCTGGATGTAATGTTTCTTGCGGCCATAGGACTGCTCACGTTCCTCAGCCACAGTTTGGTAGTCTTCGGCGGCGCCCGCTTTATCGAGGGATTTGGGCTGGTCATTGCCGCCTATCGACACTCTGCAGCAGGTGGAGAGGTGAACGCGGCGGACAGGGACATTGCTGAGGCAGAGCTGAAGTTCATCTCAGGTTGGAGGAATTACTGGACCATCAGGGCGAGGATCCAGACTGCCACATCTGAAGCTTCTGGTCAGGCGATTGTTGGCACTCCTCCAATCGTCTTCAGCGCCCGCGTATACGACCTGGCCAAGCTGCTCGGCCTCACGGAGCCTGAGTCTAATGGCACGAAGTCCGTTGGGAGGAAGTCTGTCGGGTCAACAACGGCACACCCTCCTGCAACTCCGTCGTCCGACGGGGTGTCTCCGTTGGGGTCTACCAGTCGTTAGTTGGGCACAGGAGCGGGGGCGATTATCGCCCCCGCTCCTGTAGCGGCATAGCCGCCTTCTGCTAGGGACCTACGTTCCTTTGCCTCTCTATGGCCCCGACAGCGATTCGATGTCCAATTCTCCGTCTTTCCAGCATGAACTGTAGAGGAGGTCTGACATGTTATTCCTGAAAGGTCGCACGAAATTCCTATTAGCGGTGGCGATCGTCCTCGCAAGTGCCTTGCCACTTATTCTCTCGCAGCCTCAAGTTCAGGCTGCGCCTAGCGACTCGGCAGGCCTTGATTCCCAGAGCGTCTATCCCACCATCAATCCCGGGGACAGCGTTTACATATTCGTTCGGGTGGTTAACGTTGGGTCGACGACTTGGCGCGCCAATGGCAGAGACGGCTACGGCTTCTTTGGCTTGGATGGATGGGCCACCTATGGGCGAGCTGACCTTTGGCGTGATGTGGGCCCAGGGAGTACCATTACGTTTGGTGACACTGTCACTCCTCCGACACGACCTGGCGTATATCGTTATGGCTTTCTCATAACGCGCTACGGCCAAAGCATTGGGCCTTACTTCTTCATTGACATTACTGTCCGCGATGCGGGTGCAGGCAGTAGCCGCCGAAGTTTACGGCAGAACCCATACTGCCCGGGCTCGTTCTGCGATCAGTGCACTGCCTTCGCCGAAGAAATGATGCATGAAGCGACCAATCTTTGGATGACGGTTACTGGTCATGCCTTTCAGTGGCCTGACCAGGCGCGAGTTGGAGGCTGGACGGTCGGTTCTTCCCCAGAAACGTCTTCGGTCATAGTGATGCCTTATGACAACGGCCGACAGTATTGGTACATGGATGCCGACGGCGGATGGAGGCAAACCGCGATAAGTTCATACGGTCACGTAGGTTGGGTCGATGCCATTTCGTGCAGTGGCTTATGCGTCCACCTTCGTGACAGAAATTGGAATCTCGACGGGCGCGACGGTGAGAGATGGCTCTGGATTGGCTCTTGGGAGCCTGTTAGCTTCATCTACAGTTCCTATTAGAGCAAGCCCACTGTTCAGCAGCATCAAAGGGGCTTGGATGTCCAAGCCCCTTTGATGCTCACCGCAGGGCCATCAATGGCCGGACTACCCAGCACCCCCGGCTGTGTGGTTCGACAGCGCATGCGTGTGGAGAGATATTCAGCTGATGAGAGACCATCGAGAGCCTCCGGCCCACTCGCTACCGCGGGACGGCAAAACTCCAAGGCATCTGGCACTGACCATTCCCATCGATCACTGATTAATCTCTTCCTGCCCCTATTGCCGCACCCCGCTCGGGATGTTGGAAGAAGCCAATCAGTGCTGGTTCGTCCCAACTGCTCCACTAACCACCGTTTTTGAGAATCTACCAACAACATCTTTTGGGCCTGCCCCGATTTAGTAGATACCTAGCTTTTAGGCGGCCTCTGCCGCGAGCAAGGTCTCCTCGAACGCGGCGGGGCTCCGATATCCGAGGGCGGAATGCCGCCGCTGTCGATTGTAGAATACCGCAATCCACTCGAGAATTGCGCTGACAGTGGCCAGTAGTCCTCTGCTTAGTGACTAGCGTGGCTTCAACCTTCCCAAGACCCTCAAAACGACTGTTCTCATCAATGTCTTTCCAACTGGCGCTGCGCATAGCCACAATGTCCTGGACGAGCTGCCCGAGAAACGACGGCGCCACTTTCAGCCTGAACGGGTAGGCTGAGGGTGTTGCCTTGGGGTTCGCGTTGCTGTTAGGTTCTTAGTTCTGCCCCAACTCGTGCATCTCCGTGCGCAAGAACAGCTCCGCGACCTCAGGGTCAAAGTGGCTGCCTGCCATAGAGCGGATGTATTCACGCACCTCGTCTTCCGACCACGCCGGCCGATAGGGACGGTCGGACCGCAGGGCGTCCCAGACGTCCACTATTGTGAAGAGGCGCGCGGTTAGGGGGATTTGCTCTCCCTTCAGCCTTCGAGGATAGCCCGTGCCGTCCCACTTTTCGTGGTGGCAATAAGGAATGTCCAGTGCCGGTCGCAAATAGTCGACGGGCAGGAGCATCTCGTACGCGTATACCGGGTGGCGGCTCATGATCGCCTGTTCCTCTGTCGTCAAGGGGCCGGGCTTGAGCAGAATAAAGTCAGGAATACCCATCTTGCCGATGTCGTGCAAAAGCGCTCCCCGGCGGACGTGAACCAGCTCCGCCTCGCTCATCCCCACGGCCCGGGCCAAGCGTAGGGTCATTGCAGGCACCCGCCGGCTGTGTCCCTCGGTCTCTATATCCCGCAATTCCAGGGCCCTGGCCCAGCCTTCCAGGGTTGTATCGTAGGCCAGCGCAAGTTCCGCGTTGGCCCGTTGCAAGTCCTCAAACAGGCCGGCCGCATCCATGGCTATGACCGTCTGCTGCGCGAAGGCATCGAAAAGGTTCAGCCACTCCTCATCGGGGTCCAGCAGCGCGCGATGGAAGACTTCCAGTACCCCCCGCACCTGCCCTTTAGCTATGAGGGGGGTGGCGTAGCAGGCGACAAACGCTTCTTCCACCAGCATCCTGCCGTGACCTCCTTGGTCCGTGCGCCGGGCTACGTCAGGTAGGTGGACCACGCGGCGGTCTCGTGCGGCGCGACCAGGGGGCCCTTCGCCAATGCGCAGCGTCGTGCGCACGAGCGCGTCAGTGCGGAACCCGCGCCCGGCGATGCACCCCAGGATCTGGGAGAAGGGATCGAGTTGCAGCACTGCCGCGGCGTCTACCCGCAGTGCAGTGGTGACTTGGTCAAGGAGCACACTGAGAGTGACCCGAAGATCAAAGCTGGAAGTGATAGCCGCATCGACAGACCGTAAGGCTGAGAGGTGGCGCACCTGGCGCTGGATCCGCTCTTCGCTCAGCTTTCGCTCGGTGACTTCTCGTAAAATGCAGACGAACACGGTCTGGCCATCCTGGGCTAGCTGGGAGATGCTTGTCTCAACGGGGAACTGGCTGCCGTCTTTACGTCGCGCGAGCATCTCCCAGCGTTCCCCCGTCTGCCTGGGAGTCTCCGAGGAGCTAGCGAAAAGCTGCTTGAGATGGTTATCCGCATCGGTATCGCGAGGTGGCAGCAGGAGCTCCAAGGATGTGCCCAAGACCTCTTTGGGGTGGTAGCCAAAGATGCGCTCCGCCCCCTTATTGAATAGCACGATGCGCAGGTCCCGGTCTGTTGAGACTATGGCATCGGCGGCAATGTCGAGGAGGTAGGCAAAGCTCGTTTCGTTGCCCCGCCGGGCCACTTCTGTGCCATCGGTTCCGCCCCGTTCCTTGGTCTCTCGCAGCGCCGACTCGATGGCCGGCGTAAGTCGCGACAGATTTCCCTTTGGAATGTAGTCGCGGGCGCCGCCTGTTAGGGCTGCTGTGACCTCCGGCGGGACCTCAGTCCCGGAGAGGACAATGAGGGGCGGCTCTAGCATCTCTTGCTCCAGCAGGGCGAACGTCGCCGAGCCGTACAAGTGCGCCAGCGCGGAATCGGCCAGAACGACATCCCAGACCTTCGCGGTCAGAGCGGCGCTGGTGGCTTCCAGATCGTCCACTCGCGTCAGGGCTGCGTTGAAGCTGGCACGTTGCAGTTCATCGATCACCAGCGCAGCGTCCTCTTCGGAGTCCGAGATCATCAAAACTCGTAGTGGTGTGTCCATGTTGTGCACCTTTTCCGCGTGATGGATCATGCCATGAACCGTTGGAGTGGCGCTGGGTGACGGGCTTTCACGGCTTTTAGGCCTCATCAGTCACCTTAATCCACCAAGCCCAGACGGAACGCAACAATAGCGGCCTGCGTACGATCAGACGTGCCCATTTTGCCGATAATACTCTGCACGTGTTTTTTTACGGTAACCTCCGCCAGGTGCAGCTCCGAAGCGATGTCTTTGTTGTGGTAGCCCTGGGCCACCAAGCGGAGGACCTCCACTTCTCGAATGGTTAGCCGCTCCGTTAGTGGACCGTCCTCTTCCTGCGGCGCCTGCTTACGCTCCAGCCCCTGGAAGGCGTGATGAAGGAGGGTGGCGGTCACCATGCTTCCCCCGTCCAACACTGCGTTGACGGTGTGGCACAGCAGCTCCCGCGAGCAATCTTTGGTGAGGTATCCCGCTGCGCCGGCCCGGATCCCTTCCACCACGTACATATTGCTGTTGTACATGGTCAGAAGGATGATGGCAACGCTGGGCTGAACCGCCTTAATGCGCCGCGTCGCTTCAATGCCACTCATGCCAGGCAACTGAATGTCCATGAGCACCACCTCTGGCTGAAGCTGCTGCGCCAGTTCAATAGCTTCCTCTCCCGTTCCGGTCTCCCCCACCACAATGATGGTGGGATCGCTCTGCAACATGGAGCGGAGGCCCTCCCGGACGACCAGATGGTCGTCCACTATGAGCAGCCTAAGCTCTGGAGGCATGGGAGAGCTCCTGAATCTCTGCATTGTTTCGGCTCAGGCCGAAAGGAACCCGCGCCGTCACCTTGGTGCCCTGTACAGGGATGCTGATTATCTCAACGGTTCCGCCGCAGCTCTCGATCCGCCGCTGCATGCTCATCAGGCCTCCCACATGCCCGCTCCGACGTGCGGCAGCGACGTCGAAACCCTGGCCATCGTCTTCAATGTGTAGAATGATCGACTGCCCCTTCCGTTCAAAGGTGACAACCACCTTCCTGGCGGTGTGAGCGTGCCTCCTGGCGTTGGTCAGGGCCTCGTGGAATACCCGATACAGGGCAACTTCAATGGCTCCGGACCGTCTCACCTGCCGGTTGCCCACGAATCGGACCTCGCACCCCGAATCTTCGCTGAACTGCTTTAGCTCCTCCTCAATCAGGGGAACAATGCCGAACTCGTCCAGGCCAGGCGGATGAAGCTCCTTCATGATGTCCCGGCACTCCCGGATGGCCTCGCGCAGAAGAGACGAGGCGCGCAGCACCACACGTTGTACTGGAGGGTCATCGGCTAAAAGCGATTCCAGGCTCTGGAGTTGCTGAAAGGCCCCAGCCAGGTTCTGGGCGATTCGGTCGTGGACCTCCGCGGCAATCCAGCGGCGCTCCTCCTCCACCACCGTGCTGGTGTGGGCCAGCGCCAGCTCCGAAGCTAACTCCTGGCGAAAGGCAGCGCTGTGCTGTAACTCCTGTTGCGCATTCCTGTCCATTGAAACTCCTCCTCCTGCGTCCTATGGTCTGCAGATTGGGCGCTCCGGCAGAGCCCAGCTTCCCCGAAAGCCACGATTACCCGCCGACCCAACGGACTCCACCCTCATGGTGGCCTGACTCTGCTCTTACGGTAGTGAAAGCGCGCTTGGATTTACGCGCTTGCGCGGACATACCCTTACGTTAACGGGTTGAAGGGCAAGTCTGTTGCATCACACCCATCCTTTGCGCCACGGATACCCTCCCTGTGATCCATTGGATACCCCAGAGAGGATAATACGGCGTTGACAACAGGGTGCAACGACCGTTCCTGACAGGATAGTAAACGGGGGCATACGGCAAAGTCTACATCCGCAGGGATGTACTGTGGGTATCCCCAAAATGGATCCACTGGGATAGCTGAGAAGTATCTCCTGGGATGTTGTGAGTCCCTAGAGGCCCCTGGCAGAATGACGCTGTCGTTCCGGCTTCATATGGGCGACGGTGGACGCGATTTGGGAGCCCGTTGCGTCCCCGAAATTGAGGCTCACGGAAAAGATCTATAGGAGGTGAGAATCAGTGGCGATAGAGAAAGCGATTGGATCTTCGAGTCTGGCCGAGGTGGTGGACCGCATCCTGGACAAAGGTGTGGTCGTAGACGCCTGGGTCCGTGTCAGCTTGGTTGGCATCGAGATTCTGGCCATCGAGGCCAGAGTGGTGGTGGCCGGCGTGGACACATTCCTCAAGTACGCCGAGGCTGTGGGGTTGACGGCGGCGGCCGCCTAGGCGGTAGGCGCTGCGCCTCCGGGTGGCCTGTGCGGGGCTGGACCGGGCAAGCCGGGCTCCCCTCTCCTGCCCAATCTGGTACGCCGCGGGCACAGACGGCCGGTCTCATTCAAGAGGCGCTGGCCTGGGCCACGTCCGCATGGGACCACCCGGAGACTTCAAGGCTGTGAAAATACTGTTCTGCCACCACAGGCTAAAGCCTGCGGCCTGTATACCGCAGATACCACGGGCTTCAGCCCGTGGTCGCAAGAGCGCAAAAACTCACAACCCTTCCTAAATGACACAAAAATTATGAAAGGGGGCAACAGATGCCAACACGGGAAGCCATGCACAGCCTTGCGGATGAGATTACCTCATCCTATGAGGCAAGAGTAGCAGCTCTGGGGTCTCTTCGTAGTGAGGTCGTCACACAGACACGGACGACACAAGCTGCCCATCACGCCATGACACAGCGGCTGCGGTCAGGTCTTGCCCAGGAGCGGTCCGACCTGGCCAGTGAGGGGAAACAACTGCGGGCGAGTCTTGCCAGGGGGCATTCTGACCGGACCGGTGGGGTGGCGGCCCAGCTCAGCCAGATCGATGCCGCCCATCACGCCATGACGCAGCAACTGCGGGCGGACCTTGCCCAGGGGCATTCCGACCGGACCAGTACAGCGCAGCAACTGCGGGCGGAGCTTGCCAGGGGGCGTTCCAACCGGGCCAGCGGGGTGGCGGCCCAGCTCAGCCAGATCGATGCCGCCCATCACGCCATGACACAGGAGCTGCGGGCGGACCTTGCCAAGGGGCATTCCGACCGGACCAGTACAGCGCAGCAACTGCGGACGGAGCTTGCCAAGGGGCGTTCCGACCGGACCAGTGAGGTCAGGGTCTGGATGCATGAAGTGGCCGCCACTCACGCGGGGGCACGGGATGCCTGGCAGAACCTGACCGCTCTTATGCAGAGGAAGAGGGCTGCCCCGTCGAGGGTCGTCAAGGCTCCTGGGCCTTCTTATCAGGCAGGCGGCCCCCCGGCCGCTCCAGCGTTGACCATCGAGATCCCGGTCGAGGAGACCGCTGGCAACGGTGAGGAGGACGGGTCCCTGGCAATCTTGGCCGATCGCGCCTTCGACTACCTGGCCGGCCATCCCGATGGCGCCCGGCTCGCAGACCTTGAACAGGAGTTGGCGCTGGGCAGGTTTCAGATGAACCGGGTCGTCAGACGTTTGACGGACCGCGGCAAGGTGGAAAAACGCGACCTGCTCTACTTCGCCATTTAGCGTTGCGGTACTCGCGAGCGTTCAAGAACTCCTTCCCCTGCGGGCTAAAGCCCGCAGCACAAAAGAATTGCCCCTGGCTTTAGCCAGGGGTGCAAAAAACCGAAGCTGAAAGCCCCTAAGGAGGTGATGCCCATGGTGATGATGGAGGGAGCGGCGACGTTGCTGGAGCCGCGGCCGTTGTCGAATTTTGTAGAGACGCCCTTTGTGCGCGGCATTGTAGAGCGCGCCCTGACCTACTTTGCCGCTGGCTTTCCTGTCCATTTCAGAGGCGCTTCGGGGACCGGAAAGACGACCCTGGCGATGCACGTGGCCGCCAAGCTTGGGCGCCCGGTGGTGCTGATCCATGGTGACGAAGAGTTCTCCACCTCCGACCTGGTGGGCGGTGAATATGGCTACCGGATGACAAAGGTGATTGACAACTTCATTCACTCGGTGCTCAAGACCGAGGAAGACATGAGCCGGAGGTGGGTGGACAACCGTCTCACCGTGGCCTGCAAGTATGGGTTTACCCTGGTCTACGATGAGTTCACCCGCTCCCGCCCTGAGGCCAACAACGCCCTGCTTGCAGTGCTCCAGGAGAAGATGCTGGACATGCCGGCGGCCAGGGAGGGGGAGGGCTATCTCAGGGTCCACCCGGACTTTACCGCTATCTTTACCAGCAACCCGGAGGAGTACGCCGGGGTGTACCGGAGCCAGGATGCCCTGCGCGACAGAATGGTTACGCTGGACCTGGAGCATTTCGACGAGGAGACCGAGATAGCAATAACGGAGGCTAAGACCGGGCTTGAGCGTGCCGATGCTGAGAGGATCGTGCGGGTTGTGCGCGGCTTGAGGGAGGCTGGGGTATGCGAGTTTGCTCCGACCATTCGGGGCTGCGTCATGGTGGGGAAGGCCCTGGAGGTGCAGCGTGGCTCGGCGAGCGCTCAAAACAACCTCTTCAGAGAGTTGTGCCTGGACATCCTGGCCTCCGAGTCCACCAGGGTGGGCAGCAAGGCCCAGACTGCCAGGGTGAAAGAGGTAGTGGGCCAGCTCATCGACCAGCACTGCTGAGGAGGATTGAAAATGCCGCCAGAAAAGCGAACAAAAGAGCACAGATGCGAGAGGTGCGGAGAGGTCTATACCAGCCTGATGCGTCTCCAACATCATCGGGCTGCGGAACATGCCCCCCGGACGTCAAGGGACATCGCCACCGCGCGCGATGTCCTGCGCCGGCCGAAAAGTAGGCCGTGATGCCATCTCTGCAATATGTCTTGAGGAGGTGGGATGAAAGACGTTACCAGCGCTAAAGGTCTAAGCGACCTGAGAACAGCGATAACCACCCGGGTCCACACTAAACCCCCTCAAAAGGGGACAGCGCATCTGGATCTCTACCTGCTCGGTAAGGAGAAGCAGAGGCTAGAACAGGAACTGGCGCGCCTGGAACAGCGGCAGAGGCGCATCCAGGCGCACCTAGCGGAAATCCGCCAAGCCATGGGCAAGCTGGACCAGGAGACAGAGCGGGCAATGTCCTCTGGGGAGCCTTCGACGGACATCGGCGCTGGGGAAAAGCAACCGGCGCCAGCCCGTCAATACGGCCAGCAGCGATGGAAAAAGATGACTCTGGATTACTAAGGGAAGCTGGTGAAAGCATGGAGTGGCGCCCTTACCGATTGAAGGGGGAGAGAAGCGGCATGGCAGGGACAATACTGGAGGGCGAGGAGTTTCCCTGCGCCTTCTGCATGGGAACGGGTGAGGTTGCCAAGACCCATTCCCGCTGTCCCGTATGTAGTGGGCAGGGTGTCGTCAGGGTTACTCCCCCGGCCGCGGTCTGTGCCTATTGCAGGGGGAGGGGTGAGGTCCCCGTCCGCTCGGGACTCACCTGCACCGTATGCGGCGGCAGAGGCGTTGTCGGCGTCCAGCAGCCCATAGAGGCATGCCCCTCTTGTCGAGGAACGGGCGCTGCCCGCGAAAGCAATCTTCCTTGCCTGAGGTGTAGGGGTAAGGGCGTCGTCACGACCCGAGGATGAGGATACTAAGGGAGACGTTGGGGGAATAACAGTGAATCGGTCAGAAGACAGCCAGGTAAGACAAGGTAGCCGGATTGTGACTGCTACGGCAAGGCAGGCGTTGGCTAGGGAAAAGGCCAGGATTACCGGGAAGAAGGCCGGCCAGCCGTCTGCCCTTGAGGTTGCAGCCGCGGAGTGGGAGAAGCAGCAGGAAGCTCAGGCCGGGAAAGCGGAGGAGGAAAGGCTCAGGATTCCCCGCCAGGTGGAGGCCAGCCCCTTCTCCCGCCAGCAGGTGTCTCTCCAGGCCAATGACAATGAACCACCGCAGGATGAGGTGGACTGGGAGCCTTATAATCCGGGGCGACGGGAAGAAGAGGAGAAGGGGACTGCGAAAACGGTAACGCGGAGAGTGGGCATGGCCGGGGTATGCGCCCTTTCGCGGCGCCTGATGGCTATAGAGCGAGGCAGGGCGCTGGGCAGGAAACCGGTGGACCTTCGGGCTTACGCCTTGGAGCAAGCGGGCCGGCGCTGGGCAGAAGAAAGAGCCAGGCAGAAGTTATGAGCGACTAGGGGAGGCCGAACTTGGCGTTACTGAAACAACGAACGAATAGGATAGCGCGGAATGGAGGTCGCGAGATGACAACGACAGCGAGAAAGGTGGCCCCCAGGAGGGGAGCAAGGAAAGGAGCAGGGACGAGCGAGGCCGTAGCTGTAGAAACGATAGCTGTTACCTGCGGCTTTTGCGAGGGGAAGGGCCGGGACCGCTTCGGCATCATGTCTGCCCTGTCCACCTGCTGCGTCTGTGGCGGTTTAGGAACCGTTTCAGTAAAGACTCCCTACGTTCGCTGCGCTTTTTGCCAGGGCGCCGGCGTCTATCCTAGCAGCCGGCAGACCTGCACCGCCTGTGGCGGCGTGGGAGTGCACCCTGTTGAAGGGCCGAGTCCTCAATGCCCCCATTGCCTTGGCACGGGTGTGGACCCCCACAGCGAAACAGGGTTTTATTGTCTAGTCTGTCATGGAGCAGGGGTGGTTCCGGAAGGCGGCAGCCGCCTCAGCATGGATGCGGAGTCAGGCAAGTGAGTCGTACTTATCTTTACGGAATTATAAGGGACCCGGGCAGGGTTGACCTGGGCATCCCTGGACTGTATGTCGCAAGCTCTCTGTACACGGTAGCCCACGATGGCCTCGCCTGCTTGGTGAGCGAGTACCACGGCGAGGACTTTGGGAAGCTGGCCAAAGAGGAGATCCTAACAAGCCTGCTCGCCCATCAGCGAGCCGTAGAGGAAGCCATGCGGGATCACACCGTGCTGCCGGCAAAATTTGGGACCGTCCTGGACAGCTCGCATGACGCGCAAGAGCTGCTTGCTCAGGGCCGCGCGCAGTTCACGGGCGCCCTGGCGTCTATTCAGGACAAAGTCCAGATAGAGGTGGCTGCCACCTGGGATGTCGGCCAAATACTTCAGAAGATAGGCCAGGCGGAAGAGGTGGTGCGCGCCAGGCAGGCTGCCACCCGTCAGGGTGGGCCAACCGAGGAAGAGCGAGTGCGCCTGGGCCAATTGGTGAAGGCGCACCTGGACCAGCGTCGGGATCGCTACCGGAAGCTCATGCTGGCCGCTCTGGAGCCCTTCGCCCTGGCCGTGGCTCCGAACCCCCTCATTTCCGATGAGTTGGTCATGAACGTAGCCTTTCTTGTGGACCGCCAGCGACAGGACGAGTTTGATGGGGCCTTACAGGAGCTGGACCGGCTTGTTGGAGCAGAAGTCTGTTTTCGGGTGCTCAGCCCGCTGCCACCCTACAGTTTCAACATGGTGGAAATAACCCGCATTACCCAGCAACAAATAGAGGAGGCCCGACAGGCCCTGCAACTGACAGGGGCGCTATCCCAAGCTGCCGTGAGGCAGGCATATCGGCGGCTCGCCGCTGAGACGCTCCGTAGCCCGGACCTGGAAGACCACCTTTCTAGTGCGAGGTTCAAAGAGGTGAGGCAGGCTTCCGAACTCCTGCTGCAATGCTGCCAGCGGCAGGACGCAGGGCCACAGGATGCGCAAGGCCGTGCACTCATGGGACGCTCCGGAGAACCTATGTTTCTTATTGCTATCAAGGGATCAGGCGGCGCCGAGATTGAAGCCGCCCGTTTTGGGAAGTCCGAGGGGGTGGCTTAACGCGATGACTCCTGTGGGGAAATACCTCTACGCCATTATCCGATCTCGCGGGGAGCATACCTTCGACGATGCCCCGGCCGTGGGCGACCCCCATACTACGGTGCACACGCTGTCTTGGGATGGCCTGGCAGCGGTGGTCAGCGATTCTCCCCTCACAGAATATCCAAGCAACAGGAGCTACATGCTGGCTCACCAGCGCGTCCAGGAAAGGGTGCTCAGAGAGTTCACGCTCTTGCCGGTACGCTTCGGGACCGTAGCAAAAGGGACCGCGCCGGAAAAGGACATTCAGAAACTCCTTGATAAGCGGAAAGGGGAGTTCGAAGGTCTCCTGACAGAGATGGAAGGGCAGGTCGAACTGGGCCTTAAGGCCCTTTGGAGAGATGAGAAACTCCTGTTCGATGAAATCCTGGCAGAGAACCCGAGGCTGCGGAAGCTGCGGGATGCCTTGGCCGCTAAGCCGGCCCAGGCATCCCACTCTGACCGAAGCCGCCTTGGCGAAATGATTAAGGAGGCCCTGGAACTGAAAAAGGACGGCGAGGCAGCAAGCATCATCACACCGTTGCGACGGCTGGCTCGTAGCTGTGTAGAAAACCCTGTGATCCTGGACAGGATGATCGCTAATGTCGCGTTCCTGGTTGACAAAGCCGAAGAGGTCGAGTTCGACCAGGCCGTAGCCACGCTGGACGAGGAGCGAGGCGAAAGGATCACTTTCAGGTACGTTGGGCCGGTAGCCCCTTACAACTTCGTCAACATCGTCGTGAATTGGCAAGAGCTGTGAGTGAGAGCGCAGATGGGCTTTCTTCTCTTTGACCTGCTCACCTTGGGAGGGCCGAGCCTCGTCCAGTGGCTGGCTACGACCCTGGCCCAAGAGGCGGAGCGGGAGCTCTTCGACGAAGGGAGTGTGCGGGGTCGGCTCTTGGAGCTCCAAGCGCGGTATGAGGCGGGCGATCTCAGAGAGGAGGAGTATGAGGAAGAGGAAAGCGCGTTGTTGGAACGCCTCAACGCCATTCGGGAGTTG